>Ga0209625_1000320_pt1 | contig 12332 bp, 8 predicted proteins | sample JacPin_JW_Ref_M2_FD_187960 | JGI IMG/M metagenome (GOLD analysis project Ga0209625, IMG submission 187960) | Forest soil microbial communities from Algoma, Ontario, Canada - Jack Pine, Ontario site 1_JW_Ref_M2 (SPAdes) (version 2) | ecosystem: Environmental > Terrestrial > Soil > Boreal...
TCGCGGTTCGGCCCTTGCGCTTCGCTATCACTTCACCTCCATCTGGTTGTGAAGAGGACTTGCACCTCCCAGCTGTCGGACATGCTCGGCACACAAAAAAAATGGGACAGACATTCCTGTCTGTCCCAGGTATTTCTGTAAATGTTGTTTTAGGCCGCGAGCCGGTCTTGGGTCAACAGATGAGTGGGGACTTTGCGCAGGTCCCAGACGATGCCGAACCAGGAGAGGACTTTCAGCGTGTAGTAAGTGATGTCGATCTCCCACCAGAAGAAGCCCTGGCGCGCCGAGGCCATAAAGTGATGATGGTTGTTGTGCCAGCCTTCTCCGAGCGTGAGCAACGCCAGCAGCCAGTTGTTCTTGCTGGTGTCACTGGTTTCATAGCGCCGCGAGCCGAAAAGGTGCGAGAGCGAATTGATGGTGAACGTATCGTGCCACAGAAGCATCGTGCTTACGCAAAAGCCCCAGATAAACAGCGGCCATCCGCCGATAAGCCACAGCACCACGGCCAGGGCCACGGGCGGCACCAGATGGTACTTGTTCAGCCAGCGCAGCTCGGGATACTTGGCAAAGTCCGCGATGTATTCGGTGCGCGTGTCATTGTACTTGTCCGAAATAATCCAGCCAACGTGCGACCAGAAAAACCCGAAAAGGGTGGGCGAATGCAAATCCAGTTCCTGGTCCGAATGCCGGTGATGGTGGCGATGATGCGCCGCCCACCACAGCACGCCCTTCTGCGAAGAGGTCATGGCCATGAACGCGATCACAAATTGGAACACGCGGCTGGTCTTAAACGAGCGGTGCGAAAAATAACGGTGATATCCCGCGGTGACGAAGAACATGCGCACGACCAGCAGCGCCAGGCAGGTGACCAGGTAATACCAGTGGAAGGGAATGAAAAAAATCAGCAGTGAGGCGATGTGAACGAGTGCAAAGGGCAAAGAAAGGAGCAGGGAAATCCGCGAGCCGTTCGGCAGCGGTATAGACAGATATCGAGAAGGTGAAGCCATCCGGCAAAATCCTCCGCGTCCACATTGAGACGCTTATAATTGCATCTTTCCGCGAGCGGAACTTCGCGCCACGAATCAACAATTTCAGTGTACGGTTGCCCTAAGGAGCGGTCAAGTGCAACGAGGTACAGGTTACAATACTTTAGATGCCCGAAGGTACGGGTTCGTTGTGAGCTATCTCACATTAAGCTTCGTTAAGTTTGGGCTTCGCTAGCGCTGTGCGCAAGCTCGCAAGAATTCCTTCCGGTGAATATGCTATCGTCCCTGTAGACTCATCAACTTAGGAGCATGGGCCCCGGAATTGCCTCGCGGCCACATAGAAAAATGGCTGAACGCCCCGTACTCGTTGGACTCGTCCCGCAGGTCATCGTCATCGAGGAAGGCGACCAGGTATCCTGGATCTCCGACGCGGGCAATTTGCGCGTCGAATTCGATGTCAACCGGTGTCCGTTTTCATCGAATGTTTTTCAGGCACCGGCCGGCATGCGGCTGCTCAGCGGCCCCCCTCGCCCCGGAAGCAAAGCGGCCACGTACAAGTACCGCCTGTGGCTGAACGATCAGCTCGTCGGCCATGGCGAGGTCATCCTGCGCGAAAAGTGAGCGCGAGAAAATCAAAGCCTCGGGCGGCCGCGAAGCCCCCTGTACACATCCACTAGTTGGATTTCTTTTTGGGTGCAGCCGCCGCCGCAGCGTGATAGCCGGCCTTTTGAGCGTCGGCTTCGGTCATGTATTTGCCTTGCTTCGTCTTGCCATACCAGTGCGTCCCGGGCTTGTGATACACGCCAGAGTCCGTGTTGACCCAGACCATGCCAGCGCTGTTTACCGGCGAGGTCTGTTGTTGAGCCGAGGTTGGCTTGGTAGCAGGTGCCGTGCTACCCAGCGTGCCAGAGGGGGCGGCGGGGGGATTGCTGACGGGAGCAGCCGCCGCGTTTGGTGCGGTGGAGCTCTTTTGAACTGTTTTTCTTTGGTCTGGCCGCGCTATCGGCATTTTTTTCGCTGATTTTGTGGTCGTGCTTGAGTCACCCTTGGCCTCACCGGTCTGTTGCGTCGTTCGCGCACGAACGGTTTCGTTACGGGCAACGAGCAGCGAGACAGCGAACAAAGCGATGTATAGACTCTTCGCGCTTTTCATTTTGGGTTTATCCCTCCATCCGCGGCGGCTGATCCATCTGCCGGGCACATCCGAATCGAAGGCTTAGGCGGACGGCAGATGACTTCATGTGCGCGGTGCGGGTCTTCCTCGGTGGAATGGGCGCATGATGTCGGAGAGCGCGTGGGAAGTCAAGAAAGAAGAAAATTGTGCCGGATTGAGCCGTGCGCAAGTGCATGTGTTTGCGGTGGCCTCGGGCGGGAACTTTAGTGTCACTTTCGAGGAAATTGTAAAGCAGGAGAATTTCTGCTGGCCAGAAAAGCATGGCGGCGTTACTTTGGAGTTTGGGCTTGCGTCTTTACGGATGAGAGGGTTTGCCATGGGGATCGTCATGATGATGCACGGGAAACAATTCCGTCGATTGAGTCTGTTGTTTTTGCTCGCTGCAACAACTGGCCAAGCGCAGGCGTCCGCGCCTGCTGCAGCGGGTCAGGAACAGGGAGCACCACCGGCAGCAGGCCAGAAACCCGGACCGAACGACGACCGGGGCCAGCCGTTGCTTGGAAAGATTACGGCGATCACGAAAGGATCCTTGGAGTTGGCCAAACCGGACGGCACAGCGGTGGCAGTGAAGTTTACGGATAAGACGGAATACCGCAAGGACCGGCAAAGCGCAAAGCTGGAAGATTTCAAGGTCGGCGACATGGTGTTCGTGCGCGGGGAGGAGAATGCGGATCATACCGTGACGGCACAGATGATTGGAGGACGCTCAGGGGGCGGACCGGAAGGTGGCCGAGGGTTCGGCGGTGGTGGCGGATTCGGCGAGATGGGAAAGGACTTTGTTGTGGGCGAAGTAAAGTCGGTGGACGCGCCGAAACTCACGGTACTGCGGCCGGACAACGTAACCCAGACGCTGGAGCTGAACGAGGAAACCTCACTCCGCAGAGGGCGCGAAAGCATCACGATGGCGGACATCCAGCCCGGCGATCACGTGGTAGTGCGCGGAGCTGTACAGAATAATGCGTTTGCCCCGAAGAATGTGATGGTTCTCTCTCCCGAGCAATGGAAGCAGCTGGAGGAAATGCGGAAGATGAGCGGAATGGGTCCCGCTGGGAATGCGCAAGCCGGAAGTAAGCCCGCAACCGCGCCAAAAAGCAATCCGCCACAGCCATAGTTCACTCAGGGAGCCCACGATTTGAAGTCGATTGCCCGCGTCATTTTCATGCTTCAATCCTTCGCAATACTTTTTGCGCCGGGATTGCAGGCGCAGGATGCGACGACTCCCGTCGCACCTCCAGCCTATGAAATCAATGGTTCGGCGCGCAGCGGCAAAACTCCATTGCCGGGAGTGACGGTTACTGCAACGAACACGCTGACGGGGAAAAAGTACGCGGCGGCGACGAACTCCGAAGGAAAATTTGCATTGTCAGGCATCCCGCGCGGGAGATACGTGGTACGCGTCGAATTCATGGGATTCGCGGCTTTCACCCAAGAAGTGGTGCTGAATCCGGAGAATCCATCCGCGAAAGTGGACGCCGAACTGATTCTGGCTTCTCGCCAGCAGGAACAGTCGAACAACATCAATTCGGCGATGGCCGCCGCGGGCCGGGGATTTCAAAGCCTGGCGATGGACAGCGCACTCTCTTCGCTGGCCGGCGGAAACCCCGGCTTCGGCGGGGCTGGCGGGCTTGGCGGAGGTCAAGGCAACGGCGAGCTTTCAAGCCTTCCCATGAACGGAGCGGGAGCGGAGGGACCAACGGAGTCGGTAAGCATCAGTGGCGCACAAGGACGGACGCAGGACTTTGGCGGAGGGAGCGAAGAAGATCTGCAACAACGGATACAGGAGTTTCGCGACCGCGCGCAACGCGAAGGCGGCGGTGGTTTTGGAGGTGGCGGCTTCGGCGGGCCCGGCGGCGGGATTATCGCCCTTGGCCGGATGCCGAAAGGTTTCAACATCAACCAGCCGCACGGCGTGCTGTATTTCTCTGACGATAACGCGGGATTGGATGCTCGATCGTATTCCCTGACCGGAATTGCATCGCCAAAAGCCGATTACAACCAGGCCCGTTTCGGCGTCAACATCGGCGGGCCGCTGAATATCCCCAAGATATTTAACGGTGGCAACAAATGGTTTTTTTTCGCCGGATGGAATGGATCGCGCGGCAGCTCGCCATACGATGCGTTTTCGACGGTGCCGACGCAGGGTGAGCGCGGCGGGAATTTTTCGGCCGCGACGTATAATGACGGCAAGCCTGTTCAACTATTCAACCCTCAGACCGGGCAGCAATATCAATTCAACGGAGTTTCGAACGCGATTGATCCTTCGTCGATCAGCCCCGCGGCAACCGCGCTGCTCCAGTTCATCCCCATGCCGAACATCGCGACGACAGCTTCCGGCCAGAACTTTCACTACGTGACGTCCGCGGAGAGCAATTCCGATACCGTGATGCTGAGGCTGATCCACAACTTCGGCGCGAGCAGTGGTCCGGGACTCGGTCCGTTCGCCGTAGGGGGTGCAGGCGGTGGAGGCAGACGGCGAGCGCAGAACAACATCAATTTTGGGCTGAACTGGTCGCGCAGTTCGAACAACCTGGTGAATCCATTCCCTTCGCTCGCTGGAAGCACGGGAACGCAAGGGCTGAACGCCAGCGCGGGTTGGGTGTACAGCAAAGGGCGCGTGAGCAGCATGTTTCGCGTAAATTACAATCACAATCACGTTCTTACAGCGAACCTGTATACGAACGCGACGGACGTGGCGGGAACCGGAGGCGCGGGAATTATGGGGATCTCGAACGACCCGTTCGACTGGGGCTTGCCGGGAATCAGCTTCACTTCGTTTGGAGGGCTGAACGATCCGACAGCACGGCGCGAGCTGGACCAGACTTACTCCATCTCGGAGACGGTTTCGTGGAGTCGCGGAAAACACAACTGGCGATTCGGCGGAGACTACCGCCGCATTTTGCAGAGTTTCCGCTCGGCAAGAAATGCGGAGGGCAGTTTTGTGTTTACCGGGTTTGCGACGTCACAATACCCGGCTGGGAGCACGCAACCAATAACCGACACGGGTTACGATTTTGCGGACTTCCTGCTGGGTTTCCCTCAGCAAACTTCGCTACAGTCCGGCGCAACTTCCTATAACTTCCGTGCCAATGCGTTTGATTTCTTCGCGCAGGACGATTGGAGGTTCCGTTCGAATCTGTCGTTCAATTTGGGGCTGCGTTACGAATACAACGGACCTTACACGGAGGCCGCCAATCAAATCGCGAACCTGGACGTGGCGCCTGGTTTTACAGCGGCCGTGCCGGTGCTCCCTGGCCACGCCGGGACCTTCAATGGAACATTTCCGGCGTCGCTGGTCCGGCCGGACCGCAACAATTTCGCGCCGCGGATCGGGGTTGCCTGGAAGCCGCAGAAGCAGACAGTGGTGCGGACAGGATACGGCATCAACTATAACCTGGCGCAATACGGCATTATGATCCAGAATTTCGCGTTTCAACCGCCGTTTGCGACGACGGAAACGAATGCTACCGACGTCAACGGCTACCTAAGCGCGAGCAGGTTGACGATCACAACTGGTTTCCCCGCTTCCGGGAACACGGTAACCAACAACTTCGCGGTCAACCCAAACTATCGCCTCGGCTACGTGCAGATCTGGAATCTTGATATACAGCACGAGTTTCCTGGTGGCGTGGTGATGAACGCGGGTTATAACGGCGCGAAGGGAACGCGGCTGGATACGGAGCGCGCGCTGGTGGTCTCCGGCGGCCAGCCATTTGTTTACGAGTCCTCGGAGGGAAACTCGATCCTGCAGGCGGCCTCGGTCCGCGTGCGCAAGCGCATGGCGAAGGGGCTGGGGCTCAGCGCGCAGTATGTGTTTTCGAAGTCCATCGATGACGCGTCGTCCATAGGCGGCGGGGGAAGCGTTGTGGCGCAAGATGCGTTTAACATCTCAGCGGACCGCGGGCTTTCCAGCTTCGATCAGCGGCACAAATTCACGGGGAACTGGATTTACGATCTGCCATTCGGCGAGAATCGGCGGTTTGTTCCCAAGGGTGCACCGAGCCACATTCTGGGGGGATGGCAGTGGAGTGGTGATTTCACGGTCGGGTCCGGGCTCTATTTTACCCCGCGCGTGCTGGGGGGAGGGCTGGACATCAGCCGTGGTGTGAGCGGATCGCTTCGGGCAAACATCGTCGCCGAACAACCGATTTCGGTAAGCGACCCGACCACTCTCAAATGGTTCAATACGGCGGCGTTTTGCGCACCGAGCGCCAGCTGCGTCAACCCGAATGGTTCTATTTTTGGCGACGCCGGAAGAAATATTATCGAGGGGCCAGGACAAGTTTCTTTGAACATGTCGGTCAACAAGACCATCACGATCAAAGAATCCCGCGCGCTCGAGCTGCGCATCTCCGCGAACAACGTTTTCAATACCGTGCGTTTTACTTCCATCAATTCGGTGGTGAATTCATTTACATTCGGGGAGGTCACGGGAACCGGCGGCATGCGGCGCGTGACGATGACCGCGCGCTTCCGGTTCTGAAGGAAGATAAATATGGGGATTCCGAGAAAGACATTTTCGGCCTTCACAGCGGCGGGGCTGCTTTTGCAGGCGACGCCAGTGCTTGCCCAGCAGACGGGACAAGCCGGAGCGAGCGAATCGCGCATCCAGGTTACGAGCGAACTCGTGCTGGTGAATGTGGTTGCACGCGACAAAAAGGGGAACCTCGTTCGCGATCTGAAAAAGGGAGACTTCACGGTGTTTGAGGACGGGAAAAAGCAGGAGATTTCCACTTTCGATTTCGAGAATGTAGACGAGCTGGACACCGCTGGCGCCGCGGAAGCAACCGTCTCGGGTGCAGCCGGACCGGGCACGCTGCTCCGCTCCGCAAAGAAAGCGGCGCCCTCGCTGGACGCGCGCGACCGGCGATTGATTTTGCTCTTTTTTGATTTTTCGGCGATGGATCCGGAACAGATCGAGCGATCCGTCGATGCCGCCAAGAAATTCGTCGATACAAAGATGCAGACCGCCGATTTGATAGCGGTGGTCTCGCTGGCCACGAACATGCGTGTGGACCTGGATTTCACGGACGATAAGACCAAATTGCTGGCGGCGCTGACCGCCTACAATTCCGGACAAGGCCAGGGTTTCGAAAACGGCAGCACCGGAAGCGCGGAGGGCGCCGCGGAAACAAGCGGGGCCTTCTCGGCTGACGATACGGATTTCAACACGTTCAGCGCCGACCGCAAGCTCCTGGCGCTGCAGTCGCTCATGCAGGCGCTTGGCAGACTCCCGCAGAAAAAGAGCCTGATCTATTTCAGCAATGGAATCAGCCAGTCGGGCGTGGACAACCAATCGGCCCTGCGCGCCACGACCGCGGCGGCGGTGAAAGCAAACGTATCGATCTATTCGCTGGATATCCGCGGCCTGCAGGCGTTCCCCCCCGGAGGAGAAGCGCAATCGGCCAGCTTGCACGGGCAATCGGCTTACTCGGGCGCCTCCGTGCTGAACGATCTCAGCGGGAACGCCGCTTCGCAGGAAACACTCGCGACACTTTCGTCGGACACGGGCGGCAAGGCGTTTTTCGATTCGAATGATTTTAGCGGGGTTTTCTCGCAGGTTCAGAAGGACAGTTCGGCGTACTACGTTCTCGGCTTCACGAGCAACAATCCTCTGAAGGACGGAAAATTCCGGCGATTGAAAGTGCAGGCCAACCGCTCGGACCTGAAGCTCGATTTTCGCGCGGGTTATTACGCGGGACGCGATTTCGAACACTTGAACCGCGCCGACCGCGAGCAGCAGCTCGAGGACGAGCTGGACGCCCAACTACCGCGGGTCGACGTGCCACTGTACGCCGGAGCGGCGTACTTCCGGCAGGACGACGCCCACTATTATCTTGCGGTTTCGCTGGTGATTCCGGGCTCGCAGATACCGTTCGTGACGGAGAAAGACAAGGATAACGCGACCATCGACATCATCGGGGAAGCTCTCGGGGGCGGGAAGTTGCGTGTTGGCCAATTGCGCGACACCGTGAAGCTGGCCGTGGAGAGCACGCAGCAGGTGCGCCGCAAGAATGTGCAGTACAACACGGGCTTCGTACTCGCTCCGGGCAGCTACCACCTGAAGTTTGTCATCCGCGAGAACCAGTCGGGCCGGATGGGTTCTTTCGAGACGGACGTGCAAATCCCCGACCTTCGCAAGATGCCGCTGAAAATGAGCTCGGTGGTGCTGAGCAGCCTGCGCGCTCCGGTCACGAGCAAGAAAAATGGAGCGAATCCACTCGTCCGGGACCAGATGGAACTGGTTCCCAACATTACGCATGTTTTCACTCCCGACCAGCATCTCTACTTGCAGTACGAAGTATACGATGCGGCAAAAGGAAAGAATCCGGCGCCTGCGGCGGCCGCTAGCCAGAATGGGACGGCCAAGGATGTGCAGGCGGCCAGGCCACCGAAAGACAGCATCCGAGTTTTCACGAGCATCGAGTTTCTTCAGGGCGCTACAAAGATTTACGAATCAAAACCGGTGGTGGCGAACGAAGTGACGTCTCAGGAACGCAAGGCGGTCATTTTCCAGATGGATTTGCCGCTGCAGGCTTTGAAGCCGGGGCTATACCTGTGCCAAGTAAACGTGATTGACGACGTGGCGGGAAGCTTTTCCTTTCCGCGGCTACCACTGCTGATCCGCGAAGCCGTGCCGCCAGCGCCAAGCAAAGCTGGAGATTGAAACCTATCGGGCAAAAGTGTTGAGTCAGAAAAGCGGTTCAAAATAGGAGACTTAGGACCCGCCGCCAGCGGCTGCGCTTCGAGACATTTCGACGGATTCGGCCAAGCCCCGGCGCATCGGTCCCAGGACGAACGCAGGCACTTCGCGCTCCGGAGTCAACGATACGTTGGTAGCTTTTCCGGGGAATTCCGTGCGGCGGTCCAGCCGCAAACCCGCTTCTTTCAGAAACTCAGCCGAAAAACCCATGTCTTCGGCGCGATCCACACCCCAAAACCACAGCTTCTCTTCCTGGCGCTGGAGGAAATCCAGAGCTTCTTCGAGTTTTTTCATGGCGCGGTCGAATGAGGAAGCCAGGAAATAGATGCTCAACGTCCACGCATGCCGGGGGTAGTGGACCTGGATGCGGACGCAGTATTTCCCCGACTGGTTTCGGTCGATGCTGCAGCGGTAGTCGTTACGAACGGCGGAAGTGCGGGCTGGCATGTTGGTATCACCGATCTGTGGAGTCCTGGTGCTGGGTGACCATGATTGCTTCTGCTCCGAATTCTGGGCGCTGGCCCCGGAATCCAATATCAGCCAAACAACGGCGTTTCGGGCCCAATTCGGTTTCAAGGAAGACACCAATAGGATATCGGGACGCGCGAAGAAAGACAAGCGTACCACATCAAATCTATAAGCCTTTTATTTTGTGCTATTTAGGCTAGCCAAAAGTGCCGAAGGCCTTCAATTTATCGGGCATGAGCTTTAGCTTGCCTTCCTGTTTCAAGCGGGTGTCCAAGGCCGTCCGGAAGGCGTCAAAGGCCAGGCTCCGCTTGGATTGGAGGAGCTCTTCGGTCAACTGCTTCTTTTGTTTGTCAAAATCGGCAGGGTTGGCTTCTGTTTTCTCGGCCACGCGATAAACCAGCCAGTTCTGTCCCAGGCTCAAGGGAGCGGCCACATCGCCGGCTTTCAGGTTGAAGGCTGAGCCGACCTGCTTGCCACTCGCCGCGCCGGGGATGGACCCATCGCGCGCGATGGGATCACCCGTTTTCTGCTCCAGGCCGAGAGATCGGGCGGTGGCATCGAACTTCTCACCCGCCTTGACGCGCTTAATCAGTTCTTCCGCTTTGCTCTTTGCGATTTCCGTGGATTTTTCACGCTTGAGATCGGCGATGACACGGTCGTGGACCTCCTCGAGCGAACCCTGGTGTGCCGGCTGGATCGACTTCACGGACAGAACGACATAGCCGCGATCGGTTCGAACCGGCGGGTTCAGCTCACCTATGCGCAACAGGAAGATCGCATTCTTGGCTTCCTGCGAATTCGCAAGCTCCAAAAGGGGGTCGGTCGCACTGATGGGCCGCGTTTCGCCCACCGTCAGGTGATATTGTTTGGCCAGATCGTCCAGGGATATCTTGTTGGACTGGCGGATTGCGGCGGACAACTGGTCCGCCGTGCCGCTGGCTTGCTTCTCAGCCTGATCGAGCAAGAGGGTTGGGCGCAGCGAATCCTTCACTTCCTCGAACGGCTTGGTGTGAGCCGTCTCTTTTTCCACTACCTTGATGATGTGGAAGCCGTACTGCGTCTTGACCAGCTCCGAGACTTGGCCCGGGTTGAGGCTGAAGGCAGTCTTTTCGAACTCCGGGACGGTCTGACCTTGAGTGATCCAGCTTAAGTCACCGCCCTTATCCTTCGATCCCGGGTCCTCGGAGTACTTCTTCGCCAGGTCTTCGAACTTGCCGCCCTTCTTGACCTGCTTTAGAACGTCCTCGGCTTTCTTTTTGATCTCCTCGACTTCGGCGTCCGGCTTTCCGACGGTCATAAAAAGAATGTGCTCGACGTGCACGCGGTTCGGAACTTGATACTGCTGAATGTTGGCCTGATATTGCAGCTTGAGCATGTCGTCGGAGACTTGCACGTTCTGGCGGATCTGGTTTACGTCTACAAGCGCGTAGCGCGCCACACGGCGTTCGGGCACCTGGTACTTCGACTTGTTCTTTTCATAGGCCGCGCGGATTTCCGCCTCATCAGGCGAAATCTTGCCTTCCAGGTCTTCCGGCTTGATCAGTGCGTAGTCCAGCTTGACCTTTTCATTCTTGAAGCGGAACTCATCCTGAAGCTCGGCAGGGCCGACACTGATCCCGTCGGTCACGAGCTTCCGGAATTTTTCTTCAAGCAAGCCCTGACGGATCAGCTCTTCGAACACAGGCACGGTCAGTTGGAAGCGCGCCTGGACTTCGGCCGAATAGCGGTCCATGCCGACAAACGTGCCGCCATTGAATGCCGTCGGAACGAACTGGCGAATACGGTCGGCGCGCTCCTGATCGGACACGACAATTCCGAGGCGCTTGGCTTCATATTCAATCTCTTTTTCGAAAATGAGCTGCTTCAGGATCTGCTGGGCGTACAGGGCTTCGAGGGGCTTCATATTCGGATTCCGCTGCTCGAGCTGACTGAGCTGCTGGCGCACGTCTTGGACGCTAACCGACTCATCCCCGATCTTCGCGACGGTATCCGTGGAGACCTCACCGCTGACCGGCGACTGAGGAACGAGATACAGCAGCATGCTACCCCCCAGGACCAGGACGACGGCCCCGAGAAGGATGCGATACCCAAGTTTACTTGTATCTTTTGTTCCAGCCATCCGATGACTCTCCCGCGTCAGTAGACAAACTTAAGATTATAGGAGATATAGGCCGCGCCTCAAATACAATTCCAATGGTCTTTTCCCCTTCAGGTCACGAGGATTCCTGAGAATCGGTCTTTAGGCATCCCTTCGCACCGCTCCAGCGATGCAAGCCATAAAATAGTAGACTGGCAAGAGCGGGCCACCAGAGCCGGGGGAGCGGCGCGTGCGGCTGTGCTATTTGCAATTTGAATACGCGCCGCTCCGCAATTTAGGCGCGCGCAGACCACTGTGTTAGATTGAAAAATTGGAGCTTTCACAGCAGTTGCACCCATGACCACACAAGCACCCATCGACCCAAGGCACGAGCAAGGCCAGCAAAAGGTCCGGCGTGTCGAGGTATATTGGAGGGCGGTCACCTACAAGACGGTGGTGGGGTACAGCTGTTTGGGCGTGGCGATTCTATTCGGCGGATTGTATCTGGCCAAGCCCGATTGGTACTCCTTCGTCTACAAGAAATTCACTAACGCCGTGAACAACGCGGTGAGCAATGGTGACGCGGAACCTGCAGGGACCGACCAGAAAAAAGCAAAATTCGTCAATCTTGACGGCAAAGTCGAAGTCAAAAAAGTTGATTCAGTCAAATGGGTCGACGCGGACTTCCGCACCTCGCTCGACAAAGGCGATCAAATAAAGACGGGGCCGGATGGAGACGCACGTATCACTTTCGCCGATGGCACGACCTACACGATGAAGCCTGATTCGCTGGTCGTCGTGGAAGAAAACTCCACTGAGAGCAACAGACCAAGCAGTTCGGGCATCGGCATCACGATCGGTACCGTGGATTGGGCAACGCCCACCTGGACATTGGCAGAATCTAAAGCGCAAGTCCGGGTCGAAGAC
>Ga0209625_1000322_pt1 | contig 12308 bp, 7 predicted proteins | sample JacPin_JW_Ref_M2_FD_187960 | JGI IMG/M metagenome (GOLD analysis project Ga0209625, IMG submission 187960) | Forest soil microbial communities from Algoma, Ontario, Canada - Jack Pine, Ontario site 1_JW_Ref_M2 (SPAdes) (version 2) | ecosystem: Environmental > Terrestrial > Soil > Boreal...
CTTCGAGGTTGGTCTTGACGATGGTGTCCTCGAGGCGCGTGGAGCCTTTGCCGACGAATTTGCCGGTGTTGACGTCGATGGCCACAAGCGCTTCGGTGTGGTTGATGACGATGTACCCGCCGGACTTGAGCCAGACTTTAGCGCGCAGAGCCTTGTCCAACTCGTGTTGGATGCCGAACTCCTCGAAAATCGGCGTTTCCTTGGTGTAGAGCTTGACCTTGTTGACGAGCTTGGGCTGGAAGCGGCTGACGAACTCGACGATCTTGCCGTACTCCTCTTCATTGTCAATCCAAATACCGGTGAAATCGTCGCTGACGTAATCGCGGAGGATGCGCTCGACGAGGTTGAGGTCGCGGTGGAGCAGAGCGGGAGACTTGCGCTGCTCGCTGCGCTCCTTTATTTCGTTCCAGGTCTTGCCGAGGAACTCGATGTCGGTGCGAATCTCGTCGTCGGTGGCGCCGCCTGCGGCGGTGCGGACGATAAAGCCCCCGGGATAGGCGCCGCCGGCTTCACTGACGAGACGGCGAAGCCGCGAGCGATTTTCGGCGGAGATGATTTTGCGCGATACCCCGGTGTGATGGACCGTAGGCATGTAGACCAGGAAGCGGCCCGGCAGAGCGACGTGGCTGGTGATCCGCGCGCCCTTCTTGCCGAGAGGCTCCTTGGCGATCTGGATGACGACGTCCTGGCCGGCCTTCAGCATTTCGGAAATGAGCTGCGGACGGCGCGACGGTCCAGAACGGCCTCCCTGATAACCACGGTCTTGCCTGGGGCCGCTGGGACGGCGTTCGAAACGCGGTCCGCCGCTGCTGGGGCGTCCGCCGCGATCGGGACGGCTGCCACGGCTGTCGGGACGGCCACCACGGCTATCCGGGCGTCCGCCACGGCTATCCGGGCGTCCGCCACGGCTGTCGCGTCCGCGGTCACGTCCACCGCTGCGGAACGGCCGCTGGAAGCGCGAGCGCGGATTGCCGCCGATGCGGGCTGAGTCGCGCGGGAAATCTTCACGAGGCGCGCTCGGCCCGCCAATGCGGGGGGCACGAGTTTCGCCGGGGAGGAGAATCACGTCGTCTTCGACGGCCGCCGTGCCTTCCACAACGGGTTCGCCGGAGGCCGCAGAGATCGCTTCCTCTTCGACGTGCCCGATCTCGGAGTGCTCATGCTCTGCGTGTTCGACATGTTCGTGCTCTGCGTGTTCATGTTCGACATGTTCGTGCTCGCCGTGCTCGTGTTCGCCATGAGTTGCGTCGTGTTCGGCGTGCTCCTGAGCCACGTCCGCAGCGAATTCCGCCCGGTTAGCGGCGCGTCCAGCTTCGACTTCCTCGACTTCTTCGTCGGAAAGTTCCGAAACTTCAACGGCCGGCGTTTCTTCAGCTTCTTCTGTTTCTTCCTCGTCGAATTCGGCGCCGCCGACGATGGCATCGGCTTCCGCTTCTTCCTGCGTCTCTTCGTGTTTGGCCTCGACGAAACCGGAAGCGAGCGCGGCGACCTGATCTTCGTTTAGTTCAACGTCATTGCGGGCCGGTTCAGCTTCATTTTCAGCCGCTTCCGGCACCGATCCGGCGACTGCGCTGCCAGCGGCGGAAGAGACTTCCAGCGTCCCCGCAGATTCTCCCGCGGGCGCTCCTTCGGCTTCAGCACCGGCATCGGCCAGGAGCCAGCGGGGCAATCCGCCGGAGAACCGGCGAGAGACGCTGCCACCACTCGGAGCAGTGGCCGACAGATTATCGGTGGAGCGAGGAGTAATTTCTTCGGGGGCGGTTGGCTCCACGTGTCTTGCATTCTCAACGCTGGCAGCAGGCGGGGGTGCAACTGCAGGTTTGCCGCGATATTTTGCCAGCGATTCACCCGGAAGAATGATCTCTTCCTCGGGGACATTCGTCACGGAAGGCGCTGAGCTACGCGGCGCTTCGGGACGCCGGTTATCGTAGCTTCGCGGCTGTCCGCCGCGATTCTCAAATCCACGGGACTCGCCACCTTGTGGCGATGCATATTTCGCGGGAGGCAGATTGCGCCCGCCTGGGCCACCCTGCGGGCGTCCGCCGCGAGGGCGTCCGCCACGGCGTCCCCAACGGCCACCCCGGCCGCGATCGCCGCCCCGGTCACCGCCGCGGTCTCCACCTCGGTCACTACCGCGGCCAAAATTCTGGACTGGGCGGTCGTTAGCGCTGCGGGCAGGATAATTCTGCGTGGGATTGTAATGCGGCGCGAAGTTCTGAGGCGCGGAAGCATTGGAATCCGGCTGACGTTCCTCTGCCGCTTCGGCGTGCTGGTCTTCCAGGGGAGGGGACTGAACCGCGTCGTGATGTTCCTCGAGATGTTCGCCTTCAGCGAGGTGCGCTTCATCGTGAGAAGCATGCTGCTCGTCCATAGGATGGGCTTCGTCCTGATGGAACTCTTCGTGGTGCGCTTCTTCGTGACGATCGCCGGCACGGGCCAGCGATTCACCAGGAAGCACTTCGACCGGGGAACCATTTGCGGGGGGCAACGAGGCCACGGATGTTGGCGCCTGCTCGTGCGGATGCCCCGGATCGTAGTCCTCGAGGTTTTCGAAAACGTCGCTGACGTACAGGAAGGCGTCGCCGTCCAGACCAATGTCCACGAAGGCGGACTGCATGCCGGGGAGGACGCGGGTGACTTTTCCTTTGTAGATGCTGCCGACGAGCGCGAATTCCTTTTCCCGCTCGATGTAGATTTCGACTAACTGGCCTTCTTCGAGAATCGCGACCCGCCGTTCGTGGGAGGCCGCGGAGATAACCAATTCTTTTGACATGAAAACTCCTTATGCGTGACGCCGGCATGGCCGGAATCACCCTTCTGTGCGGGCCCGGCTTGGCCGAGACCGACAGGACGCATCGCCGCGAGCTTGTGCCCAGCGGAGTTTCCGGAAATCGGCGCCGCTCCCGGGGATGCCGGGATGCACGCTGGCCACACTGGTAGGGAAGTGGCTTGACGTTCGAAGCCAGAGGGGTTGGCCGCATTGCGGCCACCGTCAGAAAAGACGTTCCTCAGTCTTACGAGGCTGGTCCGTCGCCGGAAACGAGCCGGGCGATCGGCGGACGATGCTGTCCTCACTCTAAAATCCTTCTTGCTTGTTACCCCGGCCGAGCCGGGATCAGCAATTCCCAATACAAATTCTATTCCGGTGCACTCCGGCGAAGCGGAAATGTCACACGGGACTGGCGGCTTGGTCAGTTGACGAAGCGGCGAAGCCGGACATTCATCACCAGGCCAATCGCCAGGAAAACAAACAACGTGGCGGAACCCCCGTAACTCATCAACGGCAAGGGGATGCCGGTTACCGGCATAGCGCCGATGACCATTGCCACGTTTACAAGTACATGGAACCCAAGCGCCGCTGCGACGCCCATGACCAGAAACATTCCCGCGCGATCTTTCGCGCGTTGAGCATTCTGCACTAAACGCAACAGAAGCGCCATATACAGCCCGAGGGCCAGAAGCACGCCCTTAAATCCCTGTTCTTCAGCCCACGCCGACATGATGAAATCCGAATAGCGGACGGGGATGTAGCCCAGTTGGTTCTGACTGCCATTACGAAACCCTTTGCCCCAGAAACCGCCGGAGCCCACGGCAATCTTCGATTGCAAGAGTTGATAGCCGGCGCCCTTGGCGTCTTCTTCAGGGTGCAGAAAAGAAGTGATTCTTTCCCGCTGATACGGCTTGAGGATACGTCTGCTAACGGGAGGATAGAAAACAGCGCCCACCAGCAAAATCCCCACCAACGAAAATGCCGCCGCGTGTTGCCACTGCAGCCCCGCTAGAAAAGCGCCCACCACCAGCATGGGCATCAGCACGAGCGCCGTTCCCAAATCGGGCTGCTTGAGTATCAACACCAGCGGAACACCCACCAACAATCCTGCCTTGATCAGATCACGCAGATCAAGCTGATCGGAGCGCACTTCCGCGAAGAAGCGTGCCAGCACAATGATTATAATCAATTTAACCAATTCTGACACCTGAACAAGTTCTCCCAGGGCCGGGATAGGTATCCAGCGCTTGGCGCCGAAATGGGTGCGCCCGAACAGCAGAACCGCGACGAGAGCTGCGAGGCCAATGAGATAGAGGATCGGAGCTTGGTCGAGAATCAGATGATAGTCCAGGCGAGAAAGCGCGAACATCAAGACGAAGCCGATAACCAGCCAGCGCACTTGTTTCATGTGCATGCCCTGAAGCGAGCTGCCGTGCGTGGTGGAGTAGACTTCGACTACGCCCAGCGCGCAAATCGTGGCGAGAATGGCGAGGAGCCACCAGTCGTAATCGCGGGTTCCCGGTGCGTCTTTCATGAGAGAAGCCGAAAGCCCAAAGTAGAATGTGGCCACAGGGGAGAAAGTCCGGCAGTGCCGCGGGCGCGGACCAGGGAGTTTCGCCTTTTTTGAAATAAAGTCATGAAATCCTTCAGCGCTGCGGCTCCGCGCTGGCGCGTGCCCGCATTACAGCTGCGCTGTCCTCTGGCTTCAGTGCCGCACGTGGAGCAACCACCGCCGCTGCAGCCGAGCCCTTCCCAGGTGCATCGCTCTTGATTTCTGCGGTGTACTGGCCCTGCGTCTTTTTGTTCTTCTTGTCGTAATAGGCTTTGATGACGTCTTTGACTACGGGCCCCGCTGCCTCGCCGCCATGTTTTCCGCTTTCCTGCACCAGGACGGCGACAACGATTTCAGGGTTACGGCGCGGCGCGTAGCCAACAAACCACGCATTGTCTTCGAATTTTTTCTGTTTCCCAAATTTTTCGCGCGTCGCGTAACCGATCACCTGAGCAGTTCCGGATTTTCCGCTCACTTCGATTCCTGGCAACCTGACGTTTCTGGCCGTGCCTCCGTCTTCGTTCACAACGCCGTACATCGCGTCGGTTATTTTTTCCACGGTCGGCTCGGAGAGTGCGAAGCGCTCTTCACCAACGTTTGGGGCATCCTTCAACAGGTGTGGTTGCTTGAAAACGCCGCCCATGGCGATTCCACTGATCATCCGAGCGAGTTGCAGCGGGGTGGCGATGACGGCGCCCTGACCGATGGCCACTGAAATCGTTTCACCGGCATACCATTTGCGATGATAGACGCGTTCGGCCCATTCAGCGGAAGGCATCAACCCGGGTTCCTCCGAGGGGAGATCAATTCCGGTCTTGTGTCCCAGGCCCAGCTTGCTGCCGTAGTAGGAGAGTCGGTCAATGCCCAGACGCATTCCCACGTTGTAGAAGAAGATGTCACAAGACTCGAGGATCGCTTTGTGCAGCCCCGCCACACCGTGGGAGCCCTTCCCGTAGATGTAACACTTGAACTGGCGGCCGTAAAAGGTGGCGTAGCCCGGGCAAAAGGTCGTGAAATTTTCCGGAGGATTCTTGTCTTCCAACATAGCCGTAGCAGTGACGATCTTAAAAACAGACCCCGGCGCAAGCTGCGCCTGAATCGCGCGGTTGAGCAAAGGCTTCTGGGGATCTTCGTTGAGATTCTTCCAGTCCTCCCCCGAGATGCGTACCGCGAAGTCATTGGGGTCCAGCGCGGGATGACTCACCATCGCCAATACTTCTCCGGTGCGCGGGTCCAGCGCGACTGCCGCACCGGGACGCGGACCCAAGGATTGCTCCGCGATCTGCTGCAGGTCGTAATCGATGGTTAGCTGAATCTGTTTGCCGGGAATAGCTTCCTGAGTGGCCAGGCGCTCCACTTCTTTGCCTACGCTGTTTACGACCACGCGCCGCATGCCGTCAGTGCCTTGAAGCAGGTCGTTGTACTGGTGCTCCAGGCCGGTCTTTCCGGCGAAGTCGCCGGGGCGGAGCTTGCCGTTACTCGCTTCGATCTGCTGTTCGCTGACTTCACCGACGTAGCCGGCAGCATGAGCAAGGAAGCCGCCAGGCAAGTATCGCCTGCGGGAGACGGAAATCATTTCCAGGACCGAAATGTCCGAGCGATGCGATTCGATGAAGTCAATATCGGCCCGCGAGGCGTCAGGTTTGATGATAATCGGCTGGAATTTCGGCAGATTCTTGGTATTCGCGAGCTGGTCCTGCAAATCATCTAGAGGGATTCCCAGGCCGTCCGAAATACGCGGGAGATACTTTTCCACAAGAGCCGGATCATCGCGGAGGAGCAGGACGCTGAACGCCGGCCGGTTGTCCACCAGCACGCGGCCATCGCGGTCCAGCATCCGGCCGCGCGGCGCAATCACGGGGATGTAGCGCACGCGGTTGCGCTCGGCCATCGAGCCGTACTTATCGGCGTCGATGACCTGGAGCTTCCAAAAGCCGAGCAGCAACACGCCGATCATTCCTACGATGATGTAGGAGGCCACGGCCAGCCGCCCTTGCGGCAATCGATTGTCGTTGCGAAACCAGTAGGACACGAAAACCCCGCGCGCGAGTATTTCCATCTCAGGGCTGCATGCCCGCTCCGGCCCTCTTTCTATTGAACTGGCCGGACTGAACTCGCGTCACGAAAAAATCCACAGCGTGGGTTTCGAGTTGACCCCGACTCAATCGGAGTCACGCCGAAAATGTCCGTCGAAAATTTCCTCGACCTGGGAAACGAAAAAATTCCCCGGAGCTCCCGAATCACCGCCGGACTGGGCTGCGTGAAGCAACAACAGTCTTTTTAAAAGTATCATGCTGCTTGAGCGGGCCGCAAGCCGTCCCGGAGTACAGGTTCCAGGAGCGCATTGGTTTTCTTGCATGGTCGCGGTGTTGCGTTTGTTGCCGTGGCTGCGGGTATCACGCTATCGTAGGCAATTCACTTATGACCCCTGAAACGAACAGGGAAAAGCCGTTGCGGCTGGCGCTGATCGGCATGTCCGGTGCCGGGAAGACGTTTTGGACAAACAAGTTAGCAGCAAGCGGGTTTCCCGCGGTTTCCTGCGACGACCGCATCGAACGAAAGCTCGCACCGCGCCTTGCCGGCGGCGGATACACGGGCATCAACGGCGTCGCGGCGTGGATGGGATGGCCGGATTCCGCAACGTACACCGAACGCGAGTCCGAGTACTTGGCCGAGGAGATTCATACGTTGGATGAAATCTTGACGGAGCTCGAGAAGCAGCCAGAGAAATCCCTGGTGCTCGACACCACCGGAAGCGTCATTTATGCCGGAAATAATTTGCTGATGCGTTTGCGGCGCCAAATGACGATCGTGCACCTGGCGGCTTCCGCGGCAGAGCAGCAGCTCCTGATCGAAAGATATTTGAGCGATCCAAAGCCGGTGCTGTGGCGCGGCGCGTTTCAACCAAAGCAGGGGGAATCGCCCCGGGAAACAGTGGGGCGTTGTTATCCAGCTCTGATTGTCGCGCGGCGGCAGAGCTATGAAGCGCTCGCGCATTGCACGCTGCAAGTCGCCGCGTTGCGCGACGGATCGCTGGACGCCCTCGCGTTCCTGAAAATGATTCAGAGCAAAACGGGAAGCGCGCGATGAGCGAGATTCATTGAGATACCGGAGCACCTCGCGCAAGGCCCCGCTCACCTCGCTGCGCGGTGCGGTCCTGCGCGGTCTTGCGCCCGACGGCGGGCTGTACATGCCGGTGGAGATTGCGCGGCATTCGCCGGAGGAACTGGAAGAGTTTCGCCGGCTGCCGTTTACGGAGGTTTGTTTCCGCGTGGCGCGGCCGTTTGCCACTCCGGATGTTCCGGAAGAAGTGTTGTGGCAAGTCGTGAGTGAGGCGATCAACTTTCCCGTGAATCTGGTTTCGCTTTCGCCCGGGCTGCACATTCTGGAGCTGTTTCACGGGCCGACGCTGGCGTTCAAGGATTTCGGCGCGCGCTTCATGGCGCGGCTGATGGGTTATTTTGTGCGCGGCGAAACGCGGCCACTGACCGTGCTGGTGGCGACATCCGGAGACACCGGCAGCGCCGTGGCGCATGGTTTCCTGCGCGTGCCGGGAATTCGCGTCGTGATTCTCTATCCTTCCAAGCGCATCAGCGAGGCCCAGGAGAAGCAGTTCACTACGCTCGGCGAAAACATCACCGCGCTGGAGGTGGCGGGCACGTTCGACGATTGCCAGCGCCTGGTGAAACAGGCCTTTTCCGATGCGGACCTGAACAAGCATACGTGGCTGACGTCAGCGAATTCCATCAATATCGGGCGGCTGCTGCCGCAGATGTTTTATCACGTGGCGGCTTACCGGCAGTTGCCGGTAGCCTCGGTGCCGCTGATCGTTTCCGTGCCTAGCGGGAACTTTGGCAACCTTACGGCGGGAATCTTCGCCAAACGCATCGGTTTGCCAGTGGCCAGGTATGTCGCTTCCACAAACGCCAACGACGTGGTGCCGGAATATTTGCGCTCGGGAGAGTTTCATCCGCGCGCGGCGCAGGCGACCTATTCGAATGCCATGGACGTAGGCAATCCAAATAATTTTCCGCGGTTGCTCGATTTGTGCCGCAACCGCCTGGAATACATGCAGAAGGAAATCTGGGGCCACGGCGCAACGGACGAAGAAACGCTCGCCGCGATGAAGATGCTCCACGATCGCTTTGGCTACATCGCCGACCCGCACACCGCCGTTGGCGTGCTCGGCTGGGAAGCGTACCGGCGCGAGCATCCGGAGCCGGCGCAGGGCCTGGTGCTGGCCACTGCTCATCCCGCAAAATTTGCTGATGTAGTGAAGAAGGCTATCGGCACGGCGCCCCCGCTGCCCGATCGCCTCGCCGCTTACTTGAAACGTGACAAGCTTTCGCTGCCCGTTTCGAGTTCCTATGACGAATTCAAGCAGTTTCTTCTCGCCCAATAAACAACGAAGAACTCAATTAGCGATCCGGTTGCGACCAGAGTGCGATGAATCGCTAGTTCCTGCGGAGGCGGTCGAGCAGAAGGAAGAGGAACACGGCGACGAACGCGTTGACGAGGGCGGCGACGAAGAGGTGCACGTTAAACCACGACTCCTGCTGCGCCAGCAGAATGCGCCGCGTTAGAACCATCAGGCCTTGATGCGCCACGAAGAAAGCGGCGGTGAGCGCGAACCGCGCCGCGGGATGCTCCGTATCCAGCCGCGCGCCGATGGAGGAAGCCAGATACCCGATGATGGTTTTCGCGATTCCGTAGAGCCCCAGCGGAACCCTGGGGCCGCTGAGGCTGTCCTGCAGGAGGCCGATGACCATGCCCAGCAAGAGTCCGGTGGAGGGATTGCGGCGGCTGAGACCGAAATAAATCGTCACGAGCAATGGCAAATCCAGGATTGCCGCCTTCGAAAAATGAACCGGAAGCGCTGCCTGGATCACCAGAGCCAGCAGCGTGGCGACGATGATGGCGCCCCCGCGAAACTTGTGAACTTCGATGTGCGATTCGCCGCGGATATCAAACGCGTCGTTCATCGTCTTGCCGCCTGAGGCGGATTGGCTGCGCCGGGCGCGTGCGGCTGCGCATCTCCAGTATTTTCTTCATTTTTCATCTCGAGAGGCCGGAGCGACAGAAGAACCAGCACTTCCTCCAGGCGCTCCAGATTTGCAGCCGGTTTGATGCGAATCTGCTTGAAGGGATTGCCGGACTTGATCTCCGCGACCGTACCCACTGGGAGATCGCGCGGGAAGATGCGGTCCATGCCGCTGGTGATGACGCGTTCCCCGAGATTGACCGTGTCGTCGTTCGGTACGTATTTCATGACCAACAGCGGCTCACCCTGGCCTCCAACGGGGCTCTGAGTGCGGGAATCGGCCAACATCGCGCCAACGCCGCTCTCCTTGTCCGTCAGCAGAAGTACCTGCGAGGCATTCGGATAGGATTCGACGACTTTGCCGACCACGCCATCCGGAGTGATAACTCCCATGTCTTTCCGGATGCCGTCGCGCTCTCCGCGGTCCAGCTGAATCGTCAGGCTCGCGGTTCCCGTGCCAATCACCCGCGCGGCGATCATGGGGACCCCCGCGTGCGATTGGCGGAAATTCAGCAATACCGCCAGGCGGTCGGCCTCCGCGGCTTTGCCCTGAAGCTGCGAGATTTGAAGTTTCAGCGCATCGTTCTCACGGCGAATCTGCTCATTTTCCTTCGTCGTGTTTTGCAGCGCGAAGTAGTGGCGCCACGTGGTGCGAAACCAACCGAAACCCGAGGAGCCGGCACGTTCAAAGGGGGAAACCGCGCCGACCGTCCAGACGCGAATCAGCCGTCCCTCTGAGTCGCGCTTGATCTGCACCGCGAGCATGAGCACCTGCAACACGATGACTCCGGCAAGCAGGACCAGCGATTTGTGGCGAGAAGGAATGGCGACCATTGGGCGATCTTCTCTTCGTATTTGCTGGAGCGCCCGGTGACTAGCGGCCGGTGACTAGTGACTGGTAGCTCGTCTTGCAAGTTCTCAGTTGCCAGTGTTCAGTTGCAACGCGACGTCGGACAACGTTGTCTCGCCCGGGCGTCGCAAAACTGCAGCCCCAGCGCAAAACCTCGAAAACTGTTCTCCTAATCGATACAAACCTGGCGCAGCAGCTTGAAGTCGCTCAGCATTTTTCCAGTGCCGAGCACCACCGACGCCAGCGGATCATCCGCAATCGATACCGGCAAGCCGGTCTCCTCGCGTATCCGCTTGTCCAGATTCTTCAGCAGCGCGCCGCCGCCCGTCAGGACGATGCCGCGGTCGCTGATGTCGGCGGAAAGCTCCGGAGGCGTGCGCTCCAGCGCGACGCGCACCGCGTTCACAATGGTCGCAACGCATTCGCTCAGCGATTCACGAATTTCGCTGTCGTCGATGGTGACCGTCCGCGGCACGCCTTCGATTAGGTTGCGGCCCTTCACTTCCATCGTAAGCGGTTTTTCCAGTGGATACGCGGAGCCAATCTCCATCTTGATCTGCTCGGCCGTGCGTTCGCCGACGAGGAGGTTGTACTTGCGCTTCAGATACTGCATGACCGCTTCGTCCATCTCGTTGCCGGCCACGCGCACGGACCGCGAATAGACAATGCCACTCATGGAGATGACCGCGATGTCCGTGGTGCCGCCGCCGATGTCCACCACCATGTTGCCGGAGGGCTCTTCAATCGGCAGCCCGGCGCCAATCGCCGCGGCCATGGCCTGCTCGACGAGAAACACTTCGCTGGCGCGCGCGCGATAGGCAGAGTCCTGCACGGCGCGTTTTTCCACCGGGGTGATTTCGCTCGGCACGCCGATGACGATTCGCGGATGCACCAGCACGCGCCGGTTGTGCGCCTTCTGAATGAAATAGGTCAGCATCTTTTCGGTGACCTTGAAATCGGCGATGACCCCGTCTTTCATCGGCTTGATGGCCACGACGTTACCCGGCGTGCGCCCGAGCATCTCTTTTGCTTCGCGGCCCACGGCCACGACTTCTCCTGTGGCCTTGTTGATGGCCACAATCGAGGGCTCATTCACCACAATGCCTTTGCCGTGCGCAAACACCAGTGTGTTCGCGGTGCCCAGATCGATGGCGAGGTCGGAAGAAAACAGACTGAACACCGACCTCATGTTGTAACCGTTCTTATTCATCCCTACATCCCCCTGCGGAGAAAGACTCTCCGCTGTCCGGCCGGCAATAGCGCTGGCCTCACCGCGGCCAGCTCCACCAGCTATTGTCTCCGGACACCACGACCAGCGCAAAGGCGCTTGGGTCTTTCTTCGGAGCTCTTACTTCGGAACCACGATGGAAACTTGTTTCATCGCCGTCCCTCCCCGGCGATTCGATCCGATAATCGAAATTGTATGCTGGCCCGGAGCAAGCTGCTCGGTGAAGTGCCGGAAATTGCCATCTGGCGCGATGTTCGGCACGGATTGGCCGTTCACAATTAAAGCCGCGCCGGGTTCCGTCCGGCCCACAATCTCCGCCGAATGTCCAACTACTTGCGTGCTGGTTATCTCAAGAACCATTTCCTGCGACTTGCCCTGCGCGACGAGCGTAAATTTGAAAATGGCGCTGACTTCGCTGGTCTGTTTCTTTCCATCTGTCGCCGTGACGTTCCAGAAGTAGTCGCCGGGATCGAGCCCGGTGATCTCCACGGCCGTTCCGCTGACCTTTGGTACTTCCTTCACGGTCTTCGTAAACATCGCGGTGGTGCTGACCCGCAGGGTATAGGATACGGCATCCTGAACGGGCTTCCATTCGAATCGAACCGGCGAGGTCTTTGGGTTTTCCACGATGATCGGCGCGAGGTTCAATGGTTCGATGAGATCAGGAGGCGCCAGAACGCTTGATTTCTGAATCGCCCCTCCGCTCGGAATTGTTACCTTCTCGAACGCCGCGAGGTCTATCTTTTCTGCGCCTCGCTGCACCTGCGCACTGCCGCTCGAGACCACGATCTCGCTCGACTTATTCTCGGGGTCCGCCTTCACCGCACCGCGGCTGTTCGAGCCTAGCTGGGCCTTTGTGTCTTCGAC
>Ga0209625_1000323_pt1 | contig 12292 bp, 8 predicted proteins | sample JacPin_JW_Ref_M2_FD_187960 | JGI IMG/M metagenome (GOLD analysis project Ga0209625, IMG submission 187960) | Forest soil microbial communities from Algoma, Ontario, Canada - Jack Pine, Ontario site 1_JW_Ref_M2 (SPAdes) (version 2) | ecosystem: Environmental > Terrestrial > Soil > Boreal...
CGCTCCAACTTCCGTTCTTGCTGAGGGTGGCGTGGTAAAGCTCGTAGAGCCAGCAACCGTCTTTCTCGAGCACGAGCACGTGCCGGTCGCCGTTGCCGGGTTTGGGGTAGCCTTCGATCAGCGCATTGGAAGGAATCGGCATGGGCCCGGGATCGCTCTCGCTGGCGAAGGTGCCGAGCGAAATGTTGACCTTGGCCTGCGTGCCCGCCACCACCTGGTAGGGAATCCCGATGGTCTGCCTTTGGAAGATGCCGGCGCCAAAGTCCGGATGCAGCGTGACGGTCGAGCCGATGAAGTTGATGATGTTGGCGGAATTGAGGTCGACATTCGCCGAGGAGATGTCGGTGTTCCACAAGCTGCTCGCAGGGAACGGAACGAAGCCGTTCAGGTTCGCTCTGGCGCCGATGCTCATCCCGCCGCAGGTCCCGCTCTGCGAAAAGGCGACGCCGCTAAACAACAATACCATTGCGGTTATCAGAAAAAATTTCGCTTTCATTTTGCCTCCATGGCAACTTCTCGCATCATTCCCGCTCAAACTTTCCAGAACCACTTCTGAAAACGGCTCCGCAGTTCAGGCAAGATGTGCCGTAACGTCTGCTTTTTGTGCACACTAACTGTAGGTTGCGTAGGCCCTGCTTTCCCTGCCTGCAACGCCCCTTAAAGACCCGCCCAAAGTCACTGGCAGATTCCGTGTCTGCGTTAAAATATGGCTTTCATAACTATGAAAATGCGAGGAACAAGCCCGTGGCCCATCATCATTACTTCGGGATTTCTGAGGCTGGTCGAGGAAGAGAAAGGACGGATCAGCGAGCTCGCTGCACACCAGCCTGAGCCGGAATTAATTTTTTGGCCCTCCGGCAGTTAAGAGTATACGCCCTTTTGCCTCCAACTGCGGCTGGCCCGGACGACAAATCCTAAAACGAATGTTGATTAGATGACGGCGTCGGTTCCTTCAACCGAGTAGACTTGGCGCCTCTTTGACGACCAAGGCTCGGGAAAAGGAGCCGAGCAATGCTGATTAGGTCGCTATGAAGTTAACTCTAAACCCGCACACGCGAAACCGGCGTGCGCGGCACCCGATTCCGTTCGCGCGGTTTGCCTCTGTGCCGCCTATCTGGTCTTACGATGTTTCTTGCCCTGACGGTGTTTGGTGGTGCCATGCCGGGTCTCATGAGTCGTCGCTGGAGCCGAAGCTACTGAGGGCAGATCTGAGTTAAAAGTGTCCGCTATCATCTTCCAACTTCCGTCCGCCTGCTTCTTCCAAATCGCCATGTCCTTACCGTGGTCGGCGATCGCCTTTCCGCCGGGACCTTCAAGAGCCAACTGGTAGGTATAGATCGTATACGCCAGGTCACCAGCCCGCCCGACTTCCAATTTGTCGATCTGCCAGTCGATGTTGAACCCCGGGCTGCCGATCAGCTTCAACCAGCCTGCCCGGATCGCGGCTTTGCCGTTGACCATCGGGGCATTGGGCGGAAGCCAGGAGCCATCCTCTGCATAGTTGGCGACTGCACCGTCGGCATCCTTTGCTTGCGCTGCCTTCAGTGTCGCGGCATCCGCCTCGCGAATGGCACGCTCGTCCTGAGCGCGCGTATCCACTGCTTCCCGTTGGCAACCGCAACAGAAACAGACCGAAAGTGCCAGTATCAATGCTGACCGATGGCGGCTCATATGGACTCCTCCGTGGGGGAACAACGGCAAAGGCTACACCCGTGGCTAAACTGACGTCTAGTATGAGACTGTTGCTTCCTCCGGCTCTGTCCCGACGTTGCTGAGCCTGATGGCATTTTCAACCGTTGCTCAACGGGGGAGGTTCCCATGCGTGGATACGCTGGAAAGTTGGCGCTTGGAGTCATCGCCATCTCGTTCATGCTGAGTCAGGGGAGCGCTCAGCAAGCCCCCGCCGATCGCAAGCTAACGGATAGCAGCACGATCGCGCCGGACGGAACGGCCTACGTCACACGGGTCGTGCCGGTCCCCACCACCGTCAGCCCTGAAGCCCAGAAAGTCTTGGCGCGCGTGGAATCCGACACAGCCGTGCCCCAAACCCTCGAGCAGCGGCGAACCGGCACGGACAAGTGGCAAGCCGGTGCCGGTGAAGCATCCAAGAAGCTGTACCCGGTAAACGTGACTGCGGACTCCATCGCGGGAGTGCCGGTGCGCGTCGTGACTCCGCTCGCCATAGCGCCGGAAAAGCGCGACCGTGTGCTGATCAACCTCCATGGCGGCGGCTTCAATTCCGATTCCGGCTCGCTGACGGAGTCCATCCCCATCGCCAACCTTACAGCAACAAAAGTAATTGCCGTCCTGTATCGCCTGGCGCCAGAGCATCCATTTCCAGCCGGACTGGACGACGCGGTAGCGGTCTACAAAGAGCTGCTCAAGTCCTACAAGCCGGACCACATCGGCATTTATGGCACCTCTGCGGGCGCGATTCTGACGGCGGAAGTAACCGTGAAGCTGAAGCAATCGGGGTTGCCCCTGCCCGGCGCGACGGGGATTTTCTCCGGGATGGGGGACTTCAGTCAGGCCGGTGACTCGATCGCGCTCTACGCCTTGAACGGCTTTTCGGGTCACCTGGACCCGCCGAAGCCGAACTCACACGAACTCGAATACTATGCAGGCTCAACCGATCTCAAGGATCCGGTGCTCTCTGCCCTCTACGCGGATCTCACCGGATTCCCTCCAACGCTCTTCATCACCAGCGGCCGCGATCTGCTCCTGAGCGGAACCACGATCCTGCACCGCGCCTACCTCCGTGCCGGCGTGGACGCCCAGTTGGTAGTCTTCGAAGCCCTCCCGCACGCCTTCTGGAACAATCCTGCCCTTCCCGAATCCACGGAAGCCGACCAAATCATGGCCGCCTTCTTCGACAAGCACCTGAGCAAGTAGCAGCCAGGAAGCGTGTTCCGGCGGGTGCACTACCAGAAATTTGGTTCGTCGAAGTCGCTTTGAAGCAGCATTGTTGTTCTACGCTAAGAGTATGTTCGCACATCGATTCCTGGTGTCCGTTGGGAGGTAAGAGCCGTGAGAAAGACCTTTGTAGTGGTTGGGATATTGCTTTTGGGCGTTGCCTTGGCGGTTGGTCAACAGAAAAGCCTTGACGATGAAGGAGGGCGCGTTCTTGCTCTTGAAAACGCATGGAATCACGCCCTGGAAGCCAAAGACGCGAAGGCTCTAGACATGATCCTTGCCAACACTTTTGTGTCCATCGATATCGACGGCAGCGTTTCCTCCAAGAGCGAATTTCTGGCAAGCATTAAGGCGCCTGGCTATCGGCCGTCCCAAGCCGTGACCGAGCAAAGCAATGTGCAAGTGTACGGGGATGCTGCAGTAGTGGTGGGGATATTCCGGGTAACGGGCACGGAAAAAGGAAAGCCCTACGTGCACCGCGAACGTTTCGCGGACACCTGGATCAAGATCAATGGCACGTGGCAGTGCGTCGCCACCACCGGCACGCTGATAACTGCGAAACCGGCGGCCGATTAGAAAATAGTAGGGGGCGGGGTTCCCTCGTTCGCACCACATTTCAGTTGGCCGGAGCTTGCGAACCGGCCTGGGTATCTCCTCGTCCCTTCCTTTCAACCTTCAACTGTCGACTATCAACGTCATCTTCCGAAGGTCACGGATCACAGTCCAATTCACGGCTATTTGTTGATGTCGTCCTTCGCCTCCAGCCGTTTCAGCAAAGGCTGGAGAAATGTTTTCGTCTGGTCGGGAGCTCCGCTGATGGCCATCGTCATTTCCTTCGCGGCATTCGGGAAATCTCCCGTGTTCGACGAGATTCGCGCCAGCGCCAGGTGGCTGATCCAGTGATTCGCATCTTTCTTGGGAACCTGCGGGTACAGCTCGAACGCGCGCTTGGCGTTCCCCGAGCGCTGCAGGCCGCGGGCGTACGAGTAGAGTTGAATCGCGCTGGCTTTATCGAACGCCGTGGAAAGCGTCTTGGCCGATTCTTCTTTTCGTCCCAGGGCATCCAGGATGCGCGATTTGGTCTCCAAATTTTCAAACCGCTCTTCATTCTGAATCGAGGTGTCTTCCCACTTCAGCGCTTCTTCCAGGTTGTAATTGTTGTCCAGGCACCATTGTGCCGCCTCGTCGTATCCGCCCCAGGTGAATCCGCCGACATTCCGCAGCTCGTTCTTGACGCTCTTCAGCACCACCGCTTTCACGTCCACGGAAATGCGGAAGGGAACCGCCAGCTTCTCCCACCGAAGCGTCGCGGCCGCCGAATCCGGCTTCACGTCTTCGAAAACGTACGTCAACACGTCAAACGATTCCGCCGCGCGAGGTTTCACGTTCACGCGCAGCGCATCCTCTTTCTCGTCGTAGCTGAAGCTGCCCCAGGAAGTCGAGTTCTTGGAAAAAATCACCGTCCACTGATCTTTGTCTGGGATGGTGTGCAACCCATACGTGCCCGCCGCAAGGGGTTTCCCTTCCACGGAGACATCGTCGGAGAAAGTAATCGTCGTATTCTCGTTCGCGCCCGACCTCCAAACTTTTCCATAGGGCACGGTCTTGCCCCAGATCTCCCGCCCACCTACTGCCGGCCGGTGATACGCAATCGTGATGTCCGTCAGGCCGATTCGCTGGGACACCGTGCCACGCTGGCTCAAGCGCGGAATATTCAGCTCCGTCGGCTGGCTTCCGTTCTTGAATTGCGCGCCCGCATTCCCGCACGAAACGCCGAGTGCCACCAACAGTCCCACAGCACACTTCCATACGTTACGCATAATCACACCTGCTCCTCTCCACAAAAGACCACGATACAAATGTCTTTCTTTTCAGTGGCAAACCACCCCACTGGCGATAGACGCTCTCTCCGCCAAGGGGTGAGCAGAAATGTGGGTCACAATGCGGGTGAATTGATCAATTTCAGGATAAAATGTCTCTCAAGCGTGGGGCCCGTAGCTCAGCGGTTAGAGCAGCGGACTCATAAACTGAGGTCGGGCACGTCAAACAAACGAGATAGCTGAAAACTCAAGAGCTTAGCTTCCCTTCACAACCCATCACTGCCCATCATTTCCGATCCTGCAACGCAAAAAGAACGCAAACTAAACTTGCAGTTGTTTCTCCTCAACGCCCAGGTGGCTGCGCGGTGATTTGGTACAAGGGCTTTTCGAACCGAGGTTATCACTTAGCGGGTTTCTTTGATGGGCACGGGCGTTACGCGGCTCAGTGCGGCATATTTGCTCGCCAATTCCTTGTTGCCGAGTCTGCCGTAAATTTGCTCTAGCAAGGCGTAAATCTGCAGGTCAAGAATTACGCCTCTCGTGTCGCGTAGGGTCGCCGCTCTCTCGCCATCGGCTCTAGCATCCTCATAGTTCTTCATGCTCAAATTCACTTTGGCGCGTTCGTACCAAACCGCCCGGACGTTTGGGGTCAGCTCCACGGCGCGATCCAGGTGCTCTTTGGCTTCTTTGAGCTGGTTGCCTTTCATCAGAAACCTCCCGTAGTTGTAATCCAGGAAGGCATCGAAGTGGCGCCCACGTTGATTGACGGCCTCAGCCTTTCGGTAGGCCTCGCCCGCACGGTCCACTTCCCCCACTATTTCTATATTCAGAGCCAAATAATCCCAAGCACGTGGATCGCTTGCATCTATCGCTACAACTCTTTCGAAGTGTTTTACTGCGTCTGCGTGGCGGTTTTCCATGTCAGACAGAGTCCCTAACTGAAAATTCGCGTCGACGTTATCGGGATCAATTTGCCAGGCTTGCTGAAGTAAGCTGGTGCCCTCTTTCACTTGCCCTTTCATGACCAGAATTTCGCCTCGCAAAGCCAGGGCGGCAGGTTCGCTGGGATTTTTTTCCAATGCGACGAGTGAGGTAGAGTCGGCGCGCGCATACTGTCTTTGCTCCAACAAAAAGCGACCAAAGTAGGCGTAGCCTCGGGACGCATCCGGCGCCAGTTCCTGGTAACGAACGAATGCGTCCTCGGCAGCCGTCGCGTTTCCTCTCAAGGCCAAGAGTCGCGCGCGGTCAAGCAGAGTCTCGGGACAGTTCGGGTAGGATTGCACCAGGGAATCAAGAATCTGCTCAGCCTTGTCCAGCGCCTCACGGGCCAGCGCGCTGGAAATCGATTGAAGTTGCTGCTCTGCTCCCGTGCACTGTCCGGCAGAGGCCAAGCACGGCGCCCAGAGTGCTGCTACAAAAAGCAGAATCGCTTTCATTTCTCGCTCTCGGTGATCTTCAGGATTTGATCGGCCTTGACGTTTTGCAGAACCTGAATCCTTCCGCTGGGCCAGCGCAACTCAATTTCTTTGATTCGTGTATCATGGCCCAGCCCAAAATGGACGCGCTTATCCGAGGAACTAGCGAAACTCCCCGCAGTGGTTACATGGTTGTATTGCACCAAGCCGGATTCTCCTGTGACTTTGATACGCGTGCCAATTCCGTCCCGGTTGCTTTTGACGCCGATTGTCTGAAGCAGAATCCAATGGTTGCTGTTGGTTGTGGTGTTGTAAAGCAATTCGGCATGATCACCAATGGCGGATACAACCACATCAATCTTGCCGTCGTTATTGAGATCGCCGAACGCACACCCACGATGAGCGGCACGGACTTGCATATCCGGCCCGGCTTGCGTGCTTACATCGCGGAACGTCCCATCCTGGAGATTCTGGAACACGGCGTTTGCCTGGCGGTAGTGTTGCTGAGGGTCGTCATCGGCGTTGTCACTGACGTGCGAGTTGGCGGTGAATAGATCCTTAAAACCATCGTTATCGAAGTCATAGACGCCATTGCCCCAACCGCTCATCTTTAGGCTGGGAAATCCTATCCCTGCCTTGTAGGTATCCACACTAAAAGATCCGGTGCCCTCATTACGGAACAGCGGGAATGTTTCACGTCCAAGGGCGGTGACAAATAGGCTGGGCTTGCCATCGTTATTCCAGTCACGAAAATCAACGCCCATGCTGGAAACAGGGATCCCGTCTTCCGTGAAGGCCACGAAGGACTCCACTCCTACTTCCTCGAAGCTCTTCCCCCCACGATTCTTGAATAGAAAATTTCTTTCCTTGTCGTTTGCGACGAAGATATCCATCCAACCATCGTCATTGTAGTCGGCGATGGCTACACCCATGCCCTTCCCGATATGTTCTGCTATGCCTGTTGCGGCAGAGACGTCCGTGAACGTGCCGTCGCCATTGTTGTGATACAGAAAATTCGGCTCTCCCTTGTACATGGTCGGTGAGCATGAGAGGCGCCGACCGGGGGGGCCGCAAACTTTGGAGGTCTCGAACGTCCAGTCCAGGTAGTTACTCACAAAAAGATCTAAGCGGCCGTCGTTGTCGTAATCGATCCATGCGGCTGATACAGACCAAAGTTTTTTGCCATTGGGGCCGATGCCACCCACTCCTGCGCGCTCAGTGACATCAGTGAATGTACCATCGCCGTTGTTGTGATACAGCGTATTGCGGTTGACTCCCGTGACGTAAATATCTGGAAACCCGTCGTTATCAAAGTCAGCCACCGCGACGCCCACACTGTAGCCATAACCTTTAACGCCCGCACGATCAGTTACGTCTGTAAAGGTGCCATCGTGGTTATTGTGGTAGAGGCGGTTTGAAAAGTCAGGACTATCCTTCGCTAGGCCGGGGATGCGTGCACCGTTAGTAAAAAAAATATCGAGATAGCCGTCGTTATCGTAGTCCAGGAGTGCTACGCCCCCGAGGACCGCGTCAATTACAGGCTTGTCGTCGGTTGTGCTGTTGTTGAGAATGAAGTCGACGCGTGATAGCTTCTGGTGGTTCTCAAATCGGATCTGCGAACGCTCCGCGGCCTGCGGAGGTAAAGCCAACAAGGCAACAGCGAACACGCCAGCAACCAGCGGCTTTATAACGTCTTTACGGACGTCCATATCTATCTGACGGTACAAATTCATTGGGCTTAAGCCTCAAAAGACCTCTGTTTCTTAAACTACAAGCGTAAGTGCTTATATCAAGATAAAACAGCAAAAATTCTTAACTTCTTATCCCTGCTCGCAAATATCGCCGCGTATGATCGTCAGTTCGAGAGTAATCAACAGCGATGCTAGGGTTTCAGGAGGATCATGACACCATAGACTGCTTGTTGATAGCGCAGTACAGTCACGCTTACGGCCGTTCCAGCAACGACTTGCCGAGTATCCTTCAAGAGATCCTGCAATTCCTTAACTGGCTTTCCGTTTTACTCCAGTGCGGCCTTCTGGAATGCCAACCTGACCGGCGAGTCGTCGGCATTCTTGAAATTAGACCGTTGGATCATCATGATTAATGCGACGCCCCTCTTCATGTCGATCCAGACCTGAGTACCGTAGGCTCCGCCGTGGCCGAAGGTTCCGGGCGAGAGCATTTCAGTTACACCCTGAGGTTGACGGACGATGCATACTCCCAACCCCCAGCCGTTGCCGGGAGTAAAGCCGGTGACCAGATCGCCAGTCTGGACAGTTGACATCATGCGCACCGACTCGGCCGTGAGGTAGCGCCGGCCATCGAGCACGCCGCCATTCAGCAGCATTTGGGCCAAGCGCGTGTAATCGGGAGCGGTTGAGAACAAGCCACCGTTGCTTGCCGGGTAGTGGTCGCCCCAGGTGGGAGGATGGCCGTACAGAAGCCCGATTTCCGCCGGCACCAGTTGTTCGCCTTCGCGCTTGGCGGGTATCACCCAGCGCGGCAGCTGGGCTTCACTCAGGTAGAACGTCGTGTCCTTCATGCCTAGCGGGTCGAAGATGCGCTTCCGCAGGAAGACTTCAAACGGCACACCGGAAACGATTTCCACGATCCGGCCAAGAGTGAGAATGCCGGACTGACAGTATTTCCATTTGCTCCCCGGCTCGAACGCAAGCGGCTTTGCGGCAAAGGCCGGCACCAGGTCGGACAGCGTGCGCGCGGCTTTCGCCTCTTCGTCGGTTGCTTCTCCCATTCCGGAGGTGTGAGTGAGTAAGTGCCGCAGCGTGATTCGCGGCGTCTTACCATTCGCAGTTTTGAGTCCAGCAAGTTCTGGAACGTATTTGGCGATAGGATCGTCGAGGGAGAGCTTGCCTTCCTCCATCAGCATCAGCACCGCTGTAGCAGTAATCGGCTTTGACATGGACGCGATCCAGAAGATCGAATCCACGCGCATGAAAGATTTGTGCTCTGAGTCGGCCCAACCCTGAGCGTCCATCCTGAGCACAGAGTCACGCGTCGCGACCACCGTGACCGCGCCTAGAACTTCGTTGGCGACGATCACGTCGTGCATGCGCGCAGGGATGGAATCGAGGCTGGCAGTAGTTTGGGCGAGTCCGAAAGAAAGGGGGAGAAAAATTACGGTTAAGAAAACGGCGAGAAGACGAATTCGCATGTAGTCGATCTCCATAGTTAAATAGCAACCGATCTATTTGTGTCTTACTGCGCAGAAGCAGGAATCTGTATCTCCGGACGAATTGAAGTCGCCGCCTCGGTCGGAAAATCAGCGCAACGGTCACCGGGCGCCTAGCCAGCCACTGCAAGGTTCGCAGAAGCAACGTCTGCTCTCCGGCACAGCGCAGGCTGGGGGGCTGGACATCACCTTTCCAAACGTGCCCAAAGGTAGAGCTATAGATACGTCCCCGGCCAAAACGGACTGTCCACTCCAGAGGCCAATTCATCCGGGTGTGTTGGTCATATCCGTAGGAGAGCACACGCATGTGCTTCGCCGGGCCGCGCGCGTAATAGTAGATTTCCAGGGTAGGGGTTTTCCAGGCGCGGGGCATGCTGTGATGAATGGGATGGTCGCCCAGGCGGTGGACAACCACGTCGGAGCGGCCATCGTGCCCGGTGTTTTCGCCCTGGCCGGGGGGAATGCGCAGCAGCCTTTCGCGGCTATTAATAGTGATTGCGTCGCCTTGCTGCTTATTCCGCCAACCGAGTCCGATCATCTGGTTGTAGACGGGCCAATCCGGAAATGCATTATTGCCGGAGTGGAAAACCAGAACGCCGCCGCCGTTCCTGACATAATTTTCAAAAGCAATCTGGACTTCACGCGGCCAGGAAGGGCCGCCGCCGATGTCGTTGCAGGTTTGAATAACCACGTCGTAGTCGCTAAAGTTCGGACGCCACTGTTCCCATGCCGGAGACGCGGTGGTGGATGGAGCCGTCGAAACCGAAACTCTGAACAGCCCCGAAGCTTCCAGGATGCCGCGCAACAGTGCCGTTGTCTGATGCCAATCGTGGTTGCTGAAGCCATCCAGGATGAGAACTCTGATCCTCGGCTGGCTTGGGGTTGCCGCCATTGGCTGGGCAAATAGAAAAAGCAGCAGAGCGAAAGTGCCTAACGCCGTGACAACTTTGGTAATCCCAGTGGATGGCATATCCGACGGTTTTCCCGTAGCGAGATCAGGGTTTCAGCATGATCAGGATGGTAGACTCCTGCTGAAAGCGGAGTATCGTGACGCTCGCGGCCTTCCCGGCAACATTTTGTTGCGTATCCTGCAAGAGGTCCTTCAATTCCTTGATGGGCTTTCCATTGAATGCCAGCAGGACATCACCGGCAGAAAAGCCGGCTTTGGCTGCATCACTTGTGTCGGGTACTTCGAGCAAGATCACGCCCGTTTCACCTGGACTCCCTGCGGCTGAGACCTCACCGAGGCCAACAATGTTGCGCACCTTCGCGCCTGCCCAAACCGCAACCTCTCGACTTCGAGTTTCACTGAGAGTTGGCGTGGTATCGCTTGACCTCAAGGGCATCACCGGTTGCCGGGCAATGGCTTTGAGCTTCGGGCTTTGGACGCCAAAATCGTCCATGTTGAAGTTCACGAATCCGAGAGACAACGCGGGAGAATTCGACTTGACTCTGTAGTCGCCTGTGGCCTCATCCACAAAGAGAGCGTCTCCTTGTAGGGAGTGGGCATCCTGTGAGCTTAGTTTTTGCAGTGCGGTGGCGGGGTTGGTTTGTGGCATTGCCGGCTGATGGAGCAGGTTGAAATCAATGTCCTGCGTCCACTGCCTCATTTGAATCGGTTTGTAGGGCGCAAAGACGATATTGCCGCGGAAAATATCATGGCTGTCGTTGTACCAGACATGCGGATGAAGTGAGTTGTTTACCAGAACGTTGTTCTCGCAGGTGCGGTAGAAGCCTTCCCGCAGCTTCAGCCCACCGTTAAGGCAGAGATTATTGTAGATGTGATAGTTGGTGGAGCCGTCATCTAGATCGATATCCCAGCCGTGATCGCAGCGCCAGCGCGAGTTCGACAGAATATTGGTCTCTGCGGCATCCAGCACGGGAAGTTTTGCATGAGAGGCTTGTAGCACGGTGTCCAGGTCGAGACCCTTGACGCCCCACCAGCGATCGCGACCCCAAGAGTTGAAGGAGCCATGGTCGCCGGTCTCTTTCACGGTATCGAAGACGTCGCAGTGGTCGATATGGTGCCCTCCCCAGCAACCGTCTCCTATGTTGATTCCCGCGCGAGGTACGTCGTAGATGGAACAGTGCCGAACGGTGATCGCTCTTGCGATGTCGATCTCAACAGGAGCAGTCTGTTTTTCGACCTGCCCCGTCTGGTAAATCAACGTATCTTCAACGAGGCACTCTGCCGGGTAGTCCGCCGTACGCGGTCCGGGAGTAAGATCGAGATCCCCGATGCCCAGTCTATCGTCGTAGCTGTCCAGTGGATTTCGCACCGCCTTCCGCTCACCGACAAAAGAGATTCCGTTGGCTCCGGCGCGAGAGATGTGGGTGCGCGAAATGCGAATCCGGCGGTTGTATCCACTCACAAAAATGCAATTCCCACCGAGCTGATCGAGAAAACAATCGTCCACGTAACAGTCTTCGGCGCCGGTGAAGAACAGGGCGCCGCCACGATAGATCCTCCAGTCACTGCGGAGAAGCGGTTCCCGAGTTACCATAAACGTCCGCGAAGCATGCTGGAACGTAAATCCACGCAGCTCGATCCATTTCACGGGAGAGTCCTGGCTTCCGCGAAACTCCACCAGATGCTTCAAGCGCACGGTCTCGACAACCGCGTTTTCGAGATCCAGCCCTGCGGGAGGATAAAAATACAAGACTGAATTAGCTCGGTCCAAATACCACTCACTGGGAGCATCCAATTCTTCAAAAACATTTTCAACAAAACGATATTGAGCGTGCATCGGCTTAGGTCGGTTGTTTTGCCAGCCACCTTCGTAGAGCACGTTGCCGTCTGCGCTCTTGCCGGTGATGACGTAGTGCATGTCGCCCCACAGGTATTGGTGAATTGCGTGAATGTAGGCCCCTCGTGGATCAGCCCAACGCTTGGCGCGCTCTGGGCTGATCGCGTCCGGCGCCCAGCCACCCAAATATTTGGCATTTGGATCGTA
>Ga0209625_1000324_pt1 | contig 12242 bp, 15 predicted proteins | sample JacPin_JW_Ref_M2_FD_187960 | JGI IMG/M metagenome (GOLD analysis project Ga0209625, IMG submission 187960) | Forest soil microbial communities from Algoma, Ontario, Canada - Jack Pine, Ontario site 1_JW_Ref_M2 (SPAdes) (version 2) | ecosystem: Environmental > Terrestrial > Soil > Boreal...
TACCTGGAGTTTACGTTCCATTAATGGCAGGCCGAGATTGGCTGCTTTGCGTAACTGCGGAAAGCGGTCACCCTTGCATCGTAGCGGGATTTCGAGGCTGATGATACGTTGGAGCAGGATGCCCAACTGGTCCAGCAATGCCTCCAGGGCGACGGGTCGGCCTGGGAGGAACTTGTGCGCCGCCACACCCGCCGTATCTATAACATTTGTTATAGGTTTACGGGGAATGGGGCGGAGGCCGAGGACCTCTCGCAGGACGTCTTTCTGCGGGTATATAAGACCCTGGGCAGCTACCGTTCGGTTTACGGGGGCTTCGCAACTTGGATGACTAGCGTGACTCGAAACCTGTTAATTGACCATTACCGGCGCACCAAAAGGGACCGCGTGACCGACTCGCTCGACGATGCGATGCCGGTGGTGGAAAACAAGGCGTCTTCGGCCCGCCGTCCTGATGAGTTGGCACTTTTGGGCGAGCTTAGCTCGCAAATTCAAGTAGCTCTGACCAAGTTATCGCCGGAATTGCGCGAAGCGGTCATTTTGCGCGACCTTCAGCAACTGGAATACGGCGAAATACAACGAACGTTATCCGTGCCTGAGGGCACGGTGAAATCGCGCATCAACCGCGGCCGCATCGAACTCGCTCGCATTTTGCAGCAGATGGGAGTGGGTCCATCATGAGTTCTCTGCCGAACTGGACGCACGAAGAAACCGAAGCACGGCTCACCGACTATCTCGAAGGCTTGTTGCAGCCGGAGGAGCAACGCGCATTTGACGCCCATATTTCCAGTTGCGCGCAGTGCGGGGCGTTGCTTGGCAGCGTTTCGCATCTGCTCACCGATCTTCATTCCCTGGATGAAATCGAGCCACCGCCACGGCTCATCTACGCCATCCTGGATAAAACGCTTGGGCCGCGTGAAACGGTAACGGGCTGGCGCGCCGCGTTTGGCTGGCTGCGCACGCTGGCGAATCCGCGCGTTGGTTATGGTTTCGCTTCGGTGGTAGCTACGTTCTTGATCGTGGTTTCCAGCTCCACTTTTTCATGGCGCAAACCGCGCCTCGCGGACTTGAAGCCGGCCACTATTTATCGCCACGCCGACCAACAGGTTCACCTGGTATACGCGCGCGGCGCGAAGTTCGTCAGCGATCTTCGGGTGGTTTACGAAATTCAATCTCGTCTCAGCCAGGATGACCAGCAAATTCCGGCCCAGGATCGTAGCAGACGGCAGCCTGCTCCCAAAGGCGATCCCGGCAGCAGTGATGGCACTAATCCCTCTTCCCCGAAGCAGCAGAATCGCGCGAATGGCATCGAGAGAAATCTGCAAATGCTGGCTGCGGATTTGCCGCTTTTCGTCGAGAGGAGAATGCGATGAAGTGTGCGGTCCATACGGATGCGGACGCTATCGGCTATTGCCGAAACTGTGGTAAAGCGCTGTGTTCCGTTTGTGCGCGACCGATTCGCGACGTTTTTTATTGTGAAGATTGCCTGGCTGAAGCAGTTGGTATTCCCACAAATCCACCGGCTGGCGGTCCTTATGCTAGTGGCGGTCCGGCGCAGTACGCAGCCGGGGCTGGGCCTTACGTTCCGCCGCCCGGTCAACAACCGGGTGCGATTCCGCCGCGTCCACGCACAGCCAGTAGCCCTGGCGTTGCGTTCGCGTTGGGATTCTGTCCGGGTTTAGGCGCGATCTACAACGGGGAATACAACAAAGCGCTGATTCACATTGTGGTATTCGCGGCCATGGTTGTGGGACTGAGCAGCGATCTGGGTGGCGGTGCGGATACTGTGCTCGGACTGCTGCTCGCGGGGTTTGTTTTCTACATGGCTTTCGATGCCATGCGCACCGCCAAAGCCAAGCAGATGGGCGAGCCTACCGTCGATCCGCTGGAGTCGTGGAGCAAAGAGCGACCGATCGGTCCCATCATTCTAATTGGCGTCGGCGTACTGTTTCTCTTGAACAATTTCGCGTGGTTTCCGTTTTATCGGATAGAGCGATTCTGGCCCCTGATTCTCATTGGCGTTGGCGTGTTGATGTTCCGCAACCGGCTGGGGCGCCCGTCGTGATCTCGCCGCGCAGAAAAATGCGAGCGAGAATTGATGCAGGAAAAGTTGTTGGAGGCCAACACAGATGAGCGACCGCATTCGTTGCAATTGCCGCAGCTGTACCATCCGCAGTTTGATGGGGCCCGCGGTGCTCATCACCGTGGGCGTATTGTTTCTCCTCGAACAGACCCACAGCGGCTTTTCGTTTCGACAAACGTGGCCGGTGATGCTGGTGGTGATCGGCATTATTAATCTCGCATCCGCAATGGCTCCCATGGATGGGCACATCTCTTCCGCCGGTGCGCCGCCAGTTCCACCCGCCGGGACGCCAGTCCCGCCTGCAAATCCCGTGCCCGGAAATTATCCGAGACAGGGCCAATAGCCCTCCATGACCCGGCCCCGTAGCAGCGGTATTTTCAGCGGTGTGGCGCTTATTCTTTTCGGCGTTGCATTTCTGCTGCACAATTACCGTGGTTTCGAGTTTGAGGCCGTGCTCGTGCATTGGTGGCCTGTTCTGCTTATTGTTCTTGGACTCATTAAGCTTTACGAACGTACTTCCGGCCGGTACTCGCCGGGCGCTGCTCGCATCACAGCGGGTGAAATCTTTCTGGTACTCGGCTTACTTCTTCTGGTCGGCATCGTGGTTGGCGTCGATACCGTAAAAGGCAAATTCCCCGGCACTCATCTGGAATTCGGCGATTTCGGCCGCAATTCTTACGACTACGATCTGGAAGTTGCACCCAAACCCGTTGCGCCTAACGCGCGCATTGTTGTGCGCTCCACGCGCGGCGACATTACAGTGCGTAGTTCCGATGAGGCGGAGATTCGCGTAAGTGGAAAAAAGAATGTCCGCGCGTGGTCGGATAACGAAGCGGCCCAGCTTGCCGATCGCGTTTCCGTGGAAGTGGTAAAAAATGGCGACGGCTATGAAATTCGTCCCAGTGGGTCGAATACCGGCGACTCGCGGCTCAGCTTCAATGTGGAAATCGTGGTGCCGAAGAAATCGCAGGTAACGGTTCGCAACGAAAAGGGCGACATTATAGTTTCCGATATCGCGGGGCCGGTGATCATCGACAATCACAATGGTGATGTGGACATCCGCAATACCACCGGCGACGTGAGTATCGATATGCGTCATGGCGACGCAAAAGTTGCCGACACCAAGGGCGATATCAAGCTGGCCGGCAAAGGCGGCGAAGTGGATGTGACCAGCGCATCCGGTGGTCTCACCGTGGACGGAGAATTTTACGGGCCGATACGCGCGGACAAGATTGCCAGGGGCGTCCGCTATATTTCGCAGCGCAGCGATTTGACGCTCAGCCAACTCAGCGGGCACCTGGAATTGGGCTCCGGCAATCTGGAAATTACCGATGCGCCGGGAAATTTGCAGTTGCGCACCAATCGCTACGACGTCGACGTGGAAAATGTCGGCGGCAAAGCAAAAATTGAGAATCGCGATGGCACCATCGAGGTGCGATCCTCTTCGCCGCCCAAAGACGACATCGATATCACCAACGCCAACGCGATAATTTCCTTGAGCCTGCCGGCCACTTCGAGTTTCGAAATTTCCGCGGACTGCCATTCCTGCGATATCGATTCGGACTTTTCGGGCGGCACGCTTTCCAAAACGTCGAGCGGTTCAGGGGATAATCACTTGCAGGGGAAGTACGGGACTGGCCGTGCTACGAAGATTGCCTTGAAAACCAGTTACGGAAATATTTCGCTGCGTAAGACCAGCGGCGATTCCATGCAGCCGCCATCGCCGCCGCGCGTTCCTAGGCCTCCGCGGGCAGGTGCTGCACCGGAGATTCCTGAACCGGAAGAAAATTAGCAGTTCGCCGCAAAGCCAATTTTCCGGTTGGCGACTGCAATACCGCGGATCTATCGCTCCGCCACTCGTTTCAAGTCCTCGAAAAATGTCGGGTAAGAAACTCCCGCGCATTCGGCTTCGCGAATGACCGTTGCTCCTTCGGCGGCCAAGGCCGCCACCGCGAACGCCATGGCAATGCGATGGTCCCCATGGGGATCGATTTCCGCGCCGCGCAATTTCCCCGCTTTGCGGCCCTCCACTTTAAGTCCATCCGGCCGCTCTTCCACGGTAGCCCCCATGCGTTTTAAATTTTCCACCAGCGCCGCGATGCGATCGCTTTCTTTCACGCGTAATTCCTTAGCATCGCGAATCTCGATACCATTTTCGGTGTAGGGACCGAGCGCCGCCAGCATGGGCAATTCATCAATCAGCAGCGCTATTTGGTCGCCCTCGATCACGCCGCCCTTCAGCGTCGCGCCTTTTACGGCCAGGTCGCCCACCAGTTCGCCATGCGCGCTGCGCAACGTTGGCGTTTGAATAGCCGCGCCCATGGACAAAAACAAGTCGAGAATGGCGGTGCGCGTGGGATTCAGACCCACGTTGTGAATCAGCAAGCTCGACTCGGGAAATAAAGAGGCCGCGGCAATAAAAAACACCGCCGAAGATAAATCGCCCGGCACGTCCAGTGATCTAGCGATCAACTTCCCGGAGCCGTTGGACGCTCTGTTTAGTGCATGGACGCGCGTGGTTTTTCCGTGCCTTTCAATGGTGGCGCCAAATTCTTCAAGCGCCAGTTCGGTGTGGTCGCGGGTGCGCGCCGGCTCCGTTACCGCGGTTACGCCTTCGGCAAACAATCCCGCCAGCAGCACCGCGGACTTCACCTGCGCGCTGGCCATGGGCATTTTGCAATCGATGGCTCTCAGCGCTGTGCCGTGAATTTCCAGCGGCGCAAAATTATCTTCGCGCGCGCGAATGTCCGCGCCCATTTCTCGCAGCGGGCCCACGATGCGCTTCATGGGACGCTTTTGCAGCGAATCGTCACCGGTCAGCCGCGTAGTGAACTTTTGCCCCGCAAGGATTCCAGCCAACAAACGCATGGTCGTGCCGGAATTTCCCGCATCCAGTGCGCGCCAACTGCTTTTCAGGCCGCGCGAGCCGCGGCCGGTAATTTTCACCGAGTCTTTCTCGATCTTCACGTCGACGCCCAATGCTTTCATGCACGCAAGCGTGCTGTGGCAATCGACCGCTGCTGAGAAATGGCGCAGCTCGCTGGTCCCCTCGGCCAGCCCCGCGAGCATCGCGTAGCGGTGCGAGATGGATTTGTCGCCGGGCGGTTCGACGCCGCCGGAAACAGCTTTAGCTGGATGTATGCTTTCTTTTTTCACGCGCAAATTTTACCACGCTGGTTGCTTGAGTCCTTGCACGGCGACTGGACCTCATCGCAAGCAAGGCCGTCCGCGGCGAGCCTGAGTTCTATCTTTGGTCACGAAGCGCAAAACAAAAACGGCCCAAAGATTTTAGTCCGGGCCGTTCCTTACAACGGGATGAGTTGAGTCAACAGCAACGATTAGAGTAGGCGGTACAGTAAAAAGCCCAGCGCGAAGGTAAAGAGCGTTAGGGTTTCTACGAAGACGAGGCCGAGAATCATGGCGCCGCGAACTCCATCAGTAGCGCCGGGATTGCGTGCGATGCCTTCACACGCTGCGGCGGCGATACGTCCCTGGCCCAGACCGCAACCGAAAGCGGCGATGGCTACGCCGAAACCGGCGGCCAGCGCGAGCGTGGTGGGGTTGAGCGGGAGCTTGCCTCCTGCGGGAGCGTTGTCCTGCGCGAATGCCGCGGGAACGACGAGCATTACAATTACGAGTGCTACCAGAACGACTGCTGCCTTCTTCATTTACTGCCTCCTCATGAATTGCCGCCAGGAGGTGGTTCCCGGACACCGTGCAGCCGGGCTCACACTGGAGCGGCTAACAAAATTGTTAGTGCTCGTCTGCCGTGGCCATGCCGATATAAACGGCGGGCAGAATCGTAAACACGTAAGCCTGCACAACGGAAACGAAGACGTGCAGAAGTATGAATAGGATAGGAACCAGCGCCGGCAGCACGCCAACGACTATGCCGAGGATTAGCGATTTGCTCCAGCCGGAAGTGAATGCGCCCGCAAACAGTCCAAGAAATAAACCGTAAATAATGTCGCTGGCAAAAATGTTGGCCCACAGGCGAACAGAAAGAGATAAGAGGCGTGCGCTGGTGCTGAGAATTTCTACCGGGAACATCAAGGGAGCAAGCCAGGCGACCGGGCCGGTGAAATGTTTTAGGTAACCGATGGGGCCGTGATGGCGAATGCCCTGCCAGTTGAAATAGAGAAAAGTGATGATCGCGCAGGCCAGCGGTACGGTATACACACTCGTTGGCGCGGTGAGAAACGGGAAGGCACCGAACAAGTTGCCCAGAAGAACGAATAACGCGATAGAGCCGACCATCGGGATGTAGCGCTCCCAATGGTGACCGGCATTCTGACTGAGCACGTCGCGGATGCCGAAGCCCATTGGATTATTGAGGAGAATTTCAGCGATTTGCTGCGACGCGCCGGGACGTTCCACCGAAAGTCGGGAGCGGACCCACAGAGCCAGAAGAGTGCCCACGACCAGAACCGCCAACGCCATGACGATGTGCTCGGGGATAGGATTTTCCGGATCCGTCGGCTTGACGTGCAACGCTGACAGCAAAGACAGAGCGTAGCTGCCGAAGATGCGATTGACTAGATGAGTTAGCGCGCTTACGTGTTCCATATGAATTTCAGCTGCGAGATGTTTAACTCCCCGTCGTTCTATTTTCTACGAATCACTTTTTCCCAGCGCCGTCATCTCCGCAGCATCTATTTCCGCGACGTCGCAGGCCGGGCAATTTCGAAAATGCTTGCGACGATTGCCGCCGGTCCCAGAGCACACAAACCCACGACCATGCTAGCGAGAGGAAATTTCAGAAGTTCAAAAATAACATACACGGTAATCGCTATCAAGGCGTAGCGGAATAACACCCGGAAGTACGCGCCAATGGGTACACGCGGCCGCGGAAAACCCTCTCGCGCCTGAAACGCCGCTGCCAGCCCATTCATGCCTTGCCGCAGCCAACGAAAATTGAACCATCCGAGAACGGCGCCGACCATCAGGCCACCGGCCCACAGCGGTTGGTGCAAGAGTGCAGCGGCAACGGCTGCCAGCGCGCCAAAAAACAATGTCAGCCAAGCGATGCGCCGCTCAGTTAGCGTCGCGGCGGTGAGGCTCACTTGAGAATCTGCCATCGCAGTTCAAGGGCGCCGGCTTCCGGGCATGCGGCGAATTATGTCGCGAACGCCGCCGAAAAATCCGAGCGCGCCAAAAAGCAGCATAAGCCACGGCTTGGTATGCAGCCAACGATCGAGGAAAAAACCCAGCACGCCGCCGAGCAACACCGCGCCGACGAGAACAAACGGCAGCTCCATGGCCATGGCGAATTGGTTGGAAAAATTGTTCGCCTTGCCTGGTGCGGAAGAATCCGGCGAGTCGTCGGTCGGCTTATTGTCCAAAGGCATAGCGCGCCATTCGCGTGAACGGCTCAGAATACAGCCCTGCCGCCAGGGACACAAATACGCAGATGCCTAATACGATCGCTTCCGGAATGCCAAACGCAACCGCTGCGGGTTCGGTTTCAGACTGACGGCCGCGCCATGCGTACACCGCGATTCGTAAATAGGAATACGCAAGGGGCAGCGAAGACAGCGCGACGAACCAGGCTGTGTAACGGTGGCCAGTTTCAAAAAGCGCATGGAAAATGAAATAGCGGCCAAAAAATCCAGTGGTAGGCGGAGCGCCGGCGAGCGCCAGCACGAAAATTATCAATAGCAACGCTGTGGCCGGGCTGCGCCGCCGCAAGCCACTCAGATCGTTCAGGACTACTGAGGAGATATTCTTGCCGCGCAATGCGATTAGGACTCCGAACACTCCAGTCACGATGAACAAATACGTCAATAAGTAATAGGTCATGGCGGTGGCGGCCGCCTCGTTGGCCGCGACAACGCCCAGCAGCACGTAACTCATATGCGCGAGTGATAGGTAAACAATGATCCGTTCCAGGTTTGTTTGGCGCAGAGAGCAGAAAATTCCATAGCTAATTCCGCTTATTGCCAGCGCCGCGATGATGTGCCACCAGATGTTTTGCGAATCGGCAAAAATCGTGAACATCGAGCGCAGCAGCACCGCAACGGTTGCAATGGCATACGCACCGGAGAGGTACAGAATAACCGGGCTTGCGACGCCGAAGCCAGTCACAGGATTCGCACGAGTAAATTGGCGTTGGAATGGCGGCGCCGCAAACTTCAATATCATGCCGGCGCTGACTAACGCGAAGGCGGCAATGGGAAGCGCTTCCAACGTGAAAGCATGCCAGTGCACGGCTTCAGGCAAGCGCGATTGCAAAAGCTGAAGCATCTGCAAGCCTTGTGGGCCGCTTTCATGGCTGAGCGCGATCACCTTCGCAACGTTGTGGCGGCGCGCCAGCGCTCCAGCAACCTGGCTGATATTGGTGGCGCCGCTGAGACCGTAGAGCAACGAAAACGCATAGGCCACCAGGGCGGAGCCCAGCGCGCTGGAAAGCAGAAATCTTACCGCGGCTGAGGGTGTTCTGTTGGATAGGCCGGGTGTTGCGGCCAGGAAATGTGCACTGATCGCGGCGGCTTGCATGGCCAGAAATATCACCAACAAATCCACGGCGGAGACCATCAGCATCATGCTCATGCATGCAAATAACAACAAAGCGTAATAGCGGCCTTGCCGGACGACCGGCATCGTGGCGCAATTCACCGAAAGCAAAATCACAAGCGCAGTGGCGGCGAGGAGTAGCGCCGAGAAAAACATAAAATAGCTGTCTACCACCAGCGTGAGGTGAAAACCGGCGAGTTCGCCGGACTGCAGAATTCGCGCTCGCAGCATCCATAGCGTAAAAGCGCTAAACGCAATGCCTATCAACGCGAGTGCCGGGTTCCAATATTTTTGTTGGAAAATCGGGTTGGTGCCGGATTTTTCATTTGATGTGTTGGCTGCCCAGGAATCCATGGCCAACGTTCCGATGGCAAAGAGAAGAAGCTGCATCTCGGGAAGCAGGACCGCGCCGTCGCCGTGCATATACGCGCGGAAAGCGCTGAGGATGTGATTGAGCATGAGCGGGTAGTCGATGTGGCCGAGAACTAAGATTTAATAATCAAGTTGGGATGATAAGTCTTTCTCGTCGTCCGGCGTTGCGCACTTCCAGCGACTGCAAACCGCGGCAATAATCGCCAGCGCCACGAGTAATTCCAGCACCAGCATGGCAACTACAAGTATGGCAAAAACTTGTCCGGAAGCGTCTCCGTACAACCGGGCAAAAGCCGCGAAATTGATGGTGGTGGCGTTAAGAATGATTTCAATGGAAAAAAGTTTGACGATCACGTTACGTCGAGTTAAGACGCCCGTGAGGCCAATAAAAAACAGCGCGAAACTTAAGAATAGGTAATGAGTGAGCGAAAGCATCAATCTTCGGTCCTTTTTTGAAACGTCGCGCGGAAACCAACGCCGGCGACCAACAAGATAAAAAGTACCAACATCAAGGGCAGTAATTCATTACTGAAGAAAAATTTCAGCAGCTCCGCCGCACGCGGCGCTGCAGCAATGGAGCCGTGAGGCAAAAGCACGGTTAGATTTTCGTCCGGTTGTAGCAGACGATTCTGCAACGTTGCAGATACGATGAGTACCGTCAAGAGCACAGTGATGGCCATGGCCCCCGCGCGGACTCTCCAGCGATATTCTCCGGCGAGTGCAATATTGAGTGTGGAGACTTCCACGGCGAACAAAATTATTCCCAGCATCCCACAGGCAATCGCGATGAGCTGCGCGACGAACAGTAACGGCGCGTAAAGCTGCAAGAAAATTCCCGAGCTGGCCAGCAAGCTCAATGCGAAGTAAAGAGCGGCCAAGGATACTTTTCTGCGGGTCACGGCCAACGCCGCGCCGAGGATGGCGATACCGGTAAGCACGTAAAATGTAATTTCACCATGCATCGCAAGGCCGCCCTAACTTCGCATCAAGTTTGAAAGTAAATTTCGCCGCCGTTTCATTTTTCGAATAGCAATTCACCGGCGCGCTGCGTCGCTTTTACTACTGCTTTAATCAGCGTTACGCGCAACTTCCCTTCCTCGAGTTCCAGGATTCCATCGATGGTGCAGCCTGCCGGAGTGGTCACGGCATCCTTAAGCAGCGCCGGATGGTCGCCAGTTTCAAGAACCACACTGGCCGCCCCTTTCATGGTTTGCGCGGCCAGCAAGGTGGCGACGTCACGCGCCAGGCCAACTTTCACGCCCGCCTCCGCCAGCGATTCAAGAATAATGTATGCGAAGGCCGGCCCGCTCGCGGAAAGGCCGGTGACTGCGTCCATATTTTTTTCATCGACCACCACGGTACGGCCCACGGCGTCAAACATGGCCCGCGCGATCTCCACATGCTGATCGGTAGCGCTGGCGCCGCGACATATTCCCGCCATGCCGCAATTTACCGTCGAGCAAGTGTTGGGCATCACGCGGACCACGGCGGTTTTCGCGCCCAGCCGCTGCTCGATGTATGAAGTGGGAACCGAGGCCGCGACCGAAACCACCAGAGCGTTCGGGCTTAGCTCTCCGGAAATTTCTTGCAACACATCGCCGATGACTTGCGGTTTAACGCCGAGCAGCACGATATCGGCGCCGCGAACTGCCGTGCGATTTTCAGCGCTGGCGGAGATGCCCATTTCCTTGGCGAGTTTTGCGGCTTTGTCGCTGTGCTTCACCGTCGCGGTGACATTTTGCGGCTTGAACAATCCCTGCTTGAGGTACGCACGCAGAAGAATTCCGCCAAGCTTGCCGGTTCCCAGAACGGCTAATTTTTTGTCGCTCAGATTTTCAGTCATCGTGAAGGTATTGTTGACGACCCGTGGAGGCGCGTCAACCATGGATTGTCATGGCTGATCGTCTGCGCGGTGGACAACGAAAGCAGCATTGCATTCCATTCACGTTGCCGATCGCTGTCAAACCTGTCCTCCCGGCCAGTTGTTACGGCTGCAATTCCCACTGATTTGATGAAATCTTTCTGACCCGCGGTACGTATCATGATTAGGGAGCAACGTTATGTTCGCGCGCCACACCGCCATTCAGCTGATCACTAAAGCCGGAACTTTGTTCGGCGGACTTTTTCTGGTGGGCGTCTTGCTGGCCGCAATTCCTGCACACAAATCGCAACCTGTACAAACTTCTGGCGCGCAGGAATCACAATCCAGTCAAAATAATGCAACCACCACGCCGGGCACGGAGATGAACGACGACCACAGCGCTGAAGCTGCGGCCGTGCACGACATGGCCTCTGGCGGTCACGATGCGCACAATTTACATATGTACATGACCGCGCCGCGCCTCCAAACCGCGGGCGACGTGCAGCGCGCCAACGAAATTGTTACGCAATTGCGTGGCGGAATAGAAAAGTACAAGGACTATCACGTCGCGCTCGACGAGGGCTTCAAGATTTTCATGCCCGACATTCCGCAGCCTGAATATCATTTCACCAGCTATAAAAATGGATTTCTCGGAAGGTTAAATTTCGATCCGTCGCGCCCCACCTCCCTGCTGTACAAAAAAACCTCTGGCGGCTATGAATTGGTCGGTGCGATGTACACCATGCCCAAATGGGCCAGCGAGGAACAGCTCAACGCGCGCGTGCCGCTCAGCATCGCCAGTTGGCATTTGCATACCAATCTCTGTTTGCCTCCGCGCGACCAAATGCGCACCGCGGACTTCACAAAATTTGGGCTCACAGGCTCCATCGCGACACAGGACGCATGCGACGCTGCCGGCGGCCGCTTCCAGCCTTCCATTTTTGGTTGGATGGTGCACGTCTACCCCTATGAAGACGGCCTGGATAAAATCTTCGCGTTGCATCACCACATGGATTAGGTTGTTGGCCAACCGGCTTTAACTCCCGAATAAGTGGACGTTAGCGCCCGTTTCGGTGCACGACTCTACTTCTGTTTCGCAACTGCGTCCTTCGCTCCGTCGTTCGGCACGGCAAATTCCGGATCGCCAAGTTGCCACAACAAAAATGAATACTGATCGGTCAGCAATGCGGTGTGCTGCGATTTTGTCGCGCCGATCCCACCGTGCCCGGCATCGTAATCCACGCGCAGTAGCACCGGTTTCCCGCTGGAGGTCGCGGCTTGCAAGCGCGCGGCCATCTTGTTCATCTGCCACGGATCAACGCGCGGATCATTGACGCCCGTGGTCAAAAGCACCGCAGGATAAACGGTATGATCCCTGACGCGCTGAAACGGGCTGATGGCTAGAATATTTTTGAA
>Ga0209625_1000327_pt1 | contig 12217 bp, 9 predicted proteins | sample JacPin_JW_Ref_M2_FD_187960 | JGI IMG/M metagenome (GOLD analysis project Ga0209625, IMG submission 187960) | Forest soil microbial communities from Algoma, Ontario, Canada - Jack Pine, Ontario site 1_JW_Ref_M2 (SPAdes) (version 2) | ecosystem: Environmental > Terrestrial > Soil > Boreal...
CGAAGACCCCATCGGAAAATCGATCAAGCTTCCGCCCGCCAAATTTCCTACCTTGACGATCGTCGGCATTGCCGCCGACGTAAAACATTTCACTGTGCGCGAATCAACCGGCCCTGAGTTTTACGTCGTTTACACGCAAAAGCCCTATCCGGACATGCTCACAATGCAAGTTGCGCTACGCACGCAAGCCGATCCTCGCGCCATCATCGGTAGCGCGCGCGAGGCGATTCGTTCCGTTGATCCCACCCTGCCAATCGCGAAAGTCTCGACTCTCTCGAGCCTCGTCGACGACTCCATGACGCAGCCGCGTTTCTCGATGCTGCTTCTCGGCGCGTTCGCCGCCATCGCCCTGGTGCTCGCCTCGATTGGAATTTATGGCGTGATTTCCTATGCGGCCGCGCAACGGACTCAAGAATTTGGCATCCGTCTCGCTCTCGGCGCGCAGCCGCGCAACGTGTTCTCGATAGTCCTCGGCCAGGGCGCACGCCTTGCTCTGCTCGGTGTAGCCCTGGGATTCGTCGCTGCATTTGCAGTCACGCGGCTGATGGCGAGCCTCCTCTTCGGCGTTCAGCCCACCGACCCCGTCACGTTTGTCGTCGTGCCTGTTTTGCTGATGGCTGTCGCGCTGCTCGCCTGCTTCATTCCCGCTCGCCGCGCCACCCGCGTCGATCCAATTGTCGCGCTGCGCTACGAATAGCGTCCAGCGACACCGCGATTCCGACTGCGCTCCCTGGTTTGCCGCTCCCACAAATTACATGTTGCGCTTGCAACACATACATGTTGTAATAGCAACATGGAGGAAGCAATGAGCGAGATCCTCGATGCGATTTTTCAGCGCAGGGCGGTCAAGGTTTTCGATCCCGTGGAAATATCACCAGCAACCCGCGAGCGAATCCTCAATGCCGCCCGCGTGGCGCCTTCCAGCTTCAATATTCAGCCTTACCGTTTTTATTGGATCGAAACTCCCAAGGCCCGCCGAGAAGCCGCCAGGCTTTGCATGAACCAGACGCCAGCGGCAACTGCATCGGCGCTCGTCGCAGCCGTCGCGGACCTCGGCTCATGGCAATCGACAACCCAGTCCTACTTGGAATGGATGCGCACGGCTGGATTTACCCGCGAGAAAATCGACGAGTCCGAGCAGAAATCCAAGTGGGCTAAATGGTTTTTCATCCAGGGATGGTTCGGCATTCTCGGAGCCTTGAAATGGGCGATCTGCCGGATCGTGAATCTCTGGAAGACCCTAGGCTCTCCTCCCGTCGCGCGCCAAGGCATGTTCAAATGGGCGACGAAGAACACGTCACTCGCCTGCGAGAACCTGATGATCGCTGCCGAAGCGCTGGGGCTGAATACCTGCCCGATGGAAGGGTTTGACGGCCGCAGGCTGTCGAAATTTTTGGGCCTCTCAGCCCGCTACCATGAGATCGTGCTAGTCATCGCGATCGGCAAAAAATCGGCCCGCCATGTGGACCAGCCGCAGTGGCGGCGTCCGCTCGCAGCGACGGTGCACGTTCTATGATCCCTGTCGACAAGAGAGCGATTCCGCCGGAGATTCTAAAAGATTCAGCCATTGCTCATATTGCTCGGGCCTATTTTTCAATCAGCAAGAGACTCGAGCAAAAGACCGGATGTTCGGCCACACGCGGCTTTATCCTCTCCACCCTGCGCGGCGGCGCGGCGCTCAACCAAAATCAAATCGCAAAGCTCCTCGGTTTCGATCGCACCGTAGTCCACCGCGCCATCAAAGGAATGATCAAGGAGGGTTTGCTAACAGAGCGAAAAGCCGACTCCGGAAGAGCGCTTTTGGTCCATCTCACGGCGAAGGGGAACAAGTATCGCGAGTACTTGATCAAGGAGCGCCGCGCCGTTGATGAAAAGCTTCGGCAGGTTCTCAAACGGGACGAAATCTCAACCCTGATCCGGCTCCTCGACGTGGCCGCCGCGATTGAAATTTGAGGCCGAAATGCAGGCCACAATGCAGGCGATGTCGCACGGCATGCTATGCCAGGCGCAACGCTCGGGCAATTGCCCTGCCTTTTACTAAAGCTGATAGGATACGGCGATCGGCGTGGCATTCGTGACCCCGTTTCGTTCACTCAGCCCCGCCGAAACGGACTTAATGGCCAAACCTGTAAAAATCTTCCGCGAACCCCGCTGGCCCGCTTTTGTCGCGATGGTCGCCAGCGCCTTGCTCTACCACGCTTTGCCCGAACGTCTTTCAGTCGGTCCCCGATGGGGCCTGCTGGGCGTCACCATCGTTTTGCTGATTCCGATTATCTTTTCCTACCACCGCGGTCACTACAACGTGGCCCGTATTCTCACCTTCGCCGCCACGGCAGTGATCACCCTCGCGATGATCGCCTCGCTCGCCCTTCTGATTAAAGGGATCCCGAAGCATCTCGACCCGCCGGAAACTCTGCTTCGTTCCGCGATCTCGCTCTGGATCACCAACGTCATTGTCTTCGCGCTCTGGTATTGGAAGCTTGATGCCGGCGGGCCGCTCGGCCGCGACAAGGCTCGCGGCGATTTCGACAGCTCATTTCTTTTCCCGCAAATGATAATGCGCGACCAACCCGAAGAGGTGTGGTCGCCCCAGTTTCTCGATTATCTTTTTCTCGCCTTCAACACCAGCACGGCCTTCTCCCCCACCGACACAGCCGTTCTCTCGCGCTGGGCCAAAGTAGGCATGATGTTGCAGTCGATCATTTCGCTCATGATAGTGACGTTGCTCGCAGCTCGCGCCGTGAATATTCTCTAGGCCGAGTCGCTCGAAGGAACGCTCGCGAACTGCTTCTTATTTTAATTTGATCTATGAAAAGTCAGGCCGCCCGAAAACGCCTGCTTCACTTCCGGCCGCGCGAGGTATGCGATCGACCAACCGGCAGCCACAATCACGAGGATGTGACCGAGAATCATCGGAGCTAGCGGGACAACGGGGTATCCCACAAAAGTAAGAATGCTGACGACCGTGCATGCAATTCCGATTGCTATACAACTGATTGCCAGAATTCGCGCCCATTCGCACAATTGCAAAACGCCCAGCGCCAGGCAGCCGGCTACTCCTGCCAGCACCAGAAGCGAAAATCCTCCTGCCACTCCCATCCCCGCGATCGCCGCGGAAACCGGGTCGCCTCCGTCTCCCCCGCTGATCGCCATCACCGCAACAAAAAAGAAAGCAAAAGAACCCAAGGCGAGAATCGCTGCACCAGAAAAGGTGGCGATCGCGATGATTGTCACACCGGTTGGACGCTTCATTGTCTTGAACCTACGAAGCCTTCCTAAGCCTTCCATGGTCGCAAAGTATGCCGCACCGCCCTCCGACCCCGCATTGTACGCTTCGGACGGGCGGCGCGACATTATCCCTCCGTTCACATCACGTCAGGATTCGTTAGTCCGGATGGCTGTGGCGCCAGTTCCAGTAATCCCTCTGCTGTTTCTCCTTGAGTTTGTCGTATTTCCGGTACTGTTCGTGCCGCTCTTCGAGATAGTGTCGGTAGGCCCGATCCTCACGCTCGTCCCAGTCGTGATAGTCCTTGTGGTCCCGATCGTAAACTCGTACCTGGACATCTTGCGGCGTCCGGGCGGCCACCACAGAACCAGTGGTTGCAAGAGCAGCCGTTAAGACGAGCGCGCTTAGGTATCGCCGTGCAACATGCATCGGTGTTTCCTCCACGCCGCAATTCCTGTCCCAAAGGTAGTACGAATTGCGGCATTCGATTAATTAAATGCCGTGGTGCTGATATGGCGCGGGAATACGCACCACTTTTGCTTCTGCTCTCATGGTGGCGCAGACGGCGCTTTTCGGGAATACAGCGCACCCTGTAAATGATCCCGCAGGGCGCTTTACCTCTCGTCGCGGCACCACCACAAAAATGCTGCGGTTACAGCCTGCCGACGGTACACGATGAGTCTCCGGTAGACCGGCTTACAAGGAGTCGGACAACTTCCGCAGCGCGTGCCGCAAGCAATTACTGCAGCTTCGCATACTCCGCTTTGGCTTCCTTCAGGATGGGGATGTCGGGGTCGGCGTCTTTCCACAGCGTGAGGAAATCTTTGTAGGCGGCGAGCGCCCGAACGCGGGCGGCATCGGCGTCCGCTCCCTGAGAGGTCTTCGCTTGCAAGGCATTCGCACGAGCCACTCCCAGACGCGCCAGCGCTCCGGTCCAGCAGTTCCACACGATGCCGCTGTGGTCGAGAATCTTCTGAAACTCGGCGGCGGCAGCACTGCCCTGTCCGGCGGCCAAGTATGCTTCTCCGCGTACATACACCGGATAGAGGCAGGAGATGTTGTTGACGAACTGAATTTGCCCCAACTCGATGAGGGAAGCAGCTTGCAGAATATTAAGGGCGGCAGCAGGATTCTTTTTGCCTAGCGCCAATTGCGCCTGAATCGCTGGCAGCCAAAGCGATTGCATCTGCGTGTCGAGTGGGTAGCGTTTCCCTAAATCTTGGGCCAAGGATTCGGCTCGTGCCGTATCGCCTGCCATGGCAAACGCAAGCGCGGCTTCACTCTCGGCGCCCTGACTCGCGGACGCCAATTTCAAAGCCACTGCCGCGGACTGCCGCGCCTCAGCGGCATTGCCGTAAGCGGCTTCCCACTGAGCGGCAATCGCCTGAAATATGGCTCCAGTTTCCTTGCTATCAGCCCGGATGGCGGACTCCACGGCCCGCTTGGTCAGTTCCCGCGCCTTGCCCACGTGACCAGCGTATGCCTCAGTGTCGGATGCGAGCGCCAGTCCAAAGTTCTCTTCGGGCTTGCCCACAAACCACTGTTGCTGTTCCGCCATCGCAGTGGAGTCCGAACCGAGAAAGGCAAGAGCATAGAGCGCACTGTGAAGCACGAAATTATCCAGTTTTCGCGCCTGCGCGTCGTGGATGACCTGTCGCGTCTCGTCGAAACGCTGTAAGGCAAGGGCGAAGTTGGCGAGATTGCTGTAGTGAGACACCCGATCCGGCGCAAGGCGCATGGCTCGCCTCGTGACCTCCACAGCTTTCTCATACTGCCCCTGTGCGCCGTACACCGTGCCCAAATTGCCATACGCTCCGGGCACACGTGGGTAGCTCTCAATCGTTTCCTGATATGTCTGGACCGCTTTATCCAGTTCCCCGGTTACGCCCCGGTAGTAGTCGGCGGATATATTCAGCTTTTCGCGTTCGCTGGCATGTTCCCGCAACTGGAATGCTTTGGTGTAGTACTCGCTGGCTCGCCCTGTCTCGCCGAGACTGGCGTAGTCGTTTCCCAGTCCCCTGTAGCCCAAGGCAAAATTCGGATCAAGCTGAATAGCACGCTGATGGTAAGGCAGGGCTGCGGCGTAGCCTTTCTCGTTAACCGCCTTTATGCCAAGGCTGTACGCTTTCAGAGCTTCGAGCGAGGAAGTCGTGGCCTGTTCGAGCGGAACATCGAGCTTCTGCACCGTAGCCAGCGATTCGCCCAACTCGCCGCGCAGCTTCGTTGCCGCTTGGCCCAGCGTGTCCAGCACCTTCTCCTTCGACGCCGCCGTCACCTGCTCCTCGGCCAGCGTGTCTCCGCTCCGGCAATTCACGGCCTTCAATCCCAGCACGTATTGGCTGCCCAGACTGCCAATTGTTCCGGAAAGATAAGCTTTGCTGCCTGCCCGCTGGCAAAGCTCGCGGGCCACCTCGAGCGTAAGTTTGGTATCCGTCGGTCGTGTCATCAACTTCAAATTCTTCGCCACTTCGCCGTCGGAGAGCACATTCAAGAAAGGCGATTGCCGCAGGGAAACGTTGAGCGCCGTCTTCAGCGTGTCGTCGAAGATTGCATCGCCCGTGGTATTGGTGAAGTCGGAAAGCACGATGGTGTCTTTCTCGGTGAGTGCAGTTGCGGACTTCATCGAGTGCGAGCGGAAATAGAACATTCCCCCGATTGCAACCGCTACAAGGACTACGGCAGCGGGAACCAGAATCTTCCAGAGTTTTTTCCCTCCGGTGACCGGATCTTCAGCGACTCTCACGGCAGCCGATGAAGCAGCAAACGGAACAGAACCTGATGACGGCACGGGCTGTTGGACGACTCGTTGAGAGCCTGCATCCTGTGCTGCCGCCACTGGGCCACAACTCGCTGCCGACAATTGGCCTGAACTCGTGTCTCGCTTCAGGCGCATCAGCTCGGAACGCATTTCGGAGGCGTGTTGATAACGCAGTTCTCGGTCTTTCTCCAGCGCACGGTTGATGACATCTTCGAGCTTCGCCGGAACATCCGGATTCAACCTGACAGGAGCGACCGGGGTGTTATGCAGAATCGCATCCGTAATCACTCCCGATGTGTCCCCACGAAATGGAAGCGTGCCCGTCGCCATCTCATACAACACCACGCCATATGAAAACAGGTCGGTGCGCACATCCAATTCCTTCCCACGCACCTGCTCCGGCGACATGTATGCCACCGTTCCGACGGCAGTTCCCGGACTGGTGAGGTGCTCCGCGCTCACTCCCCCCATCGCATCCGTGGCGAGGGTGGCCCCCGAGGCCACCGCTTCCCGCTTCGGTGCCAGCTTGGCCAAACCGAAATCCAGTATTTTCGCGTGTCCTCGTTTCGTTATGAAGAGGTTGGCAGGCTTAATGTCGCGGTGGACGATGCCTTCGGAGTGGGCGGCATCCAGTGCATCGGCGATCTCGATGGCCAGCGATAGGATCAACTCGGTTTCCATCGGTCGGCCAGCAATGCGATGCTTCAGTGTCAGCCCGTCCAGAAACTCCATGGCAATGAACGCCTTGCCGTGCTCGTCGTCAATCTCATGGATGGTGCAGATGTTCGGATGATTCAGTGCAGAGGCGGCCTTGGCTTCGCGCTCAAAACGGCTGAGGGCTTGCGGGTCTCTGGCTACCTCGTCGGGCAGGAACTTGAGGGCCACAAAGCGACCGAGTTTGAGATCCTCGGCCTTGTACACGACACCCATGCCACCGCCACCGAGTTTCTCCACGATGCGGTAGTGAGAAATGTTCTGGCCTATAAGCGAGTCGATGGCTGGCACGCGCCGCACATCTTAGGTCGCACAAGGAATCAAGTCAACGAAGCCGAACATGAATGTATCGAGTGCGTGGAGTGTGTGGAGTGCGGCGGCTTGCCGCCGCTTTGTTCGCCCCGGCTTGCCGGGGGAGCGGCGCATGCGGCGCCGCCTCATTCTTGCCTGCGTAGCCGCGGCTTAGGGCCTGCCTTATTCACGCCGACATCGATTGAGAGACTTCATCATTTGACCCACTTGTTAGCTCGTCCATTTTCGACATATTGATTGAAGTCAACCGAGCTTCTATGCTACCGTGACCACGGAACTATGAAGAGTGACTACAAGACGCGCAGACAGACCTCAAAGAGGATTGGCCCCGAGCCACGCCTTTTCGGTGGCATCCGCCCCCAGTTTCTAATCTACGGTTCCGCGATTAGAATTTCCCCTAAACAACCTAAAATCAATGAGATATAATTTTCTAATCGGCACTACAACGCGATTTTTTGCAGCAATCCACAGCTTTTTCCACAGCCGGCTAGATCTCAATTCCGCCCGTCCGGTTCTGAATTCCACTTCTTCGGTTCTGATAGGATAAACGCCCGTGCCCATCGAACGCGAACAGCTCGAAGCGGACGTCCTCATCATCGGCGCGGGTCCCGGAGGCCTGGCCTGCGCCCTCCACCTCGCCAACCTGATTGAAAAGCACACCACCGCGAGCAAGACTCCCGCGCTTTCCACCGAAAATATCTACGTGCTCGAGAAGGCCCGCGAACTGGGAGCGCACCAGCTCTCCGGCGCGATCATGGATCCCCGCGGCATGGCCGAGCTGGTTCCCGATTTTCTAAAATCCGCGCCGCTCGATACGCCTGTCACCGGTGATGCGGCCTACTATTTCACCGAATCCAGCGCGCATAAGTTGCCGATCACCCCTCCGCCTCTGGCCAACCACGGAAACTACGTTGTGTCGCTGAGCAAAATCGTGAAGTGGCTTGGCGGCCTCGTCGAAAAAAAAGGCGTGAACGTCTTCACCCAATTCGCCGGCAGGGAACTGCTCTACGACAGGAACGGAATCGCTGGTGTCCTCACCGAAGATAAAGGCGTCGATAAATTAGGGAAGCCGAAAGACAATTTCACACCGGGTTATGAGCTGCGCGCAAAGGTCACGGTGCTCGCCGAAGGTCCCCGCGGCTCGTTGACCAAAGAGCTGGTCAATCGGCTGAAGCTGGACGGGCTGAACCCGCAAGTCTATGGCATCGGAATCAAGGAACTCTGGGATGTGCAGCCGGGACGAATTGACACCGGATACGTGGCGCACACGCTCGGCTGGCCGCTCGGTTCCGATCTGTACGGCGGCGGATGGATTTACGGCATGCAGAACAATCGCGTGTCGCTCGGCATGGTTGTCGCGCTCGAATATCACGATCTGTTATTCGACCCGCACGCCGCTTTTCAAGAATTCAAAACGCATCCCTTTGTGAGAAAAATCCTTGAAGGCGGCAAGCTCGTTCGTTACGGCGCAAAGACCGTCCCCTACGGTGGCTGGTATTCGATGCCGAAAAGTTTTATCGACGGCGGCTTGATCATCGGCGATTCCGCAAGTCTCCTGAATTCGCAGCGCCTCAAGGGCATTCACACCGCGATTAAGAGCGGGATGCTCGCCGCCGAAACAATCTACGAAGCGCTCTGCGCCGGCGATACTTCAGCCGCGAAACTCGCCGAATACCAGCAGAAACTCGAGCAGAGCTGGATCAAAAAAGAATTGTGGGCCGTGCGAAATTTCCATCAGGCATTTCACGGCGGCCTTTACTCCGGTCTGGTGCAAGCGGGCTTGCAGTTTGTCACCGGCGGCCGCGGTCTTGTGGATCCGATGCATTGCGAGCCCGGCTATAAGGAGTATCACAAGCTAAATCGCGATCGCGTTCTGGTCGACCAATCGACGCGATTCAAAGGCGACGGCAAAATCACGTTCGACCGCCTCACGGACGTCTACCACTCCGGCACACGGCATGAAGAAGATCAACCGTGCCATCTCATCATTCTCGATCCGAGCATTTGTGTTGACCGCTGCGTGCGCGAATACGGAAACCCGTGCCAGTATTTTTGTCCCGCCGCGGTTTATGAAATGGCGGTGGAAAAAGATCAGCCAAAACTCAAAATCAATTTCTCGAATTGCGTTCACTGCAAGACGTGCGACATCGCCGATCCCTACCAGATCATCAATTGGGTTCCGCCTGAGGGAGGCGGCGGACCCAACTATGAAGGCATGTAAATCGCGCACGCCTCGCCCGCGTACCCTCGTGAAGAATTATCGCGGCGGCGGCAAAATCCGAAAAATCGTTTCCGATTGCACGGGCGTGCCGCGGCACGTGGCGGGTTGATTTCGAAACGAACGCAGCTTTTCGAGCATCTGAAATGCTGTTTTAAAATCGGAGCTCTCGAGCACGCTCAGGTCGCTCCAGTTGCCGTCCTTCCCGATCACTCCGTAAACAATCGCTCCAATGATCGGTGTCGTTCCGGCTGGCGCGTTTGGGTCGGGAAGCGCTGCATTCTCGATCGCATCGCTCAGCCGTGACGGCCTCATGTCCGCGCACCATTCGCGTTGCGTCGCGTCGGGCGGAGGCGCGATCCATTTCGCTTCCGGAGGCGCGCCGGACACATTCGCGATTTCCACCTGCATCACCGCCTCCGTTCCGGAGAATCCTTTGATCGTCCGCGGATACCAGTGACTGCCCCATTGCGCCCAATCGCCGAACAGGTACTGGATGTGCAGCGTCGCATCGTACTGCAGCAGCGGCAATCCGGTCCTCGTATCGAGGCAAAGCTCCTGCGTAAGATGCGGGCCTCCATTTCTTGCGCACACCACGTTGCGCCCGCTCACTTGCGAAATCTCGATACGAGTCCGGGAATCGAAGTGATAAATCACGCCATGCGTAATCTCCATCGCATTGTGCGTCCACCAGTAACTGAAGGAGGGATAGGGAGCGTTGCGCTTTGTCCAAAGCGTATTGCCATTCGCAATCTCAGTTTGCTTCAGGTGCAGCAGTTCGGCATCCTCGCGCCACTTGTCAGCGGACTCCCACGTAAAAACGTAGCTACCTCGCGCGGGAGGGACGCGCGGATCGCCACTGGGGTCATTGAAGAATAGCGACGCGTGAAACGCGAAGGGTGCGCTGCCAACGGCGGTGAGGTTCGTCAGTTCGTGTGATTTCGCGACGAGCCTTTCGGTTTCGGACTCGTCGTCAAACGATGATTCAACGTTCCCTGCGCGAGGCGACGGTTCCGGCCGGCGTGTCGCGCGCCGCGCGGAGTAGGGATGAGGCGCGCGGGCCGCTATCGTCGCGCGAGTATGACCGCCGCCGTAGATTGTGACCACCGCGAGAAACGCCGCCAGTGTAGTTACGAGGTGCATGAGGAGCGGCGCAAAACGCCGTGGCGCCGCGTGAATTATAGGGGCGGGAATTCAAAAGCGAAAGCGCTGGGATACATGGTGAAGGCTGGACCGCCAGACTTGATGCGATCAGTTCTGGGTTTCGTCATGCCCGCCGCCGAACGCGCGTTTTAGGGCAGCCCAGAATCCACCTTTCTTCTTTTGCGGATTGTGCGACGCCAAGGAGCTTCGGCTCGGCTCACGCGTAGCGACTTGCTGGAGCTGCGGGGCCTCGACACGGCCCGTGAACTGCCATTCGGGCTCCACATGCGCGATCCGCACCAGGAGGATCATATCGGTCGAAGGTTCACCGGGGGGAGCCGGCCCATTGGCCGAAAACACAAGCGGCGGCATCACGACTTTGTAGATCGGGACGGAGACAGCTGGGGGGTCTGGAACTTCGTTAGACTGCGGTTGCGGGTTGGGATGAATCTGGTTCGCGGCCGCGAGCTGACGGATTTGAATCGCGGGACCCGCGGTAGGAACTTCGGCAGGAGGTGGCAGGTCAAGGTGCGGCGGCGCCGGCGTTTTTGAAGCGACCTCGGGAACAGCCGCTGGATCGGGTTGCGGCTTCGACGTCAGCCCCATCTCCGGCGAAGCAGGAAGCGGTCCCGAGTTGCGGGCCTGTAGCGATGCGCACTGGCAAGTACCCGCTACACCCGCAACCGGCAATAGCTTGCCGGCGGCGAGAAAGAATTCACCCGATTGCGGCACGACGAGCCCCTCTCCGGTGAACTGATGTTCAAGCCGAAGAGCGCCGCTCGTCGCGACGACGCAGAGCGAATCGTTCAAATCGAGGCCGACGGTGAAGTCGCGAGGAGCGCCGCCGATATCGATCGGCGTTGCGACAATCGTCGGGGTGAAAATTCGGAGCTGCACGGCTGCGGGGAGCTGGACGCGCATTCGGCCAAAATTCAATGCCAGCGTGATCGCCGGTCCGGATTGAAGCAGAGTAAATTTCGCAGGGCCACAGACATCAATTTGGCCTCCTCCGACGAGGGTCATGCGGGCTTGTCCGGAATGGACGGTAATTACGCTGCCGTTCGCAACGAACATGCTCGGCACACTCGTCGCAGTCCCGTTTGCCGCAGCGGAACCGCCTTCGATCGAGACATCATTACCTTCTACGCGGCCGATTGTGCCGGGAGGCGGCTGGGATTGTTGAGCGTTGACAGGCGCGAGGCTAGGAGCCAAACACGCGAGCAGCAAGAAGAGCAGCGGCAGGTACCGAAGGGCGCGCGAGTGCGCGGGCATTCTCCTGCGAGCGAATTGGAGGTCAGCGAGCACCGGCCGTGTTCCAGGTCGCCTATACTATACAGCAGTGAATAACGCCACGAAATCCGGCCCTGCCGAAATGGCGCCGAATGCGAACGTCCTTCCCGCGATTGAGATGCCCAAGCTCTCGCGCTGGCGACGAATGCAAATCCCCTTGATCGCCTGGGCCGCATACTGGTTGATAAGGCTGCTCGGTCCGACGTTGCGGCTGGAAATTCTGGGAGTGCAAAACGCTGTACAGATCCGCAATTCGGGCGAGCAGGCAATCGGCGCATTTTGGCATCGAAGTATCTTCCCGGCAATTTGGATTTGGCGGAATCGCGGAATCGTCGTGATGAACACGGTGAATTTTGATGGGCAATGGACGCGGCGGGCGATCGAGCGGCTCGGTTTCGGAACCGCGCAGGGGAGTTCGTCGCGCGGCGCCATTGAAGGACTCACCGTGATGGCGCAGCGGCTTGAGGAAGGGAAACACGTGGCATTCACAATCGACGGGCCGCGCGGGCCGCGATATGTGGCGAAGCCGGGACCGGTGATTCTCGCGCGCCGGACG
>Ga0209625_1000328_pt1 | contig 12214 bp, 5 predicted proteins | sample JacPin_JW_Ref_M2_FD_187960 | JGI IMG/M metagenome (GOLD analysis project Ga0209625, IMG submission 187960) | Forest soil microbial communities from Algoma, Ontario, Canada - Jack Pine, Ontario site 1_JW_Ref_M2 (SPAdes) (version 2) | ecosystem: Environmental > Terrestrial > Soil > Boreal...
CACCTTCGAACGCACCGTGCACAAGAGGCCGAGCGGCAAAGTGTTGATGGATGCGCTGCAAAACGCACGCGGGAAGCCGCTAGCAACGGTCTATTCGGCTCGCGCCTATCCCGGCGCACCTGTGTCGACGCCGGTGACTTCCGCGGAATTGAAAACAGAGTTCGCCGCTGATCGCTGGAATTTGAATAACGTGGAGCAACGAATCAAGAAGGTCGGAAACTTATGGGCAGATTTCTGGAACCAGCGACAATCGTTATCGGAAGCTCTGGAATTGTTGGATCAACGGTTATCGCCGGGCAAGAGTAAAAACACTAAAACCCACTGAGCCCGCGCTGGATAATTTTTTTATCCAAGACTGTTTTCAAAAGCCGGGCGTTTCAAAAAATCCAGAGCTCGCACAAAACTGATTCCACGATTGGTCTCGGTCTTCGGTGGGGAATTCTGTTTGTCCCCAGGGGGCCCAAAATACGTTCCGTCTTGTAGCAGGATGTCTAAAGCTTGGATCAAATCGTGAGCCGCGCGCGACTTAAATACAAATCCGCGGGCGCCCGTCTCCCGCACGGAATCCCCAAGACTCCGGGATTCATGCATGGTGAAAATGAGAATGGGCGGGCTGTTTTTATTCCTCGTAATTTGTCGTGCCGCTTCCAGTCCGCTCATCACTGGCATGGTTATGTCCATGATGATGGCATCAGGCCTCAGCTGATCGGCAAGCTTGATGGCTTCCTGGCCGTTCACTGCTTCGCCGCAAATTTCCCAGTCGGGACGCGCTGAGAGAATCGTACGGATCCCCTGGCGCACCACTTCATGATCATCGACAACAAGGATTCTAACTGGCATAAAATTTACTCCGTGCAAAAATTATGGCGATCAGTCGACACAAACCTGTAACAGCAATTAAATTGTGGGGACATTTTCCCCGAGATGTTTATCCTCGGGTCGAGGCACCGGGTAGGCCTAAATAACTTATATACAGGATTCTCTTGCGATGCAAGCCTGGCATTTATCGTGACCATTAAAAAGGATATCTTGGGAGACTCGTGGCGGCCGAGGGGTCATCAAATCATTGATCATTTCTGGGTAAGGTAATCTGCCTGGCGTAAAGCTGGGCGACGCGCTCCAGCGTATCGATCTCCGTTACGGGCTTGTCTGAGCGTAGCCGCAAAATGCGCGGGAATCTAAGTGCGTAACCGCTTGCGTGGCGCTGAGACTTTTGAATATTGTTGAAGGCCACTTCCATGACTACGGCCGGCTCCACTATTCTGCGCGCGCCCAGATCTTCGAGCGTATGTTGCAGGAAATATTCTGTACCCGCCTTGATTTCCGCGTCAGTGAGCCCCGAATATGCCTTGCCAATGGTCAAAAGTTGGTTACCGTCACGCACAGAGAAAGTGTAGTCGGAAAGCAGCCCGTGCCTCTTGCCATGTCCATATTCGACTGCGGTCACTACTACGTCGAGGGTTGCGAAGGGCTCCTTCAATTTGAACCATGACCTGCCTCGGCGCCCCGGCGTGTACAACGATTCCGGACGCTTTACAACGATCCCTTCATGGCCGGCCGCCAGCGAATCTTGGAAGGCTTGTTGAATTTCCGAAACAGACTCACAATGAAGAGCCGCCGCGGTATAGATTGCCGCTGCGGTGCCGGGCGGCAAAATTTTTTCCAGCCGTGCACGCCGCTGTGCCAGGGTTTCTTCCAGCAACAGAATTCCGTCCTGGTAGAGCAAATCGAACGCCGCAAAGCGCACGGGAATTTCGTGTTGCAGCCAAAGATCGAGTTGTTTTCTGCCCAGCCGTTTCTGCAGTTCCGTGAATGGAAGCGGCCGCGAACCGTGCCACGCCAGTATTTCTCCATCGAGGATCAACTCGCCCGGCAATTTTGCGAAGAAAACATTTAGCTCGGGAAATTCCACGATTTCGTCGAGCGTGCGAGAAAACACTCTTATGCCCGCGGCGCTTTTATGTACTTGCGCGCGAATGCCATCATACTTTTCTTCCACCAAAACTGAGCCGCGACCTTCGGGAAGTATTTCAGCGGCGGTTTCAACTGGAGTGGCGAGCATAAACCCGATGGGATGGAACAGACGCATCTTGACGGAGGCCAAATCGTCGGAAGCGGCGGAGCACAGCGTTTCGCCGACGTCGCCGGTCAGCATGTCGGCGCGGCGAACTGCCTCCAAAGGACGGTCGAAAGCCTTGGCGATGGCCTCTTCGACGAGACTTTCCTTCAATCCGATGCGTAGATCACCGGTCATTATTTTTATGGTGTACTTCACTTCACCGGCGCTCATGTGCTCGAAGAGATTTTTTATCAACGCCATTTTTTGCGCCGCGGTGCGAACTTCCGGAAGCTGGTTGAAAGTTTTTGCTAGTTGCTGCAGCGAAACGTCGGCGGTGCTGGGGCGTTTGAGCAAAAGATGTTCGGCCATAACGCCGAGGTCACCGTGTGCGCGATATCTTTTTCCGAGGTCCGCGGCATCGGCATGGGCGATTTCGATGACAATTTTCGCGAGTTGCGAACCGCCTACACCCAGGACGCGTTCATCGCGATGCGGAAAAGGCCGGCCAGTCAGGAAAATCGCGGCGCTGGCGGCATCTTCCAGCGGCAGCGATTTGAAAAGCTCGCTTACAAGGGTGACCTTCGCGGTTTTTTTGGTGGTCGCGGCTACGGCTTCGCACGTCTCCACGAACCGGCGCATGAACTTAAGCGCTTGCGCGCTTCATCCCCATCGGTTGGCAACGTGGGCACCAGAAAGAAGTGCGCGCATCAAACCCTTGCTTGCGTGAAACGATGGCGCTGCCGCAATGACGGCAGGGCTCGCCGGTTCGCTGATAGACCCACAGACGTTCCGCGACATGCGCGCGGCCGGTAGTGCGGCGCATGGGAACATCGGTAGTAAATTTACCGCCGGATGCTTCGGCTACGCTGGCGAGCATGAATTTGCGCGCTTTCAACACGAGACCCTTCAGGTCGTTGTCGGTAAGATCCGCCACCGTTCGAAATGGGTTAATTCCACACCCGAAACAAATCTCTGACTTAAAAATGTTGCCGATTCCCGAAAGCAACGATTGCGTAAGCAGGCTAACGCCGATTTCCAAGTCCGGCCGTGCGCGCAATCGCGCTAGGGCATCGGATTCATCAAAGTTTTCCGCAAGCGTGGATGGCCCGACGGATCTGAATCCTTCGCGGCGGGTAAGGGATTCCGCCGTGTGGAATTCCGCGATGGGAACCTTAAAGGCCACCGCCACAATTTTGGGCGTGCCGATTACGACGCGCATATCGTACCGCCCGCGCTTCCATGGTTCGCCCGGCCGGTAGATATGCCAACTGCCGCTCATCCGCAGGTGCGAAAGAAGAATCAAGTCGCCCGAAAAGTACATGAGCAGCCACTTTCCTTGCGCGGCAACCTTTTCAACAGTTCTTCCCACAACTCCTTGATCGACCTCAACGCGGGAAAGATGCGGCAACGCGGATTCGAGTGAAGTGACGGTTTGCCCTCCGAGTGCGAGGTTCAAACTGCGAGCCGCACGATAAATGCTGTCGCCTTCGGGCATCTCAAGCGCTTTCCTGAATTTCTTGGGTGTCTTCGTCTTCGTCTTCGGCATCCGTGGCCGCATCGGCGCTAACAATCAGAGGCTTGGTGCGGCGCATTTGATAACCGAGAACGGTATTCACGAAGCGAGTATCTTCCAAGTAGCGAGCCAGAAAATGTTCGCGCGCCGGAGCGTTGTTGATTTCGCCAATCAAAAGACCTTGCCGGAGGTTGAGGCGCCGGATGGCCAGCTCCGCCAGTTTCTTTGCGAGTTCGCGCGCGAATAGGCTGCGCTCCGGCTCAGACTCCGGAAGAAAAACACGTAAAGCCGGATTGCGGCGCCGCAAAAAAGCGGCCAACTGCCCGTTTATCAAAATCACCGACGCGCCAGCGGTTCGCGCCATGGAATGATGAGTGAGCGGCTCATCGGATTCGCCTTCGATCTTCGGCCAGGGAATCAAGGTGCCATAAGGATTGGCAGGGTCGGTGGCGGCAAGATGCAAAACTTCAGGAGAAGCTGGATCCACCCGCAAGCTGCGCAGCATATCCACCGCGGCGGGCATGGCGAATTGCGCCGCGCCCATTCCCGCAACAAACATGCCGCGGCGCACCCAGCCACTGTCTTCCATAGTTTTCAGCGCGGGGTAAATGGTGTTGTAGCCGCCAGGAATATTTTCTGCAATCGCGGTTTCGCGCATGACGATGCCGTGCCGCTGCAGAATCTGCTGCGAGATATTGGCGCTCCATTGCGTAGGGGTCAGCGTCACGGTAATGCGTTGCCCGATAAGCGACCAACGGCCATGTGCTTGACCCGAGCCAGTCCGCGAGCGGAGCCGTCGCAAATATCCGGGCGACCCGGGGCGCTCGTCATCAAACACTTCATGTTTACGTTTGCGATCATCGGGCCGCACAAGTTTGCGAAGCGGATAAAAAGTGTCGTTAGTGATTCTGCCGGCCCACACGAGTTGCCACAACGCTTCTATAGTGTCGCCGGGGAAACCACCACTGCACGCATTGTGAATTTCGGAAAAGAAGGACGCCCCTTGCCGGGCGAGAAATTCAACAATTTTTTCAGCGCGTTCAGAATAAGGATTTTGTTCCGGCACGCCTTGACCTGTTACTGGGTCCGCTACTGAGCCCGCTACCGCGGCGGCTTCGGGTAAACGTAAAAGCGGCAAAGATTCCGTCAGGTACAACGCGATGCGGCCGTTGCGATCGCCAATCTGTTCGACGCCTACCCACGTCACTTCCCCGGCGGCCATGAGGGTGTCGAGATTGCCAGGTTGATAGTCAGCGATACGCGCCGGCAAAACTTCAGTTTCCAGGTCCGAAGCGAGCAGCGCCGCGCCCTGCAAGGATTCAATCGCGTCGAGCAACGCGTCCAGCCCGCGACGTGGAACGGCAACACCTTGCCAGCGCGTCGAGAATCGGACGAACGTGGATTGTTCGACGGGTTCGATCTCGCGGCGCAAACGCGCGAGACTTTTCCTGCGGACTTGCCGCAACACTTCTGGGTCGCACCATTCCCGGTGATGACCGTTGGGCCTAAACTCGCCTTCCAGCAATTTGCCTCGAGAATTTAATTTGCTCAGTACCGCCTCGACTGCGGGCATCTGCAACTGATAGCGCGTGGCTATATCGGCGGTCGTGAATGGACCGTGAGTGCGAGCGTAGCGGCGAATTATTTCCGTCAAAGGATCGGCGGGCGCTTGAAGAAACGCCCCGGCCAGGCCGGGCGGGAGCGGCGTGCCCAAGGCATCGCGGTAACGGCCTGCGTATTCGGCGGGAATCGTGCGCGCTTCGCCGGCAATGCGCACGCGCACGGCGCGGCGTGCGTTGATCAATTCCGCAGCGCTGGCGGCAACTTCCGGAGTGTCGCAGCGGGCAGCGATTTCGGCGTCGGACAAATCGCCAAGCTTCAGCAACAAGTCGTGCAGGCCATCAGTGTGACGCACCTGGTAGTCCGGCTCCAAAGCCTGAAGTTTGGCCTCCACTTCATCCAGCGCGGCCGGGTCGAGCAACGCGCGCAAATCCGTATCCCCGAGTAATTCTTCCAACTGGGATTGATCGATGGATAGCGCCTGGGCGCGGCGCTCGGCTAGCGGGGCATCACCTTCATAAATGTAATTCGCGATGTAAGAGAAGAGCAGCGCGCCGGCAAATGGGGAAGGCTTGTCGGATTCCACGCGCGTCAAGCGAATTTCGCCGCGTTGAATCTTGCTGAGAATCCCGGCAGCCGCAGGTAAATCAAATACGTCGCGAATGCATTCACGATACGTTTCCAGAATTATGGGAAATGAAGAGAAGCGCGAGGCTACGGCCAACAAATCCGCGGCACGCTTGCGTTGTTGCCACAACGGCGCGCGCATTCCGGCTCGGCGCTTTGGCAATAGCAGCGCGCGGGAGGCCGCTTCGCGAAATTTCGCGGCGAACAAGGAAGTCGAGCCCAGTTGGCGCAACACCAATTCTCTAAATTCCGCGGGAGACAACACGAAGTCTTCAATGTCCAGAGCAGCTTCGCTGTCAGGCAGGCGCAAAACGAAACCGTCATCGGACCACATGGATTCGACTTCCATTCCACGCTCGGCGCGCAGTTTGGCGGTTACCGCCATGCACCACGGCGCATGCACGCGGCTGCCAAAAGGAGTCAACACGCAGACACGACGGTCTCCCAGCTCGTCGCGGCAAATTTCCATTACTACGTCCTCATCGCTGGGCACGCGCTGCGTAGCCGCAACTTGCTCTTCGAGATAGCGAAGAAGGTTCTCGGCGGCGTTCACATCCAGACTATGTTCTTCAACGAGTTTCGAAAATGCCACAGCGCGCGGCAACCGAAGCAATTCGCGAGTCATGCGTCCTATTTTTTCGCCGAACTCCGCCGGACGGCCAGCGGTATCGCCATGCCAGAAGGGCATTTTCCCCGGCTCTCCTGGCGCGGGAGAAACGAGCACGCGATCATGAGAAATATTTTCGATTCGCCAAGTGGAGGCCCCGAGAATAATGGTGTCGCCCGCCCTGCTTTCGAAAACCATCTCTTCGTCAAGTTCGCCGACGCGTGCGCCTTTGGTAGCGCCGGCTAGAAATACGCCATATAGGCCGCGATCCGGAATGGTGCCGCCGTTGATGATGGAAACCTGTCGGGCGCCTTGCCGCGTAGTTAATTTGTTGGCAAGCCGATCCCAGGTGAGGCGAGGGCGGAGTTCCGCGAATTCGTCCGAGGGATAACGCCCCGAAAGCATGTCCAGCAGGCTTTCGAACGCTCCTGGCGTTAGGTCCGCATAGGGCCCGGCGGATTGCACCACCTTAAAGATGTCCGCGACGTCCCAGGGCTCCATGGAAACCATGGCAACAATTTGCTGCGCGAGCACATCAAGCGGATTGCGCGGGTAATGCACGGACTCGACGTTGCCCTCGTACATGGCACGGGTGATGGCGGCGCAGGCGACCAGGTCAGCGCGATACTTGGGATAAATGATGGCGGAGCTAACGGCACCCACATGGTGACTCGCGCGCCCGACGCGTTGCATGCCGCTGGCGACCGAGGACGGCGATTCGATCTGCACCACCAGATCGATGGCGCCCATATCGATACCCAATTCGAGAGAAGACGTGGCTACCAGGCCGCGCAGAGTTCCCAGCTTCAGTCGATCTTCAATTTCTTTGCGTTGCGCCACGGCCACGCTGCCGTGATGCGCTCGCACCAGAGTTTCGCCGGCCAATTCATTTACGGCCGCGGAAATCCTTTCTGCGAGACGCCTGCTATTCACGAAAATCAACGTTGAACGATGAGAGCGAACCAAATCAAGCAACTTTGGGTGGATGGCGCTCCAGATGGACGGCCGCGTCGGCCCCTGTGACGCGGGTCCACTCGGCAAACGGTCGACCTCGTCGAGGCGGGTCATATCCTCCACGGGAATTTCCACGCGCAGATTAAGACGCTTCGGTTCGCTGGCGTCAATTATCGTAACGGGACGATAGACCACCCCGAGCGTGTCGCCCTCTTGCTCGGGCAGAATTGCCGATTCATTATTGGCGGGCGCGGAGGGCGATTCTTTGCCGCTCGCCGTGTCCACTCCACCCAGATAACGAGCTACTTCTTCCAAGGGACTTTGCGTGGCGGAAAGACCAATCCTTTGTAATCGCCGCCCACACAAATGCTCCAGCCGCTCCATCGACAACGCCAGATGCGAACCACGCTTGCTGGGCACCAGCGCGTGGATCTCATCGATGACCACTGTTTCGATGGAGCGCAGTGATTCACGCGCTTGGGAGGTCAACAACAGATAAAGCGACTCGGGTGTAGTGATGAGAATGTCCGCCGGATGGCGTAAGAAACGGGCGCGCTCGGCTGGTGGCGTGTCCCCCGTCCGGATCGCAACTTGCGGCTCGTGAAATTCAATTCCCATTCGCTTGGCCGCTTGCGCGATGCCAACAAGAGGCGCCCGCAAATTACGCTCCACGTCAACGGCCAGCGCTTTTATCGGTGAAATGTAAAGAACACGGCACCGCTGCTCCTTGTTCGGAACCGGCCTGAACATGAGTCGATTGATGCACCAAAGAAAGGCCGCTAAAGTCTTCCCTGTACCGGTGGGAGCAAGAATTAATGTCGACTCACCGCGCGCGACGGCTGGCCAGCCCTGCAATTGCGGCCTGGTCGGAGCGGCGAAAACAGCCTTGAACCACTCCCGAACCGGGGGCGCAAACAGAGTGCTGTCAATGGTTGCCGAATGGCTCGACGAAAGGTTGTTGGGATCGGACATAACAGGGCCCCTATTTAGATGCCGGAATGAAGAAAATTGTTGGGAAAGTAGGCGAAGGCTAGGCGGCCTTTTCTTTGTGTTTATGTATCAGCAAGATCGCCATATCCAGTTCCGTTCCAATCAGGACAATCACATTGGCCACGTAAATCCAGGTCATCAAAATCACAAATCCTGCCAACACTGTGTAGACCTGCGGAACAGTAGGGCTGTAAAGCAAGAAAAGATTGAACCCCACCGACACGATGATGATCCCCGTCACCGAAAAGATGTTGCCGATAGTAAACCACCGCCACGGACGCTTCCTATCCGGAAGGAAATGATTGATCAAAGTCAGTGCGACGAACATGAGGAACACAGTGCCCAACCACCAGGCAATCACGCTCCACCGAAAATGGATGATACCCACGAACTTGAGTTCGCTATATATCTCACGCGTGGCCCAGTGGCCCAAGGTCCAAAGTCCGAACGCCATCAGGCAGAAGAAAGAAGCCACAAGCGTAGTCACCGTAGCGATGGCGCGTCTCTTCCAGTAGCCACGGGTATCTCTGCCGCAGCAGGCGATGCTCAGCGCTTCCATCAGGCTCATGAACCCCGAAGAGGCGCTCCAGATCGCAGCCAACAGGCCAAACGAAAGAAACCCCGTGTACCCGCGCGTGAGGTCCAGAATGGTGGCAAACACCGCTTGTCTGGAACGATTAGGAAAATAATCGGTGATCCATTGCGCGAACGATTGCCATAACGTGCTAGATGGGAGCCACCCTACAATCGCGGCGAGAACAATCAGGAAAGGCACAAGCGATAGCACAAAGTAAAAGGATACCTGGGCCGCAAGGTCCACAACATCGTCTTCCATCACTCGTGAAAATGTGAGTTCGATAACTTCTGACACGGAGCGTCGTAACGCCGTGCTACGCCTGAAAAAACGGTACCAGCGGCGACCCGCGAACCTCGTAGTAGCCTCCGACACTCCGGATTGGAGCTCGCTTGCGTGCAGTCGACGGGTTGGGCCAAAGTGTCGCATCTTTCAAAACTACAGACTGCTGATGCGTTGTTGCGCACACGAGGACATCGGAACCGCCAAAACAGATGATAATGCAGAAGAAGGGATAAAACTCAGGAATCGGACAGAACGAGCCCCAAAAGCATTTTGGAGTTGTCATCGAAAATCGATTGCAGGTATACTCCTCGTGCTTTATCTGACGGTCCCCGGCAGTGGTATTGATGCATGCGCCTCCCCCCAGCAGGCGTCGCAAGACCAAACTCTAACTTTATAAAAATTCCATATCACACGTAGCCTCCTGCCCGGGCGCTCGTTCTATCCTGGAGAATCAGATGAAGCACCTCGCCCTACCCTTTTTCGCAGTTCGTTCATTGGCGAAGGGCTCTTTGAAAAATCCTTTTAGTCTCGGATCTATTCTTCTTAAATTTACGGGTACTCGCCGATTGCGATTTGCCATGATGCTTCCGGTGTTATTGTTTTCAGTCTTCAAGGCCAAAGCGCAAACCAACGTGGTGACGCAGCACAATGATATTGCTCGCACTGGTCAGAACCTTAACGAAACGATCCTTACTCCCGCAAATGTCAACAGCAACACATTTGGAAAGCTGTTCTCCTATGCCATCGACGGCCAGGCTTACGCGCAACCGCTGTACGTAGCCGGCGTGACCATGGGCCTGGGCACCGTGCAGGCCGGTACAACCCATAACGTTGTGTTTGTTGCCACCGAACACGATAGCGTTTACGCCTTCGACGCAGACAGCAACGGCGGCTCCAACGCTTCACCCCTATGGAAAATTACTCTGCTGGATTCATTGCATGGAGCGGGGTTTGGCGCCACTACAGTCCCCAACGGGGATGTCGGCACCGATGACATAAGTCCCGAAATTGGGATCACCGCTACTCCTGTTATTGACACCGCTACGAATACTCTTTATGTGGTGGGCAAAACCAAAGAAAGTGGCAACTATTTTCAGCGCCTGCATGCTCTCGACATCACCACCGGGGCCGAAAAACCTGGTTCTCCTGTCACCCTTTCTGCGCAAGTGAACGGAAACGGAAACGGCAGTTCGGGCGGCTTGTTGCGTTTTGATGCAAAGTTGGAAAACAACCGTCCCGGACTGTTGCTGCTCAACGGCGTCGTGTACATCGCTTTTGCGGCCCATGGCGACCAAGGTCCTTATCACGGCTGGATCCTGGCCTACAACGCGGCAACGCTACAGCAAGTTAGCGTTTTCTGCCCAACTGTGAACGGGGCAGCCTCTGGCATTTGGATGTCGGGCGCCGGCTTGGCCGCGGACACCATTAACTCAGGTCGCTTGTTCGTCGCTACCGGTAACGGAGCGTTTAACGCGACATCTCCGTACAACAACACCATGAGCTATGGCGATGACATTATTCGCCTCGAGACCGGCAGCGGTGTGATGCGAGTCACCGATCAATTCACCGCGTTCAATCAATTATCGCTCAGCAACGGCGATGTCGATCTGGGCTCCGGCGGCGTGTTGTTGCTCCCAGATCAATCATCTGGTGGCCACACCCATCTTATGGTGCAAGCGGGTAAGGAGGGGCGCATCTACCTGGTGGACCGCGATAATCTCGGTGGATTCAACTCCAACGGGGACAACATAGTTCAGGAAGTTACGAGTCAGATCGGCGGAGTTTGGGGTGCTCCTGCCTATTGGAATGGTCGTTTATATTTCTGGGGGCAGAACGACAATTTGAAGTCGTTTTCGTTTTCCAGCGGCGTCATTGGCAGCAGGACGGCCGCCTCCGCTGAAAATGGCGGATACCCGGGACCTACGCCGGCGGTTTCTTCGAATGGGAATAGTAACGGGATCGTTTGGGACGTGGTGACCAGCGCCTTCAATTCTGGGGGTCCAGCCGTTTTGCTGGCTCACAACGCCAGCAATGTTTCCAGCACCTTGTACAGCAGCAATCAAAATTCCAGTCGCGATAATCCTGGCGGGGCTACCAAGTTTGTCGTCCCTACTATCACCAACGGCAAAGTCTACGTCGGCACTTCTAATTTTTTGACTGTTTACGGGCTCTTGCGTCCAGCGCCACAAGCTGCCATCCCAGTGCTAAGTCCTGGCGGTGAGAGTTTCACCGGCTCGCTTTCCGTCTCGATTACGGCCAGCACTCCAGGGGCATCCATTTTCTACACCACTAACGGCAGCACACCTACAACTGCCTCCACGAAATACACTGGCCCCATCAACGTTACCTCCACCGAGACCATCAACGCCATCGCCAGCGCTTCGGGATTTCTGCTCAGCGCAGTTGCCTCAGAAACCTATAATCTGCAATCCCAGGCGGTGGTCTCGACCATCAACTTTGGCAGCGGCTTTGGCTCCGCACAAAGCGCCATAACGTTTAATGGAAGCGCGGCGTTAAGTAATGGCCTGCTGCAATTAACCAATGGCGGTTCGAGTGAAGCGGGCAGCGCATGGTTCAATGCGCCCGTAAATATCACGCAATTCACCAACGATTTTGCGTTTCAATTGGTGAATCCCGATGCTGACGGCTTTACCTTCACGATTCAAAATAGCGGTTTGAGCGCCTTGGGCGTCTCGGGAGGTAACTTAGGTTACGGCGGCATCGGCAAAAGCGTGGCCGTGAAATTCGATTTATATAACAACGGTGGAGAAGGGATTGATTCCACCGGCCTATACCAGAACGGCGCGGCGCCGATCATACCTGCTACCGATCTCTCAAACTCAGGGATTAATTTGCACAGCGGAGATAATTTCTCCGTGCATATGACCTGTAACGGCGAGACCCTCGCGATGCGCATCACCGATGTGACGACCGGCGCGGTATACAATACCAGTTGGTCGATTAACATTTCGCAGGTCATCGGCAGCAACACCGCTTACGTGGGATTCACCGGCGGCACCGGCGGGTTAACTGCAACCCACAACA
>Ga0209625_1000329_pt1 | contig 12194 bp, 8 predicted proteins | sample JacPin_JW_Ref_M2_FD_187960 | JGI IMG/M metagenome (GOLD analysis project Ga0209625, IMG submission 187960) | Forest soil microbial communities from Algoma, Ontario, Canada - Jack Pine, Ontario site 1_JW_Ref_M2 (SPAdes) (version 2) | ecosystem: Environmental > Terrestrial > Soil > Boreal...
GCCAGCGAGCAAAGGGTCATAGCCTTCTATTTTCGTCGCGCAGCGGGAAGCCTTGGGACTCAAGTCTGTTGGTAAAGCGGAAGCTGCGCCCGTTGCTTGTTACTCTTGGAATTCCACAAGCGGGACTTCATGCGTTTCGGCACTTCAACGCTTCCCTCCTCTGCTCGCTGCGTGTACCGCTCAAAGTGATTCAGGAACGGCTTGGTCACGCCTCTGCCGGCTCACTGACGCTCGACGTCTACACGCATTCGGAATGGGAACACAACTTTGAGGCGGCACAGCTGGCAGGACTCACGATAGAAAACGCCGCGAATTCTCTCGGCTTAACTGCTATTCAGCAAAAAGAGCTTCCGACCTTGGAACCGGAAGCTCTTGTATCTAGTTAAGATAGCTGGTTGCGGGGGTTGGATTTGAACCAACGACCTCCGGGTTATGAGCCCGACGAGCTACCAGGCTGCTCCACCCCGCGCCATAGATACTACGCGTCTTGCGGCTCTTTCGCAACCGCACCCGCGTCCGGTGCCCTATAAAGTGCCCAGAATTCGGGCACGCTCACGCTCAAACTACTCCATGTGCACAGCCAAGGCGTGTGCGTAAATGTTCAGAGTTGTTGAAATGCGGCCGTGCCCCAGAATCTTGGACACCACAGTCACCGGCACCCCAGCTTGTAGCTACCGCATTGCGAACTGCAGTTGCGCCTTTTTTAATCCGCATCTCCAATTCTAGCCGGCAACACGTTGAAGCCGAGCGCATGAAGGTCGTCGCGGAGTTGGTTGACTGACCGGAATCGAATCCCGCGCATTCCGGCTGCGCGAGCTTGTTCGAGATTTGCGTCTCGATCGTCGATGAACAAGACCTCTGAAGCGGGCACCTTGAGCGCATCCAGAGAGTATTCGTAGATAGCGGGCTCTGGCTTGATCCGCCGGACGTCCGCGGAAAAGATCTGATGATCGAAGTGTTTCATCCAAAGGAAATTTCGCCTTACGTGCGCCACCATGTCGACCGGCATGTTCGACAGAATTGCCGTTTTCAGTCCGGCGAAACTTAGATTCTCGAGCCAGAGGATCATCGGATCATTCGTTCTGCTCCACATCTCGACGTCCCAGCGGCGCAGCGCCTCAATTACATCGGCGCTGAGCGTTACTCCGGCCTGCGAGGCGAATGCGTGCCAGTATTCTTCGGGGAGAAGATCCCCCCGGTCGTAGGGAGCGCGGCTTTGGGTGTAAATCGGCAGGAAAGATCCAGGATCGATGCGGAAGACTCGAGCCATACGTGCAATGGCCTCCGGCGTAGGAAGAAAGCACAAGACTTCGCCATAGTCGAGAATCACCGCTTGTACCGTTGGAGACACACTTGCTTCCACCGAGATAGTGAATGCCATCCTCGCGCTTCCTCTCGAGAAATCCGGCTCCTATTTATCTTAATTGCGTCGCTAACTTTTTTGAGAGGAACTTTTTTGATCCGGGTGCGGGACATTATCGAGCGCCAGCTCTTCTGGCGGGATGTGGAAATAGTCCTGGAGCACAGAAACAATCAACATATGGTCCGCCCGTTGAGGAAGCCCAGATACGGCGATCGAGCCGACACAGCCAGTGCCTTCGATAAAGATTGGGAATCCGCCGCCTTGCGTTGCGAAATCGCGCAAATCCGCACCCGTCTTTGCCTGAAGAGTGGTCTGGTCGCGCTCGTATGTCAAACCGATGGCGTAGGAACTCCGGTGAAAACGGACAACGACATTACGCTTGCGGCGGATCCAGTCGATATTGTTCGGCGTCGTGCCGGGCATGGCGAAGAAAAACAGCGGGTGTCCATTGAGTTGAATGTCGATCGCAACCGCGACGTTGCGTTTCTCCGCGGCAGCTTTGAGTCTGCTTCCCAAAATCCACGCCAATTCAGAATCGAAATACTTGAATTGCAGGCGTTTTTCCTGGAGGGCAATCGTTTCAAGATCTCGATCAATCGTCATCGTGTTTCCGGATCGAACACGGGGATCAAACGTTCTGCCCTTTTTTGAACCTGTCTGCTGTTTCGAGCAGGCATAATATCAGATTCCATTAGATTGATTGCTGGCCTGGTTGTACGGGAATTCGGCACGCGCTGCCGCGCTTTTAATACCGGCTTCCAGCACTTTGATGACGGCTAAGCCATCTTCCGGAGCGACAGGGTTGGGTGCTCCCAAAGTAATTGCGTCGTGAATTCCTTCGTAGTAAGCAAGATAGTTGCCGGGAATGTTCGGCACCTGCCGCGTTTCAAGTCTGCCTTCTTGCGCTGTGACCAGTGTTCCCAACCGAGGATCATGCCCCCATCCAGGGCTGCCCGGGACGTCGCCGCGCTTGAGAGAGTCCTCTTGCGTGTCCATGCCGAATTTTGTGAATCCACCGATCGTGCCATTGACGGCAAATCGAGACGTCTCGGAGACGACAAGGCATCCGGCAGTGAGAATCACGCGACTTCGGCCATAACGGAGGACAACGTGAAAATAGTCAACGGCCTGACTGCCTCGCCGCTGGAGTTCAAGATCCGCATAGATTGCTTCGGGCGATCCAAAAAGCTGCAAAGCTTGGTCGACCAGATGAGATCCCAAGTCGAACCACACTCCAGCTCCCGGCACTGCTTGCTCCCGCCATCGCTGACGCGGTTCCGGCCGGTAGCGATCGTAGCGCGATTCGAATTGGATGACTTCCCCAAGCGAACCCTGCCTGAATATCTGGCGCAAAGTGAGGAAATCCGCATCCCATCGTCGGTTCTGAAAAACCGAAAGCAGGCGCTGACGCTTCCTGGCTAGAGAGATGAGTTCGACGGCCTCTTCGGACGTAACCGTGAATGGTTTGTCGACGACCACGTGTTTACCGGCAGAAATTGCTTTGTGTGCTAGCTCGAAATGCGTTGAGTTCGGTGTGGCAATGACGATTAGATCGATCTCCGGAAGAGCGAAAGCACCGTCAGGCTTCGCAAGTACGGTGACATCGTGGTCGTGCCTAACTTTCGCACTGTCGCTTGAAACGATATGGGTGAGTTGCAGGCCAGTTACGTGAGAGAGCAGAGGGGCATGAAAAGTCTTGCCGGCGAATCCATATCCCAGCAGCGCAACTTTCAGCGGCCGCGACTTTTTCGATCGATCTTCCAAGGGACCTCGCGTGGAATCCAAAACTCGTCCGGAGCCAAAATCGCTTGCATCGATTAAAGACGTTATCTATTCTCTTGTAGCATACCGATATTCTGCCTGCGACTGCCAACCACTGAAAGGGGAATGAATTGCCCCGAATCGTATTCACGCCCTCGTGTTCAGTGGCATTGGCTCTTTTCTTTCTCGGCCTTCCATTACAGACCGCTGGCCAGTCGCCTTCTTCCCGCAGCCTCGACGCGAAATGGGAGCTTCGCGCCGTCGCCAACACGGACCGAGCGGACGTCAAAGAATGGCACCCCGCGCAGGTGCCCGGCGTTGTCCAGACGGACCTCTTGAACAATGGCCTGATTCCCGATCCCTTCTATCAGGACAACGACACGCGATTGCAATGGATCGGCCTCGCCGATTGGGAGTACCGAACCACGGTCGATGTGGATGCTGTAACTGTGTCGCGCGAACATGTCGAGCTGGTTTTTGAGGGATTGGACACGTTTGCGGATGTCTATCTGAATGATCGACAAATCCTTCATGCTGACAACATGTTCCGGCGCTGGCGCGTGCCGGTCAAAAACGTCCTGAAACCCGGCGCGAATAATCTTCGTGTAGTTTTTCATTCCCCGATTACGTCGATGATACCTCAGGTGAAAGCACTCCCGTACCAGTTGCCATCGATTTCAACGCACAACACCGGCAACGAAGAGAACATCGCCACCGCGCCTTATACGAGGAAGGCGCCATATCAATATGGTTGGGACTGGGGACCGCGCTATGTGACCGAAGGAATCTGGCAACCGGTCCGCCTGGAGGCATGGGACGCTCTACGCATTCAGAATTTTCACGTCCACCAACTGAGGATCAGCAAAGATACTGCAGTGGTTGCCGCGGAGGTCGCAATTGAAGCTGGCCGCCCCACCGCGGCTACCGTTGAGATCAACTATGCCGAACTCAACGGCGCGCCCGCGCCAGTCATTAAGCAAACTGTCCAACTCGATCCGGGGGCTAATCAAGTCTCTGTTCCGATTCGCGTTGGGAACCCAAAACTCTGGTATCCGACAGGCTACGGAGCCCAGGATTGCTACCGCTTTTCAGTGGCGGTTCGCCGGGGCCGTGATGTCGCGGCCGAGGCGACTCTAAAAACAGGATTGAGGGCCATCGAACTGAGGCGGGAAGTAACAAAATCAGGCAAGAGCTTTGAGTTCGTCGTGAACGGCATTCCAATTTTCGCGAAGGGCGCCGACATGATTCCATTCGATAGTTTTCCGAACCGTGTGACTCCGGAAAGCCACCGTCAGATTTTGGAGTCGGCGCGCGAAGCCCACATGAATATGGTGCGTGAGTGGGGCGGCGGATATTACGAATCGGATGATTTTTACGATATTTGCGACGAGCTCGGCATTATGGTTTGGCAGGAATTCATGTTCGGCGGCGACATGGTTCCCGGCCATCTGAACTTTCAAAACAATATAAGGCAAGAAGCGATCGAGCAAGTGACGCGGCTGCGAGATCATCCGAGTGTCGTGCTGTGGTGCGGCAACAATGAAATCGAAACTGGCTGGGTTCACTGGGAGGACCGCCAAGTCTTCAAGGAAACGGTGTCGCCGAGCGACCGGGAGCAGGTCTGGCAGGACTATGTGGTGCTATTCCATGGAATTTTGCCGGGCATCGTCGACCGGTACGCCGATCCCGTACCGTACTGGCCGAGCTCGCCTAGCGCTAATTTCGAAGACCCACCTGATAGTCAGACCAACGGCGACATGCACTATTGGAAAGTGTGGCATGCCTTGGCCCCGATTGAAGCGTATACACACCAGTTTCCGCGATTCATGTCTGAATACGGCTTCCAATCTTTTCCCGAGATGCGGACGATTCGTTCCTTTGCGAAGCCCGAGGATTTGGATATCCGTTCCGCAACGATGCAGGACCACCAGAAAAATCACGGAGGCAACGAGCGCATTTTGACGTATATGCTCCGATGGTATCCTGAGCCTAAGAATTTTGCGTCGTTTGTGTACCTTAGCCAAGTGCTGCAGGCTGAGGCTATCAAAGTAAGCGCGGAACACTTGAGGAGACAACGGCCCAACACAATGGGATCTCTTTACTGGCAGCTAAATGATTGCTGGCCTGTGGCGTCGTGGGCGAGCATCGACTACTACGGACGGTGGAAAGCGCTGCAGTATTACGCGCGCCGGTTCTATGACGACGTGATTGTGTCGCCTTACGAGCACGACGAGAAGGTGGATGTTTACGTTGTATCGGACAGGTTGGAGCCACTGACCGCGCAAGTTCGTACACGACTGCTCGATTTTTCAGGAACAGTTTTGCTGGATAAGACTCAGGACGTCCGGGTGCCCGCTCAATCCAGCGCAGTCTATTTCACATTAAATGAGAAGGAAGTTTTGGCAAACTCCGATCCCAGGAAAACATTCCTGGCGTTCGATTTAGAGGTTGCGGGACAAGAGGTCTCGCGCAATCTGATTTTCTTCGACACGATGCACAATATCGATTTGCCCGCAGGCCACGTCGACGCGTCGTTGCAGACTGCCGGCGATGGCTACGCTGTAACTCTTCGTTCTCCCACGCTCGCGAGGAGCGTATATGTGTCTTTCGACAATTTGGACGTACAAACTTCGGATAACTATTTTGATCTGCTGCCGCGAGAAGCGGTCACGATTAAATTGAAGACGTCCGCCTCACTCGATCAGCTTAAGCGGTCAATGCAGGTTTTGTCGCTCACGGACGCGTTTCCGACTGCGGAAACGATGCACTAAAACGCCGACGCTGAACGTTGGCGCTATTTGGTGCTTCCGGAAGATGCGCTCAATTCGCCCAACGTTAAGGTGCCGCGAAGCTCGATGTCCTGGCTTGAACGTCCCACCAAAACGTTGAACTCACCCGGATCCGCCCGCCACTGTTTTGTCGCGACGTCGTAGTATGAAAAGGCGCGCCGATCGAGGGTGACGGTCGACGTCTTCGTTTCGCCGGGTTTGAGGTCGATTCGCACGAAACCCTTCAATTCCTTCGCTGGACGTGGCACTTTCGAATGCGAATCGGCGACGTAAACCTGGGCGACATCAGCGCCCTCGCGAGCGCCAGAATTCCTGACGTCGAACGTTACCTCATAGAGCGGTCCCGATGCTACTGCGCTCGGCGGCCCAGCATTGACGGGCTTGATGCGGATATTGCTGTAGCTGAATGTGGTGTAGGAGAGCCCGTAGCCGAAGGAAAAGAGCGGCTTCGTGCCGTTGTGCTCATAGCCGCGGTAGCCGACGAACACACCTTCTTTGTAAACAACACGATTGGTGCCCGGCGCGGGATAGTAGCTGTCGTGCACTGGATTGTCTTCCCAGCGTCGCTCAAAGGTTGCGGGCAGGCGGCCAGAGGGATTTACATCGCCAAATAGAATTTTTGCGGCGGCTCTTCCCCCTTCTTGTCCCGGATACCAGACCTGCAACAGCGCGGGCGTGCGATCAATCCATGCGTTCATGTCGACGCCACCGCCCGAAGTAAGCACCACCACGGTGTTCTTATTCGCCGCGAGCATTTCCTGAATGAGCTCATCCTGCCCGGGCGGCAGCCGGAACGTGCGATCGGCTCCTTCACTTTCGGACGCGGGGTCGAAGCCCGCCGCGACAACTACTAAATCCGTCTTCGCGGCCAGTGCCTTAGCTTCCGGAGTAACGTACGTGCCCTGGGGCACGATTCCCATGCGCACATAGCCGCCGAGCCATGTCGAGTGCCCATGGCGCTCAAGAACAACCTTGTGAGGCTTGGAGTCAAGGGTCACGGTCGCCCCGCCGAGAAGTTCTCTCGAATCGTTCCAGTGATCGAGGATTAGTTTGTCGTCGACATAGAGGCGGTAATAGCCGCCATCTTCCCCAGTCGACGAAACGAATAGATCGTAAGGGCCGGCGGCCCAAGGCGTGAAATAGCCGGTCCACCGGGCGGAGCGAGCCTGATCCGGGATAACGTTTTTGGCGGGCGCCCCGAAATTAATGTGTACTTGATGGTCCGTGATAAATGGCTGTCCCTGCAAATCCTCTTTGTCGAAATACTCCGCCTGGAGTCCTGGCATTCCATTGGCCGCGGCGGAGGAAAAATTTGTCGCGTCGGCCATCTCGGCCAAGCTCGGCACGCCCGGAGTGTAATAGACCTGAGCTGCCGTCCCAAAGTAATCGCTGAGCCCCTGAATGAAGCTGACCGCTTGAAATGGCAGCACACGAGCGCTGCCTCCACCAAGAGGAACGGGCGGATGTGCATCCGGGCCAACCACTAGGACAGACTTGATCGCGTCTTTTTTGAGAGGCAACAAGTTTCCATCGTTCTTGAGCAGGACAGCGCCTTCAAGGGCCGCGTCGAGCGCGGCCTGGTCCCCTTCACGGTTGTAGCGCGAGATCGAAATATCAGTCTGGTCGCGATCGAGCCACCCGAACTGAATTGCCGTGCGAAGAATGCGGCGAACTTTGTCGTCGATCGTCGCGACGGTGACCAAGCCCTTCTGGATTGCGGGGAGAAGCTTTTCGCGATTCAGGAACAAGCCGGAGGGCATCTCGAGATCCAGCCCGGCGTTGGCCGCGGCTACCGCGTCGTAAGTTGACGTCCAATCGGACATTAGGATGCCGCCGAAACCCCACTCCGTCTTGAGGATGTCTATGTTGGCGTGCTTGTCTTGTGTGAGATGAGTTCCATTCAGCAAGTTGTAGGAATCCATCACGGCGCCGACGTGCCCCTGTTTCACGGCAGCCTCAAACGCCGGAAGATAAATCTCGCGCATCGTGCGCTCGTCCATAATAGTGTCAGTATTATGGCGGTCATACTCGGAGTTGTTTCCTAAGAAGTGCTTCACAGTGGCGCTGACGCCTTCGCTCTGCATTCCCTCGATATACGCGACGGCAATCTGCGAAGCGAGATACGGATCCTCGCCAAGGTATTCGAAGTTTCGGCCGTTCATGGGAGCGCGATAGATATTGACACCAGGTCCGAGCATGAAGTGCACGCCTTTCGCACGTGCGTCCCTTCCAATTTCCCTTCCCACGCGGGTAGCGAGCGCGGGGTCCCACGATGCCGCCAAACCAATCCCGCCTGCCATGGCAGTTGCGGGTCCGTAGTTGCGAACACCAAGGGGTCCATCTGCCATCTTGAATGACGGCAGCCCCAGCCTGGGAAGAGGGCGGATAAACATCTCGTTAATTCCTCCCAGCATGTCAATCTTCTCGTCGAGCGTCATTTGGCTAAGGATGGCGTTGACGCGTCGCTCGACATCGTCTGTTGCCGAAGAAGCTGCCGGAGTGGCGGCATACGAGACCCATAGAAAAACAAGCGTAAACAAAACACCAAGTCTGCGCACGGAATACGAGTTGCCCTTGTACATGTTTCTCATTGGCTCTCCGATTCGGCTTCAAACTTGCGACGGCGGCCGGCAAGCCTTCCGTCGCTGTAATCACAAGCCATGTTCCAATCGGTCCGTTCGCCTAATTTTGTGAATCTTGAGTTTGGCCGGCAGGCTTTTGCAATCTGTGAAATGATTCCATTTCCCGGCTCGCCTCCGCGGACTTTCCCTGCTTGCGATACAAGCCGGCAAGACCAAAATGCGCCTGCGCCGCAAGCGAGGTGTCTTTTTCCAATTTGAGAACATGGATCCATGATTTTTCCGCCAAAGCGTCATCACCATCGAGCGACGCAGCCTTGCCGAGCAGATAAAGCGTCTCCGGCATGTCCTGCCTCAACTGATCGGAACGAACGAGCTCCAGGCGAGCATCGTGGAATTTGCCCAGCTGCACGAGCGCTTCGCCCAGGCGGTACGCGGCCTCCGGACTTCCGGGCTGCAGCTCAGTTTCCAGACGGAACTGTTCTTCGGCCTTATCCCATTGCTGAGCGCGGGCGTACAGCTCGCCGAGTTCGAGGTGCAAATCTGCCGTCTGCGAACGCAAACGCAGAGCTTCGAGAAATTCCTTCTCCGCGTTGGGGAGATCGCGGAGCACGGCGTAGTCTTGAGCCATCATCTGGTGAGCGCGCGCAGAATCTGGGAAGCGAGCTTCGAGCTCGTCGAAAACCTGCTTGGAGACAAGGCCCGATGCTCGGCCATAGTAATAGAGCAGATCCGGATCGTCCGGATGTTTCGCGAGAGCCTTTTGTAAAGTGGCCACAGCCTCGGGCAGCCTTCCTGCTTCGAGTAGCGCGATGCCGAGCGCGTCCTCTACCTTCGCCTTCTCGAGGTGCGGAATTGCTTCGACGGCGTATCCTTGCGCGAGAAGCGCATAGCCAAGTAGCTGGTGGCCTCCCTCGATGTTTGGGCTCAGGGCGAGAGCACGTTTGAGAGGCGGGACTGCGGAAGCGTAGGCGCGCTGCTCGATGTATATTTGGCCGAGATCCAAAAATGCGGCGGCAAGTGTCGGATCAAGCTGGGTAGCTTTTTGAAACTCCGAGACAGCCAAATCCAGCTGGCCTCTTTTGTCTGCCTCAATCCCGGCATGTAGATGCTGGGGAGCCTCGGACGGCGGGCCCTGAAAGGCGAGCCAAATGGCCAGGGCGGCGCCGATCATGATTTCTCCGGCTCACGGACCTCGAGAAATTGATTTGCTTTCACTTCGTCAAGCACCTGGCGAGCGCCCGAGGGCCAGCGAATTTCCACCTTAGCCGTTTCCGCCGGGCCAAGACCGAAATGAAGGCGCTTGTCGCTTGCAGAAATATAGCTGCCCGCAGTCGTCACAAATCGCGTCTGGCCGTTCACCCGGACGCGAGCGCCGATGCCGTCACGATTGCTCTGCGTCCCGCGCAAGGCGACCGAGAGCCAATGCCCGGAACCACCGTGATTGAAAAACACGAGCGGTTTTCCGCCGAGCGAGGTCACGACCGCGTCCATCCATCCGTCGTTATTCAAATCGCCAAAGGCTGCGCCTCGGCCTGCGATCGGAGTTTCCGTTCCGGGGTCAGCCCGCTCGAACCTTCCTTTGTGGTTCAGGGCTAGAAGGGGAGGCTGTTTGTAGCGCAGCATGGGGTCAATCCCCTCCACATTGTCCAGCACGTGACTCTGCGCGACGAATAGATCCTTCCATCCGTCGTTATCAAAATCTTCGAGTCCCACGCCCCAGCCGGAGCTCGCTGCGGAAAGTAGTCCAAGACCAGATTCAAGGCTTCTGTAGCTGAAAAGGCCGCCGCCATCATTGTGGAAGAGCGCGTAAACTTCCCTGGGAAGCACGGTCACCAGGATGTCGGGCCTGCCGTCGTTGTCATAGTCCTGGAACACCGTGCCCATCCCCGATAGAGGCTTGCCGTCAGCGGTGAGCGATGCACCCGCCTCCAAGCCACACTCGCGGAACGTTCCGTTGCCGTTGTTATGAAATAGAAACTGGCGCATGCCGTCATTCGCGACAAAGATGTCGGTAAATCCGTCGTCATCGTAATCGGCAAACGACACGCCGAGAGAGCGGCCTTTGATCGATCCGATACCGGAACGAAGGCTCGCATCCTCGAACGTGCCGTCACCGCGATTGCGATAGAGAATATTCGTAGTCGAGGGAAATTCGGCCGGCGGGCAATACGTCTGCCACTCACCGCCGCAGATCTTGCTGTGCTGCGTGTCCCATTCCATATACCGGGTGACAAACAAATCGAGGTGGCCGTCGTTATCGTAATCGAAAAAACCGGCCGAACAAGACCATCCGCCAGCCGCTACGCCCGCCTTCGTAGTGACATCCGTGAACGTCCCGTCTCCGTTGTTGTGATAAAGAGTGTTTCTTCCATAGTTCGTGACGTAGAGGTCAGGATAACCGTCGTTGTCGTAATCGCCCACGGCCACGCCCATCCCGTAATTTCCATCCCCGGCATTCGCCAGTCCTGCTGCCTTCGTAACATCGGTGAAACTGCCGTCGGGATTCTGACGGTACAGGCGATTCCAGTACTGCGAAGCGCTGCGGTCAAACAGCTCCGGCCCCCGCATGGGATCCGTGAGGCGGCCGCTGTTCACGAGAAAAATGTCGAGCAGGCCGTCGTTGTTGTAATCCAAAAGAGCGACGCCGCCTCCCATGGTTTCGATCAGATATTTCTGACGGGTGGGCGAATTCAGATGTGTGAAATCCAGGCCGCGGGGAAGCTTTGCGTCGAAGATCGGCACGGCGAGGCCCAGCAGTGAGAGTCTTTGGATGAAATCTCGTCGGCTAATTCTTCTCATTCGTTGTTATGAGTACAAGCCTAGCAGAACTCACACACCTTTTGAATCGGTGCGCAATGCGATCCTGACGTAAAGAGCCATCACAGGTCGCCACAAAAGAATCAGAACTCGTGCGCGTAGTGCGGGAGGAGAGCTGCTTCATGTATACAGGTCCTGATTTCTGAGAGCGAAACGGACCTTTCGTGAGAGCTTGCCGGAAAAAAGTGGGTGCCGGGGTGGACAGCACCCACCTTCATTCCACTTGCCTGTTAGAACAGGAACTTTAGAGCAAACTGAATGAGTCTCGGGTTGTTGAGCTGGCTGTTCACAAGCCCGAAGCTCGCGTTATTCGACGTGCAGCACGCCGTGTTCGGAGGGGCAAACTGGACGCGATTAAAGGCGTTGAAAAATTCGGTTCGGAACTGAAGCCCAAGCCGGTTATCCGGACCGAAATTGGTCGTTTTGAATATCGCTATGTCCCAGTTATTGATCCCCGCGCCTCGGAGTGTGGCATCCACGCGCGGCTCGTCGCCAAACCCCCACGCAGCGGGAGCTGTGAAGCAATTCTGGTTGAACCAAGAGAACCCCGGGGTGGTAGGCACGTGCGCTGTATTCTTGCTGCATCCCGGCACAACATTCGGACGCAGTTGAAAGTTTTGTGAGAAGCCCGCGCTTGAAAGAGGCGTGGACGCACCATACGAGATTGGCAAAGGGAAGCCCTTCTGAAACGTCGTGACGCCATCGACGCCCCAGCCGGAAACGACCTTCCCCACGATGCCGGAAGAATCCGACATGTACTTCTGGCCGCGGCCAAACGGCAAGTCATAGACGTAGCTGAGCACCAGACGCTGGGACACATCCTGCGAGGAGAGCGACCTCTCTCCCTTGAGGTTGTTCCAGTCCTGAGGTTCGCCGACGCCA
>Ga0209625_1000330_pt1 | contig 12192 bp, 13 predicted proteins | sample JacPin_JW_Ref_M2_FD_187960 | JGI IMG/M metagenome (GOLD analysis project Ga0209625, IMG submission 187960) | Forest soil microbial communities from Algoma, Ontario, Canada - Jack Pine, Ontario site 1_JW_Ref_M2 (SPAdes) (version 2) | ecosystem: Environmental > Terrestrial > Soil > Boreal...
ATTACCCTGGACACACGTGGCTCAGGAGTTCAGACCGCTAGTGCGTCGTCCGGTCGTCTTCAGTGCTGGATAGAGTCTCTGATCTTGGGTCTCGGCGTTCCCGCTGCGTTTTGGGCTATCACTAAGCTCATTTCAAATTCCGTCCCCGCGGCGGTTCACGGCACTCCTGGGCAGCGCTTCCTGCTTTGGATTGCTGGAGGTGTGATCGTCGAATGGTCCTTCGTAATCGTGCTTTGGTTGGTGTTGCGGACCCGCGGATACTCCTTCAAAGATCTCGGCGTTTGGCGCTTGGGAACATGGCCCGCCTGGGTAATGGCGCTCCTATTAGCAGCGCTTACTATCGGCAGCAATCTCCGGTTCCTGCCCCGAATGCACGTTCCTATCTCCTATGCATTCTTGCCGCGTGGATTTCACCTCATTGCCGCGATTCTTTTGGGAATCACCGCCGGATTCTGTGAAGAGGTGCTGTTTCGCGCCTTTCTAATGACCGAATTCGCTGAGGCTGGCTACGGCAAAGTCACGCAGGTTCTTATGCCCGGCGTTGCCTTTGGACTAGCACACGCCGGCTACCTAAATCAGGGCTTTCTCCCTTGGCTCGGCATCGTGGTGCCCACCGCGTTCATTGGCATGATGTGGGGCGTCGCATATCTCCTGGGACGCCGCGGCTTGGTGCCGGCGATTGTCGCTCACTTTTTGAACGACGCGACAGCGCTTCCCTGGATCACGTTCTTTATGATCACTGCTCATTAGCGAGAACACGGACGGAGTTGAGCCTGCGCAGATCATTTCACCAGCCCGCTAGGCCTTCCCTTTCTCTGTCCACACCGCATCAAACCGCGCCCGATCATAAAAAGATTTCTGCGTCCCCACTCCAGTAGTCGAAAGGCCAGCGAAAAGGTTGGCGCGCTTAACGGCTTCCCGCTCGGGCAGACCCTCGCCCAAGAAGGTCGCGAAGCTGCCAATAAAAGCGTCGCCGGCTCCGGTGCTATCCACGCTCTTCACGTTGAACGCGGGGACGTGCTCCATGCCCTCGCTTCCGGCAAGAAGCGAACCATTCGCACCCAGAGTGATAATCACTCGCCGAATACCGCTGGCAAGAAGCTTAGTCGCACACCGCTTGGCATCGTCGAGATTGCGCACCGGCCTGCCGGAAATCGCCTCCGCCTCACTTTCGTTGGGAACGAAGTAATCGAGATCGGCGACCTCCTTGATGTCGATGGGCTGCGCCGGTGCCGGGTTCAAGATGCAGCGGATGCCGCTTTTTCGCGCAAACTTGATGGTGTAGTACACGGTCTCCAGCGGGATCTCGAACTGGAGCACGATGCAGTCGGCGGTCTTCAGCGTCTCCGCCGCCGCATCCACGTCGGCAGGCTTCAATTCGTCATTCGCGCCTTTGACGACGATGATCCGATTCTGCCCGGAAGGATCGACGAAGATCGGCGCCACTCCGCTGGACACACCGCTTACCTGGCGCACATGCGTGGCATCGATACCCAGCTTTTCAAAGTTCTTGATGGTTGACGGACCAAACAGATCGTCCCCGACTCGCGCCACCATGAAGACGTCGGCTCCGCAGAGCCGGGCGGCAACGGCCTGGTTCGCGCCTTTCCCGCCGAACCCCAGATCAAACTTCTGGCCAAAGATGGTTTCCCCTGGCTTCGGAAACTGGTCCGAGAACGTGGTCAAATCAACATTGGCACTACCCACTACCGCGATGCGAGGACGCTTTGCCATAATTTTCAGGTTTGAACTGAGGAAGGCAGAGTGTAGTCAGGCGATCGTGGCGGTGTCAACCCGTGCAGGTGCGTCAAGGGCAACCACAGGGGGACACAAGGGTACACAGGGAAACACAGAGGTATCCATCGCAGTTCCGTGAGAACCTCGGTGCCCCCTGTGGTTATCGCCCTTTTTGACGGTGCAATCTCATTAATCTGGCATCCCTACACTCTCTTGAGTATTCTCTGAAGATGGCGACCGTCTCGCTTTGCGAACTGTTGGGCTCGACTGTCTATGACGCTTCCGGCGCCGCCAGCGGCCGTGTGCGCGAGGTGGCCATCGCACCGCAGGAGGACCGTTCCCGCGTTGCCTCGCTGATTGTCAAAACGTCTGCGGGAAACCGCGTATTGCCCTTGACTGCGGTTTCCGGCATCAATGGCGGCATTCGAGCCTCCACTACGGCTGCGGAATGGGCCTCAGCCGATGGCTCCGAAGGACTGTTGCTGCTCAGTCGGGATCTGCTGGATCAGCAGGTGATCGACGTTCACGGCCGCAAGGTTGTACGCGTGAACGACGTGGATTTTTATCGTGATATCGCGCAGAAGCACACCGTTTTAAAGGTTGAGGGAGTGGATGTCGGCGCGCGGGGCGCGGTTCGACGCCTCCTCAAGGGCGTGGTTCCAGCCGCCATGCTTCGGGCCTTACTCCTGCGGATCCCTCCCCGCGATATTCCCTGGGACTTCGTGGACATCATCGAGACCGATCCTGCCCGGCGCGTCAAGCTGAAGATCTCGAATGAGCGGTTGGCCAAACTCCATCCGGCCGACATCGCCGACATTGTGGAGAGTCTTGCTCCCGATGAGCGCGAAGCCGTGTTTGAAACGCTGGACGAGGACGTCGCCGCCGGCGCGTTGGAAGAACTCGAACCCAAAGTGCAGAAATCAGTCGTGGAGTCGCTCGATTCCAACCGGGCCGCGGACATTGTCGAGGAGATGGAGCCGGACGCGGCTGCCGACCTTTTGGGCGACCTCTCCGATGAGCGGACGGAGGAAATCCTGGTGCAGATGCAGCCCCAAGAGCGCCAGGAAGTCACCGACCTGCTCGAGTTCAAAGAAAATACCGCCGCCGGTCGCATGACCACCGAGTTCATTGCATTGCCGGTGACGGCCACGGCCCACGACGCGATCGAGGCCATGCGTAAGTTTGAAGGCCGCATGGAAAATATGAGCACCATTTACCTGACCGATTCTCACGGGACCCTCGCTGGCGCAGTGCCGCTGGTGAAGATCGTTCTGGCGCCCTCATCGACTCCGCTCCTGGCTTTGGCTCAGGAGCCTCTGATTTCCTGCCGCGAAAACGCGAAAGAGAAGGAATTTGCTGAACTCTTCGACAAGTACAACCTGCTGACTCTGCCGGTAATCGACGAACACAATCGCCTGACCGGCGTGATCACACCGGATGACGTGATCGCGATGCTGCGCTCAAAGCTGTAGCGATTTCCGACCAAATACTCGTGTAGAGACGGGGCTTGCTCCGTCTCACGCAGCGGCGGGAGGCGCGCCGAGCGCGGCCGTAGCGCTGTTGCTTGTCAGCCCAACCACAAGGAGATGATTCGCTCCCGTGGATGCCAGAGTCACCACACACGGACTCGTGGTGCAGCCGGCGGCGATGTGTTTGACCTGAGTTAACGTCCAGGCGTGAGCCTGTGGCGCTACACACCCGCACCAGCAGAGCAACAGGAGCAAGGTAACTCGAAGATATTTCACCGCACCACTCTCCAATTCAGCGTGATCGCTCCAGGCGTGATGGAGGCCGCCGTGTTGTTGCAGACCTTGAAATTCACGTTGTTGGTGGTCGGGTACTTGATGATGGTCAGCACGCCGTTCGCGCTCGGAATATATCCGGTGACTCCGGTGGGATCGGAGTTGAAGTCGGCCATGATGGTGTCCGTTGCGGCTGTCCCGGTTGCCGATGTTGTGACCACGCTTGCGCAGGTTCCCGAGGAGATGGCTCCGGTCCCGAGTGCGGAAGTGCCGTTGGCGATGGTGGCCGTGCAGGTTGGGCAAGACACTGCTCCGGTCGCGGCTACTACGATGGGAGCAGTTCCGCTCAGGCCGGCGCTGCCCACATTGCCGATGGGAAGCGCCCCGGATACGTCAGTCGCCAAAGACACGGTGTTGCAAGTCGGTGTGGACAGGAGCGCCCGAACGAATTGATTGGTGCAGCCCGCGGGAAATCCAGTCAGACCAGACCAAGGTGCAGCGGTTGCTGTGATCGTCCCTGATCCTGTTGGACCGAGCGAAGCGCCAGTGCCGACCAGCATGGCCGCAGTCGTATTCGTACCGCTACCGATACCGGAGAAGAGGCTGCTACCGCTGGCACTCCATGTATTTGCCGCAGAGCAGTAATTGATCGTGTAGGGTGCAACGGAAAGCTCCACCGAGGCGGTCACTCCGGGCGTGCAGGTTGCCGGCAGAGAGGAAACAAAGGAAAGGCCGCCTCCGCCGCCAGCACTGACGAAATCCACGCCGTACGCGACCATGTGCCATTGCCCGGTGATGACGTTGTACTGAACGTTGCCGAGGACGAACGGATCCCCTTGGGCGCGTGCGATTGCAGCGAAGGCAGCAAAGACAAAGAGGAGAAAGACGATTCTGGTTTTAAGCATGCATACGTTTAGCCCTCCTTGGTTTTTGCGATGAACCCTCAAAACGCAATGGCAGGCTTCCTGGAGACGTCGGCACACTTGAAAAACTTGGGCGCAACTTGGGCGCAAAACCCGCGCCAGATGAGGGCAAATCAGAGAGGCAGGTGGTGTAAAGTCGGCTTCGGGGCCAAATTCTGCGGCGCGGATGGCAAGCCGACCCGTTGAAAGTGAAGATAATGTATGCGGTACAGTGAGGATTGATTCGGAGATCAACACAACTACGAAGGCTGCAATCCCCCTAACCTCTGCTTAGAAGGAGTGGAACACAATTATTCTGAGTGCCCGATGTCTCGCTTAGGAGGGATAGCCGCCACTTCTTGGCCGCCATAGCCAGCACGTTGGCCGACGCGAACTCTTCGAGCGCTTCCGCAACCACGGCCCGAGCAAGCCCCGGCGATGAAAAACCCCATGCTGGCTCTTTACGCGAATTTCGTTTTGTGTAACCGGCGCTTGCGAGCGGCACGTACGTTCCTGCGAGGGACCCGGAGGCGGAAGTGCTGCCGACATGCAAGCAACTCGGCATCGGCTTCGTGAAGGAGAAGGACAATGCAAAAACGCAAACTCGGAAAATACAATCTGGAAGTCTCTGCCAGTAACCGAAGGTTTTGCAATTCGCACCACTGCTGACGCGTTTATCGCCAACCAAAATCGCGCGATCCGCGTTCTGAACTATCCCGCTACCTTGGGCGGGTTATCGGTGCTGACGAGTGGATATTTTCTGAACAAAAGCCAGCCGACAAGAATCCACAGGGCCAGTTCCATCCAATAGAACTCAGGATGATTCAGGTGAATGTCTTCTCCCATTCCCACATGAAAGATGACGATTGTTCCATGCATCAGGGTAGTCGCGACGATAGATCGCGTGCGGGCATAAAGCCAGCCGAGAGGCACGCTATAAATGATGAGCGTCGCGAATCGAACCAAAAGGGATACTCCGGGAAATTGCGCGAAGGCCCAATCGTATGGTAGCGAATTTACCATGCCGAATCCCAGGAAGAGCTTCTATACGGGAAATACCGTATGAGAAGCAGGCTTCCACCGGAGAGGTTAAATAACATACGTTTCGGAACGCAAAATGGCGATTTCCAATCAAGTGGATTCAATTACTTGCGGAGCTGCGCTAGAAGGGGTTTTCGGAACCCATGCGGGCTTGACGACCTAGAAGTCGAGGCGGTATAAGCGTGTCGATGCGATTTCTTGATTCTTATGGAGGTGATTGTGCGTAAGGTATGTGCGGGATTGACCGTGGCTGTATTCGTGTTGGCTTTGGGCACTGTGGCATTTGCGGCGACGCAAACGCTCTCGGGCCAGCTCATCGACCAAATCTGCTACAAGATGAACAAATCGAACACTGGAGTCGATCATAAGATGCCGAGTGGAGACGAGGCGAACTGCGCAGCAACTTGCGCCAAGATGGGCCAGCCCGTAGCGCTGCTGACCTCGGACGGCAAGGTTTATACCGTTACGGGTGACCTCGCAGCGAACAACAATGCAAAACTTGTGCCCCACCTGAGCCACAAGGTAGAGCTTACCGGCGACGTGACCGAAAAAGGTGGCACGATGACGATTGCGGCCACCAACCTCAAGATGATTAGCAAGTAGGCTTGTTCGCTGGAGTGACGCGGTAGAGAGTTCCGACTCCTAGCCCCATTTGCTTTGCAATTTTCTTCCAAGTAAGCCCCTGTGCACGCAGCCGGGCAATCGCGGCGGCCATCATCATTGCCGCACATTTGCCGCGATCCTCGCGGCTCCCAGAACACCGAAGAGGAGAACTGACGATGCGAGTTGGTCTCTTTTATTTCCCGACAGATTATGGCATCGACATTCGAGAACTTGCACGCGCGGCTGAAGAGCGGGGCTTCGAATCACTATTCCTGCCAGAGCACACTCACATTCCCAAGTCTCGCCGCACCCCTTACCCGGGCGGTGGCGAGCTACCGAAAGCCTATTCGCATACGCACGACCCCTTCGTCGCGCTGTCGTTTGCCGCCTCTGCAACCACAAAAATCTTACTCGGCACTGGCATTTGCCTGATCCCGCAGCGTGACCCCATCGTCACCGCAAAGTGCGTCGCCAGCCTGGACCGGTTATCAAATGGCCGCTTTATTTTTGGCATAGGTGGAGGTTGGAATGTGGACGAAATGGAAAATCACGGCGCCCGCTACGAAACACGGTTTAAGCTGCTACGCGAACGTATCCTGGCAATGAAAGCCCTATGGACACAGGAGGAGGCCGCTTTCCACGGCGAGATGGTGAACTTCGATCCCGTTTGGTTCTACCCTAAACCACTCCAACGGCCACACCCACCGATACTCCTGGGCGGTCCTAGCGACCACACGCTAGAACGTGTCGTCGAATTCTGCGACGGGTGGTTTCCCATCGGTAGGGGAGGCTTCAACCCTAAGGAAGCAGTCAGGCGGTTACGTCAGGCGGCTTCAGCGGCTGGACGGGATTTCTCAACACTTTCGATCAGCGTGTTCGGGGCACCAGCCGATAAGGCGGCGCTCGCGGAGTACCGTGACGCTGGGATCCATCGCGCAGTTTTGGCTATCCCTGATCTCACTCGCGACGAAATCATGGCCCTACTCGACAAGAACGCACCATTGGCAGTCTGAGGGAGAGTTGCAAGGCTCCCTTATGTCTGGCAACCGGCAGAACCTTCCCCGCGCGATTCGAGCAAAACTGGAACACGCTAGGGTTGCGAGGCTTGCGACCGTGGGTGAGAGGCTTAAACCACACATCGTGCCAGTTTGCTTTGCCTACGATGGCAAGGTCTTCTATACGGCCATAGACCAAAAACCGAAAAGTGTCGCACCAGAACGACTCACACGTTTGCGAAACATCCTAGCCGTGCCCCAAGTAGCGCTTCTCATCGACCAATACGAGGAAGACTGGACACAGCTCTGGTACGTCCTCATACGGGGGAAAGCGAAGCTCATTCCGATGAGTGGGCATAAAGAACGCGCCTGGGCTCTTCGCAAGCTAAGAGCGAAATATCCGCAATACACCGAAACGATGCTCCCCGATGACGCGCCGATCATCCGGATCACACCGGACCGGACTGCATTTTGGGGCAGAGTCTAAGGTAATTGAGCGCATCGCTGGCTTAATTCAGGTGGACATTAGCGATTTCAAGAGCGAGTTGCCACACCCTCTGCCTCATCACCACATCTCGCGGCGCACCACCGGAGCCCTTGAGCCACGCCTCCAGCTCGGCCACTCTCACGTTGACGTTGGCATTGAAGGAACTTGCAGTAGTCCGCCAGGCATGGTTCTATGCCGAATTAAAGAGGAAGTGCGAATCGATATGAATCGAAGAACGTTCGTCAAGCACGGAGCATTGATCAGCACTGTCTTGGCTGGCACATTCGTTGGCCGCTCTTGGGGTCAGGCGGAAATCGCTCCATTCCAGCGGCAGATCGAGACACAAGCACTCACGATTGGGTACGAAGAAAGTGGCGAAGGCGCCGGATTCCCCATCGTCCTCCTTCACGGCTTTCCCGATGACGTTCGGGCCTGGGACAACGTAGCGCCGCCGCTAGTCAAGGCGGGATACCGGGTCCTTGTGCCATACCTGCGTGGATATGGCCCAACGCGATTCCGGGATGCGGCGACTCCCCGGATGGCAGAGCAAGCGGCGATCGGACAAGACCTCATCGACTTTGCTGATGCGCTTCACATCGAGCGGTTTGCTGTCGCAGGTTACGATTGGGGTGGGCGTGCGGCCTGCATCGCCGCAGCGTTGCACCCGAATCGAGTGCGGGCCGCCGTCCTCATCGGCGGTTATGCCATACAAAATACGACGGCCCCCTCCCCACCGGACGTTCCTGAAACGGAGCGCGCTCTTTGGTATCAGTGGTATTTCAATACGGAACGCGGGCGGGCTGGGCTCACTGCCAATCGCCGCGGCATCTGCCGCTTGTTGTGGGAAACATGGTCTCCCGGCTGGCACTTTAGTGACGAAACGTTCAACCGGACCGCCATTTCTTTCGACAATCCGGATTTCGTGGATGTCGTAATCCACTCGTACCGCCATCGACATGGGAACGCACCAGGCGAATCGCGGTTTCTCGCGATGGAGCAGCAATTGGCGCAGCGTCCAAGGATTCGGGTTCCGTCGATTGTCCTGTATGGGGCGAACGACGGTGTCGCGCTTAAGCCGCCGGATTCCGCAGTCGACCGAGGAGCTTTCAACTCGCTGGTCGCGCGCGAGATCGTTGCGGGCGCAGGACACTTCCTGCCACGCGAAAAACCAGAAGTAGTGTCATCTGCGATGCTGAAACTCCTCGCAGATGCGCGATAGGTGTGGGTCATGGTTGGCGACTCAACATGACGGCTCTCAATCCTCCCAGTTCGCTAGAGGAGGTTCTCAAACTTCTCCCTGCTCAGTTCGACTCTTATTGGAAAGAGATCGATGGCATAGTCGCAGCGTTACCGACATCTTCGCATCAAATTACGGCCTGGGAGGCAATCCTCGAATGTCTGCGTCATCACCCCTTTTCGAAGGGCATGCCATATTTTCGCCTCGGAGTTCTACACCTGTTGACGGACCCAGATGCCACAAGGGCTGTTCAGGAACTCGAATTAGCCTATCTTGAAGACAGGCACTATGGCCCAGATACAGGAAAACTGCCTCACCGCATGGGCGCTTATCGTCTCCTCGCACTCACGAAGGGTTTCTTGGACTATCTGCAAAGCGAAAAGGATTGGAAAGCAGAACAACTCGACGCCCCGCATCGGATCGTTCTTATAAGAACTCTTCTGGCGGTTTACGACCGAAGTCTCGCCCATATTTTTGATTTAGAAGGACACACGTACCAATCATTCTTCCGCTTGATTCAAGACCCCAGTCTGACCCGCTTCGCTATTGAAAATTACTTCTGCGCCGACCACCTGATTGAATCATTTCATATTGCCGGAACGCACATCTCGGGGCGGGATGATGAATACGCTTTAGCCAGGGCAATAATCGGGTTATTTGGAGGGGTCCTTGAGGCAATTCTGGCGGATAAACTTCCCAGCTTCCGAGGTCACACCTTGGGAGTTTTGATCAGGGAAGCTCATGCAAAGGAAATTATTCGAGTAGGGACAAAACTCACCGCACTCTCAAGCATGATGCTCTACCTTCGCAATCATATCCACGCCGATAGAGATGCGAACCGAAGAGCCTACTTCGTTGACATCAACGTTGCTAAAGGCTGCAAAGTTGCTTTGGATTGGGTCATAGCCGATCTCCTACAGCCGTGAGTCTCACAGCCGCATCCATAAATCGTGGCTGGGGGCCAGGATAATGTCCGAGTGGCCGACGACACGCCTGGACTTTGCCGGACGCAAACAGCACTTCTACACATCGTGTGTTAGACGGCCAGGCGGATTGACTCCGTCGGTTCTATTGGTTCGAGCCGATGCGCCTGTCATTAATATTCAATTGACCCAAGGTTGTCTGCACGAATCTGCCCAAGTCTTCAGATACCTGCAGTGGCGCATGATCGCCGCCCGATGCTTGCTGTCGGATGCATTGCAGATCTCCACTGGTCTTGCTCGCATAAGTAATCTGAGTGCGCGTTCCGAAGGAGGCCGATTTCGCGCAGCCTCCAGTCGGGATCCTGCTGACATCCCCAATCTCTGTAAGCAGGCGCCGTAGCGTCTTTATATCGATCGTTCCAGAAGGAAACTGCTGCGATCGCGATGGCTCGGTACCAGGGCCAAAGCCGGCGCCACCAATTTCTGCTGTGGCGCTGCCGTCATTGTGTATGACAACTCTATAACCACGGGTGTTAGTAGAACGCGATTGGGTTATGGTAGCCAGAATACCTTCAACGCCCTGCTTCGTTTCCTGCTCCGCCGTCACGGTGGCCTGGTTGTTGTCGGCCCGAAGGAGCGGCCAGTTGAGATCGTAATTCGTTCCGCAGAACGGGACGAGGACGAGCCACATTTTCAAGACCGCCCGTTTCGACCGCTCACGCACTCATCCGGGAGCCGGGCCCGGCCTAACAGGTCCGGTTGTCACTCGCGCCGCCGAAGTCTAGTTCACTCACTAAAGAACCGGATGAATTTCCCTTAATGCCGCCTTTTGCCGCCTCGTTCTCTTCGCAACTTCCATTGAACCAGACAGATATGGCGGAAGCGTGTGGGAGTCGAACCCACCATCCACCCCGCGAAGGGACGGATCGCCGGCTTTGAAGACCGGGAGGATCACCGGACCCCTTGCGCCTCCGGCGCGATTATAAGAGGCCGAAGCTCAGCGATCAATTTGTCGGAAACGCAGCGATCAGTTTTTCCGGGATGCGGCGAAGGTCATAGCTTCAACTAACTCGAGAACACGAGGATCAGTGCAGACCTCATAATAGGCGCGCTGCCCTTCGGGTCCGATACGGCCATCGGAGAGCAATTGCCGCACGAACCCACGGCGCAGGAGAATCGGCTCGACCGCGTCGCCGATGGGCGCCTGGCCGAGAAAAAACGTGGTCTTTTCCTTGCCCCACGGCATTTCACACTCGAGCTCGACAGATTGCAGCGCGATCTCCTCGGTCAGTTTGGCAAAGCCCTCGTCGTTTAGCTCCACGCCGTTGAGGTTGAAACGAATCAAAAATTCGTCCGCCTCGTCCTCCTGAGCGCCTTCGAGGCCGGGTTGAAAGACGAACAATCGGAACAGAGATGGACTGCCGTTCAGCATTCGCCGTGCGACCTTTGAACAGCTCGACAGTCGATCGGAAAGGTTGAGGGCTCGCGAAATCATGATACGGGAATCGCTGTCCACCCAATACGTGGGCGCTGAGCCTTGAAACGCAATCCCCACCCCCAATTCCAAACGAGGCAACTCGCTTACGTCGGGCCGGTCGTTGTAAGCAGCGGAAATCGCGAGAATCTGCCGGGCGAGCGCGCAGGCTTTGGAAACGGCGCGCTGATGCGAGCGGTTCGATTCCGTCTCGAAGATAGCCAATACCATGGCGTCGCCTTCGATAAAGACTTTGGCCGCCCCATATCGATCCAGAATGCGCTTCACCGGCTCGTAGAAATTGAGACTGAAGAGCGTCGCAGGATTCAATCCGCGGGCCAGCAGGTCCTTAGTGATGCGAGTGGAGCCGCGAACGTCGGCTTTCACCACGGCGTGATTGATCACTTGATCGTGCGCGGGAGGAGTTTCCGAAGGCAAGAGGAATTCGTACAGGCTGTTATTCATGCGCGAAATCTCGCGCGTGCGCTCGCTGCGAACGATCTGGATTCGTTCCATAGCGGTAGCCAAACGTTCGTAGTTCCGCAAGTCGCGGCGCAGGCGCATAAAATCTTCGGCGAAATGCAAAGCCACTGCCTGCGCCTCGTTTCGTGGGTAACGCCGCAGTTTCTTGGCCAGCGTTTCGATGCGCTCCATGGAAAATCGCCGGGCCGGAAATTGCTTCAGAATTTGGGCGACCCGCTCTAGTTCCTCCCGGGAAACCAGAGCTCTCTTCAACTGCTGCAAGTGAACAGGAGGGCAATAATCGTGAAAGATATTCCGCAACTCATAGCTAGCCAGGACGTGGATCAATAGATCTCGTTTTTCCAGCCGAGAGACCCAATCGTCCAACCGGTGGGCGCGCTCCGCCGCGGATTCTTGACTTCCCTCCCAAGCTGCGTCAAACAGGCGATGGGCGTTTTCCGGCTCGTTCAGGTAATCGCCCAGCATTCGATCGTATTCCTGACCTGTAAAGTCGGCCTTGTTCTTAGCCGCCTCGACTTGCGGGGCCAATTGATCGAGCTTGGCTTGTAATTGTTTGATGTGGGGTTCG
>Ga0209625_1000331_pt1 | contig 12168 bp, 7 predicted proteins | sample JacPin_JW_Ref_M2_FD_187960 | JGI IMG/M metagenome (GOLD analysis project Ga0209625, IMG submission 187960) | Forest soil microbial communities from Algoma, Ontario, Canada - Jack Pine, Ontario site 1_JW_Ref_M2 (SPAdes) (version 2) | ecosystem: Environmental > Terrestrial > Soil > Boreal...
TTGCTTTACCACTGGCAATGACTCGAGTCCCAGCTCTCGGCAGACGTCGAGCAGCGCCATGTCATAGGCGCCAAAGCTCGATTCTTCGCCGTAGGGCCTTCCAAACAGAATTCCGCGAACGGCTTGCAGTGCACCTGTTGCGGCGATCGAGCGCAGAATCCGAACAAGGGCACTTGGAGCGATGGCTTCTTCGGACAATTCAAGGAATAGGACGCTTTCCCGCCACACCGCCAGATCAGGCCACACCGGACTGCCCCTGAGCCAGTCAACTACCTCGACGCACCCGCCCATCAATCTGCCCCGGTGAATTCCAGTTCCCTGCAGCCAGCGCCAACCCGAACAGGGATGAAGCTTGCGGCTCTGACTCTGAAGTTCGGGCTCGGCCCACGATCCGGGGCTCCTGAATTGGACCTGTCCCGGAAAGTATGCGGAGTGATTACGCAGCCGTCTCCCTTCTATCGCCCAACGCTTGAAATTGAGCTCTTAGGAGACGCCTATAGCGATACGGAGCAAGTTGAGGTCGATTCAGCACGTTTGGAGTTTGCATTTCCTACTCGCTTCCCGCTTGAGCGGGTCGTGCTTGCCCCCCACTACAGAGTGTTTCACTGGTTGCCGGAGTACCGCCCTAGGTCCTTCGTGCGGTCGCCCGTCCGATTAAGCACTAGCGTCATTCGGCCACAATCCACTACCGCATTAATACGAGCTGAGGCTGGAGCCGTGGCGCGTGGCGTCTGTTCGTTGGTGCACCCAGGCCGCCAACAGATCTGTTAAACCGGGAGCAAGGTGCCACCATTCCGATGACGGATGTGGCAGCAGCGCCATCTTGCAGATGGGGCAAGTGCCGGGCTCCGACTGGACGACCTGCGGATGCATTGGGCAGGTATACGGCGGACCTGGTGCGGGGTGCACCGTCAGATTATGTTGTGCGCGCGGGATCAGGATTTCCGTATAGTCCGGGTTCCTAGCTACTTCGAGGGTTTCGTTAATTTGTTCAATACTCTCTGTGGCGGGAACTTTTTCGTCCAGTTCTCCATAGAGGAGCAGGACCGGAACCTTCACCTTCGCCCAATAAATCAAGGAATCGAAATCCGCTCTCTTTCGATATTCGGTCCAAGCCCAATGATCTTTCGGCGGCGGCGCAACGAGATCAAACCACTTTTCGTTCTCGACTTTCGGAATCTCTGCGTCTAATTGCTCACCTCCATGTCCAGTTCTGGCGACCTCAAGCCACATGGTGTAAAAGGCCATAGCCTTTGCCACTTCCTCTTTCGAAAATCCGTTCGATACGACGATCTTCTGGACTCGAAACAAGTCCTGTTTGTACGACGGTCCCGCGGTTCCGTCGGCGGAAATGATGAAAGCAACATCCTTGGAGCGCGCCGCCATAATTGCAACAACTGCTCCACCTTCGCTGTGTCCAAACGCACCTATCCGATCGAGGTGGATGTCTTTGCGCCGCTGCAGCAGGTGGATGCCAGCCAATGCATCGTCGGAGAGTTCTTCGTACGTCGCGGACTTCCAATCTCCGGTCGAAGAACCTGTTCCTCTTTTGTCGTAGACCAACGCTGCGATTCCTCGCCGCGCAAAGCGATCCGCTAAAAACATGATTGTTCCCCAACGGGTTTCGGCGAGGCTACCGTGAACGAGAACGATGGCCGGGTGAGGTCCTTCAGTGCGCGGAATGAGCAATATACCAGAAAGAGTTACGCCGCCGTTGTGGAACGAGACGGCTTCGCTCTTGTACGGAAGTAGGACCGACGCGACTCGTCGAAGCGAAAAGCTGCCCTCGCCCTCACGCCCCACGAAGCACCCCACGATTGTGTCTCCGTTGACCGCCCCATCAAAAGTAGTATGGTCGCCGCTATCTCCCCCGAGGTTGAACCGCAACCTCGGAGATTCGTACTTCAGTTCACCTACCGGCCAGTCCATCACCATCCACGAGTCGGAGCTGAACCGAATACTTGTTTTCCCACCCTCCGTCTTGAAGTCGAAGCGAACGGTCATTTTGGCGCCGTCCCGATCCAGCACTCCTTCCCAATGACCGTCGATCCCCGATGCTGTGTTTCCGAGAGTTTGCCCGGCAGTCTTATGGCCGGTCGCCGCAATCGTTATCGACAACGCGAAAAACGCTGCGAAGAGAAGTGGCAGCGTCAGCCAGTACTGTATATACAGTCGTTTTATCATCGTGGGACTCCCTTGCTCCTCTTTGAGAACGCTCCCGAATTCGCGGCGAAGCGACTGCGGTAACTGCTCGGGGTGACATCGAAGCGTCGCTCGAACGCTCTGCGAAAGGCATCGGCGCTATGAAATCCCACCGATGAGGCCACATTCTCAATGTTGATGTCGGAGATGGCGAGCCGACGGCGCGCGTCGTCTAGCCGCAGGTTTTCTATGAAGGCAGCGGGGGTGCTGCCGAACGCATGCTTGAACCGACGGCTGAAATGCCTTGGGCACAGCCGTGTTCTCTCGGCCAAAGCCTCAACGGACAAGTCTTGAGCCAAATGACCAAGCATCCAGGCAGCCAGATCCGCGAAACGATCTGTGGACTGAACCTGGAACTGCAAAGGTTCGGAATATTGTTCCTGCCCGCCGGACCGCTTCAGATACACCACTAATTCACGCGCTACGTTTAGCGCCACGCTTGGCCCGTAGTCTTCTTCGATCAGCGCCAGCGAAAGATCGATACCTGCAGTAATGCCGGCCGAAGTGTAGAAACAGCCGTCCTTGAGGAACAACGCATTGGGGTCCACCTTCAGCTTGGGAAAGCGTTGTGCGACATCGCGTGCGAAACGCCAGTGTGTGGTCACACGACGGCCATCAAGTAATCCAGTGGGGGCCAAGCCATAGATTCCAGTGCACACAGTCGCAACGCGTCGGATTCGGCCCGTGCGGCCCTTCAGCCACCCCGACACAATCGCATTTGTTTTAGTGTTACGTAATCCACGCCCGCCGGGAACGACCAGCGTATCGAGCGCCGGTGCGGTTCGAAGTGTCTTGTGCGCTTTGAAAATAACGCCGGACTCTGCCACGAAAGGTCTACTGGTCAAACCTATGGTCAAGACATCGTAGCAGCGGCGAAATCCGCCCTTGCCTTCGTCGATCACTGCAGCCGCAAATGCTTCTGTCGGCCCTACAAGATCGAGCGCCGTTATTCCATCAAAACCCAGGAACCCGATTCGCTTTGGATTCATATCGCCGCTATCCTTCTTGAAGAGTAGGCCTGACAAGGCATGTCCGCCAGGACATTAATACGACGCTTTCGGACTTCCTTGATGAAAGCGATTATGAGACCTTCGGACTGTTTCAACGGCAAATTACATTTCCTTGGCGAACCTGGGAATAGTTCTGCCCTATGGCGACGGCTTAGCGATTCTGTTGGAGACTGCGTGTCTGAATACCGGACTAACTAGAGGAATAGTCGCGCTGAGCGGTTCGGTTCGATCGTGGATAACTCCCGGATTGTCGGCTATTCTTACCTAATCTGATTGTGGAAGAGTAGCCCGTCACTCGGGAAGAATGTTGTCGTTGACTTGCGAGAGGAGTAGAATCCGCCAAGATTACGGCCTAGGTAGGAGGCAGCAAGTTTCCGCAATTCGCCTTCTGAGCGAGAGGAGCGACCCACGAGTAAACCAGAGACTCACAAGTTCTGGCTCTTCTCGGCGTTTCTCGTATGTGTTGTTTGTCTTGTAAGTGCACACCAAGCGTTTGGCCAGGCGACCACGGGCACGATTTCCGGGACTGTTCAAGATGTCCAGGGGGGTATGATTGCTGGCGCCACCGTAACCGTGAGCAACCTGGATACAAACCTTACACGTTCGCTGGTAACGGAATCCGACGGTAGATTCAGATTCCCGGGGCTTGCGATTGGACCATACGAATTGACCGTTGAGCACACTGGGTTTGCCAGATACGTGCGCGGCCCTATTATGCTCCTGCTCAATCAAGACGCGGTGGTCAACCCAGCCTTGGAGGTGGCAGCCGCGACCGAAGTGGTTACCGTCAGCGATGATGCGCCGTTGCTGAACACGACGTCTCCGGAAGTCGGCGTGCGATTTGATGAGCGGCGGTTAACCGACCTTCCGACATTGCCTCCGCCAGGCGGAGGCGGGTTCCGGGACGTTTTCGCTTTTGCCCTGGCGGCGCCTGGAGTCAGTCAGCTCAACAGCGGAAACCAAGTGTTTGCAACGGGCACCAACTTCTCAACGAATGGCTCGCGTCCTCGCGGCAACAATTTCATGATTGATGGTCAAGACTCCAACGACCCCACTATCACTGGTCGACAGCAAGTGCTGAACAATCCAGAAATCGTTCAGGAATTCCGACTGATCACGAACCAATTCTCGGCCGAATACGGCCGGGTAGCGGGATCGGTGGTGAACCTGGTAACCAAGAGCGGAACGAACGATTTCCATGGTGCGGCATTCTGGTTCCACAACGATAATGCCTTGAACTCGTGCAGTAATTTGGACAAGCGTGCCGGACTAACGGATCCGCGGTTTTGCAGTTCAGTTTCCGGTGGCCGCGAAGGAGCACCCTTCAGAATTGAGAACCAGTTCGGCGACACCTTGGGTGGGCCGATCCGGAGAAACCGTACGTTCTTTTTCGGGTCGGTGCAGCGTTGGACCGACCGCCAGTTGGGTTCGGGCACGTCCATCAGCGGCGTGCCCACCGATGCCGGAAAGGCGCTGCTTCAGTCCAGCGTCGGATCGCGCCCTCAGGTTGCCGCTCTTTTTCAGTTTGTACCCGGCGCGGCAACGCAGGGCACCCATTCCAGTGGGAACCCGACGTTTGCCGCCTATTGCATCGGCGGCGGAACGCTGCCCTCTTGCTCAGGGGGCACCAGGGTTGACGTTCCTACAGGGACGATCACCGCTTCCGCGCCCTCTTTCTTCAACAACTGGCAGGCCTCGGGTCGCGTGGACCACATCTTTAACACGCGACATTTCGTGGGCGGCCGCTACCTATTCAGCGACAGCGAGCAGGGAGGCATAGGACAGGTAACCCCGCCGGGTCTGACAACCCAGAACGTGTCTCGCACACAGGCGATGTCTGTGTTTTTGACCAGTAGTTTCACTCCGCGTGTGCTGAATGAGTTTCGCGTCTCGTGGCAGCGTTTGGCGACCGTAACGTCCGCGACGGACCCAAGCTCGGAGACCATCCCGTCAATCGAGATTCCGGAACTGGGGCTGACTGGATTTGCCGGCTCGGCCTCGCGGACAGCGATCGGTTTGGCGGTGAACCTCCCGGAGTTCCGGTTCAACAACACGTATCAGGTTCAGGAGACGATCGTTTGGACACGCGGTGCCCATGCGCTGAAGTTTGGGCTCGATTTACGGCGTGTGGACCTCAAGAGCTTCTTCTTCCCATTCATCCGCGGCCGACTGACGTATCCCACGAGCCAGACAGGACTCGGGCTCCCTTTGGGGACGGTGTCGATCCAGAACTTCATTGACGACGTCGCGGCTGTGGCTGACATCAGGAAACCGCTCCCCGGAGGCCAGGCCATTCAGTACTACAAGTGGCACGACTACTTCTTCTTTGCCCAGGATACCTGGCAGGTGCACCCCACTCTGTTTCTGTCCTTGGGTCTGCGCTACGAAACGCCCGGCAACGCCTTGGCAAGCTTGTTCCCGGTCAATGACGCCATCCAGGCAACCAATGGCGGCGACCCCGTGTTTCTCCTCAATCCCCGGCCACAACGGGACGTCAACAACTTTCAGCCCCGCTTCGGCTTCAGTTGGAATCCGAGGACCGGCGACGGTAGCTGGTTGCGGTTTCTCACTGGGGGGAATCGGCTCGTCGTACGTGGGGGCTACGCCCGTACGAATGACTATCAGTTCGTTACTCTGGCGATTACCGTGGCCAGCGCCTTTCCATTCGTGGCTGCGGTCAGCAGCCCTGGGCTGGCCAACGCCTTCACGACGTTGCCTACCTTAGATCCCGATTTGAGTGATCCGGCTGCCCTCAATCGATTAACGCGCACGATCCTCGACGCCGACTTCCGGTCACCGATTGCAGAGCAGTTCTCGCTGGAAATTCAACGCGAGTTGGACGCAAACACGGTTTTCCGGGTCGGCTACGTGGGCACGAAGGGCACTGGACTCTTCCAGACCATCGACGGCAATCCGCGGACGCTGTGCTCGGCAGTTCCGATCCGCATTGACGATCCGACTACCGGCGCTTTCACCGTTCTGGGCTGTCCCAGGGTAAATCCCAACGCTGGTGTGATCCAGATCCGCTCCAATCAGGGGTCATCCATCTATCACTCCATGCAACTCAGCTTGGATCGACGGTTCAAAAACGGCTTCAGCGCTGGCGCTCACTACACCTGGAGCGCGTTCATTGACACGGCGTCAGACCCATTCAATCCGTCCGTCCGCGGAGAAGTGGCCATCGCTCAGAATTCCTTCAACACGCGTGTGGAGCGTGCCCGCTCTACCTACGATCGGCCGCACCGATTCTCGCTCAATGCGGTTTACGAACTGCCGTTTTATCGCAGTCAAGCGGGCGCTCTCGGCCGCTTCCTCGGAGGTTGGCAGATTGGAGGGTTCCTCACGCTGCAGAGTGGCACACCGTTTGGAGCGTTGAACGGTTCTGATCCAACGGCAGCACTCGGTGGTATCGCTGGGTTGGTCGGGGATCCAATTCGACCAAACCTCAACACCAACCTTTCCATCTCCGGCATGACCATCGAGGAACTTCGCCGGGCCGGCGGCAGCTCGCTCTTCAGCACACTTCGACCCTGCACGCGAATCGGTACGACCTTGACATGCGCTCCGGGTGACCGCTTCGGCAACCTGGGTCGCAATGTCCTGCGCGGTGACGGGATCGGCAACGTGGATTTGAGCGTCTCGAAGTCTACGCGGTTGTTTGCTGAACGCCACAAGCTTCAGTTCCGCGTGGATTTCTTCAACCTGACCAATACCCGTAACTTCGGCATCCCCGAAGCGCGCATCACCAGTCCCGGGTTCCTCGATGAGGGATCCACCGACGGCGGCAACCGAAGAATCTTCTTCGGCTTGAAGTACTCCTTCTGACCGGAAGCCGTTCCTCAACTCGGCCTGGCAGGGCGTCACCCGGCTTCCTCGTTGTGCACGCAGCATTGGGAGACGCGGTTTCACCTCGGGGGCACTGTCCTGGGCGGGCCAGAAACTTCCATCCTCATTTCTTTATGTGCGACATCTATGTCTTTGCAACCCGAGTAGTATTGCTGCGTCTTTGGGTCTATGCCGTTCAGACACGCCACCACGCGCCATCTAACCGGCCCCGGAAAGGCACGAGAAAACGATTCCAAAGCGGTACGCTTCCCCTGGGTGAGCTTCCCCGGGTATCTAGGTTTTGAAAGATCGAATGGCGTCGTGTTGGAGGGGTGTTTCGTGTCCTCTTCCCACACATTTGGAGGAGCATAATCCACCGATTTGTTGCAAAGCTCTGTAGTGCCGTGCCCTGGCCTGACCCAGCAGGTCCTTTCCCCGTCTGCATCACAGTAGCCCGACCATCCTGTACGAAGTCCTTCGTTACAGTCGGAATTCTTTGTGCACTTCCGGTCTTGCCCGCTGGACATTCTTGGGATATCGAACTGATTCAAATCGGCCACGAGGCAGGCCCCGCCTGTCCCGTTGCTCGGAATCGCGTTCGTTGAAGACGAAGTGGAAATCCTAAACGACCCAACAAGCTTATGCCCAGCGGGGCTATACTCCGGCGAGAACTCGATTGAACCAGCGCTAATCTTCTTGTCGATAGTCTGCGGACTCCATGTCCAGCCAAGCGCGCTGGCCCCTGCAAATGCGCAGAAGACAATCCCCTTCCGAGTACTTGTGATGGGCACACACTCTTCCTTGTAGGACAGAGCTGCATTTGGCGCGCCGCCCCCTGATTGGTTTGTGTCACCACACGCTACATCGCAGATAGACAGTTAGTCCTCGTCTTGCCCACCTTCAAAACGCGTTCCCGTGCCGCTGGCGCAGGTCGCAAAGAGCGGGTTGCCGTTGCTGTCGAAAAACTGACTCGAGGCGTTAAAAGTCATCTGGTCGCCGTCAACCTCGATGTCCCGCATGAGCCGCTGCACGCCCCTCTTGAACGGGAACCCGGGAACCGTTGGAGGAGTGTCAAAGAGAATGAAGACCTCCCAAACGGCTTTGTAGGCATTGGCCTGCGTGTGGCTCCAGACGCCGAGGCTTGGTGTCACTTGGCCGGGCAGGAACGCTTGGGAGTTAATAACCTCGGTGAGCGTGCCGCCGCGAGCGTACGACACCAGAGCGGAGAAGGAAGGGAGCGGAGCGCCGGTTTGGCAGTTTATCGGATTGATCTGCACCCGCCACGTCCCTTGCAACGTGCCCTCACTGTTCGACTGGGCGGCTGCGTTCCCCCCGAAAGACTGAACGAGCGCACCCGCTAAGACTAAGACCAATACAACAACCACAGAGGATGTCCTGGGCAAATTCGAGTTCATGGTTCTTCCCTCCTTTAGAACTTAATCAAAATGGACTACCTTTGCTCCCTCCACACATCCGGCTATTGAAGGATTCCGACTATGGCCACCGAACGGGGCGTCGTTCCTGCGGCTATCGTGCCTATGGACGTCAAGGCCCCGGTGGTGACGTCGATGGTGTACATCGAGACGCTGTTAGAGCCGCCATTCGCCACATAGGCGAACTTGCCGGACGCATCCACGGCCACCGACAGGGGATTGCTTCCTGCGGCTATCGTGCCTATGGACGTCAAGGCCCCGGTGGTGACGTCGATGGTGTACATCGAGACGTTGCCGGTTCCTCCGATTCCTCCGGAAAGTTCTGCATTCGCCACATAGGCGAACCTGCCGGACGGATCCACGGCGACCGACGCGGGATCGATTCCTGCGGCTATCGTCCCCATGGACGTCAAGGCCCCGGTGGTGGCGTTGATGGTGTACATAAAGACATTGCCGGTTTCTCCGACGGAAAATGCGTTACTCGCCGCATAGGCGAACCTGCCGGACGGATCCACGGCGACCGACGCGGGAGTGATTCCTGCGTCTATCGCCCCTATGGACGTCAAGACCCCAGTGGTGGCGTTGATGGTGAACATCGAGACGAAGCTGGAGAATCCGAAGTCGTTGTCGGCACCCGCCACATAGGCGAACCTGCCGGACGGATCCACGGCCACAGAATTGGCACTCCCTCCCCCTGTGACTGTCGTGCCTATGGACGTTAAGGCCCCGGTGGTGGCGTTGATGGTGTACATCGAGACGGCGTCTAAGTCTAAAGTCGCCACATAGGCGAACCTGCCGGACGGATCCACGGCCACCGCGTTGGGGAATCGTCCTGCGGCTATCGTCGCTGGCGCTATGGCCGTTAAGGCCCCGGTGGTGGCGTTGATGGTGTACATGGAGACGTCGTTAGAGCCTGCATTCGCCACATAGGCGAAGCGCGGCAAAAACCGTCCGATGGTGAAGTTGACGGGATTCGAGGCGCCCCCGCTGGGCGTAGGGTTGGTTACCGTCACCGCAGCAATCCTCGCAGTAGTAATGGCCGCAGCCGGAATCGCCGCCGTCAACTGCGAGGGGCTGACAAACGTGGTAGCGCGCGCTACGCCGGCAAAGTTCACCACCGAGCCGGTCAAAAAGTTCGAGCCGTTCACCGTCAGGGTGAAGGCCGCGCCGCCGGTATCAGCGCTGTTCGGCGAGATCGTGGTGATCGTTGGGCCCGTGATGGTGAACGTCAAGGAGTTGGAGGCGCCCCCGCCGGGCGCGGGGTTGAAGACTGTGATGGCGGCTGTCCCGGCCACGGCAATGTCGCTCGCCGGAATCTGAGCACTGACCTGGCTGGCACTTATGAACGCCGTTGGCCGGTCGCTGCCGTTCCACCGCACGACCGAGCCGGTCACAAAGTTCGAGCCGTTCACCGTCAGGGTGAAGGCCGCACCCCCGGCCGCAGCGCTGGTCGGCGAGATCGTCGTGATCGCGGGAATGGGATTATTCACGGCGGTTATGATGTTAACTGCGGCAATCGCTGCCTTAGCCGAGTCTGCGACTGAGGCTGCACTAACCGTCACAGTCGGCGGATTGGGCGCGGTCGCTGGCGCGGTGTATTTTCCGGTTGCGTCAATCGTTCCGCAGCTTGCTCCCGTGCAGCCTGTTCCGGAGACGCTCCAAGTGACGGCCTGGTTGGCGCCGCTGGGACTCACCGTCGCGGTGAATTGCTGCACGCCGCCCGCAGTTACCGTGACGCTCGAGGGGGAAACGCTGACCCCAGTGGGTGGCGGGGGCGGGCTATTGGCTAACTGACTCGAGTTGCCTCCGCATCCGGCAAGAATCAGAAGACATACGATTCCGAGCATTTTCGTCGGGAGCTTCTTGTTCCTCATCTTGGCTTCCTTGCGACATGCGTTCTCAGGTCCCGCTTGGCATCCCACTGTCGGCGCGGCCGCGGCTTTCAATCAATGGCTGAAGGCTGGCACGCGGCTGAAATGATTCTGACGGTGCAGGTAGCTGAAAAGATGAAGCTTGAGGCCCAGACAATGGCCAGTCCCCGACCAGCCGGACCGCTGTGCTATACTCCTGCGCAACGCAGGCACCCATGGCAATGGCCATTCCATCCAGCCGAGTCCGCTTTGGGGGATTCGAAGTTGACTTGCGCTCTGGCGAGCTGCACAAGCAGGGCATCAAGATCAAGCTTCATGATCAGCCCTTTCAAGTCCTGGCCGTGCTGCTGGAACATCCGGGCGAGTTGGTGACCCGGGAACACCTTCACCAGAAGCTATGGCCTGCCGACACATTTGTCGATTTCGATGTCGGCCTTAATTCTGCGATCAAAAGATTGCGCGACGCACTGGGCGATTCAGCCGAGAAACCCCGCTACATCGAGACCCTGCCCCGTCGCGGCTACCGTTTCATCACTCGCGTAGAAAACGGCGACCTGCCCGCATCGGCCACCGTCGAAATACATCTCGCGCCAGTTCTCCCCTTGGGGCCAACGCCTGAACTTCGGAACAAGCGCCGCTTTGTCGTTACGGCTGGTGTCGCAGCCTTCCTCATTGTTGCCGCCATCGCTACGTGGCGCGTCTTTTTCGCTCGGCCCGCGCTGGCCGAGACCGATGTCATCCTCCTGGCGAGCTTCGTTAACAAGACAGGTGATCCCATCTTCGACAACTCTCTGGACAAAGCCCTTGAAGTCAAACTTACCGAGTCCCCGTTTTTGAGCCTTTTCCCGGAACCGGGCGTCCGCGAGACGATGCGAATGATGCGTCATGATCCAAACGAGCGAGTGACACGGGAACTGGGTATCGAAATCTGCAACCGACAGGGGCTCAAAGCTGTGGTGGTGCCGGAGATTGCCGCCTTCGGGAGCAGATACCTGATCACCCTGGAAGCGATCGAGGCACGGAGCCAGAAGTCCATTGCGCGACGCCAAGAGGAAGCGGAGAACAAGGATCAGGTGATTGCTGCGCTGGGTAAAGCGGGCTCGCAGTTGCGCAGGCGATTGGGCGAAAGTCTGAGCTCGCTCGAGAAGTACGATGCTCCTCTTGATCATGCGACCACAAGCTCACTCGAGGCGTTACAAGCCTACAGAGCAGGGCTGATGCAGTTTCGTTATGGAAGAAATCGTGAGGCCATGACCTTTTTTGAAAGGGCCGTCGAACTGGACCCGCAGTTCTTTTCTGCATACAGAATGCTCAGCAATGTCTACGTCAGCTTAGGTGACGGCCAAGCTGCCAGGAAGAATTCTGCCAAGGCCTTCGAGCTAAAGGATCGCCGTGTCACGCAGGAAGAAAACTTTCGGGCTACCGGTAATTATCATATCAATACTACGGGAAACCTGGAAAAGGCAATTGCTGTACTTGTTTTGTACAAGGAAGCGTATCCACGCAGCTCCGTTGCTTCCAACATATTGGGAGTCGCTTACCAGTACATGGGCAGAACCGAAGAGGCTTTGCGAGAGTTTCAGCGGGCAATTAACCTTTCGCCGGTGCCGGCTGCTCCGGACCAGTCCAATGCAAGCCAAGCGCTCATGATCATGGGCCGTTTTGAGGAAGCCAAAAAAATACTTGACCCATGGCGGCAGAAAGGATCCCTGAACTCATCTCAATTAGAACAGCGCTACCGAATCGCCTTTTTCGAGAACGATGCCGCAACGATGGAACGGCTTGCCCGCGAAGCCCCAGCGGATGATATGCTCTGGCTCGGTTTTC
>Ga0209625_1000335_pt1 | contig 12130 bp, 10 predicted proteins | sample JacPin_JW_Ref_M2_FD_187960 | JGI IMG/M metagenome (GOLD analysis project Ga0209625, IMG submission 187960) | Forest soil microbial communities from Algoma, Ontario, Canada - Jack Pine, Ontario site 1_JW_Ref_M2 (SPAdes) (version 2) | ecosystem: Environmental > Terrestrial > Soil > Boreal...
GTGATCGTCGGCGACACCACCCTGGCGGAAATTAAACCGCAACTCGAAAAGACTTTTGCGTCCTGGAAGCAAGGGAATACGCCGAAGAAGAGCATTTCAAACGTAGCGGCGCCGAAGCAAGCTGAAGTCTTTTTGATCGATAAACCGGGCGCGGCGCAGTCATTTATCCTGGCGGGAACGATCGCACCGCCGCGCAACAGCCCGCAGGAAATTGCGCTGGGAATCTGGAACGACATTTTGGGCGGAACGTTCGGCGGGCGCGTAAACATGAACCTGCGCGAGGACAAGCACTGGTCTTACGGCGCTGCCACGGCGTTTCAGTTTGCACGCGGCGACAGCGCCTGGGTGACGCGAGCGCCGGTGCAGACGGATAAGACGAAAGAATCTCTCGTTGAGCTCAACAAAGAGTTGCGCGACATGTTTGGCGCCCGTCCCATCTCTCAGGATGAAATCAATAAGGACAAGGACAATCGAACCCTTCGCCTGGCGGGCTCGCGCGAAACCATGAGCGAGGTCGGAGATGCGATCGAGAATATCGTGCAATATCGTTTGCCCGACGACTACTACTCAACGTATGCATCCAAGGTGCGAGCGCTGACGACAAACGATCTCACGGCCGCGGGGAAGTCCTTCCTCAACCCGGATCGATTGGTGTGGGTGGTGGTCGGGGACCTTGCGAAGGTGGAGGCCGGAATTCGCGAGCTGAACCTCGGCACGGTGCACGTCGTGGATGCCGACGGCAATTCTATTCGATAAAATCAACTGACTAACGATAAAGTAGTATCAACTCGAGCAGTTTAGGATTGCGAGCTACGACGGCGGGGATCGGGCGCAGCGGAGGCGCGTCTTCCCCGCTTTGCCTTCTCCGCGTAGAGATCCTGGTCCGCTTCCGAGAGAAGTTTTTCGATGCGCTCGCCATCACCGCGGTAGATGGATATGCCGATACTCGCGGAGATAGGCGGTTGCTCGCCGTCGCTGGCGAGAACTTCGCGGATGCGATTCGCAACCCGGTGTGCTTCGTCTTCCTGCGATTCCGGGAGAACGAGGGCGAATTCGTCGCCGCCATATCGCGCGGCGGTATCGACGGCGCGGCAGTGAACGCGGAGAATATCGGCGAGCCGGCAAATGGCGCGGCTGCCGACGAGATGGCCGTAGCCGTCGTTTATTTTTTTCAATTCATCGAGGTCGAGAAGCAGCACGGAGAAGGGCCGGCCGGTGCGATCGGTGCGCTCCGTCTCGTTTTCAAGAACATCGAGCAGGCGTCGGTAGTTGGCGAGACCGGTGAGCGGATCGCTGACGGCAAGATGGCGAACCTGCTCGAAGAGCCGCGCGTTATCGAGAAGCGCGCCACCTAGCGCGACGGCGTAGCCCAGCACCATAAGCGCCTGGGCGAAAACGAAGGGTGCATCAAGCAAGCGCGCGGATTGAGCGGCCGAGAGCTGAGCGGCGACATTCAGCCAGGTGGCAGCATAAATGGTGCGGTCGAACTCGGAATCTTCGACGGACAAGCGGCGGCGGTACCAGACGAGACTCACGAGAAAAATTGCGCCGGGCAGCAACTGCTCCGGATTGGGGAAGAAGGCGCCCGGATGCCGAGAGACTTCCGGCGGCAAACCGCGAAGCGTGGCGGCGAGCACATAGGTCAGCGCGATCACGGTCAACAGAGCGCCGGCAATTTCGCGGCGTGGGTGACGCGAACGCGGGAGGAAGCGCTCAACGAGAAGCGCCACGACGAGCAGGAGCGCCAAGACCATGCGGCCAAGCCACCAAGCGATGGGCGCCCAAAGGAAACGCAGAGGGGCGTCCGGAAAAAATTGAAAAAAGAGAACGCTGGTTGCCGTAAGGACAGCGCCGGAAAGAAGAAATCCGGCGCCGAGAATCAGAGTAATGCGATCTTGAGTTCCCTGGAAGCGGACGAGGGTTACGGCGGCGAAAACAAAGGCGAGGAGGCCGCTGACAATCTGCAGGTAGCCCTGGAGAATGGCATCGGGCTGAAGAGCTATGCGGCGGAGCCAGTAAGCAGCGAGGACCACAAAAAGAAAAGCGCCAACGTGCGCCAGGAAGATCGCCGTGCTACTGCGGCCGTTGGTGAGGGAAGCTTTACCCATGGCTTTTCCCGAATTTATCTTTATTCTCCTGTCCGAGCTCCTGCTTAATTAGACTACTCACGGGGCAACTCTGTTGCAGGGGATTCGAGGGAACAGTGAGGCAAGAGATACCGTCCTATGGGCTACCGGCCTGTACGGAAGTGCAGGGCAGAATGCGGGAGCAGAAGCCCGATGAAGATGCCCGCAGGCGAGGAAAACGTTTTGCGGTTGCGCGAGGGAGCAAGATTGCGCACACTGTCGGCATTGAAACGATTGAATACGGACAAGCGCAGGTGTGGCGCGCCGTCCGCGCGCGGGCGAGTTCGCCGTGCGGACGACTTCGAAGAGTAATTCCTGCGCTAGAAGGAGAGGGGCTTGACTGACGAAACCACAGCCAGTTCCGGGCCACGCCTACGGCGCACTCTGACGCTTTGGGACTTGATTCTCTACGGCGTCATCGTGATTCAGCCTGTGGCGCCGATGTCCATTTACGGGGTCCTGAGCGATCGGGGCAAAGGCCACGTCGTGACGGCGATCCTGATCGCGATGGTAGCGATGCTGTTTACGGGGATCAGCTACGGGCGAATGGCGCGGGCGTATCCGAGCGCGGGTTCGGCATTTACTTATGTCGCGCAGGAAATTCACCCGAGTGCTGGATTTGTGACTGGTTGGAGCATGGTGATGGATTACATTCTCAACCCGCTGATCTGCACGGTGTGGTGCGCGGGACAAGCCCATGACTTCGCGCCGGGAGTCCCCATCTGGGGCTGGAAAGTTTTCTTTGCGGTGGTCTTTACGCTCCTGAATATTCGCGGCATCAAGACGTCGGCGCGCATTAACGCCGGCATGGCTGCGGGCATGGGCGCCGTCGTCGTGGTTATCTTCGTGGTTGCCGCGCGCTACATCTTCGGCCATCCGCACGCCGATCCCGTTTTCTTTAGCAGGCCGTTTTACGACCCGCAAACCTTTACCTTCGGCGGCCTCTTTGGATGCACATCCATCGCGGTGTTGACGTACATCGGTTTCGACGGGATTTCCACGCTGTCTGAAGAAGCGGAGAATCCGCGGCGCAATATCATGCTGGCGACGGTGCTCACTTGTGTGGTGATTGGTCTGCTGTCGGCCGCGGAAGTCTATATCGCGCAGCTCATCTGGCCCATATCTCAGCCGTTCCCGGATGTAAACACCGCTTACCCGGAAATCATGCGCCGCCTTTGGCCCGCCCTGCACTTGGGAACCCATACGATTGCTCCGCTTTTTCTATTGGTTGGCTTCACCCTGCTGCTGGCGAATTTCGGTTCGGGACTGGGGGCGCAAATTGGCGCGGCTCGCCTGCTCTTCGGTATGGGACGAAGCAATGCGCTGCCTAAGTCATTCTTCGGAAAGCTGGATGGAAAGCACCGGATTCCCAAGAACAATGTTCTTTTCGTCGGGGGTGTCGCGCTGATCGGCGCGTTTCTGCTTGAAGTGGTGGCCGGATACAGGTCCTATATCCACGATGCGCAGGCGCTGGATTGGGGCATTTTTTTGAAAATTCTAAATGGGGACAAGGCTTACGGACTCGGCGCCGAGATGCTGAATTTTGGAGCTTTAATCGCGTTTATGGGTGTGAACGCGGCGGCGTTCGTGCGCTATTACATTCGCGCCGAAAAGAAAAAGCTGATCAACCTGATTCCACCCATCCTGGGATTTCTAATCTGCCTCGCACTGTGGCTGAACCTGAGCCGGCCCGCGATGATCGTCGGCTCGATCTGGATGATCGCGGGCATCGCGTTCGGCGTATGGAAAACACGCGGGTTCCGCGAACAACTCTCGTTTGAGTTACCTCCGGAATGAGGCGTCCTTTTCAGAAGAGCCCATTGCAACATGAGCGACTCTAGAAGGATGATGGTCGTGCCCGCGGAGGCGCACATCCCGGTGAGACGGCAAAGCGCAAAGAATCAGACCATCACCATGAGGGATGTCGCGAAGTCCAGCGGCTTCTCTCCCGCCACGGTTTCGATCGTGCTGAACAATGCGCCGCTCGCGCGCTACATCGCACCCGCCACGAAAAAGCGCATCGAAGAAGTGGCAAAGAAACTTGGCTACCGGCCGAACGCGATGGCGCGTTTTCTTCGCAGCAAGAGGAGCCATAGCGTCGGTGTGATGTTCTTCGACATTACCGATCCATTTTGCACGCCGGTCTTGCGTGGCATTGAGAACGCGCTCTATCAATCGTCGTACATCCAGATCTTCGCCGACGCCCACAACCAGAGAAACCGGTTCGAGCGATACCTTGAAATGCTGCTGGAGCATCACGTCGAGGCATTGATCGTCGTAGCCAACTGGCTGTTCGTGGACATCCAACTGCTAGCGGACCTCAGCAAGAGAAACATTACCGCGGCGACCATCGGATGGGAGATGCCCGGGAACGCTGTCAGCTCGGTGATGGTGGACAACGAAGCGGGAGGGCGGCTCGCGCTCGAACATCTCCACCAGCTGGGGCACCACAAGATAGCGTTCATCCGGGGCCCAAAAATGCTGATCGACAGCGCGCCGCGGTGGAAAGGGATTCAGAAATTCGCACACTCGGCCGGACTAGACATCGATCCCGCGCTCGTTCTGCAACTGCCGGATTCTTTCGACCCCAACTCGGGATTCGAAGGCGGCTACCGGTTCACGGAAGAATTGCTGCAGCGAAAGAAACGGTTCACGGCATTGATGGCCTTCGACGACCTGACGGCGCTAGGCGCGATCCGGGCGCTGACCAAAGCGGGCGTGAAAGTGCCGGAAAATTGCTCGGTAGTGGGTTTCGACGACGTGCCGCTGTCCTCGCTGTCAGCGCCTTCTTTGACAACGGTGAGGCAGCCGCTGGAAGCGATGGGAAACCTGGCGGTGAATATCGTGATGGAAGGCGTCAACGCCGGGCTGGAAAAGCGCGATTGGAACATTTCGCGGCACAAGATGAACCCGGAGCTGGTGATACGCGATTCCACGCGAGCGGCAGTGCTCAGCGGCTCGGACGACTAAGGATTACTTTCCTTCACAAAAGTTCAAAATCGATTCGGCGGGGCAGCACCGCTTTAGACCGTTTGTCCAACCTCAATGAAAGAGGCGCGGACCCGAATGATCCGCGCCTTTCCGTTTTCAAACAAGCCGATTTCGGCGCTCACTTCACCCCAGGCAGAAAAGCTTGCGGAGCCGCCAAAAACTCAACGGAGGGCATCTCCGTTGCAACCACCCGGACGCGCTCGAAACGTCCCTTTGCTCCTCCGCTGGCCTTGAACGTCAAAAGGTACTGGTTGCTGAGGTGCGTGGAGAGTTCATCGAAATACGGTTTGAGGGTGACGGGCGCGCCGGTGCCGAGATAGAAGGATTCGGCGCCCGTTTCATCCGAGAGCTGGCTAAGATTCGACTGCGCCCTGAAAGTAAGGAAGAATCCGCGCGCCCGATGCCCCGCGTCTGGAGCGTAGATCGTCCAAATGTTGATATTCTGCTTTTGCGCGCGGCTGATGTTTGAATCGAGATCCAGGCTCCTGTTCCCAAAATCTCCGCGAAAATAGTCGATCCCGGAAGAGATCAAGAGGATGGAAAGCCTGTCCGCGGAAGAAGGCAACCGCTTCATCAGATCCAGAAGCGCAAGATAGGGACTCGAGAATGCACCCCCACCGCCGAGAGGTATGCGCAAAGCCTTGGCCGCAAGTTCATGGTCGTTGGTGAAATCCTGGGCGAGCATGGCGGTGCCATTGCGCGCGTAAGCTACAGAAATATAGGTAGAGTCAGGCTGGCCGGCGAAAAACGCCTTCAGATCGTTCCACTGGTTGGCGATTTCGCTGTCCAGCGAATCATCAATCAATACGGCAAGATATAGCTTTTCGCCGTGCTTCCAATCAGCAACCTGGGTGCGCTCCTTGTTCAGAAAAAGCTGCACGTTGTCTTTTGTAACGATTGGCGGGCTGGTGTTTTTTTTGCCGACGGCAGTTACCGTCATGGTGACGGTTCCCGGCTCCGCGGCGAAAGCATTTGCTGCAAAAAATCCAAACGCCAAGGCGAGTGTCCCGATTATCAGGGCAAGACGGCTTGGATTTACTTTCTTCATCATCGAAATAACTCCTTTTACCGATCTTCATGCGATTAGATGCACACCCGGTCCGAAAAGTAGCACACGCATGGCCGGTCTTCTTCTCAAGAGTGAGCGGAGCGTTTCCCACGTGGGGATGGTCAGCCTTTTGCATGAAGCAAGGAGTGGCGGTGGCGTAGTATGCTGCAGCGTCAACAAAAAGGACCTCGCGGTGAAAAACTACATTGGGGCGATCGATCAGGGCACGACGAGCACGCGATTCATGGTGTTTGACCAGTCCGCGCGTGTCGCCGCCGTGGCGCAAAAGGAGCACGAACAGATTTTTTCAAAGCCGGGTTGGGTGGAGCACGATCCGCTGGAAATCCTGCGCCGAACGGAAGAAGTGATTGCAGACGCCCTCGAGCAGCGCGGGTTACGGGCTTCGGATCTGGCCGCGATCGGCATCACCAATCAGCGAGAAACCACCGTCCTTTGGGAGCGCAAGACCGGCAAGCCGGTTGCGAATGCGATTGTTTGGCAGGACACGCGAGTTGCAGAAGATGTCGCGCGCTTCGCCAGTGAGGGCGGCCAAGAGCGCTTCCGGCCGCAGACCGGATTACCGCTAAGCACGTACTTCAGCAGCCTGAAGCTGCGCTGGCTGCTTGAAAATACTCCGGGCGCCCGAAAGAAAGCCGCAGCGGGCGAGTTGCTATTTGGAAATATCGATACTTTTCTCCTTTGGAACCTGACCGGCGGACCACAAGGAGGCGTTCATGTGACGGACGTCACCAACGCGAGCCGCACGCAGCTCCTGAATCTAATAACACTGGATTGGGACGAAAAGTTGCTCGACGCGTTTGAGATTCCGCTCATGGTTCTGCCAAAGGTGCGCTCGAGTAGCGAAATCTACGGCGAATCAACTCTCGCCGCGATCGCCGGCGTTCCCCTGACTGGAATCCTTGGTGATCAACAGGCGGCGCTGGTGGGCCAGGCGTGCTTTCAGCCAGGTGAAGTCAAAAACACTTATGGTACAGGCTGCTTCCTGCTGATGAACACGGGGGAGCGGCCGGTGCCTTCGAACTTCGGCTTGCTCACCACGGTTGCCTACAAGTTTGGCAGCGAGGCGGCGCACTACGCCTTAGAAGGGAGCGTCGCCATTACCGGAGCGCTGGTGCAGTGGCTCCGCGACAATCTTGGGATCATTGAGAGGAGCGCGGACGTGGAGCCGTTGGCGCGAACGGTCAACGACAATGGCGGTGTTTATTTCGTTCCCGCATTTTCCGGGCTGTACGCGCCGTATTGGAAGGGAAATGCGCGCGGGGTTATCGCCGGCCTGACGCGCTACGCGAATAAAGGGCACATCGCGCGCGCGGTTCTGGAAGCCACGGCTTTTCAGACGCGAGAAGTGGTCGAAGCGATGGAGAAGGATTCGCGTATCAGCCTCGCGAGCCTACGCGTGGATGGCGGCATGGTGGCGAACGAGTTGTTGATGCAGTTTCAGGCGGACATTTTGAACCGCGAGGTGGTGCGCCCGGTGATTCAAGAGACGACGGCGCTCGGCGCAGCCTATGCCGCCGGCCTGGCGGTAAAATTCTTTTCCGGCTTGGAAGAGCTGCGCGCGAACTGGGCGGTCGACCGCATCTGGAAGCCGAATCTCGCCGAACCGGAGCGCGAGCAACTATACAGACAGTGGAAGAAAGCGGTCACGCGATCGTTTGACTGGATTGAATCTTGACGGAGGCTTTCAGCCATGACATCACCGCTGGCCGGTGAATTTCTCGGCACGATGATTCTAGTCCTGCTAGGCGATGGAGTTGTCGCCGCGGTGCTGCTCAAACGTTCGAAAGCCGAGGGCAGCGGATGGATGGTGATCACTGCCGGGTGGGCGTTCGCAGTAATGGCAGGCGTCTTCACGGCCATCGCCTGTGGGAGCAGCGATGCGCATTTGAATCCCGCGGTGACGATTGGCTTCGCGGTGCGCGAGGGTAATTTTGCCAAATTTGCTCCCTACCTTGCAGCCCAGATGCTCGGGGCAATCGTGGGCGCCGCGCTCGTCTGGCTGCACTACTTTCCGCACTGGAAGGAGACGCCGGACGCTGCTGCGAAGCTGGGGTGTTTTTGTACGGCGCCGGCAATTCGAAATGTCGTTGCGAATTTGCTGAGCGAAATCATTGCAACTTTCGTGCTTGTTTTTGTCATTGGCGCGATTTTTTCAAAGAGCGTCTCCGCAGCCGGCCCCGCCGCAGGACTCGGCCCGTATCTCGCCGGGAGCCTTGTCTGGGGCATCGGTCTGTCATTGGGAGGCCCAACAGGATATGCGATCAACCCGGCACGAGACCTCGGGCCGCGCATTGCGCACGCGATTCTTCCAATTGCGGGGAAAGGTGGTTCCGATTGGGGCTATGCGCCGATTCCCGTGATCGGACCGCTCATCGGTGGCTTGCTGGCCGGCGTGCTATTGCGCTCGCTTGCGATTTTCTGATACGAGCAGAAAGCAAGCATACTCTGCTGGCTTCTAACGACGATTCAGGGCCGAGTGGAGAACCGGCAAGAACGTGGAAGCTGCAGCAAGAAAGGAACCACAAAGAGAATGAGTTTGATGCGATCCCTGTTGCTGGCTGCGTCGCAGAATCGGTGGCTTCGCGACCACGCCACACATTACTCCTTTGTGCGCGGCACTGTGTCCCGGTTTATGCCCGGCGAAACTTTGGACGACGCACTTGGCGCGGCGGAGGCGCTGCGAGGCAAGAAGATCGGAACGGTCTTCACACACCTGGGCGAAAACATCAAGGACCGCTCCGAGGCGCAGCTGGTTAAGGAACACTATCTCAAGGTGCTGGAGCGCATCAGAGAACGAGGTCTGCAAGCGGAAATTTCGGTCAAACTGACGCAACTCGGTTTGGACCTCTCACCAGATCTTTGCTTCGAACATGTGACGGCCATTATTGAGCGCGCACAAAAGGACTCCGTCGTCTGGGTAGACATGGAGGCGAGCAACTATGTGGACGCGACACTGGATCTCTATGGCCACGCGCTGAAAACGCATCCGAATATTGGTATATGCCTGCAGGCCTATCTTCATCGAACCAAGGATGACCTGGGGAAACTTCTGCCGCTGCGGCCCTCGATTCGATTGGTCAAAGGGGCATACAACGAGCCGCCCGAAATCGCGTTTGCCCGCAAGCAGGATGTCGACGAAAACTATTTCGAGCTCGGGAGGCAGATGCTGCGGGCCAAGAAGGAGAATCACATCGTGCGTGCCGCTTTTGGCACGCATGACGTGGCGCTGATGCGGCGGCTGGCCGGTTTTGCATTTGCGGAAGGGTTCGGGAAGAAGGATTTTGAAGTGCAGATGCTTTACGGCGTACAGCGCGCCGAGCAAGAGCGCCTCGCGAGCGAGGGCTGCACTTCCATCGTGCTCGTAGCTTACGGCAGCTATTGGTATCCGTGGTTCGTGCGCCGGCTGGCGGAACGCCCTGCAAATTTATGGTTTATGGTGCGCAACGTTTTTGCAGCGTAGAAGCAACTAGAACTTTCGGATTCCATTCGAACAGCAATCGACATTCCCCAATCAGCCGGCCGTATTGGCCTTGGCTATCAGAATAATCGCGAGAATATAGAACAAGAACATGAGGACGAGAAAAGTCTTTGCCTGACGATTGGAGCCCTCGAATTCTTTCCAGGCGAAAACGCCCCACAAGGCCGCAACCATGGGGGCGGATTGCCCGATGGCATAGGAAATTGCCACTCCGGTGAAATTCGCCGCGACAAGATTGAAGACCGTGCCAGTACCCCAGATGACGCCACCCATCAGGCCAAGCACGTGTCCTGAGGCAGGACCGTGAAAATATTCGCCGAAATTCACGGGTTCTCCCACGAGAGGATTCTTCATGAAATACACATTCCAGAGAAGGCAGGAGAGCAGCGCCCCGAGCGTAAAGAAAACGCCAATGCTGTAAGGACCCAGGGTGTTTCCCTGGGTCATCGCATGAGTGACGAACGGGGCCCAGAGGCCCATCAGGATTCCGGAAATGACGCAGATTATGATGCTCTTCCGGGAAACGGACCAGCTGGCTCTCGTGAGGCTTCCGTAAGCCTTGCCATCGAGGATCACCGCGACAACGGCGCAAGCGACGCCGGCTGCGAGCAATGCCGCATTCCCCTTCGGTTGCAGCACATAGCTCGAAACCACGCCGACAACCATCGCAATTCCAATCGAAACCGGAAAAGCAATCGCCAGACCGGCCATGTCGATTGCGGCAACAAGGAGGAGATTCGCAAGGTTGAAAACCGCGCCCCCGGCAATTGTATAAATGAAATTCGAACGATCCGCCGCGCGGATGTTGTTCAGAAAACTCGAAGCATCATTCGAAATATTGCCCATCGTAAACGCCAGCGCAACCGCGATCAGAAAAATGCCGAGGGCGTAGTCCCAGTAAAACAATTCGAAACGGTAGTTCTTCACGCCTTTATAGGTGTTCGCCCAGGAACCCCAGCAGATCGCGCTGGTGAATATCATTAGAAGAGCTATGCCGAAAGTGTGAGGAACATACATGAATTTGCGGCTCCTTTGGAGGTCAACCGATTCGCCTTTTTTCTTCTGGTTCAAAAACGCGGGGCATGATGCTGCTTCCGTATTCTGTGACTGTCGCTGCTTGTACTCACCGCCAGGGAGCCTGTCAAGGCCATACCGGAGAATCTTGCGGCATCGAGACCAGCGGCGAGACAATCCGCCTCGCAATCGAGAGTTTATGCGGTTCCCTGGCTTGGTTCTTATATAATCCGCGCTCGGAATTACCAGAGGCAAAATGAAGGCCAAGCAATCCCTTATTGCGGTCGTAGGCAGCGCCAATGTGGACCTGACCACGTTCAACGATGTATTCCCGCGGCCGGGGGAAACGATCTTCGGCAAGAAATTCGATCTCGGTTTCGGCGGCAAGGGCGCCAATCAAGCGATTGCCGCGCGTCTCTGCGGAGCGAACGTGGGTATGGTGGCAAAAGTGGGGAGCGATCTATTCGGCCCCGCCACGATCAAAAACTTTGAATCGCAGGGAATTGACACGACGTACGTGCGCATCGCCGAGGGCGTTTCCAGCGGGGTCGCTCCGATCTTTGTGGATCCGAGCGGTCAAAATCGCATCATTGTCGTGAAGGGTGCAAACGACACGCTTTCGCCCGAAGATGTGGATGCCGCCGCGCCCCTGCTCCGTAAGGCAGAAACCATCGTCATGCAGTTTGAGATTCCGTTGCGCACCGTCTACCACACCGTGAAATTCGCCAAAGCCAATGGCATCCGCTGCATCGTGAATCCCGCTCCGGCACAGCCAATTGATTTCAAGGGCGTTGGCGCCGCGGATTATTTCATTCCCAATGAAAGCGAAGCAGAAGCGATCACGGGAATGCCGGTGCATTCGATCGATGATGCAAAAAAGTGTGCGCAGTTTCTGCTGCGCCAGGGAATGCGGCGCGTGGTCATTACTCTCGGCGAGCGCGGCTCTTTGGCGGCGGGACCGGAATGGATGGAACTGATTCCCGCATTCAAAGTCCAAGCCGTAGACACCACCGGCGCAGGCGATGCTTTCATCGGCAGCTTTGCGGTTTTTCTAAGCGAAGGTTTGCCGGAGGAGGAGGCTCTGCCGCGCGCAAATCTCTACGCTGCACTTTCCACAACCAAGGTAGGGACTCAAAAGTCCTTCTGTAACCGGGCGGAATTCGAAAAGGAGTGGGGGAATCGCGGCGCGCGCCTGTAATCCGGCTTTGTCAAAGTGCTAAGATAGAGCTTTCCTGATTGCTCCGCTGTATGCGTTGAACAATTCCATGACTTTGCGCGACAACCTTCGGATCGACACCTCCTCCAGCCTGGATCGCCAGGCTCCGCGAGGTCCGATTTCTCCTTCCGATACGGCCATCGCCAGTTACGCAGGGCGAGATCTTCAGCCCAACCGCGGTGTCCCGTTGAATTTGGATTGGGTGAACGCGGTGCGCGTGAACACCAGTGCCGTCG
>Ga0209625_1000336_pt1 | contig 12126 bp, 8 predicted proteins | sample JacPin_JW_Ref_M2_FD_187960 | JGI IMG/M metagenome (GOLD analysis project Ga0209625, IMG submission 187960) | Forest soil microbial communities from Algoma, Ontario, Canada - Jack Pine, Ontario site 1_JW_Ref_M2 (SPAdes) (version 2) | ecosystem: Environmental > Terrestrial > Soil > Boreal...
CGGAGCGCGAGCGTGATTTGATTCTTGGTGCTGGCTACGACCACCAGGGAATCTATGAGAAAGGTGCTGAACAGTATCAGCTCGTTACGGAACTCTACCCAGACGACGTGGAAGCCTACCAATGGCTCGCCAATTCCTCGGTTTGGGCTGGACATGTGGAAGAGGCACTTGCGGCTGCGCAACGCGCTGTTCAGCTCGACCCTCATGGCGCTGTCAACTACGATCGGCTCATCCGGCTGCTGGTGCAGCTCAACAAGTTTCCCGCCGCTCTGGCGGCGTATGAATCCGCTGCAAAGGAGGGAGTGAAGAGCCCACTTCTTCATTGGGGGACAGGTCTCGCTTACCTTGGCGAAGATAAAGTCGAAGCGGCCCGAGGAGAGTTCGAGAAGCTTCGCGAAGAGGGCGGAGAATACGAAGCCAATCTCGCTTCACTTTATCTTGCCCGGGTGCTCATGTACCAAGGACACCTGCATGATGCCGCAGGCGTCCTGCGCTCCGGCCTTGTCTTGGACGAAAAGCTCCATAGCGAGGGGTGGATGACAGTGAGGCGTTACTTGTTGGCCCAGACGCTTTGGACCGAAGGCGAGAAGGCAAGCGCCCACAAGGAAGCGGGACTCCTAGAACGCTCGGCGCTGAGGGAAACACATCCAGAGTCCTGGTTCAAACTCCCCGAAGAGATGCGGCGCGCCGGTGCGCTAGCGATCGATTTGGGAGACATTGCCGCAGCTCGAAAGATTCTCGCGCAAATGGAAAGGCTTCCCTTACTGAAAGAGAGTGTCTTTACGCAGAGTTGTTACTATAACCTGAAAGGCCTCATCGAGAGCGCCGCCGGGCAAACGGATTCCGCGATCGAAACCCAGCGACGCGCTGCAATCTTCTTCCCCGCTTATGAAGCTTATCGCGCCCTCGGCGACGAATACGCCTCGCGCCGGGATTGGCAGAGTGCAGCACAAGCTTATCAACGTTATATCGGATTTAAGGGCGAACTCCTGCGCGATGACTCTCCGAGTGATTGGGTGCTGGCGCATTTATCCCTCGCGCGGGCTTTTGCGCAGGCAGGGGATTCCGCCCACTCGCTAGAGCAATATGATGAGTTTTTGCGCCTTTGGGGCAACGCTGATCCGGATTTGCTGCCCCTTCGCGAGGCGCGCCGCGAGCGAAAACGGCTGAACGCGACGGTTCACAAAGGCTCCTTTTCCAAAGGGGAGAGCAACCGGGCCAGAGAGTAAATCTTACGATTGGAGGGCAACATGGGTGGAACAGGCGTTGTTCCCATAAGGAAGTACAGGGAAGCTTCGGACAAAGAAAAGGAACATCTCGCAAAACACATTAGGGTCCACTTTGCGGATGACGAGATCAGGATCAGCTACGGCATCGCCTGCGACGACGACAAATGCACATTTCCAAAGTCACGCTCGCGATCCCCAGAATCGCATCCGAGGGTGACTGCCAGCATATATCCTAAGACAGAAGCAGCTCGTACAAAAAACTATACGGAAGCTTCGGACAAGCACAAAGACCACTTAGAAAAACACATGACACTTCATTTTGCGGATGATGAAGTCAAGATGGGCTATGTCATCGATTGCGGCGAACAGAACTGCGCATTTCCGCATACGACGGCGACTATGATCGTTTGCCCCAAACAACCATGTTAGCGTGTGCGCTAGGCACACATTCGGCCAAATTTGCGAAGCGTCGTAGGTGGGAATGGTGAGGCGTGCGCGAGAAGGGTGTGCGGAACTCTGACCGCTTCCAAAAAACGCGGCGCTAATTTAGCTTCGTAGCTTGCCTCGTTGTTCGAGCAGTGGCCGTTTGTACCGGTCTAAGTTTCTTCTGTCCATCCCGATCCTGCGATCCTTTAGTGGAAGGAAGCCTGCTTTGCTTCGACGCCGGGAAAAATGTCATAGACGTAGTCATGGGCGGCCAGAGCAATCTTGTTCAGCGTGCCTGCTTCAACGCGCTTGACGATTTCCTCGCGGGACAGGTCGAAGATCGCCGTCAGAATCTTCGCGCGCTGCTGATTCTCCGCTTGCCCCACGACAAACAGCACTCGGGCGCTATGCTGGATGTATCGGGGCGAAAGCAGTTGCCGCTTCAAAAGTTCCATGGTGATGGGCGCTTTGGAGCGGTCAAAGCGACCGGGATCGCCGCGGCGATCCAACTCGGCGAAGAACTCCGATGTCCATTCGTTGTGATATTCCAATACCTTCTCGAACAGCTCTTTGGTCAAGCGAGTCCCGGCCCTGACCGCAGTGGCGTTCACAGCCGGCACCACGCCATCCTCTGTAAGAGCCGGCCGCTTGAGGTAGCCTTCCTTGGTAATGGCGGCCTGGTGATGAAGCAGACTCCACAGCCACGACACGTTGATCCGGTAAGTGGCAAGGTCATTCATGAAACGCAGCATAAGTTCGTAATCATCAATCGCCGCCGCGAAGTTACCATTGAGAATCTGGAAGGCATAGTTCGCCGCCATGTAGAACGCGTGCTGGATGTGTTCGATCGTAATCTCACCCTTGGGCACGCCGTAAATGGACTCCCAAAGTTCTTGCGTGAAGAGTTTCTCCGGAGCGGCCACCATGTCCTTGGTGATGACCCACGGTGTGATTTTGCCCTGCTCGTTCAATAATCCACGTGATTGCAGCACTTGGAGCTCCGCATCAACGAGACCGCTCGTTACCGTCGGCACCGCTTTGCCTTTTACGTCCGAAGTCTCCCGCGGCGCATCGAGGATCGCTTGGAGCTTCGTCACCTCGATTTGCAAGGGCGCGTTGCCGGCGGCGACATACGCCGGTTCCGGACTGGCGACCCAACTTTGCCGATAAGCGTCGTAGAGCCGTCCCTTCACCCGACCGGTGAGGATGTCCTCGAGCGAAGGCTGTTGACCTGCGGTAAGCGGACCCTCAGGCATAAACATGAGACCCAGCAAGCGCTCTCGCAGCTTGTCGATGGCTATCGCGCGCAGAGCCAGCGGGTTATATCTTGACCGGCCATAGGAATCGCCCGGCTGGTAGATCATCACCGCCGCCATCCCGCCGATGGGAGCGCCGTGGTTGAGTTCGCCATTTTTCATACCGGCCATCAGCATCATCAGCGCATTGTAGCGCTGATAGGCGATCATGTTTGGGGATGCCATGCCGATCAACTGTGGATCCGGAAAGACGCCCTTCGGGTCGTCCTTCCACATCTCGATAATGCTGCCCAGGTAGTCCCACCGGCCCACGTTCGTCCCAAGCAGCCGGCTCCTCAACACCCAGGCGATGGCAGGCAAGAACCGCCCCGCATTACCCTCCTCATAAAGCACTTTGATCTTGAACGTGCCCGTCGGGATACCCATCATCCCTTCTAGACGCGCGAGCAGCTTCTCGATGATCAGGGCTTCCTGAGGAGTCTGAATCTTCGGAATGTAAAAATACACGCCGGTGCCGGCGTTCTTGAGGGATTCGTAGTTGTTCAGAATCCAGAGGACGGTGATAGGAATGAAGCCAGGAACCGGTTGACTTTCGAACCGGATGTGATCAAACAGCACGTGGATGCCAGGAGGCCGGACAAAGCGGATCGGCCATCGCGCCGGAGGCGTAGTGATCTTGTATGCGCGCTTTTGGCCTTTCTTTACGACCTCATACGAACGGTTGGCCCAGCGGCCTTCCAAAATCTCTTTCGCGTTCTGCAAGGCGGCAAAAATTCCGACCGGTTGAGTCGTTGGCGTACCGTCCGGCTGGAAATGGGGCGGCGAGGCATCTTCAAAGTCCGGCATATTCATGGGCGCCGGACTGTTCAGCGCGTTGAAGGCCATGTCTAGCGGATGCCACGGCCCGGTTAGCTCCAAGCCGGGATTCGTCAGCGGATGCGCATCCTTGGGGACGGGCACCTCGTCGTTCAGCCGCCAGTGCCACTTGCTGTCCCGACTGAGAATGTTATCAATCAGGCCTTCGACGATCTGACGAAATGTCCAAAACTGCCCCGTCACAGGATCCTCGAACGTGTCGTCCCACTTCGGCCAGGCATATTTCTCGCGGACCGGCGCGAGCGACTGCAGGAGCATCCTCCGTGCGGTGAGGGCCGCGGCGATCTCCGGACCCAGCTCTTGGGTGAGGGTCGAAATCGTCCGTTCGATATTGACTTCTCGCCCGTTTACATTCTTGGTTCCGAAGAGGTCAGGGAACTTCTGGAGAATGTCTTCACGGATCATAGCCACGGCCATACTCAGCTCCTCCATACCGGCGCACAGAGCACGCACGGAAAAATAGAGCACTGTTGCCGGAAGGCGTCAAGCCCCTCGGCAAGCGAGTGTGATTGGGTGGATCGCCGAGGCTGTCGCACGCTACCTGTATATGACATCGGTCACTCACGACGGTGACGACACTCACAGTTTGCTCCTGATGTGACTCTATTATTGCCTTCCAGTTGTGATTGCGCTCGATGAATCGCCGCGTCCACGGTGAGGGAGCTTATGAACCTCTATGAAGTTACACTGCACGGTACAGAGAGCATCCACCTGCTCGCGTCATCTAAATACCGAGCCTTAGAGCTGGTAGCAGACTGCTTTGCCGACGCAGGTCAGCCGGACATGCTACCAAATGGCAAGTTCGTAGTGCGCCAGCTCGATTTGACTGAAGAACCAATACTCCGCCCAGAAAAATGCCGGGCTTGCCCTCTAAATGAATAGACCCTGGTGTGGTTCGATTTCGGCGGAAACCCGAAGCAAGCTTCAGGGTTTAGTATAAGTTCACGAAGGGTCATGCGTAATGGTTTTGGCTCACCGGGCGTCGCTGGGCCGGACGTGGAATCACGCAGTTGCCCTGGCGTCTTCTGACGATGTTGAAAGACTCGTTTCTGAGCACGACGGAATACGAGTAACCCATTTCCCGAGCCGCCTTGAAACCAAAGGCGGCTCCGTTTTATCGAAAGCCGCAATCGCCAATTCACATCGGAGTTTTTGAACCCGTCAGCCTTCAGTGATTGTGGTGGGGGCGAGTTGTGGTGCGCCTTGCTCGCGGTTTAACTCTCCAGCCATCCGCCAGGCGCATATCGTAGCAATCAGGACCAGGAATATTCCCAGCGGCCAATGGTGCATCAGCAATTTGCCTACGCCGAATAGAGCGCTGTAAACCATCGCACAGCCTAGAATCCAGCACCAAAGGTTACGGCCAATGTCGTGCGTTCTCGGAGTTTCGGGAGCCAGCGTGGCAATGGCGCTCCAGCCGGTGACGTCCGGCCGCACTTTTCGATAGAAAGACAGCAAAATGCTGTCAGGCTCCTTTTTCGTCAGGATGGTGACAGTAATCCACACAATTGTAGTCACGAGCGTTGTAGTGAGAACATCCTTTGCGAACAGCACTGTATCGGACCCGGTGAAGATTGTTGGGCGTCCAGCCACCGCCTCTGCCAGTGCCTGCGAATGCAAAGCAAGCGTCAGCACCAAGGCGGTGATCATCGCGGAAATCTCACTCCACGCGTTGATGCGCCACCAATACCAGCGCAGCATGTACACGCTACCCGTCCCCGCTCCGACCTGCAGCACAACCTGCCATCCTGAACGAATCGAAGCTAGCTGTGCCGAAACGTAGCCGGTCAAAACCACTAATAGTATGGTCACGATTTGCGAAATATGAACGTAGTGGCGCTCCGAAGCGTGCCGAACCAGAAAACGCCGGTAAAAATCCTCGACGATATAGGACGTGCCCCAGTTCAGTTGTGTCGCGATTGTGGACATGAACGCAGCCAGGAAACCTGCCACGATGATTCCCCGCAGGGCGTGCGGGACATGATCGTTTACGATCATCATGTAACTGCCCTCAGGATGCTGAAGGCCCGGATATAGAACAATCGCCGCAAGAGCCGTTAGAATCCAAGGCCAGGGACGCAGCGCATAGTGTGCGATATTGAACCACAGAACGGAAAATAATCCCTGACGCTCGTCACGTGCGCTGAAAATGCGCTGTGCGATGTATCCACCGCCGCCTGGCTCGGCGCCGGGATACCAGAAAGCCCACCATTGGACCCCCAGATACACGGCGAAGGTGATGACGGGCAACGTCCACAAAGTGTCGCTCCCGAAGCCCTGCGAGAAATCCGGCAGAAACGCCAGCGGGTCGGAACCTCCATTTGTCGCGCGGAATGCGCCAATTTGATCGATCATTGATTGCATGCCGCCCACAGCTTGAACGGCGTAGTATGCGATAGCAATCACGATTCCCATTTTCAGGACAAACTGAAACATGTCGGTCCACAACACACCTGAAAGCCCACCTAGAGATACATAGAGGCCTGTAAAGGGAATGAGAAAAAAAATGCAGATAATCAGCGCCTGACCATCCGTCCCGGAAAATCCTGGTCCAAAAACTCGGGTGAGCGCGCCGGAAGAAACGCCGAGTAGACGCCAGCCTCGCATCGTCGGACCGAGAGTCGTCCCCACGATATTGATCATTGCTTTGGTCACCCAACCGAGAATCAGACAATTCATCAACAATCCAAGATAAATAGCGCGGAATCCGCGAAGAAACGCGGCAGGCTTGCCGGAGTATCTCATCTCAGCGAATTGCACATCCGTCATAAGCCCCGATCGGCGCCATAACCGGGCGAAAAGAAACACGGTCATCATTCCGGACGGCAAAAACGCCCACCAAATCCAGTTCCCCGCAATTCCTTGGGTGTAAACGAGACCAGCGACAAGCAGGGGCGTGTCGGCAGCAAAAGTTGTGGCCACCATGGAAGTGCCGGCCAGCCACCATGATGCTTTTCGTCCGGACACGAAGTAATCTTCTGAACTTTTGGCCGAACTTCGACGAAAGTAGAGACCCAGGACAAGAGTAACTGCGAGGTAACCGATAATCGCGGACCAGTCGAGCAGCGTAAAACTCATTGGCCCCAACCTTATTGCATATCTATTCTGCGGGAAGCAGTATGAAATAGAACTGAATGTGAAGCGTTGATCGCAGTTCTGCCACAAGGTGATCGTTCAAAAAGTTGCGTCAGCTTCACAAGTGTGTACTATTCTTCGCGCGTGGTTCGGATAATTTGCTCCTTCACCGAATCACAAAAAAGGAAATGCGAACTTTCTGCTTCATCCTAATTCTTGGTCTCTTGGCGTACCCATCTTCGGCCCAGTCAGGACCGCAATCCACTTTGATGCCAATGCCGTCAAACATCCGACTGGGAATTGGCACACTCTCGATCAACGGGTCCTTCTCGGTCGAACTCGAAGGATACAGAGAACCGCGCATCGATCGCGCCATCCAAAGATTTCTTCACGATCTTTCTCATGACACCGGCATCCCCATGAGAAATCAAATCACTGATCCTGCGAATGCCACACTAGTGGTCCGTGCTGAGCATGCGAACAAACCCATTCAAGATGTGAACGAAGACGAAGGCTATACCCTTGATGTTAGCGCGTCCGGCGCGAAACTCACGGCGCCAAATCCACTCGGCGTCATGCATGGATTACAGACATTCCTCCAACTTGTCGAAGTTACGCCTGGTGGATTTGTCGCCTCGGCCGTGCACATTGAAGACTCGCCTCGGTTCCCGTGGCGAGGACTCACCATTGATGTCAGCCGTCACTTTATTTCTGTGGACACACTCAAGCGCAACATTGATGGAATGTCGGCGGTCAAAATGAACGTGCTGCACTTGCATCTTTCGGATGATCAGGGCTTTCGCATCGCGAGCAGGCAATTTCCAAAACTAGTCGAAATGGGTTCGGACGGGCAATACTACACGAAGGCCGAGGTTCGCGATCTCATCGGGTACGCGAGCGATCGCGGTGTTCGAGTTGTTCCCGAATTTGACATGCCGGGACACAGCACTTCCTGGTTTGTAGGGTATCCCGAGCTTGCAAGTGCGCCGGGTCCGTACCAAATTGAGCGTAGATGGGGAATTTTCGATCCGGCAATGGACCCGTCGCGGGAGCAAACCTACGAGTTTCTCGACAAGTTCATCGGCGAAATGGCTGACCTCTTTCCAGACCATTACTTTCACATAGGCGGCGACGAGGTAAACGGAAAACAGTGGGACGCAAACCCAAAAATCCGGGAATTCATGCGTGTTCACAGCCTCAAAAACAATCAAGAACTACAACAGTATTTTACTCTTCGGGTTCAGAAAATTGTCAGCAAGCACCAGAAGCTAATGGTTGGTTGGGATGAGATCCTGGGTCCAGGCATGCCGAAAGACAAAGTTGTTATTCAATCGTGGCGCGGCCAAGATTCCCTCGCAGCGGCGGCAAAGCAGGGATATAGCGGAATTCTTTCCAGTGGTTACTATCTCGATGCCATGGCGCCCGCGAAGAAATATTATTCGGTGGATCCGATGTCAAATGCCGATGCGACACTGAATCTTGACCAACAGAAACGTATCCTCGGCGGCGAAGCCTGCATGTGGGCCGAGTTCATCACGGACGATAATATTGATTCACGAATTTGGCCTCGTGCCGCGGCAATCTCGGAGCGATTGTGGTCAGCACCGCAAGTGCAGGATGTCCACTCGATGTATATCAGATTGAGTGCGATGAGCCAGTACCTTGAACAGCTCGGGCTCAGGCACCGCTCGAGTTCGGAAATGATGCTTTCGCGCATGTCCGGCGCCGATAATATAGCTGCGCTTCTCACACTGGCAGATGTAGCAGAACCCGCCAGCCTCCAGATTCGTGAGGAGGAAGCGCAGAAGGCGGGCGGCATTCAAACAAGTGACACGCCGCTGAATCGCATGGTCGATGCGGTCCTTCCCGAAAGCGAAGTCGCTCGGCGATTCTCTCAAATGGTGAATCAATTCGTTGGAAGCAACTTTCAGGATACAAAAGCGAAATCCGACATTCGTTCCCTTCTCCTCGCGTGGCGCGACAACGACAACGAATTGCGCCCTCTGCTTCAGAATTCATACTTACTGAAGGAACTTTCGCCCGTTTCACAGACCCTTTCTTCGCTCGGTGGCGTAGGACTGCAAGCACTCGATGATATTGACAAAGGCGAACGAGGATCTGATTCTTGGCACAAGGAACAAATTGCAATATTTCAAGAAGCAGAAAAACCAGCCGCCGATCTGTTTCTTGCAGTCGCGCCTGCAGTGCAAAAACTCGTCGAAGCCAGCACCAGGTCGGAGAAGTAGCCCCAGTAAAGAGCTGTGCAGTCGCAACATTGCATTGAGCGCCGCCGAACTGCTTGCCGCAATTAGGAAAGAGCTTCTGCAACGGAAGCTTCCAGGACGACTTCACGCTGGTCGTTGTAGCAGCGAAATAAGTTTGGGTGGTCTTTCTTCGAGAGCCCACGACTCTTCGAGCTCATGTTCCTCGAGTCGCGCGAATGCGCCTCGCCGCTACCCACGGGACTTCAAGGCCGGCCGCTCCCCCACCGCCAATCTGATGGTGAGGGGTACAGGAAGGTAGGGAGAGTGGCTATTTCCGCAAGGATGACGCGTGCGAGATCGGTTTCGAGTTGGGTGCCTTCTCCCACGGCCTCATACGGCCTTGAGTGGGCGAGGTCTGAAAACCTACAACCACAATCGCGACGCCTGCTATCGTTCCGAGGTCACTTTTTCGGACGCAGGTGGAGGACGACATTCGTCTGCTCGCCGGGCGCCACCCAGACGTTCTGGCGCCATTCGGAGACGCGTCCCTCATAGGACGCGCGGACGCCGTATTGACCCTCCGGGAGCGAAGCGAACCAGAAGCGCCCCTGATTATTGGTGTCGGTGGTTTGGAGGCGACGGCCCTCGGCGGCTTGCAGAGTGACTCGGGCTCCGGCGACAGCCTTGCCGTCCGGCCCCATGACCTGGCCTGCAACGGTGCCCAGCCCAGCGGGACGGGGCACAGCACCGACGCCGACGGTCATCAATGCCGCGCACAACAATCCAGTAATCACCAATCTAAGCCGCATGGCAGTACCCTTCTTAAAGTCTACCCTCGTCCGTTGCCGGGGGATTGCTATTGGCCTGCGCCCGTGCCCGAAGCGCAAACGGCTTCGCGGACTTGGCATATTAGAAAAATCGGATGGCGTCGGCCGCCCGGTACTATCCACTGTTAACCGCAGTAATCGCGCGCTTGAGGATAAGGCGATGATCCTTGCCCCAGGGAGCAGCTTTCCACTCGGGCGCTGTCGACGGGAAAGGAGAGACGGATGCCGGAAGGAAAATGATTTCGACGTAGCGCGCCAGCAGGCTCGCTCGTAAGCAAGCTTGAACTAAAGGCGATCCCCGCGATTCAGCCTTGCTGGTAAGGGGGACCAGGTTGTACAGAGATTGTTCTGTCGGCACCGGCGGCGTCCGCAGATTACCCTTTAGAGGAGAGGGGTTCACGCAACCCTGGCAGCGGCAGGCGGACACCTGTAGTGTTGAAGATAGCTTCTCGAAGGCTAATGTGGCCAAGTACTTTGTAGTTCGGCTCCGATGTCCCTACGGGGACGAAGATCAGATGCTGGTCTTGCAAAACCGAGAAGAAACGCTGAGTCAAATCCTCGATACACCTTGGGACTTCGAATGTCCTGTGCATGGCATACAGCGAGAGATCCCCGTGGATGCAAGTGAGAAGCAGATGTCGTCCGCCTCAAGGCCGCAGCGGAACGAATCAGCGGCGGCCATTAGTGAAGCACCGAAACCGCGTTCAAGCAACCGCATATGTCTTCACTTACCCGTTTTGGTCTACGGATGGGCCAAAGGTGAAGGGTCCTTCCATGAAGAGACCACTACCTTGCTTGTGAACGCGAGTGGTGGACTGGTGACTTTAGCTTCAAAAGTAGGCCTCGGTGACGCGGTTTTTGTCGTCAATGAGGCCACCCAGCAAGAACAAGAATGCCGCGTTGCCTATGTCGGGGCGGAATTGGAAGGAAAAATCAGGGTGGGCCTTGCTTTCAACCGCCAAGCTCCCAGTTTCTGGAGAAATAATCGCAAGGAATTGCGGATTCCCAAATCGGTTCGTGTGTGGGTCCGAGGGTTGGATCACAACGGTCAGAAATTCGCTCAGAGTGCACACACTGTTGATGTCAGCCAGCACGGTGCGCGCCTGGATGGAATTGGTTATCTGACCAGGCGGGGTGAAACCATCGAGGTGAGCCGTCGCTGGCGGAAGGCGCGCTTTCGTGTGGTATGGGTGGGAGGAATAGGATGGCCGCAAGCGGGTCAAGTTGGCTTATATTCCTTGGAACCAAACAAGAATATCTGGGGAATTCGGTTACCGTAATGGACAGATGTCAGCGAGAACAGAAAAGACGATCTTGAAAATTGTCTCGATATTACGAGCTGGCAAATTTCTCTCTTTGGTAAGACTTGGGTTGCTCCATCTCCGCTGGCTGCTTCCATCGAGAGTGCTGCGCACGCGCAATACCACAAACCCATCGCAAGCGGCAGATACATCCCAGACCGCAAAATCAGACTCTGCGATGACTGCCCCTACATTTTGAAGTAGCTGCGACATGTTCTGCCCCGGCTATTTAACAATCACACTCCACCATGCATGGGGACAAGCAATAATGCCGGGCCGCGATGGTTCGGCACCCAGATTCGAGACCGACCGAGCCACGGTGAACGAGGAAGCCTGCTAGTGGGACAACGGAGATGCCCGTTCCAGAGAATCGTCGAAGGCTTTCTTCAGCGGCCCAACCACGCCACAGGAACAGTTAGCTCGCTTGCTGAGCAACAGCCGAGGTGGTCTAAACACGCTATCAGAATACTGAAGACGAATAGGCTTTGGTAAAATGTTGGGCGCATGTCCGGCCCTGTGAGCAAGCGAAGCATAAGTGTCCTTCCTGTGGTAGCGAGAATACAAGGCGTTCCGGTTCCCCTAGCCCGTTTGACCGAGTGCTCCTGTTGTTCCGTCTCCGCCCTTACAGGTCCCAAGAATGTGACCGCCGCTCCTACGCGAGGCAATCACATCCCGATCACCCTCACCAAAGACAGCGTCCTAAATCCCTTTTTCGCAGTTGGCGAGGAAGCCCAAGTTTCTTCATACCTTGGCTATGCCGAACCACACGTTCAATTGCAAGCGGTCGCATACTCCTGAGATGAACCAAGGGCACGAGAAGCGTACAATGCACAAGCCAGAGGATTAAATCGGAGAATCATGCTCAGATCAAGAGCGGCGGTTTTAGCCTCGTGCCTCCTCTCGCTTGTCCTCAGCATGACGCTTGCGCACGC
>Ga0209625_1000338_pt1 | contig 12074 bp, 12 predicted proteins | sample JacPin_JW_Ref_M2_FD_187960 | JGI IMG/M metagenome (GOLD analysis project Ga0209625, IMG submission 187960) | Forest soil microbial communities from Algoma, Ontario, Canada - Jack Pine, Ontario site 1_JW_Ref_M2 (SPAdes) (version 2) | ecosystem: Environmental > Terrestrial > Soil > Boreal...
GCGAGACGGGCAGCGCAGGCCTGAAGGGCGCTGAAGCATACGTCGTGGAGCAGCTCAAAGGGGAAGGCGTCGAACCGGCCGGCACCGACGGCTATTACCAGCCCGTGAAATTTGAGGTCCGGCAGATTGTCGAGAAGGATTCGAGCATCGCACTCATTCGCGACGGAAAAAGCGAGCCCCTCGCGCTGGGCGACGATGCGTTCTTCAACACGCGCGTCGATCTCGCGCCCGAAATCGAAGCGCCGCTGGTGTTTGTTGGTTATGGCCTCACGATTCCTGAAAAGAACTACGACGATCTGGCCGGCCTCGATTTGAAAGGCAAGGTCGCGATGACCTTCAGCGGCTCGCCCGCCGATATGCCTGCGGCGCTCGCGTCCCACTACCAATCCGCCGGCGAGCGCTGGAAAGCACTGCGAAAAGCAGGCGCGGTGGGCATTGTCGGACTGCCGAACCCTGCTTCGATGGATATTCCGTGGTCACGCATGTCGCTCAATCGCGCGCATCCCAGCATGGAACTGGCTGACGCCACTCTGATCGAAACCGAGGGTGAAAGGCTCTCGATTACCGTGAATCCGGCGAGCGCGGAGAAATTCTTCGCGGCCTCCGGCCATACCTTTGCAGAGATCGCCGCGCTCGGAAAGGACCGCAAGCCCTTGCCGCGGTTCCCGCTGGCAGTGTCGATCAAGGCCGTTGCGAAAGTCGAGAAAAGCGCGGTCGAGTCTGCCAATGTAATTGGCAAATTGCCCGGGAGCGATCCTGCGCTGAAGAATGAGTACGTAGTCCTTTCTGCGCACATCGATCACCTCGGCATCGGCGAGCCGATCAACGGCGACCGCATCTACAACGGCGCGATGGATAATGGTTCCGGTTCCGCGCTGCTGCTCGATGTGGCGCGCTCGTTGAAGCAGGATCCCGCGGCGCATAAGCGCTCGATTCTGTTCGTCTTTGTATGCGGCGAAGAGAAAGGGCTGCTGGGTTCAAAATATTTTGCGGCGCATTCCACGGTTCCTGCGAAATCGATTGTGGCCGATATCAATACGGACATGTTTCTTCCGCTGATTCCGCTGAAACTGCTCACGGTGTACGGACTGCAGGAATCTGATCTCGGCAACGTCGTGCGGGAGATTGCCCAGGCGCAGGGAGTGAGAGTGCAGCCCGATCCCGAGCCGCTGCGGAATGCCTTCATTCGCAGCGATCAGTATAGCTTCATCCGTCACGGCATTCCGGCGCTCGCGATGAAGGTGGGTTACGAAGCGGGTTCGCAGGACGCAAAGCTGTATAAAGACTGGCTCACGCAGCGCTATCACGCGCCGTCTGACGACACGAACCAGCCGGTCGATTTGCAATCGGCCGCTGCATTTGAGGAAATTGTGCGGGGTGTGACGATCGCAATCGCCAATCGGCCTGAGCGCCCACAGTGGAAATCCGACAGCTTCTTCCGGCGTTACGCACAAGCCGACTAGTTCGAGTGCGATCGCGACTGCCGACCTATTTTTTTTCTGATGCGTTTTTCTGCGATGCGTCTGGCATCGACCAGAATGGATATGCGCCTTTCCCCACGTAGCGGAAGGCCCCGTCCACATAGACATAGTTAACGAGCATCGAAAACCGGCCGTAGCTCAACTTCGGAATCGGGTCGAACTCGGTGACGAATTGCTCGACCGGAATCGGGACGCTCGGCACAATCGCATCCGGCCGCGGCGATATTCGTGTCGCGGGATCGGCGTGCGGCGGCTTACAGCGAACCCGAAATTTCGTTCCCGCTGGAACGGCTCCCATCCATCTCAGTAATACATGTTCATATGTGCTCAGCTCCGATTCATTGTCCCGGCCGAGCTGTTCCACCTGAGCCTTCGCGAAATACTTCGTAAACCAATCAGCGGGATTTGGCAATGAGAAGATTGCAAACGCTTGATGGGCCTGCGCCGAATTTCCGGCAGCAAAGGCTTCGATGAATGGTTGGTACTGGCTCTCCAGCCCCTTGGCGTCATGACTGAAACTGAAAGGGAAAGAGGAGTTGGTACTTTCGGGAAGCGAACTGAAACCGGGAAGGGAATTGGAACGCGCGGAGTAGTTGGGCACTGCGGATAAGATTGCAAACGCAACGAGCGCTAATGCAGAGCTTCCGGCGCGCAGCGTTCGCGTGCCTGAAAGTCTCACTCGTTTACCTCGCAGTTGTCGTGACGCCCAGCTCACGCAGCCGCGATTGTGCCTGTCGCGCTTCGTCTGTGCCGGGATACTTTCGCACCACCTCGTGCAGGTCGCGAATGCCGGCCTGCTTGTTTCCCAGTTTTACTTCTGCCTGCGCCTTCTTCAGCTGGGAAGCGGCTACCTTGAAGCTGCGGGGATACTGGCTCATGACCTTCGTATACTCGCCAATCGCCACTTTGTAATTCCCCTGCGCATAATCGATTTCACCCAGATAGAACTGCGCGTTCGACGCGAGATCGTTCGTTGGGAAGTTCGTCAGGTAATCCGAAAATTCCTGGCGCGCGAGATCGTATTTTCCGCCGGTGAAATCGCGCAGTGCATTCTGGTAAAGCGTGTCAGCTGAAATCGGCGGTGGACCGCCGGGGCTGCCTGCGCCATTGTCGGCAATCACGCCATCCGCTCCGGGCGCTGCCCCCGCCCCTGCAGAAGAAGGAGCCACGCCGCCTGAAATCTTGCCGTCGATGCTTTGCAGCAGGCCCTGAATGTCGTTCATCTGCTGCGACAGTTTTCCGACGCGCGCCTGAATGTCCTGTACATTGTCGGAAAGGCCCTGCGTTTGCGTCGTCATCGTATCGATCCGCGAGCCAGTATTGGCCTGAACTTCCTGTACCGTCTTTTCGACGAGAGACATCTGTCCATGCAACTGGCTCACGGTATCGATCGACTGCTGGACGAGCGTCCGCAGCGTCGCATTGTTGGCGTCTACGGCGCTACGCAAGCTCTGCTGCGCCTGCGTCAGCTGGTCCACTGACTGCTGCAGCTGAATTATCTCCCTCGACACCGCCCCGGCGGGGGAGGGCGCCAGCGCCGACCCGCATAACGCCCCTAAAAACAGCACGCCAAACCCAAGCACAATCCATCGTCTGCGCATAAGGATTCTCCTTCGAGGATCGCGGGAAGCGGGTGCCCTTCCATTTCCGCATCCCGTACAACAGCGTTGATGTTTGATATCGCTTATTCGATATCGCTACTGTGACATCGCTACTTCGCCATGACGAAGTGCCCGCGGCGATTTTGCTGCCAGCAATCCTCTGTGCTTTCCGTGCAGAAAGGCCGCTCTTTGCCCCAGCTTACTGTGTCGACCCGGTCAGCAGAAATGCCAAGCGAGACGAGATAGTTCTTCGAAGCCTGCGCCCGGCGCTGGCCGAGACCTAGATTATATTCCGTGGAGCCGCGCTCGTCGCAGTGACCCTCGATCGTCACGTGTACCGTCGGGTAGGACCGCAGAAATTCTGCGTCCTTGGTGAGCGCGTCGCGCGCGTCAGACCGAATATCAGCTTTGTTGAAATCGAAAAACGCATCGCGCACATTCTGCTCGAAGAGTTCGCTGATTCCCGCCGGTTGTCCGGTCGGGGCTGCAACAGCACCACCGGTTACGGTCACACGTGCCGTAGCCGTCGCCGTGCCGCCTGGGCCGTTCGCCGTGATCATGTACGTTGTCGATTCGGTGGGCGTAACGGGGCTCGAGCCTTCCACCGCCACTTTGCCGACGCCCGGGTCGATGCTCAAGTCCGTCGCGTTTGTGGACGACCACGTCAGCGTTACGCTCGCTCCCGGCTTCACCGTTGTGGGCGAAGCGGTCAACGTTACCGTCGGTTGCGCGGTCGGCGCCGGAATCGTTTGGGTGGGCGCCGTCGAAGCGACCCTCTTCTTGCAGCCGCCAACGACCACGACGATTCCAACCAAACACAACGACAAAAGCACCGCAGCTTTCCGAGAATTACCGCTCTGCATAGCAAAGCCTCCTTGAGAGATCGTCCATGGGCCTATGTCAATTTCAGCATGAGAGCCGGTTTCAAAACTTCGTTGCGATGGGTCAACGAGGCGACCAGCTCGGCGATTCACTTTTTCCTTCATACGTTAACTGTCTTGGCCGGCTGCCGTCCGCCAGCATCGACCAAATTTGTCGCGTACCCGTGCGCGTCGATTCGAACACGAGATGCCGCCCATCGGGCGCCCAGCTAGGACGCTCGTTGCGTCCTTCATCGCGCGTGAGTTCCACGAGCTGGCGGCTCACAATGTCCATGACATAGATATCGAAATTACCACTCGGTCGTCGCCAACTAAATGCGAGCAATTGTCCATTTGGTGACCAGGAAGGATCGACGACATATCCCATGTCCGGCATGTCAAGGCGCTGCACATTCGTGCCGTCGGAGTTGGCAAGGTAGAGAACCGGATCGCCGGCACGGTCGCTGACGAACACGATCTGTTTGCCCGTTTTCGGATTCCAAACCGGCGACGTGCTCACGCCCGCTGCAAACGTCAGCCGCTGCAGATGAGCGCCGTCCACATCGGAGACGTAGAGTTCCGGATCACCGTTCTGGCTGGACATGAACGCGAGCTGAGCGCCGTCGGGCGACCACGCGGGCGAGCTATTCGTTCCGCGAAAACGCGGAAACGAAATCATTCGGTCCGACGAAGTGGAAAAAATGCAAATCTGTGGCGACGTGATGCCGCGGTAGGGAACGAAGCAGGTGAACGCAATGCGGGTCGCATCCGGCGACCACCGGGGCGTCAGCGCGGTCGATTTCAGGTGCGTCAACTGGTGCTGATTCGCGCCGTCGTAATCCATCGCCCAAACTTCTTTGTTGCCGCTTTTCGAGCTTATGTAGGCAATTTGTGTTTGCGATACGCCCGGGAGGCCGCCACTCAGCCGCCCGATGATATCGTCCGCAAACTGATGGGCTAGCCGCCGCGCGTCGGCATCGGTGGCCGCGCCGCGATAGATTTTCTGTAGCGCAATCGGTGCCGTCGGGTTATGGACGTCGGACAGGAATCCGGCCGCCGCGAGATTCGATCCCTCGATCGAAAGGTTCCCATACGCGAGCATGTTCGCGTTCGCCGGAGCATTGGCCCAGTCCGTCGCGTTCAGCTCGCTCGGCTGGCTGGGAATTTTCGACGGGTAAAAGCTTGGACTCACCAGCTCGAGAACGCCCGAATACTCCAAATCGTTCCAGAGCACGTCATGAAAAGTCTTCTCGAGCGCCAGAGGAGTCGTCCCGCGGACGGCAAGATCGGGAGCGGCAACACGAACTTTCGAAACTCCCAAGCCCGTGCCGGTTTTGAACCAGTCTTGCGCTGCTGCCGGTTTCGTGCCGAACAGAACGAGGATCGCAGCAAGCGCCGTTAGAATTACAAATCTTTGCATCGTCTCTCTGCTTTTCATTTGGGCCTTCATCATAATTTTGCTTTTCTCGCACTGCTACCTGGAAAATTGGGACTGCCGCTAGCTCGCCACTACCGGTGAAAATCGAACCAGAACTCGACGCTCACTTTCGATCCGTTGTATCCCGGCGGCAACCGGTCGAGGGGGCTTGAATCCCGTATCGCGCGCACTTCCGACATATCGACCGATTGATTGCCGCTCGAGTGCGTGATCTGAATATTCGTGATTGTCCCATCGCGCAAAATGTCGAACGTCGCGATCACCCGCGGCGCCGACGATATTCTCGGATCGATCGTTGACTGCAACCAATTCCCGCTCACTCGCCGCTGCACCGCTTCCACGTACCACGAGAATCGACTCCCGAAATTTCCGCCACCCGCATCGCCCACGGCCATGCCGCCCTGCGTGGACGTCCCCGCTCCCATAGCGAACGACGTGTAGGGAACCGTCGGTGTTCCGCCACCTCCGTAGGGAACTGCATTCTCAGGAGGCGGCGTCGGATTCTCCAGCACCTTCGATTTTCGCGAGTTGTATTTCGGCTGTGGCTTTTCAAGTTTGAATTTGGGCAGTGTAATCGTATCCGGCGGCGGCGGCTCCTTTATTTCTGGCGGCGGCTCGGCCTTATAAAGTCCCTTCGATTCGTCCACCACCCGGTTGGGCGTTTCCATCTCAGGTCGCGGCATCGGGATTCCCGGCACGTTGCCGACTAGACCAACGGTGATCGCTCCGCCCGCCCCGCCCCATAGGTCGCCGCTATGGGAATGCATTCCGGAGTAGATCAGAAGGCCCGCAAGCGTCACATGCATTAACACCGAAAGCGACAGCGGTATTTTCAGATTATCGGCTGGGCTATCGATGGCGACGTCTGCTGCGAAAGCCGACATTTCAATGTGTTTGGTTCAGCGGTTGCGTCACCACGCTGACGTTTTGGATCCCGGCTTGCCGCAGCGCGTCCACCACAGTTGCCCAGCTGCCAAACGGCACGGTTTCGTCGCATCGGACGTATACGGTCTGATGCGCGGGATCCTTTGTTCGCGATTGCGCCAGCACCTGCTGGCCAAGGTCATGGATGTTTACTGGTTTGTCGTTCAGATAGACGCGTTGCGCTCGGTCGATCGTCACCACCTGGCGCACTTCGGTGAGCTCTTTTACGGTTTTGGTCTTCGGCACGTCCACTTCAATCCCAGACTGCAGGATCGGCGCCGTGATCATGAAAATAATCAGCAGCACCAGGACGACGTCGATGAACGGCACCATGTTGATGTCCGCCAGTGTGGTGTCCGTTCCGCGTTGTACTTGTGGCATGGCGTATCTCGAGGTCTTTTGGATCTAATTCGGACTGTAAATCGTCTCAATCTTGCTGACAAACTCCGACGCAAAATTATCCATCCGCGTCGCCACACCGCGAATGCTCGAAAGATAGTGGTTGTAAGCGATCACGGCAGGTATCGCAGCAAACAGGCCCGCTGCGGTGGTAATGAGCGCTTCGGCAATTCCGGGCGCCACCGCGCGCAGGCTCGCGGTTCCTGCATCGCCGAGCCCTGCAAATGCGTCCATCACGCCCCACACCGTGCCGAATAATCCGATGAACGGCGATACGGAACCCGTCGTCGCCAGCCACGACATTCCTCTTTCCAGCCGCCGCACTTCTTCCGCCGCCGCGATGTGCATCTCCACCCCGACGGCGCTTGCATTCTTCAGTTTGCTGGGATTACCCCCAGGGTTCGCCCCAGGACGAGGATTACCGCTGTTCATTTGCGCTTCCAACTCGCGATAGCCCGCTTGATAGATATTCGCGAGAGGGGTTCCGCCAGCGCTCGCTCGTAGCGTACTTGGCGAGGGGAGGCCGCCTCCGGCGCGAAATATCTGCAGAAAGCGCGAAGTCTGCGAGTCGATCCGCGAAAATTGCCCGGATTTTTTGAAAATAATTGCCCAGGAGTAGACGGAAAGTATCAGCAGGATACCAAGAACGATGCGAGCCACCCATCCCGTCTGCTCAATCAGCGTGTCGAGGCGGCTGGCAAAAAGGAGCGACGCCAGGCAGGAAATCGTATTCCCCCAGAAAAAGTATTTCCTCCAACTACCAAACAACCGTAGCACACGCATCCAGGAGGGTCAAACAAATCAGCCACATGCAAGATATTTGTCTGCTGTCTCTCACGACACAAGCGGGTTCCGGTACTGTACTCTTCTCCGACCCGCACCGATCCGAAGTTGGCCGCATTTCTCAGGCGCAGAAGCGAGCTATGCTAAAATCCAAGTTCGGCCATGTCGAAGCCGTTTGATATCGGAATAAATTCGTTGACCGAAGCGAACGGAGTGCCGGTCGCTCCTGTATCTTCGCATCAAGCGCCCGCCGGCGGTGATCGCTACGCCAAATCGTTTTTCATTGAGACATTCGGTTGCCAGATGAACGTCCACGACTCCGAGAAAGTCGCAGGAGTGCTTCTCGATCGCGGTTACCGGCCGGTTGACACCGCGGCGGACGCCGATTTTCTGCTCTACAACACGTGCAGCATCCGTGAAAAAGCCGCGCAAAAAGTGTTTCAGCGCCTCAATGACTTCAAATTCGCGGCGAAAGCGAACCAGAAAGTGATCGGCGTCCTCGGCTGCGTCGCGCAGCAGGAAGGTGAGCAGATTTTCGAGCGCGCCCCATGGGTCAGCCTGGTCTGCGGCTCGGCAAGTTATCGCAACCTGCCGAATCTGATCGAGCAAGTCGAATCGGGCGGCCGCCGCGTCACGGGTCTAGACCTCGACACGGACGAAACATTCGAAACCGAAATCACGCGACGCGATAATCCCTTCCGTGCCTATCTTACGATCATCGAAGGCTGCGACTATTCCTGCGCCTATTGCGTCGTGCCGCACACGCGGGGTCCCGAGCGTAGCCGCGCAAGCGATTCCATCCTTGCAGAGGTAAGGCGGCTTGCCGATGCCGGCTACACGGAAATCCAGCTTCTCGGCCAAACTGTGAATTCCTACCGTGACCCTTCGCCGCGCAAATTGAATTTCGTCGACCTCCTCCTAGCCGTCGCCGCCATCGAAGGAATCCGCCGCGTGCGCTTCACCACGTCGCACCCGAACGATTTCACGCGCGAAATCGTCGAAGCGATCGACGCAACGCCTGCGCTCTGCGATCACATCCACCTGCCTGTGCAGTCCGGCTCGACGCGTATTCTGGGCGAAATGCGCCGCACATACACGCGCGAGCAGTACCTCGAGAAAATCGAGTGGATACACGCCGCTTGCCGCCCGTTCAGCCTGACGACTGACGTAATCGTCGGCTTTCCGGGCGAAACTGACGAAGACTTCGAAGAAACGCTTACCCTGCTCGACGCGATACAATGCGACGGCGTCTTCGCGTTCAAGTATTCGCCTCGCCCCAACACGCCTTCGCTTGCAATGCCCGATGCGATTCCCGAGGAAGAAAAGAGCCGCCGCCTCGCCGTTCTTCAGGAACGCCAGCGCCAGATTCAAATCGCGCGCAACGAAAAGCTCATCGGTGCCGAGTTCGAGGTCCTCGTGGACACCCATCACAGCGCCCGCGGCCAATGGGCGGGGCGAACCACCAGCAACCGCATCGCAAATTTTTCTACATCGCGCGAGAATCTTCTGGGACAATACGTTCAGGTTCGCATCACGCGCGGTGGACCGAATAGTTTAGTCGGCGAGGAAGTGCACTGAGATAGAAACCGGGTACCGGGAGGCCAGGCATGGAACTCGAATGCAAAATCCGCGGCTTGATGATGGACCCTGTGACAAACATGCCTGTGGTCGTCCTGAAAGAAACCGCCGGCAGCGGTGTGCTCCCCATCTGGGTAGGCGTCTACGAAGCAAACGCGATTGCACTTGAAATCGAAAAAGTGCAAACGCCCCGCCCGATGACGCACGACCTCCTCAAGAACGTCCTCACGGGCCTCAACGTCCACGTGCAGAAAGTTGTGGTCTCTGATCTGAAGGACGACACTTTTTACGCTCTCATCTGGATGGAACGCGATGGGCAACTCATGTCGATGGACTCCCGCCCGAGCGATGCCCTCGCTCTTGCGCTGCGGCTCGATTGTCCTATTTTCGTCGAGGATGAAGTGCTGAAAAATTCCCGCACCGCCAGCGCCATCTCGGAAAAAAGCTCCAACGAGGAGCTCCGCAAGTGGCTCGAAAATCTGAACGACGAGGACCTCGGCCGCTATAAGATGTAAGCGGAGTTTGTGGACCGCAGGCCGGGCGCGGTTTGTGCGCCGGGATTTAACCAGTACCTCCGCAATTGCCGTCGACCCTCCGTTTTTCTTCTGGCATGTGCGGCGATAGTCAGCCGGATTCGCATTTTTCGCTTGCAGTGAGCCCGTTAGAATCGGTAGAGTTACCCAACTTGTGGTGTAGCCAGGGTGACGTGCCATATATGGCCCCCGGGTTGCTACAGGTGGAGCGAGGGGCACGGCTTGACCTGCGTCCTTTCAGTCGCAAACCAAAAAGGCGGCGTCGGTAAGACAACAACCTCCATCAATCTAGCTGCCGCTATCGCTCTGAAAAAGAAAAAGACCCTTCTTGTCGATCTCGATCCGCAATCCAACGCCACCATCGCATTTTTCCACCCGGCCGATATTCAGTCGACCATGTACGACGTTTTCGCCGAGCATTCCGCGGAGATGTCGAAAATCATTCGCCCCACGAAAGACCCATTCCTATTCGTCGCTCCCGCGCGCCTGGCCCTCGCCCGCCTCGAACAGCAGCTCGCCGGCGCATTCGACGCGCCGTTCAAGCTCAAAGACGCCCTCTCGCCCATCTTGAAAGACTTCGAATTCATCGTGATGGATACGCCCCCGGCTCTCGGCATTCTCACGGTCAATGCGCTGGTCGCATCCACTCATCTTCTCGTGCCGATTCAAGCTGCTTACTTCGCGATCGAAGGCACCGACGACTTACTCGAAACCTATGCCCGCATCCGCGCCCGCCCCAATCCCGATTTGAAGGTTCTTGGCGTGGTGATCACGCTCTTCGACAAGCGCACCAATATTTCGCGCGATACGCACGAGCAGATTCGCGCCACGTTCGGCAATGCGCTTTTCAAAACGCGCATCAGCAAGAACGTGCGCCTGGAAGAAAGCCCAGCCTATAAAGAAACTGTTTTCACATACGCGCCGAAATCTTCCGGCGCCGATGAATACAAGAAACTGGCCCAGGAGGTATTACAACGTGTCCAAGAGGATCGGGTTACCCGTCACTCTCAAGATGCGGCATGACGCCCACTATGTTGAAACTCTGACGAGTTTCAGCGGCGCGTCCATTGGCCGCATGATCCCGATCGATAAGATTCGTCCGAATCCCGATCAGCCTAGGAAATTCATCGGCGATATTCGCGAACTTTCTGATTCGATCCGCCAAAAGGGTGTGCTTGAGCCGCTTCTGGTCCGCTACGTCCCGCGCGAAGATACTTACTACATTATTTCCGGCGAACGCCGCTATCATGCTTCGAAAGCCGCCGGGCTGCACGAACTGCCTTGCATCGAAAAAATCGCCGATGATGCCGAAACGCTTGAGCTGGCCCTGATCGAAAATCTCCAGCGCAAAGATCTGACGCCCTTCGAAGAAGCCGATGGCTTGCAGCGCCTCGCCGATCAATTCGATTACACGCACGACGACATCGCCAAGAAAATCGGCCGTGCCCGCTCGTCCGTCACCGAAACCATGTCGTTGCGCGTGATCCCCGAATCGGTTCGTCGTGAGTGCGTCGAGAACGGCATCGTCTCGAAATCGCTGCTCCTCCAAGTCTCACGCCAGCCCAACGAGAGGAAGATGACCGAAATGGTTCATCGCATCTCCCAGGGCGGCCTCACGCGTGACGAAGCCCGCAAGTCCCGCAAGGACGAAACCGGCGCCGCTCCTCGTCCGCAGCCTTTCATCTACAACTACGAAGCCGAGGATGGCTCGTTCACCATGCGTCTGCAATTTCGCAAGAGCCACGTAAGCCACGACGAGCTCGCCGCCGCGGTCCGGGCTGTGCTCCGCCGCCTCGAGTCCGGCTCAACGCGCTCTTCTACCGCAGTAGCGTGATCAGAGGCGGCAGCTGGCCGCGCCCGCGGGAGGTGCGTAGCGACCGCCTTTAGGCGGGCAAATTCTTCTTGGGGCTTCCGCCCGGCCTCAGAGCCATCCGTCTCAAAACGTTGGTTTCGCAACCGACGTCTCCTATACTGAACGTCCAACACCCGCGAATGGACCTAACGCCCAAGCAAGCCGCACTCCTCCAGCGCATCCTCTCTCTCGGCTTCGAGTTCGCATCTTTTCCTGTCTACCCAAATCACATCGGCATTCGAAGAGGGAACTGCGCCGCGCTTCTTTCTCCGGTCGCCCCGGACACATTTCGAGTCTTCGCCGAGCCCGCATACCTCGTTGACGGAAACCTCAGTGCCAGAATCACGCTCGACGGCCACAACTACTACATCTGGAAAAAACAAAAGCTCGAGGCCACCGCCGGCCGCCAAGCCGAACTAGCCTCCTTCGCCGCCGATCTCGCAGAAGCTTTACTCCCGGTCGCCTAAAAATCGCGCCGCAATTGCCCGCGCCTCACTCCCCGCTAGCGACATCCGCCAACGCGCGCTATAACTGAACCGAGCGCCCACTAATTCGCGGGCGCCTTCCAAGGAGAATCCGACCCATGCGACCCGACATCATCCCCGGCGCCGTCTTTCCCGATTAC
>Ga0209625_1000340_pt1 | contig 12049 bp, 10 predicted proteins | sample JacPin_JW_Ref_M2_FD_187960 | JGI IMG/M metagenome (GOLD analysis project Ga0209625, IMG submission 187960) | Forest soil microbial communities from Algoma, Ontario, Canada - Jack Pine, Ontario site 1_JW_Ref_M2 (SPAdes) (version 2) | ecosystem: Environmental > Terrestrial > Soil > Boreal...
AAGCCGCAGTAGCGGTTAGGCCGGGACCTTTTCCGGGGCGGGCTCCACTTCCTTGACGGCGCCGCGCCAGCCGGAATGGGTGAGGTCGAACACGATCCCATTCGGGTCCTTGTACTTCACCTCGTAGAAGGTGTTGGGGTTGCGATCCTCGCGGCCCATGAAGTAGGAGCCGCCCGCCTGCTCAACCCGCTTGGCGGCCTCGTCGAGGTCATCGACCCACATCCCGAAATGGATGAGCCCATGGTAGGGCTTGCCCGGCGGCATGCCCGGCACATCGCCGGGAAACTTGAGCAGGGCGACATTGACGGTGCCGTCGCTCATGTACAGCCCGAGCCCCGCCTTTCCCGCGCGTTTCATCCCGAACGCCTGTTCGAAGAACACCGCCGCTTTCTCCGGATCCGGAACGGAAAGCGCAATGTGCCGCAGACGAGCCGTCATGACATACCTCCTGGTTTAAGCTCAAATTCGCCGTTGATCTCGACCGGAATGCCGTGCGGGAGCTCCGCGAGCCCGACCGCCGACCGCGCGTGCTGGCCGTTCTGTGCGCCGAGCAGCTCGAAGAATAGATCCGATGCACCGTCTATCACCTGCGGCATGCGATCGAAGCCCGGCGCCGCGTTGACCATGCCGAACAATCGCACGATCCGTTTGATCCGGTCGAGATCGCCGAGCTGCTGCTTGAGGCTCGCAAGCATGGAGAGCGCCACGGCGCGCGCCGTCGCATATCCCTCCTCGACCGTCAGGTCGCGCCCGAGCGCATCAGCCCAGCTCTGGCCCGGCCGCCGGCAGGTGCAGGCCGGGTCCACCGCCTGGCGGTAGTGGAACGCGCTCGGCAGGTCGCGGTAGGAGCGGACGACCTGCGCGATGTGGAAGGTCACCGCCTCCTCGTGGGTCATCGCCAGCACCAGCTCCGAGCCCTTGCGGTCGGTCAGCTTGAACAGCTCCTCGATGTCGATCCGCCCGGTCCGCCGCCACGGCTCGGCCGGCTGCAGCACGGGCATCAGCATCTCCTGGGCGCCGATCGCGTCCATCTCCTCGCGGATGATCTGAACGGTGCGCTGGTGGACCCGCCAACCGGCCGGCAGCCACGTCCACATGCCGGCGCCGATGCGCGACGACGTGGTCACCGAGGGCGGCGATCGCCTGAGCGATGGCGCAAAGGTGATCCAGCCCAAGGATGCGGCGCGCTTCGCGCAGATGCAGGCGCGCCAAGGGAAGCCGGCCGGCGGCCTGCCGTTGCGCTCCAGCAGCTCCTGGTTGTCGCTCGCAAAAACGGGACAATTCCCGATCTGCTACTCTTCTGCGAACATCCTCACGTCATTACTCTGGGCCGCAACGGCAAACGTGATAACTTGCATGTTTCCGAAGACTTTCTCCGTGAGAAAGGTGTGGAATTCCATCACACCAATCGTGGCGGCGATATCACCTACCATGGTCCGGGCCAGATCGTCGGGTATCCCATTCTTGACCTGAACGGGATCCGGCGTGACGTGGTGTGGTACGTGCGGCAGCTCGAACAATCGATGATCGAGGCAACAGCCGCTTTCGGCGTTCGAGCTTTTCGTGTCCCCGGATGCACAGGCGTTTGGGCGAATGGGAACGCTGGTGGAGACGCCAATTCGGGTGGACATGAAAAGCTTGCGTCCATCGGGGTACACATTTGCCGCTGGGTGACTTCTCACGGGTTTGCTTACAACGTGTCCACGGATTTGAGTCTTTTCGACCTGATTACACCGTGCGGCATCGCTGGTTGCCGCGTGACATCGCTAGAAAAGCTGCTTGGGACTTCCGTCACGCGAGCCGACGCCATCGCGCGCCTGAGCCAAGGATTCAGCAATACCTTTGGGTTGGAACTGGTGCCTGCGGATCTCTCGGAATTGCGTCGGTGGTTAGGCGAACCCGAGCCGGCAGCAATATCCACGGGTGATCTCGTCTCGGCCCGATGACGAGTGCGGGCCGCAACTTTGAGGATGCGGCAATACGAGGAGAGCTCATGAAATCCGACTCTGCGCGCCCAGAACTGAAACGCGAGGAAGCGCTCGAGCTCTACTACTTTATGCGGCTCAATCGCTCGCTCGATGAACTCCTGGTTCGTCTTTTCCGCCAAAACAAAATCGTCGGTGGCCTGTACGGAAGCTTGGGACAGGAAGCTACTTCGATAGCCACAGCCTATGCCTTGGCGAAAGGTGATTGGATCGCGCCGCTGATTCGCAATGTAGGTTCGCTCCTTGTACGCGGATTCAAACCCCGAGACATCATGACGCAGTACATGGCTCGCGCCACCTCGCCGACACAGGGCAAGGACGGCACTTGCCATTTTGGCGATTTGAAGACGCGCCACGTGATCTCGCCGATTTCCATGCTGGGCGATCTCATCCCGGTAATGACCGGCGTAGCCATGGCGGGACGCTATCTGGGACAGAAGGTCGTGGCCATGACCTGGATCGGCGATGGCGGCACATCCACTGGGGCTTTTCATGAGGGTATGAATCTGGCGGCGGTGCAGCGCGCACCGCTTGTCGTTGTCCTCGAGAATAATCAATGGGCGTATTCCACGCCGGTCAACCGGCAGGTGCCCCTGCGTGATCTTGCCGATCGCGCCCGTGCGTACGGGGTCACCAGCTACACGGTGGATGGCAATGATCTGGTTGCGGTACTGAGGATCGCGCGTGAGGCAGTGGGGCGGGCGCGTCAAGGCGATGGCCCAGTGCTGATCGAGGCAAAGACGATGCGCATGCTGGGCCACGCGCAGCACGATCCCGCGGAGTATGTGCCGCGCGAGATGTTCGAGTACTGGAAGGCGCGGGACCCTTTGACCCGTTATGAGAAGTACCTCGACCAGCACAAGCTCTGGAACGAAAAAGAAAAGGCCGCTATCCACGCACGCATCGAGCGAGAATTGGCTGCGGATCTCGAGTTCGCGGAGAATTCCCCGTTTCCTCCCGCCGAACTCGCCGAGCAGGGCGTCTATTGCAACGGTTGCCACGCTATCGAAGCGGATTGGCGCCGCGACAAACACGAGCTGATGCCGCCGAAATCCAGGGTCAACCCGGAGTGGACGATCAAGAATTTTGGCGGATTGGAGACCGAGGCGGTCTTTGCGGCGGACCGGGCGGAGCAACAGGATTCGGTGATAGAACCCTCGGTTGCACGCCCACCGCAGACAGATCACAAACGAAAACTTACGGCGCCCGCACGAAGGGCACGGAGATAGCGATGGCCCAGGTAACCTATCTCGACGCCATTCGCCAGGCGATGATCGAGGAAATGGACCGCGATCCGGCGGTCTTGTTAATGGGTGAAGATGTTGGCGTTTACGGCGGCGCATTCAAAGCCTCGGCGGGGCTGCTGGAGCGCTTCGGCTGGGAACGCGTGATCGATACCCCGATCAGCGAAACCGCGATCGTTGGCGCGGCGGTGGGCATGAGCTATCTGGGTTTACGGCCGATCGCGGAGATGCAGTTCATCGACTTTATCGCGTGCGCCTTTAACCAGATCACCAATTTCGTGGCCAAGTCGCACTACCGCTGGGGCGCTCCGGTTCCCCTCGTCATTCGCGGGCCGGCCGGCGGAGGAGTCCACGGCAGCGCTTTTCATTCCGCGAATCCGGAAATGTACTTCGTGCATACGCCGGGCCTGAAGGTGATTTATCCCGCCACAGCCTATGATGCCAAGGGGCTGCTTAAGTCGGCCATTCGCGACAACAATCCTGTTCTTTTTTTTGAGCATAAATTTCTGTACCGGCGGATCAAAGAGGAATTACCGGAAGACGACTACACCGTGCCGATTGGACAAGCGATTGTGCGCAGGCCCGGCCGTGATTTGAGCATCGTAACCTACGCGGCCATGGTCCACGCCTCGCTGGAAGCGGCCGAACTGCTGGCAAAAGAGGGCATCGAAGCGGAGGTCGTCGATTTGCGAACGCTTCTGCCACTCGATCGGCAAACGATCGTCGAATCGGTGAAGCGTACGAACAAGCTGCTGGTGGTGCACGAAGACACGCGCACGGGCGGGATCGCTGGGGAGATCGCTGCGCTGGTAACCGAGTCTGCGTTCGATGATCTGGATGGGCCGATTCGCCGTGTCACTTCGCTCGATACGCCGGTGCCGTTTTCGCCGCCGCTAGAACAGCATTTTCTGCCCAACGCCGCGCGCATCGCAGAGGCGGCTCGCGATCTGGCCCGCTATTGAGTTTTTCGGTTTGCCGAGCGCATTCTTTAGTGCGCCTGCTTCTCTGCCCGGCAAAAGGCTTCTGGGCGCGAACTGGCGCGAAAGTAAGGTCAGGAGAGGGCTATGGCCGTCGAAGTAATCATGCCCCAGATGGGCGAAAGCATCTTCGAAGGAACCATTACCAAATGGTTGAAAAAGCCGGGCGATTCCATCGATCGGGATGAGCCGCTTTTTGAAATCTCAACCGACAAAGTCGACGCCGAGATACCCTCGCCGGCGGCCGGCGTGCTGAAGGAAATCCGCGTCGAAGAAGGCAAGACCGTTCCCATTCAGACTGTCGTAGCCGTGATCGACGCGCCCGGAACTCAGGTTGCGGCGGCCAAACCCGCCGCGACACGCCAATCCGAGGCCCCTGCCAAGCCTCCCGCGCCTACGAAAGCGCAGGCGCCACCGCCTCAGGCTTCACAAAAAGCCGAACAGCGCCCTGCACCGGCCCCTCCGCCGTCTTCCGCGGCCCCTGTTTCCGAAACAGCTCCGCCTGAAGCTGCTGCGGCAGGAGAAGACGAAGAGGAGACCGTTACCGACGATGGAAAGCGGATTCGAAGCTCCCCGTTAGTACGCCGCTTGGCACGAGAAAATGGGATCGATCTCGGAACGATAACTGGCACTGGCGCCGGAGGGCGTGTCAGCAAAAAAGATGTCCTCGCCGCGATCTCGAGTGGCCCGGAGCGGCCTGCTGCGGAGCCTGCTGCCAGGCCTACAGCGGCATCCGGCGCGCCGCCCGCGCAAGCTTCGCCGGCGCATGTCTCTCTGGAAGCCGCTGTGCCTCGGGAACGTATTTATTTTGGCCGCTACGAAGTCCAGCCCATGAGCGCGATGCGGCAGCGCATCGCCGAGCACATGGTGCTCTCCAAGCGAGTCTCGCCCCACGTCTATTCCATCGACGAGGCGGATATGACCCGCATTGCGCATGTGCGCGAAGCGGGGCGCGCCGAGTTTGAGCAGAAGCACCAGATGAAGCTCACCTTCATGCCGTTCTTTGTGCGCGCCTGCGTGGACGCCCTGCGCGACTTCCCCACGGTCAACGCTTCCGTGGACGGCACAAACGTGGTGCTTCACGGCGAGATCAACATTGGCATTGCCGTGGCTCTTGATTGGGGACTGATCGTTCCCGTGCTCAAGCATGCGGAGGAAAAAAATTTTCTGGGACTGCAGCGCGGAATTAACGATCTGGCCGGACGCGCCCGCGCGAAAAAACTCAAACCGGAGGACGTTCAGGAGAGCACCTTTTCCATTACCAACCCCGGCACATTCGGAGGCCTGATGGGCCTGCCCATCATCAATCAGCCCAACGTGGCGATTTTGGGCATCGGCGCGATTCAGAAACGGCCGGTGATCATTGACGATGCCATCGCCATCCGCTCCATGGTTTATCTGACCCTGAGCTACGATCATCGCGTGGTGGATGGCGCAACGGCGCACCAATTCATGCGGCGGGTGAAAGAGCGCCTGGAAAACTGGACTGAAGACGTGCTCTAGTCGGCCTTCGAAGTCATTCCGAACTGCCTAATTACTACTTCCCCCGAGCAAAGTGGGCCGCAAGCGATAGGACCATTCGGCCAACCGCGACAACGGCACAACGCCGATTTCACGGGCCTCGAGCAGGCCCAGAATGAAACGATGCCGGGCGTTTTCGGCCGGTCGTGGCTCCGTTTCCGTGACAGCAACAAATTCCGAGTGGTCGAGCTTCTGGCGGATGGCATCGGCCGTAAACGCCAGAACTTTGGCCTGGCCAGGATCGCGAGAAAGGGAGAGCGCTTGAACGAATCCGCGTGTGCCATTGCGCCGGTAGCCGTAATCCACGCGTAGCGGATCGCCCGCGTAAGTGAATTCATCCACGCGCAGGCGGCGTTGCAGGCGCGGCCAGATTCCCGTTCCGCGAAAGACCTGGTTCGCGCGGGAACGGATTCCGTTTCTCGTGGCCAACTCCGCTATGCGCCCCGAACGTGGGATTTCGACATGATCGTGATAAAGACGGTCCAGCTCGGCTTCCATTTCCTCGGCCAGCAATCCCTTTTGAGGGCTGAGCTGTAAGGTATTCGAGAGGGTTTGTTCCAGCCGCGCGATGTAACTCAGTGCGTTATTGTCCGCTGCCGCCGATTGCAAAGCAAAGTCGTCTGAGAGCCGCCGCAAAAGTTCTTCATCGGCGGCAGGGTGCAACCGGCGAATGCGCGCAAACTCCGCGGGTTCTTCCACCAGGCGCTGCAACAGGCGTCCGGTGACCGGATCGAACAGAAGAATTCCGATATTCACCCACTCGTCTCGAACCAGATTGGGCGTGTAGCGTAGAACGTGATAAGCGCATGGCCGCAGGGCCTGGCGTGTGTGTGTTTCTGACATAGTCATCCCTCTTTGAGAGGCCGCTCACTTCCAATTTGGGAAAGGCTGTCGCCCGGAGTCACGTGCCGAGACGATCAGTTCGCGCACCAGTTTCCGGCGCTGGTCGAGTCTTTGGATCAGTTCGTCGAGCTTGGCGTATTCGTCGTTGTACCATTCCGGTGGAATGCCCCCGGCAATTTCGCCGAGTTGCGCGCAGCTCAAACGCTCTTCCACGCGATTGAGCCAAGGTTCGAACGAATCGATGCCCGTGACGTGCCGATAAACGCTGTGACGATTATAGAGCCCGCGCAACGGCGCGTCGGGGAAATTCCATTCGCCCGCATTGAAGCAGAAGCCCTGGTCGATGATCATCGCCTGATAGCGAGAACGGCCGGGCTCCAGAAAAAAAACGGCCTGCCGCCCATTGGTATTGCATGTCCATTTGTCGAACACCAGCATGCCTGCGAAATCAGCGAGATTCTCCACCTGGCTAAGTTGTTCGTCCGGCAGAAAATCGAACACGTTAGTTTGCGCTGGATCACCCGGGTAGCGCGAACCGAACTGCTTTCCCGCCCGGCATGGCGTGCGGCCCATTCCCAATTGGATCACCAGCTCTGCGGTAAGCTCGATAAGTTCAGGCCGGACCTCCACCACCTCGATTTGCGGGACCCGTAAGCCCAAATAGGCGGCTATCTTGGTCCCGAGCAGTTCGTTGGCCAGAACGCGAGTATGTTGGGGGTTATTTTGGAATTTGACGATGTAATAACCCCCGTCGTCGCAGCGCATCAGGTGTGATTGCGCACCTCCGCGCATTCTTCGGATGTGCTCTATGGCAAGCACCATGGCGAGGCATGCTATCGAGCGTCCCTATTGGACGGCAAGGAGATATTCCTCGCCGTAATCAAGTTTCGCGCTCGATTGTGAAAGCGTGGGGACGCGATTGCACCCTCGCTGCTCTCGTCCGGCAGTAAATTGCAACGGCAGCAATGAACGTCCCTGGTGCCTGCGGAGATAGCTTGTCGAATTGAACTCGTGGCGAAGTGGCCTTCGCCCTGAGTAAGGTGTAGTGGTTGTGGACCTAAGTTCAGCGCTTCTTACGAGATTTTGAGCTCTTGCGGGCGGAGCTTTTCTTCGAGCTCTTCTTGGCCGCGGCTTTCTTCTTGGGCTTCGCCTTGGCTCGCGCCGGCTTGCGCCTGGTTTTCGCGGCGCTCGGTCTGCGTGGCTTGGGTTTGGGCATGGATGGCGGCGCCTCGGGCATTCCTGGACGCTCGGTTATGGTGACTTCCTCTTCCGTTTCTTCTAATACGCCCTCATCTTTTTCGCCGCCCTCATCTTCTTCGAACTGGGAGTATTCGTTCTCGTCTCCGTTATCGTGTAGCCAGGCCATCATTCCTCCGTAGGTCAGCCGCTTTGAGTTCCGGCCGACCTCGCCGCCGCGGCATCGGCGGCTTATAAACGGAATGTGAAGCTTTTGTCAAGTATCCGTTCGGCCGGGAACAACGCCGCCAGAGTAGCATCCTTTCTGGCGAATCGTGTTAGTAAATGACCGTTACGGTCAGGAATTCGTTTGGCAGGAGGCAAGAGAAGAAACAGCGGCGGAGGAATGGTGGGGCTGCGCTCGTTGATTAGTGAGACTGAACGATGGTCAGAATGTCGCCAGCTTGCAGAGGCCTGCTGAAGAGAAAACGATTCCCGCTGCGCAGAGCTTCGATCGTTGTCTGATAAGCTTGGGCGATGGACCACAGGGTCTCGCCCTGCTGTACACGGTGCGTCACGGACTGGCCCGGCTTTGCTGGAACCTCCGCTCGTGCAGCGGTGACCGAGCCTTTTACTGGCATCGGTCCGGTCACGCCTGGATAGATCTTCAGGCGCATGCCAGCCACCAGGCGATTGCTGCGCATACCGTTCCACTTCTTTAATTCCGCGACCGTTATGTTGAACTGATCCGCCACGCTCTCGACCGTGTCACCACGGCGCGCGCGATAACGCACCAACGCCCCCAGCGTGGGTGGCGGCTGGACCGTTGTGGGAATGATCAATTTCGCATTCACGTCGGGCCGCGCCTGCACATCCAGTCCGTTCACTTCGGCCAGCGTTGCGACAGAAATCCGATATCGCCTGGCGATGCTGGACAGCGTCTCGCCTTCCTCAACTCGATGGCGACGCCAGCTCACCCAATTTTCCGGCGGAATCTGAGCCATGCCCTTCTCGAACTCCTCCGCCCTGCCGGCGGGAATCTGCAGCACGAAGCGAGGATCATTGGGCGTGACCAGACGCAAAAGCTGCGGATTGAGCAGCTTCAACGTATCCACATCGACGTCGATCGTTTCCGAAACCAGCCGCAGGTCCACAGCATGCCCCGGCTGCACGCGGTCGACTTGCAAAGGCTCATCGGGAACGAACTCAAGGCCGTAGCGCGCCGGATCTTTGGAGATCAGAGTGAGCGCAACGATAATGGGCACATAGTTGCGCGTTTCCTGCGGCAGGACGTTTGCCTTGTACAGCTGCCAGAAATCGGCGTAACCTGTGCGCTCGACAGCGTGTTGTACGGTTCCCGGCCCGGAGTTGTAAGCGGCCATCACCAGATACCAATCGCCGAACATCTCGTACAAATCCCGAAGATGGTGGGCCGCTGCCCGCGTGGCCTTCTCCGGATCCTGCCGTTCATCCAGCCACCAACTATGCTCGAGACCGTACTGTTTCCCGCGGTAGGACATGAACTGCCAAAGGCCACGCGCGCCGGCCCGGGAGAGCGCTTGCGGCTCGAATGCGCTCTCCGCCTGCGCCAGGTAGATCAAGTCGCTCGGCATGCCTTCTTCGGCCAGCACACGGCGAATCATTTCGCTGTAACGTCCCGCGCGGCGCAATCCATTCTCCACGATGGTGCGGCCCTTGGCGGTTTGGAAGAAATTCAGGAAGGAAAGCACCGGATCGGTGAGCGTCAGCGGAATATCGTGTGGCACGGCCTGCAATTCGCGCTCCGCATTTGTCTTCAGCCCGGCATCGGCGGGAGCCGCCGGAATTTCCTCTTCCGATAATGAGGTAATGGCGTTTATTTCATCCAGCGGAGAGGGTTTGTTCTGCTGCTCGACCGGTACTTCGGGCGGCCCAGTCGCTTCCGAGTTCTGCGTCGTGGTCTGTACGGCCGATAAGGATGACATGATCTGGTTGAATAATTCCGAGAGCTCAGGCTGTTTGCGGACATCGAAACCGCTGGCCAGAAGTAGATCGAGCGCCCGATCATAGTCCTGCCGGGCGGTTTCGTTGCGGTTTGACTTGGCTTCTTGTTGGCCGGCAGCGAAGGCCGCCCTCACCTGCGCGGCCAGTCGATCCACAGCATCCGGCCGCAACAGGGCTAAGAATGCTGTGCGTCCACGTGTGGCGGTCAGGGGCAAAGAGCCTATCTTGGGCGCGGCCTTTGGTTGCAGATTAGACTGAGACTTCGCCTGGGGATTGGACTGACTCTTGGCTGGCGGATTGGCCTGTTGGACCGTGGCAGCTTGAATGACAGGGGGATGATAGGTGGCAACGTTCCGAGCGGAATCCCCACATCCTGCCAGGCAAAGCACGGTGCAGGCAGCCAGGGAAAGGCCTAGCAGCGGCCGGGGATTACCCGAACGCCTGTGCGGCTCCGTGTACTTTGGCCTCGAAAGTTTTTTAATGCGACCGCTGACGAATCTGATGCTCCACCTCGGACAGGGGGACTGGCGAGCTCGTCGGAATGATTTCCAATGCTACTCTCCACAGAACATACAGGCAACCGTAAGATTCATCTCGCGTTAATATTCCGCAAACAGTCCGCAATCGGTACGTTTTGGGCCACTGTTTTGCGCTGATTTGGGCCCGTGACTGCCGCCAAGCGAGTCGCGTTCATGCTTGTCGGAGCCGGATTCCCCATCGTGGGAACCGCATCTATTTGTTCGTTTGTTGGTTGCTTCTATTGATTGCTTCGTCGCGAGGAGTTTAGGTGCGGGTTTCTGCTGATGGCTTCCATTGCGGTTCGCCAGGAAATCTGCTATCCCTACTATCAATAGCGAGACGTGCAGGTAATCTGGCATCCGTAGTTGTTTGTCCGGCGGGGGTGGAGAATGACATACGGCTCGAAGCTTCTGTTGTTCGCGCTCTTGTTATTTCCAATTTCACTTCCGGCTCAAAATGGCAATAACGCACCCGCCTCGGCCAATGACGGTGTGACCTCTGGCCGCCGCCTTTTCCAGCAACACTGCTCTGTCTGCCACACGCAACCAACCCTCACCAACCCGATGTATGGCCCTTCTTTATACCGGGAGTTGGTAACCGGCAAAGAAGACGCTGTGCGTGATTTCATTGATAAAGGTTCGAGCAAGATGCCGGGCTTTAGGTATGGATTGAAGGCCTCTGATATCAATGCCATCATCGAGTACCTGAAAAGTGTGCCAAAGCCAGCGCAACGCGGACCGCAAACCAAAGGTGAAGGCCCTGTCGATTAGCGCAGGAGAGGTTGGCGATAAGGAGCAGCAGCCATGAGCACTGAGCGAACTTCATTCCAAAAACTCACGGCCACCCTGATTTTTACAGCAATGGCCACTGCCTTGGTGCTCTCTGCGTCGGCACGTGCATATGGAGCCGACGAGAATGGAGCCTTGCTCGCGGGCACAGTGAAATCGGATTCCGGCGAAAAAATGGGCGGCGTAACGGTCTCGGCGAAAGTGGAAGGAAAAACCATTACCACAAGTGTTTTCACCGACCAGCAGGGTGATTACTATTTCCCTCCGATGCCGGCAGGAGAGTACGAAGTCTGGGCCCAAGCGGATACGTTTGCCACAGCTCGTACAAACATCAAATTGACCTCGACGCGACATCAGGATTTTGTCTTAAAGCCGATCAAGGATTTTCAAAGGCAACTGACCGGCGACCAACTGCTCGCTTCCTTGCCCGACGGCACACCGGACGATCGCCGTTTGAAGCGCGTATTCCGAAATAGCTGCACCAGCTGTCATCAGCCCAACTACATTCTTCAGGAACGCTTTGACGTCGCCGGTTGGACGGCAATTCTCGATCTCATGAAGCGGGTGAACGTCGCCGGCGGTTATCTCGGCGACAAAAGCGAGCCCGCCCCGATTATCGATTTCCATGAGAAGGAATTGGCTGCCTATCTCGCGCGCGTCAGCGGGCCGCAGCCAAGCGCTATGAATTTCAAGCTGCGTCCGCGTCCAACGGGAGAGGCGGCACGCGCCGTCTTTACCGAGTATGAGGTTCCCATCGCTCCAGACGAGAAGTCGGGGACTGAATACATCACCAACGATGGAAGCGATTGGTCGCTTGGTACGCCCTCAAGTCTGAGTGGGGCTCATGGCATACACGACGCGCAAGCCGATCTGAATGGCAACATATGGTTTTCGTATAACGTGTCCAACCACGACATCAGCCTCGGAAGAGTCGATGCAAAGACCGGGGCGCTGAAGACGTTCAAGGTGCCTGGCTTGCACGGTTTCGCGGCCAATGGTCATGGCATCACTCG
>Ga0209625_1000341_pt1 | contig 12044 bp, 11 predicted proteins | sample JacPin_JW_Ref_M2_FD_187960 | JGI IMG/M metagenome (GOLD analysis project Ga0209625, IMG submission 187960) | Forest soil microbial communities from Algoma, Ontario, Canada - Jack Pine, Ontario site 1_JW_Ref_M2 (SPAdes) (version 2) | ecosystem: Environmental > Terrestrial > Soil > Boreal...
CGCCTCGCCGGCTAGCCGGCGAGCCACAAACTGCAGTCTCTCATCCATTACCGAACACTCCTTCCAAGCCATCACTCCCTCCCCTCTAAGGGGAGAAAGTGTCACCTATGTGTCCGGTACAATGTGTTACCTATGTCTCAGGCCGCGCACAGCGAACATTCTTGGCGCTCCCAAGGCAACAGCGCGGCGTTCAGCCCGCGAATCATCAGTTCAGCTAGACCATGGGTTGACTACCGGAACCGAAAGATCCTCAAAATGCGATGTGTTTCGTGTTGCGAGCTTTGCGTGCGAAGCAAGCACGATGCCGGCAATCATTGTGTCGCGCAGTTCGCCCGGACGTCCCTTTTTATGACGCACCGCCATCAGATCCCCAGCCTGTTGCGCCGCGGCTGTATCAAAAGGAGCTACACGACTCTCGATCTTCTCAAGAAGGACTTTCTCGAATGCCTGAAGCAAGGCCGAGCGTCGCTTCCCAATCGGCAGAATCTGCAATCCGTAACGAATTTCAAGGATCGTGATGGAAGTTGTCCAAATGGATGTGCGAGGTTGTTTGTCGAGCCATTCGACAACACTCCTGTCAGGCGAGTGCCGCATCAGAGCAGAGAGAACGTTGGTATCGAGAACGATCATCGATCAAAACGCGCAGGTTTGGTCTGGTATCCACGGAGTTCAGGGATGTCTTCTTCGAGTCCAACCTTAGCGAACAGCGAGGCGATTTCCGTGCCAAGACCTCCTGCAGCAGCATCTTGTTCGTTTACAGCATTTCGGAGAATGTCCCGGACTTCTTCCTCCATGCTCCATCCATGCCGCGCTGCACGCCGCTGCAGCCGTACCTTAACGTCTTTCTCGATATTTCGTACGACAAACTGGGCCACGTCTCCTCCGTTTCCCATACGATATCATGATATCATCATTGTCAGTGCCTGAACAGCATTCTGAATCTGATGGTTCGACCCATCAGATCTAGCCTCGCAAAGAGCATACTTGATACGTCATCGTATTTATGACAAGTAGTACTTAGCTAGAGTGACGCGGATTGTTGAATGCCGCATGATCGTTCAGGTTTCGACTGATGGCTGCTCTTCTTGGGACGGTCAAGATTCGGCTCGTGGAGCACGATTGGGAGATTGTGAAAGAGGCTCACTACTGACGACCATCCGGTTGACCACGGCATGTTTCTCGCCGGACGATGCTATGATTTCTCAATAATGCGACACGTCACGATTGCGCTTCCTGACGAACTCTCAGCGGCCCTGGCTGCTCCTGGTCAAGATTTGTCTCGAGCTGCCTTCGAGGCCTTGGCCCTAGCAGCGTACCGCGAACGCAAGATTACGGCTGCCCAATTGCGTCAGTGGCTTGGTTACGAGACCCGGATGGAAGTCGATGCCTTTCTGGAGAGCCATGGCGTCGAACTGGAATACACACTGGAAGACATCGAGCGGGATCGCGACACGCACCAGCAACTCGGCTTGACAAGCGATCGTAGCTGATACAACTCCCCTGAACTACCTCGTGTTCATTCAAGCAGCCGATATTCTTCCAAACCTATATCGAACGGTTTTGATCCCTCCCGCCATTCATTCCAAGGTACGTGCATGAATTTCGACGAAACCCAACGGGGGTGCAAAAGGACACATTATGCCGCCCTCTTTGCACGCTTTTTTCCGCCGGCCCGAACTCTTCTCTGCGGCTCATGTCATGCTGCGGTGCGTCCGCGAGTGAAGTAGTGAAGCGGGTCTCAGACGAAAACCTCAACGCGAGCGCTGCCGCTTGGATGTACTTGGCCCAAACTTCGTTTGAACTACCTTGCTGGCACTGCTTCCAGAGGGCGGACATCGCGTTCAACCTTATCTGCAATCTCATCCTCGGCAACTTCCAGGGCATAGCGCGTTTGGAGATTCATCCAGAACATCGGACTGTTGTTGAAGTAGCGCGCGAAACGCAGGGCTGTGTCAGCAGTAATTGCGCGTTTCTCGTTGACGATATCGGCGATCCGCGTCACAGGGACGCGCAAGTCCATAGCAACTCTGTTCATACTTAGTCGCAGAGGGAGCATAAACTCTTCTCGGAGAATTTCTCCCGGATGCACCGGTTTAAGTTTCTTCGTCATCCTGCTGTCTCCTAGTGATAATCCACGATTTCAACTTCGTAGGTATGCCCATCGCGCCATACAAAACAGACGCGCCATTGGTCATTGACCCGAATGCTGTACTGCCCCTTCCGGTCCCCTCTCAGGCGCTCTAGCCTGTTTCTTGGCAGCGTTGAGAGCGTCCGGATGTCCTGCGCCGCATCTAGTATGTCCAGCTTCCTAAGAGCCTGACGCTCGATGGCTTTGAACCGGCGGACAGACTCTCGATGAAATAGGCGCCCGCTATCGGCGCAGCGGAAGGACTGAATCACAATCCAACAATATACTGCGTCGCGTTAAATGTCAAGTAGTACAGGACCCGCAGAATTTGAGCGTCTTAGGAGCGGCAAAGCAGTGACAGCGAATCGTTGGGGATAGACATCGCGAATCGCCCAGCCACGTTCTACAAGCCGACTTCGCAGGACTAATCCCGCTGGGGAAGCCGGATATAAACCATGCTCTTGTCTCCATAGTCGCCCGGAGCGGGGCACAAATTCCCTATGCAGATGATTTCGTCATTTCGTCCGTTTGCCCTTATGTGTGCTGCGCCGGCTCAGTGCTCATTCTGGACAGAATAATCCATAATATGACATAATGAATGACCTGGAGATCGCGAACGGCAACAACCCGAGGTTGGCAAGAAGGGTTGGGTCGGTCGTCGCAATGTTTTTGGGTGCCGCGTTGGGTGCGGTCATCATACGTTACTCCATCTCAGCGGCCTTGTGGCTTGGGACAGTGATCTCCGCCTTGTGCAGTGCGGCATTGTTTCGCGCGTTGCGCACGCCCGATAAGCTGTGACGGCAAGAGTCGCCTCTCAGCTGAGGAGTTGTACTTGACTCACGGAGCGCTACGGTTCAAACAACCGCTGTACCGGTGAACCGTGACCTCGCACATCAAGGACGCGCCAAATCAGTGCCGCTAAACGCGCTTGTATTGTTCCTTTTCGCCGGCTCGGATGGTGGCGGAAAAAGTACCGGCGGCGACGTGCAGCTTGATCGGAACGGCAAAACTCAACGGACTCGACCCGGAAAGTTACGCCTTAAGCGGCGTCAAACTTCGCGACTGGGGATTGACGCCGTAATAGGAAAAATGAAATCCACTTAAGAGGCACTTTCAAACAGGAGAGGTACGATTTAATTCTGCCAAGTGGAAAGGGGCTCATGAGTCTGCCGAGAATGTGGACGATCAAAAGCACGATTTGGGTCGTCGCTGTTGCGATTAACCGTCACAATACCAAACGTGCGCTCCGTGTAAGCGTTCCCTGCATATAATCCCAGACAATCAACAACACCGCCGCCGCATTCCACATCCACATAAACAGCGTCATCACCTTCCGGGTATACGACTTATCTCGCCACAGCCACAACGCATCCGCAACAAACCACACCGCACCAGCCGCCAGGAAACCACCAATGACGCGATCGTGAAAATACCGGGTGACCAGCGCAACTTCCACGCTGAGAAATACGGCCATCAGCAGCTTCGTTCGCACCGCGCCGATTCGCACCGCCGTGGTCGTCCTCCCTGCTTCTCGATCCGGCACAATATCCATTACTTCACCAAACAGGTGCGAATGCATCGCAAACAGGGCACCGAAAGCGAACGTTTGCCAGGGCAGTTGCGGGACTCCATTCACCCAACTGCTCAGCACGAACACCAGCAGATAGCTCGCCTGCATCAGCACGTCAAACGGCGGCAGCGTTTTAAATCCGATTCGCGGCGCATTGTAGAGCGCCACGGCCACCAGGAGCGCCCCAAACCACAGTAAAGCTTGCGCGCCGATCCACACCAGAAATGCGATCACAAACGGAATCTGCAGCGCCACAATCTGCCATCGCAACGCAGCTAATTGTTCCCTCCGCCCCAGTGAACCGAACAAAAATGTGCCCTTGCGCGGGTTCAGCCGGTCCGCTTCCACGTCAAAAATATCATTCACGCCATAAAGCACGAATCCCAGAGGAATCAGCACGTATGCCAACCCCACCCAGAACTTCGCGGAACTGAAATTGACGGAATGCCCGAGTGGCATCAGGTAAAACAGTGCCGTGGTAGTCCACAAGCCCGGACGGCAAACCTGCAACAGAAATGCAAAATCGCTCTGCCGCGACCCGGCACTTACCTCACCCGCAAGCGAAGCCGCCCTTTGTGCCATTCATTCCAATATAGGACCGAAGCGCTCTCATTAGGAAATTCAAAACCACCGAAAGTGCCAAACTCGCTATTTCGTCTGACTCGTTCGTTGTTCTTTATAGTTTGAATACGAAAAACTCGTGACGACGTTTGAGTCGCCCCCGAAATCCGTTGCTGTGTTTGCGTGTGATTGGTCCTGTGGGCAAAAACTTTTTTGTCATCGTGCGCATTCTGTTATGCTCTGCCGCAAAGGAGGTCCCATGAACCGTGTAATCTCTCTGCTGTTGCTTTCGATATTTGCTCTGGTGATTTGTACTCGAACCTTGTCCAAGCCGCAATCTGACGAGGAAACTCTGAAGAATCTGGAAATGGATTCTGCCAAACATGCAGGGTTTGGCGAGTCGGATGTCGCATTCCAGAAGTCTATTCTCGGAACACGTTCCATTTCGATTGATCCGCTCGGACACGTCTACGATCAGACTCCAGCCGATATGGAAAAGATGGTTGTCGGAATCAGAACCGCCAACCCTGACGCAAAGGCGAAAATCGACGTAAGCGATATAAAGGTGCGAATCTCGGGCGACACGGCCACTGTGTTGTACAGCGGAACTTACACTGCTACCGGCTTCAAAGATCCGAACGCCAATGTTCCAGGAGCACATTTTGTTGCTATCGACACTTGGCAGAAACAATCCGGGAAATGGAAACTTCTCGGTGGTGCGGCAGTTTCGACAGAGCCGATCCCGCCTGAGGCATACAAGACGCCGGCACCGGGATCGAATTGACAATTCAAATTGAACGGGAATCATCAGTGTCTGCCCAATATTCGTCCCGGCAGCCTGCGAGATACAGTTCCCCGCCACTGGGGGCAGGTGGGTTAACCTAGCCAGCTTTTCGGTTGAGTACAAATGGCAGCCTTGGTATGGGCTGCCTTTGTATTTTTGCGGAACTCGTTTTTTTTACGGAACACTCGGATCGGCTACGCGGTCGAAAACGCTCACACACTTTGTCTCGCTGTCTCCTCTGTCAGACCTTCCTGGATTATTTTGCGGCGAAAAAAACGCTTCAACTCCGGATCGCGACGCACGATATGGATCCCCCCTTCTCCCCAGAGAAATCGCAACAATGGATTGCCTTGTTTGCTTAAGTCACCCAGGCGCTGTCGCCCTCCACTGGAATATTCACCCGCGATCATCCCTACATAACTAGCCAGTTCTTTGCTGTTTGCGAATCGAAATGGCTCACCCAGGAACACTTCGGTCGCTAGCGCCGTGAACCGTTCCACGCCGGGGTGCGTCATCAACAACCGTGTTGCGGATGTTCACAAGCTTGCTGCTCGACTCGCTGATTTGGTTTTTCGATCTCCGTCTCAAATTTTCCCTGTTATCATTACCGGTTCCATTTGATACTTCGAGGAGCATCTATGCGCAAATCTGTATGTTGTCTGCTGCTTTTCACCTTTGCTACTGCTTGCTTGGCTCAGCAAAATTCATTGAGTACGCATTTCGACGGCAAGTCCTGGTGGGTACACGTGAAATTCCTGGCGGACGATTCGTTGGAAGGCCGCAACACGGGCAGCGAAGGTTTACGCAAGGCCCAAGCGTATGCGGTGGAACAACTACAGAAGGCCGGCCTTGAGCCCGCGGGCACGGATGGCTTCTACCAATCCATTCGCTTCACGCAATTCCAAGTTGACGAATCCAAATCATCGCTTGCGCTCGTTGCCAACGGCCAATCGCAACTCATCTCGTTCTCCGATGATGCGTTCATCAGCTCGCGGTCCACGCGCAGCTCGGTCAATGTCGGCGCGCCCTTGGTTTTCATTGGCTATGGCCTGAAGATTCCCGAAAAAAATCTGGATGAACTCGCAAACGTGGATTTAAAGGGCAAGATTGTGGTCTACCTCGCTGGTTCGCCCGCTGATATTCCGACAGCGCTCGCGTCGCACTATCAGACTCCGCCTGAGCGCTGGAAATCCCTATACGCCGCGGGCGCAATCGGCACAATCGCCATTCCTAACCCTGCGTCCATGGACATTCCATGGTCGCGTATTTCAGTGAACCGCAACCAACCATCGATGGATCTTGCTGATCCGGAGTTCTACGAGACTCCAGGGCTTCAACTCGGTGTCACGTTCAATCCAGCTTCAGCAGAGAAACTCTTTGTGGGGTCCGGGCACACTTTTGCCGAGATCGCGGCTCTGGGCAAGGACCGCAAGCCTCTTCCTCATTTCCCATTGGCCGTTTCGCTGGACGCCAAGGCGGCAATCCAAACCACGGCGGTGGAGTCTGCCAATATAGTGGCCAAGCTACCGGGCTCCGATCCCGTGTTGAAAAACGAGTTTGTGGTTCTTTCCGCGCACATGGATCACTTGGGCATCGGCGCTCCGATCAACGGCGATCGCATTTACAACGGTGCCATGGACGATGGGTCCGGCAGCGCTTTGGTTCTTGATGAAGCGGCCAGCCTGAAAGCACATCCCGAACAAGTGCGGCGCTCGCTGCTCTTGCTGCTGGTGACCGCGGAGGAAAAGGGTCTCCTGGGCTCAAAATATTTTGCTGCGCATCCCACGGTGCCGCTCAAATCCATCGTCGCGGACGTCAACGTGGACATGTTTCTTCCGATCGTGCCATTGAAGATTCTGAAGGTGGAGGGTATCGAAGAATCCGATCTCGGGTCGCGTGCCGCCGCCATTGCCCAATCGATGGGCATCAAGCCGATCGCTGATCCAGAGCCGCTACGCAATGCTTTCATCCGCAGCGATCAGTACAGCTTCATCAAGAAAGGTGTGCCCGCAGTCAAAGCAGACGTCGGCTTCGAACTGGGCACGCCCGAGCAGAAAATCTTCAAGGACTGGCTCACGAATCGCTATCACGCACCTTCCGATGACATAAACCAACCGGTCGATCCGGCTTCCGCAGCACTATATGAGGAATTCACCCGCCGGTTACTCCTCGAAACCGCCAATTCTTCCGCGCGCCCGCAGTGGAAGCCAGAGTCGTTCTTCCGGCGCTACGCCGGCAACTAACACCCGCCGTCTGCTCCGGGTGTCATGTGGCCGTTCCGCAAAAAGACGACGCACCGACAACTCGCTCAGCGCCTCTCTTTACCCTTCCCAGAACCTGTTTGCGCAGGTATCGTAGACCGATTCGCGCACCTCTCAAAAGGAGGATGGGATGCGTTTTGAAAGACGCCAACTGCTTCGAACCCTATCATTTGCTTTCGGCTCGAGCTTCATCTGGAATCGGAACCAACTCAGCGTCGCCGCGCAGACAGCCACACAGCCAAAGGTCTCCCCTGCCCCTACGGCGGCCGCTGCTCGCGATGGAATCGCTGGAGAAACGGAAATGGAAAAAGTGACCGGAATTGGAGGATTCTTCTTTCGAGCCAAAGATCCGAAAGCGTTGGGGCTTTGGTACCGGCAACATCTGGGGATTTCAGTGATACCAACGACCGCAGAGGAACACGGGTGGCAGCAAGAGGCAGGATCAACCGCTTTCGCTCCCTTCCCTGAGACGAGCAACTATTTCGGGGATGCCAACAAGGTCTGGATGCTGAACTTTCGAGTGCGAGATCTCGACAAAATGGCGGCCCAGCTGGAGGCTGCCGGAATAGCGGTAAAGATTGATCCGCAATCTTATCCCTACGGTCGGTTTGCCCGCGTGCATGACCCTGAGGGAAATCCGATCGAATTGTGGCAGCCTAAGGTTCCAGACACCAAAGGCTAAGTTGCAAAGCAGTCCAGGATTGTTTCTGGATTTCTTCGCCCAAATACGGCTTAGCGTCGCAGTTACAGCACCAGCGGAATTTTGCAGAGAACACGTGAATTTTTGCCCCGAGTTTCGCGCGACAATTTGTTATCCTGCGTCGCGTGAAACTTCCATTTCTGATTGACACCGATACAGCTTCCGATGATGCAGTTGCGTTGATCATGGCGCTGCGCTCTCCCCAAATTCAGGTTCTAGCCATCACCACGGTTGCGGGAAACGTGGATGTCCATCAAGCCAGCCGTAATGCGCTCTATACCGCCGAGCTTTGCGATTCCAATGTGCCGGTGTTTGAAGGCGCGGGACAACCACTCAAGCGCGCGCATTTAAACGCCGCCTGGTTTCACGGACGCGATGGCCTCGGCGATCATGGCTACCCGCCGCCACGCCGCGCTCCGGAAAAGCAGAGCGCTCTAGCTGCCATCATCGACACGATTGAATCTCACCCAGGCCTGGTAATGGTCACGCTAGGCCCGCTTACTAATGTTGCGCTCGCCTTGCAAAAGAAGCCGGGCATCGCCGCGAAAGTGAGTCGTTGTGTGGTCATGGGCGGCGCGCCCTGCTGCGAAGGCAACGTCACTCCCGCGGCCGAATACAACATCTGGTGCGATCCGGAAGCGGCGCGCATCGTGGTGACAAGTGGCCTTCCCATTGAACTTGTTGGTTGGCACCTATGCCGAGGCGAAGCAGTACTGAATCCATCCGACATTCAGCATGTTCTAAGTCTCGGCACACGCGTCGCCAGGTTTGCCATGGAGTGCAACAGCCGCGCGCAAGAGGCTTTCCTCGAACAGACTGGCGAACACGGGATATCTCTGCCAGACCCTGTCGCCATGGCCGTCGCGTTGGATGCGTCTATCGTCACTTCGCAGTCAGAGCATTTCGTGGACGTCGAAACGGAGAGCGAACTCACCCGCGGCATGACCGTGGTTGACCGTCTAAACGTCGCGGATGACGAACGCAACCGCGATGTCTGGGCCTCAAGTCTCGCCGCAGGACACAAAGCGAAGGTCTTCTGGACCATCGACAACGCCCGTTGGAAACAAGGTCTCTACGCCACGCTGAGTTAGCGCTGCAACTGGCGGTGCCCGAAACCCAGTAACTCAGGCCAACTGGAGATGCTATGACTTCAACTGGAACGACACCAACTTGTCGTATTCTTACCTTACGAAAAGAGAGGGCGCTCTAGGCGCGGCGACAATGAATAGAGCGATCGATCCCATGCTCACACGACGAAAATTTCTTGCCACCACAGCCTGCACCGTGATTGCAGCACGTCTTCACGCGCAAGGCCAAAGCAAGGTCCGGGTTGCCCTCAACATCCCCAGCGAAGCGACTGGCCCTCATATGCCCGTTGACTTTGTCGGCCTGTCTTATGAGGTGCAGCAACTCGCGGACCCGACTTTCTTTTCGGCGCAGAATAGCGGCTTGATTCGCGAGTTCAGAGCACTCTCGTCAACTGGCGTTCTCCGGCTTGGCGGCAACACCAGCGAGTTCGCTTACTGGAAACCTAAGCCTGACTCTCCCGAACCAGAGCATCCTTCAATCCGTGAGGTCACGGGCGAGCCGAAGGCTCGGTACTACGCAGTAACGCCCGAGGCAGTCAGGAATTTGTCGGAGTTCCTCCAAGCCACCGGTTGGACCTGCGTGTACGGCATTGGGATGGGCACGAATACCCCGGCGCGCGCCGCGGAGGAAGCGGCGTTTGTAGCTGAGACGCTGGGCAACCGCCTGCAGTATTTCCAGATCGGAAATGAAGCAGATCTATTTGACCGGCACCTGCGTGATCCAAAGACGTGGTCGGCCAAGATGTACCTGAAGGAATGGTTCCCGCTAGCGCACGCTATCGCAGCTCGGGTGCCCGCGGCAAAGTTCGGCATGCCTGATGTTGCGAGCAAGATATCATGGCTGACCGAGATTGCCGATCAGTGGCCTTCCATCCAGGCCCCGCCCCACGTAACGACCCTGAGTCATCATTATTACTTTGGCGGGCCGGCGACGAACCCTGACGTCAACATTCCGAACCTGCTGAAACCGGCGACGATGCAAAAGGTGCAGAACACGGCCAATATCGCAACAGCCGCAGCCAGCAAGATCGGTGCGCACGTGCGCATGACTGAAGGCAACACGTGCTATCGCGGAGGCAAGCCGGGTGTCTCCGACGTGTTTGCCGCTGCGCTCTGGTCAGCCGACTATTCGCTGCAGCTGGCCAGTAACGGCTACTCCGGTGTCAATCTGCATGGTGGTACGGGCAAATCCGTGGCCAATTCGGTGGGCGGATCGCTGCCCGGCGACGACCTTCTGCAAGCGACTGGCGAAACTCCCGAACAGATCGCCACGCATCCGCATCCTTTCTATACACCGATTGCAACGTTTGGCTCGGATTATCGGTTAGAGCCGGTTGCGTATGGACTCAAGTTTGCCGGCTCGTTCAGCGGCGGAATCCTGTTGAAGACCGAATTCTCAACAAAGCTGCAGGCTGCAGGAGTCAACGCAACGGCCTATGCCGCGAAACTGCCGGCCGGCCAAACATCGGTGATCATTCTGAACAAGGACGCGGTAGCGGACATGGAGGTGGAACTCGACTTTGGTAGCGGCATGAGCGGAATGGTGGAAACCGAAAGGTTACACGGACCGGCACTAGACAGCCGCGATGCGCACATCACAACGTCAACAAAAACCGACTCGCTCAAGCAGGGTAAGTGCTCTGTAGTTGTTTCCCGTGCAACGGGACTACGCCTGACACTGACTTGAGGCATCTCGGCGATTCGCGCAGCCAGTTCGACCGTTTTTCCAAAGGTGATCTAGTCCGAGTTAGACCTGGCTTCTTCTCGGCTAGACCACTTCATCTGTGGACTTGTTTGAAGTCGAAATAAGCCATATTCATGTTGCCGTTCGTCAATATGTGTACGGTGAGAACATTCTTTCTTTTGTTGAGCCGAACTTTGAAAAGTTGCGAGGCCAGATTCCAGTGGTGCCATTGACGCCAGGCCAGCGGTTCAGCAGGATCATTTGTCGAAGCGATCTCCAGGGGCCCTGTCGCATCCTTTCCATTCACATCCACTGATATTGTTCCGCCACGATTCGACGTGTACAGGAAATCGGCGGCGTATGTTCCTGCGTGTGTCACATCCACAGTGACGTTGAACCACTCACCGGGTTCGGTCCAGCCAACATAGAGCAGGTCTGCGGGAGGAACAACCTTGTCGAAGGCGTTGTCGTCGATCGGATCTGGCTTCCTTTGAAACTTCGTGTAGGAAGTATCCACTCCTTCGTGGATACGAAATTCGTTCAGGTAGGTCCCGTCAGCAGGGTTCAATTCTCCGCTGCCGTGGTTCTGTGGATCGCTGTCGTGATACGCGACTCCTTCGCCGCCCAGGTCGTAGTAAGCACACAATACTCGTCCCGGTATTTTTTGTGGGCCGCCCTGATAGCGGCTGTCGTGATAAGGCAGGCCTATATACTGGCTCAAGAATGATTGGGAAAACGTAATTGCCGGTAGCACCGATGCCGCTACGAAGCATAAGGAAAACGCTCTCCGGTTCATCCTGCCTCCCTGAGTACCGATAACCTATATGCAGTTGCGAAACTCCGCCAATCGGCGGCAGCGACCGCTCAAGTATGTTCCGCATTCAGACTTGGAAAAGTTCGATCCCGTGCGCTTTTCCGAGATTGCCCGAGTATTTCTTATCGGTCCCATTGTTCCAATGTTCGTGTACGCCAAGGCTGCGGCATCGAATGCCGTCGCGTTCAGGATCATAGAGAGTTTTCGAAGGTGGGTCATTCGCCAGGGCAGATTCGCGCAGGTAGTTATCGGCATTCGCAATATCCGGAAGATCGGGCCATTCCGAAGTGAGAAAATCGAAGCCGACGGAATCGATCGCTACGCCGTCAAACGACATAAAAATGCTATTCGGCCAAGCATCGTTGAAGGGCGCCATCTTCCACTTGCGATGAGGCGGACCATCCACGTTGTCGTTTCCATAGAGTCCATCAACGATAAAAAGGATGGTTTTCTC
>Ga0209625_1000342_pt1 | contig 12042 bp, 9 predicted proteins | sample JacPin_JW_Ref_M2_FD_187960 | JGI IMG/M metagenome (GOLD analysis project Ga0209625, IMG submission 187960) | Forest soil microbial communities from Algoma, Ontario, Canada - Jack Pine, Ontario site 1_JW_Ref_M2 (SPAdes) (version 2) | ecosystem: Environmental > Terrestrial > Soil > Boreal...
GGGGTAACGCCGCCCTCGTTCCGCGGGACTGTATTGATTTTCTCTGCCGATTTCTTTGTGCCGATGGTCAACCAGGAACAGGTAGACGGGTGGAACGGCCTGAACGCGCGCGGAAACCGTTGGGTTGGTGAAGTAATTGGACATCTGAAGGCGGGAGTCACTTCGCCCCAGGCGGTTACCGACCTGAACTCGATTGGTTCCGATCTGGAAAAGAGCTATCCCAAGGAGGATGGCCAGATGAGCTTTACCTTAGAGCATGCAGGTCTTCCTGGCGGCGGCTTTAATGTCGCAATACAGGCGTTCCTTGCCGGATTGATGCTGCTGGCGGGATTAATCCTGCTGGCCGCATGTGCCAATCTGGGCAGCCTGTTTGCCGCGCGCGGCGCTGACCGCTCCCGGGAAGTTGCTCTGCGACTCGCGCTGGGAGCGGGCCCCACACGCATTCTGCGGCAACTATTTACTGAAGCCGTTCTGATTTCAATGATGGGGGGCGCTGCCGGGCTTTGGGGCAGCGTAGTGCTGCTGCACTGGCTGAGCGCATGGCAGCCGTTTCCGCAATACCCCCTGAATATGCCGGTGAATCCGGGCGCAAATGTCTACGGAGTTGCTTTGCTGTTGAGTTTAGCGAGTGGGTTCCTGTTTGGTGCGGCCCCGGTGAAGCAGGTACTGCGCGCGGATCCGTATCAGATCATCAAGTCGGGATCGACCGCCGCGGTTGGGCGGCGGTTTACAGTCCGAGATTTGTTACTTGCCGTGCAAATCGCAATCTGCGCAGTGTTAGTCACCTCTTCCATGGTTGCGGTGCGCGGACTGGTACGCTCGCTGCACAGCAATTTCGGTTTTGAGCCGCGGAACGCCACGCTGGTAGATACAGATTTGAATATGGCGGGTTACACAGCCGATCAAGTGCCCGCAATGCAAAAGCGTATGATCGATGCGATGGCCTCGATTTCTGGGGTAACGTCCGTAGGATTGGTCAGCGTCCCACCATTACAAGCGGCCTGCTGCAGCGAGTCGAATATTTTTACTGACAAAACAGCGGATCTCAGGCCATCGAATGCCGCTGCTCGCGCCATAATGTTCAGCATCTCTCCCGAATGCCTCCAGGTGGCGGGCACGCCCTTGTTGGCGGGCAGAGACTTAACGTGGCATGACGACAAGAATGCGCCGCGCCTAGCCGTGGTGAATCAGCTATTTGCTCGCAGAATGTTCGGCTCCGCCACAAATGCGCTGGGCGGATACTACAAAGTGGACGATGGAACCCGCATTCAAGTCGTGGGCATTGTAGAGGACGGAAAATATTCTCCGAACATCACGGAAGATCCACGGCCGGCGATGTTTTTGCCAATCCTGCAATCACCCTCCACTGAGGCGTGGCTGGTGGTGCGCTCGAACGGCAATTCGCATCAACTCGCGGCGGCCATAAGAAGCAAAATGCGAGACCTGGACGCAGGGCTGCCTACTTTCATCCAAACATGGAACGAAGCAATGGACGGAGCTCTATTTCCTTCGCGTATGGCGGCGGCGTCGCTGGGTGTGCTCGGCGTGATGGGCGCGATGCTATCTGTGACTGGTATCTTCGGAATGGCAGCATATTCTGTCAGCAAGCGGCTGAGGGAATTGGGAATTCGTATGGCCCTCGGCGCACAGCGCAAGGAAGTGTTACAGGCAGCGTTGGGACGTGCATTCAAATTGCTGGCTTATGGTTCCGCAGCGGGGTTGCTCCTCGGAATTCTGGCGAGCCGGGTTCTGGCTTTCATCGTGTATCAGGCAACTCCACGCGATCCGCTGGTATTGGCTGGTACTGTTCTAGCGTTGTTGTTGCTGGGGCTAGTAGCTACCTGGATTCCCGCGCAACGCGCGCTCTCGATTGATCCAGCGATGTTGCTGCGCGAGGAGTGAACTCGAATTTCTTGAGGTTGTGCACATTTCTCGTTATTTCGGCCGAGTTACGTTCTGACGAGAAACTCGGAAAGAACCCAAGTGGGGAAGGTTTGCCGACCAGGCTATACCGGGACTTCCCCTGAGCCAAAGCCTCTGATGAGAATTATGTGGCATTGGAGGCGGTTCCATGCTCCTTCTTCCCTAGCCCTGCATCCCAGCGCCACATAACGCCGAACGCCACAGAAGAAATCAAACTCGATGGTTATCGAGCACTCGCGGTCAGGCCTGGAACTGGTGTCACTTTATTCTCGCGACGAAGAAAATCTCTGAATAGACAGTTTCCCTATATCGTCGAAGCGCTGACCGATCTGCCCGAGGGAACGGTTGTCGATGGAGAAGTGGTTGCGATCGATGACCGCGGCCGTCCGAACTTCAACGTTCTTCAGAATTTCCGGGCTGAAGCATCTCGGATTCATTACTACATTTTCGATCTACTGTGCTGGAAGGGCCGTGACTTGACACACCTTCCACTGATCGAACGGCGGGCGCTCTTGAAGGCACTCGTTGTTGTGCGCGACAAGAGAATCAAGACTGCGGAGTACGTTGAGGCAGCGCCAACGGATCTGCTAGCTGCGGTGCGCGAGCAGGGGCTTGAAGGAATCATCGGGAAACAAAAGGATAGCCACTACCAACCGGGAAAGCGAAGCGGCGCCTGGATCAAGCATCGCGTGAATTGCGGGCAAGAGTTCGTGATCGGAGGCTATTTTCCCGGACCACACGGCTTCGACTCACTGATCGTCGGCTACTATGACGGGGAGAAGCTGATGTATGTGGCAAGAACGCGCAACGGATTTGTTCCGCCCTCCCGGCGACAAGTGTTTTCGAAATTGAAAAATCTCGTGACGCCCGCGTGCCCATTCGCGAATTTACCGGAAACGCGGCGATCACGATTTGGGGAAGAACTCAACGCTGAAAAAATGAAGAAGGCAGTTTGGTTGAGGCCAGAAGCGGTCGCGCAGCTTGAGTTCCTAGAATGGACCGAGGGAAACAGGTTGCGGCATTCGAAGTTTGTCGGACTGCGGGAGGACAAGAACCCGCGAAGCGTGGTCAAAGAGCAACCCTAGCGTTCCCTTTCGCCTTCGCTGTCCGGAACTTCAGCCCTCTCATTGCTGCAGCGGGGTTGTCCTCAATCCATCGTCGGATCGGGGGAACCATAGTCTTAGAGGAATCGACGGTCGGGCCAACCCCTATCCAACGCTGCGCGGTCCCGCTTACTGCCTATTTCGGCGTTCGATTCCCTCCTTTCTTGAATATCAGGGAGGATGGAACCGCAGCTCCATCCTCCCCCTCACGTTAGAGAGATTACGGGACATTCACGAGGTATCCGGTTACGGTGACAAAAATTGAGTATGGGTTACTGTACGTTGTGTCGGACGCGAGTACTTCCGCCCGCACGGTGGCGTTTGTGTCTTCGTATATCCGTGTTTGCTGGCCGACCTTGTATTCGTCCAAATTCACCCCATTGATGTTTAATGTTCCTATCAACGTTGATGGGACGAAACCAACGTCTGTATTTGCGTTGCCCACCGTTGTCTGGATTCCAAACCGTAAAGCTTTGGTGCCCGTCGGTACGTCCGCTTCCACGCTGACGAATTCAATGACCAGCCGCTGTCCGGCGGGAACAGAAGAAAAAGAAGATGTGGGGGAAGTAAAACTGATATTACAGGACACGAAGCCGTTCGTCGGGAGCTGATTTATCACGTCGCAGCTCCCGAAGACGGGCTGACGTGCAGGATTGTCCACGTCGCGTGTAAAAAGCGGTGTGCCGGTTGCATTGGAAAAGGAGACCGGCTGTGCGACGCCGTTGAAGCTGACGGTTTGTGTTGCGGGGAAGTTGCTGACGCCAACATTCCACGCGCCGTTCTGAGAGGCATTGACGGTTCCCTGTACCTGCAGAGTGGCGTTCGTGACGTTCACGGGTACGGTGTTGGTGACGTTTGCATTGACCGCGCCTGTGACCGGTAGCGGAGTGTTCACGACCCTCACGGGCGAAGCCGGTTGCTGGGCAGGTGTTGGACTGCTGGTCAAAAAGCCTAAAGCAACCGTGAAGATGAGCAGAACCAGAGCGACCAGAAGGGTATTCGAGACTTTTTTCATAATCGTTTTCCTCCTAAGCAGATTTTTGTGGGCCCAAAAACTGTAAATGGCTTTGTTGATATCCTGGCAACAGGAGCTGCCAGAAACGGAAAAGCAGCTCCTCACACCGCGCAAGTCGCGGGGATTCGCTGTGACACCCTGCGAGGTGCGCCGCATAAGCGAGGAAGTCAACTGAACCCCGTGAGTCGGTTGCTACTCTATAATTCGGAAAAAACAGAGGAAGTAGCTCAAGCAATCCAAAGATTTCAGGTTGAACTAACGAACCCGTCATCTCATCGGTCTGGGGCCAGGAAGCCGTTAATCGTTCCGCTTACGACCTCGCCGGGGACCGCAGGATACAAGTCTAGAAAAAACACGCCAGGATTCTGTAGCACAATTCCGGTCGGAAATGTCTGCCAGCCTCCCGCCCTGCCATTCGAGTCGGTGAGGGCCGTACTCTGCGCCTCGGCTGCGTTGTTACCAATGCTGGTAGACGGCATTAGAGATGCGACCCGGGTTTGGTTGGCAGCGACGGGCGAGCCATAGACCACCCAACTGAAGTTGGTTACAACCAGCACCTGCCCCGCGGGAAGCGTGAAAGTTTCCAGGATTCCACTATTCTTCCCAACAAATAGATTGAACGTGAACTGCTCAAAAGTAGTGTTTGGATTTCCCGCGCAGCCCGGACTGGCGAGGCTGCTTGCTGAAAGCGTTATAGTGTTACTCGCAAGTTGCGGTTGCAAAGGAGAGTTGGTGACGTTTGCGTTTACCGTACCAGAGACCGGCACGGTGTTGGTGACATTTGCGTTGACCGTACCAGAAACAGAAACGGGCACGTTAGTATTGGTGATGTTTGCGTTGACGGTACCTTGCACCGGCAGGGGAGTGTTCACAACCGTGACGGGCGCTGGCGCAGGCGCACCCTGGACTGGCGTTGGAGGGTTGGTCAAAAAGCCTATGGTAAGGGTGACCAGACCGAAGCCCAAACCAATCAGAAGGATTTTGCCGAATTTTTTCATGGTGATTCTCCTCATTATGGCTTTGGATACAGGCCCATGAGATGGGCCAAACTCTCGTGCATTCGGGCGCGGACCGCAATGCACGGGGGATGAACTGGAAAACAATTCTTGGTGAACATGCAGGGAAGGCAGCAGCAAAAGCGCAGCGGCAAAAAATGTGAATGAAAGCATCCTTCTGGGCTGGTTCATGGTGTGCCTCCTGAAACCTTCCTTACCCTCTAATTCGGAAAAAGCGGCCAAACTGGCTCATGCTAAACATCAGTCGTTCACGATCCGGAGGCGCTGCGAAAGCTTCATCAAGTCGGTGAAGCGCGAAGAAATCTATGCGAACAAGTACGAGAATCTGGAGAACCTGCGAGCGAACATCGGGGAGTTCATCGAGGAGTATTACAATCGAAAGCGACTGCACTCGGCTCTGGGTTACCGATCCCCCGAGGAATTCGAGCAACAACGCAAGCGAGAAAGTTTCGTGGGCTGTATGCGTCAGAGGAACGCATACGATGAAACCCATGAAACCACAGGGGGTCCTGCTTTCGTGCCACTAGCTACCATCGTTGCGTTCATTTGCTTTAGTCTCCTTTTATTAAGAAATTTGTTTGGGCCTAATACTCTTCGGGCAACAAGAGCGTGGTTACGGAGCGGTTCGATTCCGTGATAATCCACAACTTGTCGCCAGCGTGTGTGCGGTAGGCGCTCATGAGCCGGAACCGGTGCTCTAGGCTGTAGTCGTTTTCCTTGCGGTCCTCGTCGGACAAATCACTCGCGGTTGACATGGCGTGTGAGGAACTCGCCCGGCTGTTGTCCTGCCTTCTTAAGCGCGGCCAAAGCGCCCGGTGTTGCGACGACCTGGCCGAGTTCGAAAGCAGGCTGTTTGCTGAGTTGTTGCATGGGAAAAACTCCTTTCGTTGGTTTCGTTTTTTGCTTCTTAGAGGCACCGCATAGAGCGGCGCATTAAAAGCAAATGCCCTTCCTCGCGGGGCGAGGCGCCTGGCCGTCCGCGCTGTCAATGGCGCGCAGTTTGCGTTCACGGGAGCGGAGCGGAAGCCCTTGACGGAAGAAGCGGGCGGATCAGGCGCAGGTTTTCAGTAGGAAGGGCAAAAAAGACAGGAATCGTTTGCATGCAGGGAGGAGGTTATGCTCAGAGGATTTCTGTAAGCAGCTGAGAGGGAAGAAGAGAGATGTTAAATCGGTGTTGTTCCGTCCAATTAGGGCATCCCGGTCGGTCGGAATACCCGAAAAGGATGCCGTAGCGACTAGTTCCCCATACCTACTCAGAGGCGTCGAGAAGAGAAAATGTAAGAAAAAATCTTGGTTCCAGTACATTTTTCGGCAAGTCGCGCAGCCGGAGCAAGCTCTTGGCCACCTCTGCTGAGTCACTAGCGTCGAGGCAATTTGCGGCGGATTATTAAGATGAAGGTACGGCCGTGGCGTCTAAGCAGGTAACCGTGCTGCGGTGGTTTGGAACGCGCCGGGGTTGCCTGTCTTCCGAGCCTAATGACCAACCAAGTCAGTGGAAGCGGCTGATTATCACGGACGCGTGGCCCCACAGGCGAGTGAACATCTCTTTTTACTCGGCAGCCACCCCCCTTCACTGTTTTGCATTCAGAGCGTGAATCCTACGTTGCGTATCGACGAGATCCCTTGCGACAAGAGCGTTCAAGGGGGCAGTCCTGGTTAGACGTTGCTGAATCGCGAGCGCTTGTCAGTGAAGTGGCGCGCCAAGTTTGGCTAGAGCAGTGTCGCACTTGGCGATTCCTTGGGCAGCCCTTTCCGCTGTTTCGCTTTCGGATCTATCCAGGGAGCCTCGCGAACGTTTCTCAGCCCAGATCTCAGAGCTTTTTTGATACCAAGCCCGAGATTGGTGCCAGAGTTTTGTTTGGGCGGAGACAGAGCCCCTCGCGTTAGTTGCCGAAGTCGAATACGCCAGACCCAACGCGAAATAGCAATCGGCAAGGCCTGAAGAGACATATCGGTCTTTCGATCCGCTAGTAGCTGCTGATTGAAAAACAGCGAGCCCTTCTTGAATGCGGCGCAAGGCTTCGGGGACGTTACCCGTCGCGATGAGTGACTCGCCAAGGCTTTCGTCGCTGAAGGCAAAATTGTCCCTTGCTAGGGCGTTCTTGGGGTCAGAGGTCACCATTTCCTTGAAGATTTCATGAGCTCGCCGGCGGGACTCCAGCGCTTTGACTTGATCACCCTGCTTATCCGAGATGTCGCCGAGGAGATCATAGGAATTTCCTAGAAACTCGCGAAGCGGAGCAGTGTTCGGGTTGGACCTGGATAACTCATCGAGAATATATACTGCTAGTTCCTGCTCTTTGCTGGCGTCGACAAAGCGATTGGTCAGCATCATCGATTGGGCGATCCCATAGTGGTCCCCTGCGAGATGCGATCTGAAGAGAGTCACTTCGCCGGAATCCGTTGCCTTCGCCGTCGCCGACTCCCGGATGGCCGCGGCTCTCCGATAGTTTTCGAGAGCGCCGGCCGGGTCATCCACTTCATTGAGCAACCGGCCTATGAAGTAGTAGCCGCTGGCTTGCCGATCGAGCAGCTTGGGATCGCTGTTTTGACCCACGACCTTTTCGAGAATGGGAGGTATTTTGCGCAAGATGTCCAATGCGCCGGCAAATTCTCCGGTGGATTCGATCGCGTCGCCCAGCCCGATATACTCGTCCGTAAGTTCGACCTGAATTGTTTTGTCATTCGGGTTTGCCGCTGCCAAGGACTCCCGAATGGCCAGAGCTTTGCGGCGGCTCTGCAAGGCCCCGGCAACGTCGCCCTGGTTAGCAAAGTCTGTGCTCCATTGAAGACTTCCGACCCGGTCATACGCGCTTGCCAACTCTCGCTGCAAAGAGGGGTCGCCAGTTGCTTCCGTCGAGAGGCTGTCGAGGTACAAGAGCGCCTTCTTGACAAGCAGTTCCCGGACTTGGGTCGATCCGGGAAGCTGGCTGATGCCATCGTGAATATCAAAGATCAAAGAGTTTGCCAGTGCCCGCACATCATTAAAACGGCGCTCCGCGCGCCCACGTTCAGCACGCGCGATTTGAGCCTGGCGAAGAGTCACACCGAGAGCGGACAACAGCGCAACTACCAGCAGCGCAGTCCCAGCTACTCCGGCCTTGTGTCGAGCGATAAATTTCGACGTCCGATAGCCGAAGGTATCTCTTCGCGCCATGACGGGCAGCCGATCCAGATGGCGCCGGATGTCCTGCGCGAATTGCTCAACGGAGGCGTAGCGACGCTGCGGTTCCTTGCGAAGCGCCATTAGGATAATGTTGTCGAGGTCGCCGCTCAGGCGCTTGCTCAACTTTTCGGGTGACCCCTCCCAGACCTCGCTGCGAGCCGAATCGCCCGTCTGCTCTCCTTCGCAATCGTCGGCTGGGAGTTGCTTCCGCCGCGCTGCCGTGCTCGGCCTTTCCGGCTCCTCTTCGCAGACCGCGCGCGAAATCTCGTGAGGCGTGTAAGTCGGCACGTTATAAGGAATGCGGCCCGTAAGCAGTTCGTATAAGACGACTCCCAACGAGTAGACGTCGCTGGCGGTGGTGATCGGTTCGTTTTTGACTTGTTCCGGGCTGGCGTACTCCGGCGTCAGTAAACGAATCAGACTGATCGTTTGTGCCGGCTGATCGGCGGCCTCATTCGACTGCAGAATCTTCGCAATCCCGAAATCGAGCAGCTTCGGCACGCCCTCGGCGGTGACCAGGATGTTCCCCGGTTTGATGTCGCGATGAATGACCAGATGCTGGTGAGCGTACTGCACGGCGGAACAAACCTGGAGAAAAAGACCAAGCCGTTCCGTCGTGGCGAGCTCATGCGCGTTGCAGTATTCATCAAGGCGCTGGCCTTCGATGAGCTCCATCACAAAATAGGGCACGTCGTCGGCCGTCGTGCCGCCGTCAAGGATTTTCGCGATGTTAGGGTGATTGAGACTCGCCAGAATCTGGCGTTCGTTTTTGAACCGGGTGGCTGTAAGCTCCGTGCCCAGCTCCGAGCGCACGATTTTTAGTGCGACTTGCTGCTTGTATTGTCCGTCGGCGCGAACAGCACGATAGACGGCGCCCATACCGCCCATCGCGATTTCCTCGAGGATTTCATACGCGCCGATGCGCTTGCCCGGAAGCAGCCGGAATCGCGCTTCCTCCTCAACAACGAAACCGGGAACGGGACCGGAGCTCAAGAAATCTGTACCCGCCTGCTCGTGCACGGCAATCAAGGACTCGACTTCGCGGCGCAGAGATCGGTCAGCGCAAGCCCCATCCAAATAGGCAGTGCGGTGCGCGGGATCCAACTCCAGAGCGGATTCCAGAATCGGCCGGACGCGTTGCCATTCTTCAGGCGTCATGCGCGCGCTTCTCCGCGATTCATCTCGCGCAGCAGCCAGGCACGTGCGGAAGCCCAACTGCGCTTAACCGTGGACGGCGAAATCCCCAGGAATTCCGAAGTGTCTTCAATCGTAAGCCCGCCGAAATAGCGCAGCTCGATGATCTGGCTCTGCTGGGCATCTAGCTTGGCGAGCCGGCAGAGCGCTTCATCGAGGGCCAGAAGATCCACTTCCTGGCCGGGCGAATGGAGCGCAGCGACGCTGGGATCGAGCGTCACGCGTGTAGCCCCGGCGCCCCGTTTGGCCGCGCGCCGGTTGCGCTCGTAGTCCACAAGAATCCAGCGCATGAGTTGAGCGGCAATGCCCAGAAAGTGCGCACGATCTTTGACGTGGAGAGACTTTTCTTCGGCAAGCCGCAGATAAGCCTCGTGGACGAGTGCGGTCGTCTGCAGGGTGTGATTCGGGCGCTGCTGTTGGAGGTGATAGCGAGCCAGACGTCGCAGCTCGTTATAGACGAGAGGCAAAATCGCCTCCAGTGCCTTGCGGTCCCCATTTCCCCAATGGAGAAGCAGTTCGCTGAAAGGACTAGGGGGCTCTAAAGCCACTTGCTGGGCCTCTGCTCGTTACTCCCGCGGGGATATGCTTCGAGCATACGCAAAACCACGCGACAATTTCAACCGATTTTGTTTTACGTATTTCGCTGAAGGCCCAGGAGTTAACAGTTCTGTGGCAAGCTCGCTGCCCTGCGTTCTGAAAAATCTTTCGACCCCGTGAGCCACTCTCACCTCTTTTTACGATTTACATAGCGAGAACTCCTTCGCGAAAGATTCACCTGATCAGGAGGACAAGAAAATGAGGCGACACATAGCAGTATGCCTGTTGACCATTGGTGCGGTGACGCTACTGGCGGCGGTCAGTGGCGCAGGCCCTTCGTTTCAATTCACTTCCATCGATTTCCCCGGCGCTGTGCTCACCAACGCCCAAGGCATCAACCCCGGCGGGGAGATCGTGGGCATCTATACGGACACGGCAGGAAAGCAGCATGGTTTCCTGCTCAGCGCCGGGGACTTTACTTCCATCGATTATCCCGGCGCTATCTCGACCAACGCGCGCGGGATCGGCCCTGGCGGAGACATTGTCGGATCTTTTACGAACGCACCTGGTGGCCCGTCCAACATCCATGGTTTTCTTCTGAGCCAAGGTGCCTTCTCCGAAGTGCAATTCCCGGGATATCTCGGCACGATCGCGCAGCGCATCAGCCCCAACGGCGACATTTACGGCTGCAACCACAACATGGACTTGATGGCCAGCATGCACGGCTTCACGCGTGCCGCAGCAGGCTACAGCGCGATTGGTGTTCCAGCCTCCATGAACAATGGCGCCACCCCTGATGGAGGAACCATCGTGGGCCTTTACACCGACATGATGACGGGACTCACGCACGGCCACTTGATTGTAAACGGCGACTTCGAGCCGTTCGACGTGCCGGGCAGCAATTTTACACGAGCTGGGACATCAATCCCTCGGGTGAAGTGGTAGGCGACTTCCGAGACACCGCCGGCAAATTTCACGGCTTTCTGCGAACTGCGAGCGGATACACCACAGTTGATTTTCCAGGAGCAATCGTAACGCGAGCTTTTGCGATCAATCCCGCCAGGGACATTGCTGGAGTCTACGTGGATTCCGGTGGCAAGATGCACGGCTTTCTGCGGAGTACGGCGCAGTGAAATGAAGTGTACAGGCAACGACTCAAGGTGAGCCAGTTTGCTTTGTTTTTACGAATTATAGGGTAGCAGGAAGTTCCGCCGAGGAAGCTGGCGGGTGCCGGGACGATACGGCCCAAAGAAAACTGAGCTTGAGACTTGTTGGTGGCCTATAGCTGCCCAAGCAATTAAATGGGAGGTGTGGGATGGCGATACGGAGGCGATCTCTGGCTCTTGTGGTTTCGCTACGACGGGGGATTCTGGTTTTGCTGCTCTTGGCAGCGGCTGTTCCGGGATGGGCTCAATGTCTCAGTAACAATTATATTAACCAGTTGGTTCCGTCTGCTGTTCCGATGGGTGGAGCTGGCTTTACCCTGACGGTGAACGGTTGTGGGTTCGTTTCCGGCTCAGTGGTGAATTGGAACGGCAACGCATTGGTTACGACCTTTGTTAACAGCGGCCAATTGACGGCAGCGGTTCCAAGCGCGGACATTGCCTCGCCCGGCACAGCTTCGATCACTGTGTCCAGCGGCGGCACCGTCGCAAACGCGGTGTATTTTGAAATCACCGGGCCCTTCATCGACCACTTGCTTCCCTCTGCCGTACCGCCTGGCGGAGCCGGGTTCACCCTGACCGTGAACGGTACTGGGTTCGTTTCTGGCTCCGTGGTGAATTGGAATGGGAGCGCATTGGCCACTACCTTCGTGAGCAACGATCACTTGACGGTAGAAGTTCCAAGCGCGAACATTGCCTCACCCGGCACGGCTTCGATCACTGTGTCCAGCATCGGCTTCGTCTCGAACGTCGCACATCTTGAAATCGCCAATCCTGTCCCCTTTATCAACCAGCCGTTGGTTCCGTCCGCCGTACCGCCGGGCGGAGCCGGCTTCACCCTGACAGTGAACGGTATTGGGTTCGTTCCGGGCTCAGTGGTCAATTGGAACGGCAGCGCATTGGCCACTACCTTCGTGAGCAACGA
>Ga0209625_1000345_pt1 | contig 12008 bp, 10 predicted proteins | sample JacPin_JW_Ref_M2_FD_187960 | JGI IMG/M metagenome (GOLD analysis project Ga0209625, IMG submission 187960) | Forest soil microbial communities from Algoma, Ontario, Canada - Jack Pine, Ontario site 1_JW_Ref_M2 (SPAdes) (version 2) | ecosystem: Environmental > Terrestrial > Soil > Boreal...
GAGATTGCAGTCCGGTGTTTCGGTGTAAATTGAACTGCCCAGCATGGCAACACCGCGCTGGCCGATATGCAGGCCTTCGTTAGGTGGATACTTGTAATGCCAAATTCCCCGTCCGTTGCGCGCATCAACGGCCCACACGTTATCCGGCATGGTGAAGTAAAGCACGCCATTCACTTCAATCGGTGTCGACTTGATGACTGAACCGAACCCATCCGCCCCGTAATTGCTGGCACGATACATCCAGGCCAACGACAAAGATGCCACATTCGAGCCGTTGATCTGATCCAACGGACTGTGACGCTGCCCCGAATATTCGCCGTTGTAGGTAGGCCAACTATCAGTCCCCGGCTTCAAGAGCGCCTCTGGAGTCAATTCCTGCCCACAAAGAACGACCGGGGCTAGCGACAGCACGATGGTGGAGGCCCAGACTCTCATTTCAAAGTCTCCAGATAGGCGAAAACATCGTGCATTTCTTGGTCGCTGTACTTCGGCAGCAGCTCTTCATGCGCGGCCCGAGGATCCTGTACATCCACAGTCGCGCTCTCGCGCGGGAAGGAGCGGTACCAACCGGCAGAATCGTGCAGTGACACCGTAAATTCATCCAAATGATCAAGCGTCCCCGAAAACCGCTCACCGGAAGCCAGCTGTACAGTAACCTTGGCGGGTGCAGGCGGCACCACCGCTCGTCCCAGCAACACATCAATTAGGTTCGGCGCGGGATACAACATCCGCCGCTGCAACTCGACAGGTTCATACTTGGTTGCCACATGCGCGAGATCACCGCTCGCGGAGTGACAGCTCCCGCAATGCCCGTCACCATTGAAGAACGCCGCGCCTTTCTGCGCGTCACCCGTAATCAAATCGCCGATCTTGTAAGCAAACCGGTTCGAAACGTCAGCCGCTCGCGAATGTAAAAAGGCCGAGATATCGGCAATCTGCTCCGCAGAAATCGCCGAGAAAGCCGGCATCCCGCGCTCTGGCCGCCCATTCTGGATAACAGGACCGATCACATCACCCTTGTTGTCGTGCAGCACTAAAGCCGACCGCACAAGATCAGGGCCGCTCTTTCCATGAGCATCATTGCCGTGACAAAACCCGCACGCAGGCACAAAAATTGTCCGCCCGCGTTCCGCCGCTTCTTTGTCGATATGCGCGCCGCCCATCAACGCGGCAATCGCATCGTCCGCATTCACCTTCTGCGGAGCGCCTTTCTCTTGCTCATTCGCCGTCTTCTGCTTCTCCGCCTTGGCCGCCTGGTCGGCCTGCCCCGAACTCATCGACGCAAACAGAAGCAAGACGGCGACAGCACCGAAGTAATGACTGGACATTCTGTCTCTCCCGGGCTTCACGATTTCAGATTCTTCATGTACTCGTAATCCACTTTGATCGCTTCGAAAGCCGGCATATCCGTGAAAGGCGGTTCTTGTTCGACAAACAGCGCACGAATCCGCGCCTTCCGACCTGCGGCGAAAATTCGGCGATAATCGATCGCGCCCCGCCCCAATTCGGTTGGTACCGGCGCCCCAGGATCTTTGTCCATCAATGTCGTTCGCGGTGTAAATCCTCTTCTGTAGTCTTTAATGTGCAGCAAGCTGTAGCGCTCCGGGTATTTCGCCAGGTAGACAACCGGATCCTGGCCCGCCACAGTCGCCCAGCCGCAGTCCAGCTCTAGTTTGACCAACTCTGAATCGGTCAACCGAACAAATTCATCGTAACCTGTCACGCCGCCGAACGACTTCCATTCAAAGTTGTGGTTGTGATAGGCGAGCTGCAGCCCAGCTTTCTTAATCTGCTCCCCAACTTTATTGAACTGCTCAGCATTCCACTTCCAGTCGTCGAGCGTAAGCCCATTGATGATTGCAATAAAAACTCCGATCTGCCCCAACTGCGGATCGGGCTTGAAGCGCGACGGATCGGCAACCCAAGGCACGGCGACTACCATAAACTCCTGCCCAAACTGATGGGCATAATCAATTTTTTCCTGAAGATTGCTAAGCAAATCGGGAAGTAGGTAGTGTCCCGAAGGATTCTTTAAGCCCGCATCATCGAGCGCCTTCTTGAGATCTTTTGCCGGTGTTTTAGTAAGTGGAGAAAGCTCCACTTGTTTGTACCCGGCGGCCGCCACTGCCCTCAATGTTCCAGCCGGATCGGTATCCATTTCGTCGCCGACGGTGTACAACTGCAACCCGATCGGCAGATTCAAAGGGCTGGCATTCATAGATGGGATCTCTAGAAAGGAAGCAGCGAGACCAGAAGCGGCTGCTTTCACAAATGCTCTGCGGGAAGTAGTTTTGATCATGGGTCGCGCCACGCGTATCCATTCCGCCCTGTCGGGCTACTGAGTCTGTGCCAACTATCCTTCACATATTGCGGGTAGCGTTTTTTCACCAGCGCGAAGAAATAATTGGAATTCATCGCTATCAAAGTCCACGTCCACAAATCCATTGCGATCACGCTTCCTTCCTCTGCTTCACCGCAAGCCTGCGGCGAACAAAACGAGGAACAAGTTGAACGGAGATTTCATGGAGGGGACGAGTATACGACTCCGAAACCCGTATGGCGATAGGGTCCGACGGTCTTATCGCCAGAGACACGCGCTTGCCGGACAAGTTCCGGAAGCACTGAACTCGATCTCGTAACTATCGAATCTACTAACGTCCGACACCACTTCATCACCGAGAAGTCCGTCGAACGCATGCGGTTATGGCAATTCTGGCAATCATTCTGACTTTCCCCGGCTGGCTGGCGGCACAATTCCATTCATTCGCAAATACTCCACCATCTGTCCGTAACGATCATAGTGGGCGACAGCGAATGTGGCCAGGTACAGGCGATTTGCTGCGCTCTGCGGTCTGCCACATGTTCTGAGTAGTGAACGTGGCCACGGCCTTGTGACCCAGTGGAAAGATTCCTTCAGGAACTTGATGACGTCGGCTTTGGTCTTCAAGTTCTCAGGTAATCGATTGGAGGGTCGCTCCCCGCGTCATTTCACCTCTGCTACGCCGGAAGACCTCGCTTGGTACGTGAGATGCCAAGCTTTTGCATCTTGAAGTAAAGTGTAGACCTCTTGATTCCCAAACGCGCAGCCGCCCCGTTGCGACCAGCGACAACCCAGCCGGTGTGCTCGAGAGCCTTAAGTATATGCTCTCTCTCCGCGTCCTCCAGGGTAATTGCCTCAAGGAATTCCGCTTCGGGAGCACTCTTCAGGCTCGCGAGAGGCGGGTACAGGACGCTGCCCGAAGTGAGTATTACGCTCCGCTCGATGAAATTCTGGAGCTCACGAATGTTCCCCGGCCACTGGTACGAGATTAGCGCAGACATCGTTTCAGGAGAAATGTGTTCGATTTGCTTATCCATTCGTCGAGCATAAATCTCGACAAAATGTTCCACTAGAGCTGTAATGTCTTGGCGGCGCGCCCGCAACGGCGGCAGGGGGATCGGAAACACATTCAGACGGTAGTAGAGGTCGCTGCGAAATTCGTTGCGCTTCACCATGTCCGCCAAATTTCGGTTGGTCGCAGCCACCAGCCGAACGTCCACCTGGTGGGTCCGATTGCTGCCCAAGCGCTCGAACTCCTGTTCCTGCAGGACACGCAGCAGTTTGGGCTGTAAGGCGGGCGGAATATCGCCCACTTCGTCCAGGAAAAGCGTGCCTTTGTCTGCCAGCTCGAAACGGCCAATCTTTTGCGCTATGGCTCCAGTGAACGCGCCTCGCTCGTGGCCAAAAAGCTCGCTTTCCAGCAGATCGAACGGAATGGCAGCGCAATTCAATTTTACGAATGGGCATCCGCACCGCACGCTGAGATTGTGAATCGCGCGCGCGATCAGCTCCTTGCCAGTGCCTGTTTCTCCCTGGATTAGAACGGTGGAATCCGTCGGCGCGACGCGTTCGACTTGTTCGAGCACCGCTTCAAGAGCAGGACTGTTACCTATGATCTGCTCGAATCTGCGCGGATTGCGGTCCTGGTCACCGGCCCCGAATCTTGCGACAGCTGCCACGGAGGACCTCCTTGCGCACCCTGATGCACGCTTCTATTAGCGGGTTCAACTTTCCAGAGCCGCCCGAACACTCTCGAGCAGTACTTCGTCGTTGAACGGTTTGGCCATAAACTCCACCGCGCCTGCTCGCAACGCCTGCATCCGCATTTTCTCGTCGCCGTGTGCTGTGATGAAGATGGTCGGAATCCTGCAATGCTCAGCGTTCAGCTTGGCCTGTAGTTCGAGACCGGACATTCCCGGCATACGGATGTCGGCGATTAAACATCCAGCTTGGCGCTGTTGGCCGGATTTCAGGAATTCCTCTGCCGACGCAAATGCTTGTGCCGGCAAGCCAACCGCTTTCAACAGGCCCTGCAGCGCGCTGCGCATTAAATCATCATCATCGACAATCGCAACCATTTTGGTCTTCCCCGGAGCGGCCATAGCAAAAATGTAGCAGCGGCCCCAAAAGCACGCAATTATACTTTGGTATGAGAGCCCGAACGCAGCCGCGATCAGAAACGTGGCCAAAATCTACAGCGGCTTGAGAAAGTGGCAGTAAAGCGTCAGACTGCGAACTGGCTTGTGTACAGCCGCGCGGGTTGGCATTTCCCTACTTTTTGCCGGTTGGAAGTTCTAGTTTCGATGCCATTCTAACCAATTCTGCCAGCGACTCGGCCTGCATTTTGCGCATCACCTGGCCGCGATGGATCTTTACCGTGATTTCACTGATTCCCAGCGCAAAGGCTATCTGCTTATTGAGCATTCCCGAGACCACCAGGCCCATGACCTGTCGCTCGCGTTCGCTCAGGGCCGCGTAACATTTTCGCAACTGGGAGACGTTACTTTGCTGACGACGCGCCACACGGTCGCGATCCAGAGCCTGGCGGATTGCATCCAGCAAGTCCTGGTCGTGGAAAGGCTTGGTCAGAAACTCCACTGCACCGGATTTCATGGCCTTTACTGTCATCGGGATATCTCCGTAACCGGTGATGAAGATGATGGGAATTTGGATACCGGCGTCACCCAACTGGCGCTGAAAGTCAAGACCGTTGACGCCAGGAAGGCTCACGTCCAGGACAAGACAGCTTGGCCCGTCCGGTAGCTTGTTGCGTAGGAATTCTTCGGCTGTCCCAAAGGATGCGCACCGTAACCTCGCCGATTTCAGCAGTCCTTGGATGGACGCACGGACACCGGCATCGTCATCTACGACGAACACCGTGGGAGCGTCGGCGGCCGTCATTCGGGCGCCTCGGCTTTGGCAGGTAAGGTGACGTAAAAACTCGCGCCGCGCGGAGAGTTCTCCGCGGCCCACAGGCGACCGCCATGCGATTCCACGATGGAGTGGCTGATCCGAAGTCCCATACCGGTGCCATAAGATTTGGTAGTAAAGAACGCATCGAAGATTTGGTCCGCCTGCTGCTGCGGCAGCCCCACGCCAGTATCGCTGACGGACACCAGAACTTGCTCGTCTTTCCCCCGCTCCGATTTGACGATTAGCTCGCGCGTCTCATCGACATCCTTCATCGCATCGATGCCATTGATCATGAGGTTCATCACCACCTGCTGCAGTTGCACGCGGTCTCCCATGACTCGGGGAAGATCCGCCGCCAGGTTCGTCCGCACGGATATGGAGTATCGCGTTGCCTCGCTGCGCAGAAGGGCGATCATGTCTCGAACGACTTCGTTTAAATCAACCAACTCCCGTTCCGGACTACCCTTTTTGAAGAGCAACCGGACCCGCTTGATGATCTCCGCCGCGCGAGTTCCGTCAATTACGATTCTCATGGCAGCCGCACGCGCCTCTTCGAGATTTGGTGTGTCGGCGGCAAGCCAGCGCATGCAGGTATTGGCGTTGGTGATGGCGGCGGCAATCGGTTGATTCACTTCGTGCGCCAGAGAAACAGTCAGCTCTCCCATGGTGGTCACCCGGTTCACACGCGCGAGGTCTGCCTGCGCCTGACGCAATCTCTCGCGCTCCTCGTCCGTCCGCTTGCGTTCGGTCACGTCTATCGATGTACCGACATATTCCAGGAGATCGCCGGATATGTTACGAACGGGATGCCCTGTAGAGCGAACGTATTTAATTGCTCCGTCCGGAAGAACGATTCGGAATTCCACGTCAAAGTGGGAGCCTTCGTCCGGCCTTTCAAGAAAAACTTCCCTGCGCACCCTATCTCGATCCTCTGGATGAATGCGCTGGTAAAACGCTTCGTCTGACGGTATACCCCCTTCCGGATCGAAGCCAAACAAGCGATAATTTTCCTGTGACCAGTAGACACTATGTCTGGTGGCCGCGTTCCATGCCCAACTCCCCGTACGCGTCAACCTCTGTGCTTCCGCTAAGTAACCCTCGCTCCGCCGCAACGCTTCTTCTGCCCGCTTACGGTCCTCGATATCAAAGGCGGATGCATACCATTTGACTGGTTTCCCTGTTTCGTCATAAAGAGGCACAACGCGAAACAAGTGCCAGCGATACACTCCGTCGAAGCGGCGCACGCGTGCTTCGCGCTCGCCCGGTTTACCGGACACCAGCATCGATTTCCAGTGATCCGTAAACTCCGGAAGATCTTCGGGATGGATTACCGGCTGCCAGTCCGAACCGTACATATCGGCTTTCGAAGGCGGGGACATTTTCATCACGTCAGCACGGTCCAGTGCCGTCTCCAAAGAAAACCCGAAATAATCCAGCCAACCTTTATTCACGTAATCAAGGTAACCGTCAGGACGACAACTGTTTAGCATCGCGGGAGTTGTGTCCACCACAAGCCGAAGACGCTGTTCCGCAAGAGCTTCACTTCGCCGGACTTCCTCTTCCGCGCGCTTACGATCGCTGACGTCCATTACCGCTCCGACAAACTCCACGCCGCTCGATTCATGGGTTAAGGCATGAGCCATAACATGGACATATTTGACGGAACTATCCGGCATCACCAAGCGATATTCATGCTCAAAATCCTTCCCATCCTGCGCCGCGCGCTCGATGGTCTGCTTCACGAACGCCGTATCTTCCGGATGAACCCGTTGGAGAATAAGTTCCACGGTCGGTTTCGTCGCTCGGTCATATTGGAAGATTCGAAAGGTCTCCTCAGAGCAGAGGATCTCGCCGGTGGAGGGCCTCCAGCCGAAGCTCCCCGTATGACTGAGCCTTTGAGCTTCCGCCAAGTACGCCTCGCTCCGCTGCAGCTTCTCTTCCTGGACTTCCAAAGCCTCAGTAGCGAATTGCCTATCAACCCAGGACGTCAGCAGAGCCAGCCCGAGGACGATAAAGGTGGCGGCGGCAATTCCGGCAGTGCCAAGTGTGGAGATGCTTACGGCATGAGACAGGTCCGCCGGCGCGCCGGAGGGCGTGAAACTGGCGGCGGCCATGCCGGTGTAATGCATGACGGGGATGGCGGCACCCATCACGACTGCCCCGGTTAACTTTTGCCAGCCAATCCCCGTTTTCCTATCTCGGAAGTGAAAGGTAATCCAAAGGGCGGCGAGAGAAATCAGAACCGCGAACACGACGGACAGGACGGCGAGAAAGGAATTAAACTGGCATACGGCAGGTAGACGCATGGCGGCCATGCCGATGTAATGCATGCTTGCAATACCCGCGCCCATCAGGACACTTCCGCCGAGCGCTCGGAACCAACCCATTTTCTGACGGCTCACCACATCCAGCGCAACGACCGATGCGAGAATGGCCGCAAAGAGTGACAGCAGAACGGTCGGCCAATGGTAGGCCACGGGAATTGGCAGGATGAACGCCAGCATCCCAATGTAGTGCATGGACCAAATGCCCGTCCCCATTGCGCCGGCCCCGCCTAGCAGCCAGATCGCGCGAGTCCAACCGCCCGCGGCCGTTACGCGACCTGCAAGATCCAGAGCAGCGTACGACGCAAAGATGGCGATCAACACCGAAAGCGCCACGAGCGCGTAATTGTATGAGCCAATCAAGTTCACGGCAGCCATGTGACTCCGTCCAGTTGCCACGCGGAACAGTCGCGCCGCGCTCCGGGGCCTAAATCTCTTATTGCTGCCTTTTACTGCCTTGCGAATCCGCCAAGTCTTTGAAAGAAAATAAAGCTATGGCGGAAGCGTGTGGGAGTCGAATTCACCCCTTGTCAGAATCGAAAGGAGTTACGAGAAGACGCGACCTCTCCAAAACAACGCGAAGGAATACATCGGAGCGCTTATTGCCCACGGATTGCCCACGAGTTTCCTTCACGCGCTTTTCCTCTCCGGCAGCACCATTTGAACCACCCTGCTATTCGCTTTCCGCAATGCTTCTGGAACCGCCTGTGTGTAGATGTTCAAGGTTGTCCGAATATCAGCATGACGGAGTAGCTCCTGCTGCACCTTCACGTCAACCCTCAAGGCGCGTAGCATGGTCGAATAGCTGTGTCTAAACGTGTGCCAGCCGATTCGACCAAGCCCGGCTTTGATGCCAGCGGGAAGAAGGTGATTCCGCTGGATCGTCCAGGGCCACCACGGTCGGCCGGTCCGTGAGCTGGGGAAAACCCAATTCCCTGGACCTGCCTGCCGCCTGTACGACAGCAGCATTGATGCCAGAATGGGATCAAGGGGAATCGCTTTGTTCGAGTAGCGCGTTTTCACTTCGTCCACTCTGCCAATCACGACTCCGCGTTGAATCGTCACAGACCGGTTCTTCCAGTCGAAATCGGTCCACTGCAAGCCAACGAGCTCGCTCGCCCGAAGTCCGAGGCACATTGCCACCACGCACATGGTGCGGAACGGTTCCACCACAAAGCGCAGTACGTGATGGAACTGCTTTCGAGTCAGTGTCACTGGCTCCCGCAACCTCTTCGAGGATCCCTTCACATGAACCAGCTTCATGGGATTGATTTGAAGGTCCATCAATTCCCACTTCATGGCCCACTGAAACAGAATGTGCATAATGCTGCGAACATGCCCATTGCTCTTGGGCGCCAAATCGAGCTTGCTGATCCACTCTTCGACGAGGACTGGTTTCACCTTAGCAATGGGATAATCTCCCCATTGCGGCTGAATGTGATGAGTTATCCACGAACGGTACTTGCTGGCTGTTACATGCCGTTGTGGAACCTGTTCCCGCAGGTACCTGTCGATGAGAGCCCCGAACGTTACTTGGCTACCCGGATTCTCACTGTTGACGCTGAGACGTAATCCTTCCGCAGCTTTCCAAGCAAGGGCCTTGGTCGGGTACTGCTCAACATCTCCGATGATGACCGCATCCTTGTCCCGATTGCCACTAGAATCAGTGGATCGGTAACGCCAGAGCCAAACGCTCGGCCTCCTTTTTCTCTTTCGTAATTCCAACCAACCAAACTGATACCGCGACCGCGTGAACATTTGGATTCCTCCTAGTTCACGCGGCGCGGATGACGATCAGAATTTAACTGTGATCGGACCCAAGAGTCCAGCTCTGAAACACGAAAGTACCAGCGGCTGTGGATTCGATATGCGGGTACCCGAGCTTGACGGGCACTGGGTAGCGCTCCCTGCGGGCGCCGGAATCACCTTCAATTCTTCTCGGGTGATTTTCGAACTGCCGCAGTGCGCCAAGAGTTGAGACTGCTCCATGTATGTGCTTCTCCTTTTCATCGAGTGGCTTAAACTCCGAGGTCCGCAAAGCGAGGCAATGCCCAGGACGCGGACTTCGGATTTCGATATGAATGTGAGCAGACCTATTCACTTGAAGCTCGGGGCGAGCATCGATTCGGTGAAATTAGGCTCGGAGGGACACTGGAGAGAGGACAGGCTGGTTCCCTGAGCCTGAAGCGCGACTCACGCGTACGGTGATTAGCAGGGCTTCATTAAAGAACTTTTTCCCGGGTCAAACCTCGAACCTCGAACAACAGGCTCATGTAAAAGGAAGGCTTCTTACTTTGATTCCGCGCCGAAGAGGATTGATTGCGTCCGCAATTCATCGGGAGGAACTTCCACGACTCTGCCATCACGCCAGATGTAGATTGGCAGCCCTTCTCGCGCGTGCTCCTCAATCGCCTTTTTGACGGCCGCCTTGAGCGCCATCAGGCCGCGTTCAGGCATCGGCAATTCGAGGACATTGGGAGGCTCTTTAATCATGGCTTTCCGTAGCGCCCGACTAAATCATTGTACAACGTTGTCTCGCCTATCTGAAGCTGGCCCCGTTCCTCAGATGCAATGATCTTAGGCATTGCAGCTGTATTGTCGTAGAGAGTCCACGAATCACTGCAGGCACATCATGGCCTCCTAACGAAACCCGTCCCCTGATTCTCAAAAGCGCGAGTTCAACACTTGGCACCCACAGATAGAAAAAGTGCACTTCATACCCGCGTCTCCTGAGGCGACGAATCAATCTCAGGTAACTCCGACCCGAAAGAGTGGTCTCGAAGCCGAAGCTCTCGCCGCGCTTTGCATAGAGATCGATCTCTTCCAGCATCAGCCGCCCGGCGCGGAAGGTAACAGCTTCCGGGGAGAATGGGGACACACCTTGTGCAATCAAATCTGCGTTGATGAAGTTCCTGCAGTCGGCGTAATTCGGCAAGAATTCCCTCGCGAACGTCGTCTTACCCGCGCCATTCGGTCCCGCAATAATGTAAACCCTCGAACTCATCATAGCCCCCACGAGGTGGCCTCCAATCATACAGGAGCCGCAATCACTAGCTTGGAGACCCTTACCGCGGAGGGGCAACAGAAACCAGCGAGGCACCTGTGACCTTACCGACTCAAACGTCTAGATCTACGAGCATCCGCTTGTGCTCCCGCAGTTGACGCACTTGTAGCAGCTTCCGTTGGGCACGGGCGAACAGGTCCCGTTGTTCAGGTGCCTCGGCGCTAGCGGGTTTTTTCTCTTCTCACTCACTTTGCGCCGGGGATGTGCCAATAGCGACCCCGACGGCGGCTCACAAAACCCCGGCTGCAGTCGACGCGTCACAAATTCGAGCAGGCTGGGAGACTCCTGTTTCAGTTCAAGGATGACACGGGCCGGCGAAACGCTCGGAATTCCGACGAGGTCCGCCTCGCCGCCGTCCGGCAGACGCGAACCTGGCCGAAGGGCGACCCCGGAATCTCGTGCCTAGTTGATGTGTAATTACTTACTGTCTCTATCTACTTACGTTGGCGCGGAGCCAACGGGTGAACGAGGCCTCGTCAATAGCTCCGGCTTTACAAAGCTTTTACATCTTGCTTGCCCGGGCGCATTTAAGCCAACTGCGATGCGACTATACTGCGGTGATGGATTCTTGCAGGATTGTCCTCGACGTACCGTTGGCATTCTGCCGCGCGCTTGATCGGGCGACGCGAAGGCTCTGGAGGACAGAGCGTTTCTGTTAACCATCACTTGGCCGGAACAGAGTAAGAAGCATTTAACCGAATATTAAGCCGCAACTCTAGCATTTCACGTTGTGCAGGTTGGTTCTGCACGAAGATAGGGATTGATGACTTCCTCCGTTCGAGTTCTTCTTCCTGACAAACCAGTTGAATCGCTCGATGCCTACCTCGCCGGTGGGGGCGGGGAGGCCTTGAAAAAAGCGCTAGCGATGACCGGCCAGGAAATCATTGCTGAAGTAAAAGCATCCGGCCTCCGGGGACGGGGCGGCGCTGGGTTCCCCACTGGTATGAAGTGGGCAAGCGTGGCCCAAGACCCATGTCCGACGAAGTATTTCGTGTGCAACGGAGCCGAAGGAGAGCCCGGCACTTTTAAGGATCACATGCTGATGCGCAGGAATCCTTACCAGCTTTTGGAGGGAATCGCCATCGGGGCGTATGCCATCGGCGCGAAGAAGGCTTTTCTCGGCGTGAAGAGTAGTGCGCAGAAAGAAGTGGCGGCGCTCCAGCGCGCACTAGAAGAAATGTCGGATCGCAGCTGCCTCGGACCGGTCCCCATCGAGTTAGCCCTGGGGCCAGAAGATTATCTGTTCGGTGAGGAGAAAGCGCTCTTGGCGGTGATCGAAGAAAGGGATGCCATGCCGCGAGGGGCAGATTTTCCGCCTTACGTGATGGGTCTTTTTGTACGACATCCGTCCGAACTGAATCCCGCCGTGGTCAACAACGTGGAGACG
>Ga0209625_1000346_pt1 | contig 11995 bp, 11 predicted proteins | sample JacPin_JW_Ref_M2_FD_187960 | JGI IMG/M metagenome (GOLD analysis project Ga0209625, IMG submission 187960) | Forest soil microbial communities from Algoma, Ontario, Canada - Jack Pine, Ontario site 1_JW_Ref_M2 (SPAdes) (version 2) | ecosystem: Environmental > Terrestrial > Soil > Boreal...
CTCTTTTTTCATTTGATTCACAACCACATCCAACTTGTCGAAACTCTCTTCCCAGAATCGGCGATAGCTAATCGCCCAGTCGCTGACTGTCTTTATCGCTTCTGGCCTGAGCCTGCACACGCTTTCTCTTCCACGCTTCGTCTTGATCACAATCCGCGCCCGCACCAGGTAGGCAATATGTTTTGAAATCATCTGCTGCGAGAGTGCAAACGGTTTCGTCAATCCATGCACAGAGGCAGGCCCATGGGAGAGTCGTTCGATCATCGCCCGGCGGGTTGGATCAGACAGAGCCGCAAATGTTGTATCTAGCTTACCCACAACCATATGGTAGTGGATTATCCGTCGATGTCAAGTCTGGATTTTGGGCGGGCGGGAGGCCCTTGGGAACTCGGGGACTCGGGGACAGACGGGACGTTTTCTGATTTTTGTTTCACAAGACTCGCTTGGCTCATAATGACTGGACGCTTTAGAGAAAGGGAAACTTCCCGTCTGTCCCCCTCAGTCTAGAATCCCCGCGCTTGCACAAGGGTGGTAGAATCCGCGCCGGAAGACACTGCGATGGCGCTGGATTATGGGGAGGTATCCCGATTCGTTAGGAGAAACGACAGGGTTGACATAAAACCGGGAAAAGGCGCAAAGGTCACTATACTCAAGAACGGCAAATTAGACGCACACGCTCTCATCGAGACAAAAGCTACGCGGTTTCTTTACAAGGGCAACGAATACTCAGCGGAAGCATTTGAAAAGCTCGTGCTCGAAAACGAAGCAGAGGACTGAAACCCAAAACCGAATAAAAGCCGTCCGGCGATAACGGAAGTGCGGAATTGGATAGCAAACAGGTTGACCCCGAGCATATGACTCCCGAAGAAAGACAAGCGTTTTTCGAGCGTGAAGGCTACTGGCCGACCAAATCCGTTGAGAGAAAGGTTTCCCCGAAGGCGGCGGGAACCGCAGGCAGTGGAGAAGACTTTTATGGTCCCTTCTTTTCGAGTGCTACGGCGGAGTGTTTCCACAGAGCGGGTTGCAAGTGGTTGCGTGAGATTCCCAAACGCAACAGAATTATGTACGCGTCGCACTTAGAAGCGAGGCAAGCAGGCAAGTCACCCTGCAAGAAAGGCTGCGCATCATAGGCCGCGCCCGGCGCACGGGCATCGCCTATGGCCCGCGAGACGATTCTCGGGTGTCCCACACTTTCGCCCTTGGTTTTTGAAAGGGTGGGTCCTTCTGCGGTTCGGTTTTTCACTAGCGAACTTGTCCCTTGGTCTTGTCCGCCACCACCGCCCCGCCCTTCATGACCCGTTCCACCTTGTTCAGAGCACACGGATACCCGCACTGACCCGCGAAAAGGTATAGGCAATATGCGAAATCTAATGTAAAGAGGAGTCTCCATATCTCGCCCGACCAGCGTTATCATATCTCGCTCTACCAAAACTATCCTTGTTTGGGCGAAGCAGTCCTGCCGAACAGACAGTGATTTTGATCCGCAATTTGTAGAGGAGTGCAAATGAACTATTTGAGTCTCGCGCTGGCGGCGCTTGGTGGCACGGTCGCATCTTTTGCCTTTGGTTTCTTAGTGTTTTGGCTGGCGCCAGGTCTTATCAAAGAAGGCCACAAGTACCCGGCCGTATTCCGACCTAAGGAAGAAATGATGAAGGTTATGCCAATCGGACTCGTCGCAACTTTCATGGCGATCCTGGTTGCCGCCATCATTTTCGCAATGAACCATCAGGGCGGATCGGGCACTACGGAGGGTGCGCGCTTCGGCGTTCTCATTGGCATTTTCGTGGTTTGCGCATTTGTGCTGCACAACTACGTGAACCTGAACATCGGGCTGAAACTCGCTCTGGGACAGGCTGTGGCTTACTTCGTCCAGTGGACTATCATCGGAATAGTCATCGGTCTTATTTACAAACCCTTCGCTACACGATAATCGTGAATTTGTTGTTGTTTTGCGTCTGAAGCCTTGAGTGTGGTTTTTCCATTTGTACGGCGAGAACAGATCGTCAATGGCCTGGGCGTGGCTGTTCAAGCACCCATCTGGTGCGCTTACGATCCGTTCTTCCACGCGCGAGCCATGAATCGGCCGGCTTCGCCTGAGAGCACGTGAAGGGCTCTCGCAAGGTTCCGGGCACGAGCGGCCGGCGAATTGAGGCGTGAGAAGTAGCGGAGCATTTCCTTTTTACGACTCGGGATTAGTGCCATCCAGTTCTTCTTGGCTTGCGGATTTCCGCTAAGCGCCTGCTCGAACCACGTGGGCATGGCGTGCTGAGGACCGTTTCGATATGTTGCGTCGAAACCTATCTCCAAGCGGACACGATCACCTACGGCCGCACCTGATGCTTTTCGAAGATCGCCATGCAGATATAGATAGAAGCTCCCGTCGCCTACCGGCATCATATTGATGCGCCATGCGTCTGCGGGCTTGCCATTGATACGCACCAATACCGGAAGCGGCTTACGCCAGCCCGGCTTGATGGCACTCGCCCTCCGAGCGCTAACGAGGATGAAAGGGTTGATACCTCGAATCTTTATGGTTGCGGTGAAACCTGAAGCTTTCATAGAAATCTCAAACCCGTACCCGAACCACGGTCTCGGTGGCTGACCTGACCAATGTCTCTCGACTAGCGGAGCTGAGCTTTCGTTTTGTCCACCACCACCGCGCCACCCTTCATCACCCAACGCAGATTGTTGATGGCCACGTTGATGTCCGCGAGCGGGTCGCCTTCGACGGCGACAAGGTCCGCGAAATAACCCGGAGCGATGCCGCCGAGTTCCTTTTCTCTGCCCAATAATTCCGCGGCGTTGGTGGTAGCCGTGCGCAATGCCTGTTCCGGGGTCATTCCTGCTTTGACGAACCAGCCGAGCTCGCGCGTATTCTCCCCAAACATCGTATAGATCGCGTCCGAACCCATGGCGAATTTCACACCAGCTTTGTGTGCCTTGCGAGCCGTCTCCAGGTTGCGCTCAATGAACGCCTTGGTCTTCTCCTGAAAACCGTTGGCGTAGCCAATCTTCTGCCAGTTGTCCAGGTAATATCGGTTGTGATCGATGGTGGGAACGTAGAACGTTCCGCGCTTCGCCATCTCCTGAATCGTGGCATCGTCCATGTCAGTCGCGTGCTCCAGAGAATCCGTTCCTGCGCGGACCGCGTCGCGCGCGCCATCGGGGCCGTAGGAATGAATGGCGATTTTCTTCCCGAACTTGTGCGCGGCGTCTACCGCCGCCTTGATCTCTTCGTAGTCGTAAGTCTGAAAGCCCGTTACATCGTCGTCCGTTCCTGTCGAAGCATACATCTTGATCAAATCCGCGCCCGCGGCAATCTGCTGGCGCACGGCGCGCAAAACTTCCGGCACGCCATCAGCAATTCCGCCTGCGGGCGGATTAACTCCAGGCTTGTAGGGCGTGTTGGAGATGTTCAGCCCATAGCCGACAACGAACATTCGCGGGCCGATCATTTCTCCGCGGTTGATCAAGTCGCGCATCGCGATATCCATGTACTGATCCGCGCCGAGATCGCGCACCGTCGTCACGCCTACCTCCAGAGTGCGCATCGCGCCTTTCCGAGCCAGAAATACTTCCACCGCGGGAGAATTGTTCGTGAGTTGCTTCAGCATCGGCTCGCCTGGAGTTTCGTCGGTGTAGATCGTCATGTGCGTGTGCACATCGATCAGACCAGGCAATCCCGTGTATTTCGAGAGATCTATTGTATCCGCGCCGGCCGGGATCGCCGATGCATCGGTCGTCACGCTGCGAATGCGATCTCCCTCTACAATCACAATGGCATTCGTCCAAAGCTTGCCCTTGGCGTCCCAGAGCTTGCCGAAACGCACGGCCTTGACGGTTTTGGCGCTCGGTTTCTCCTGCGCGTAAATCCCACCCGCACATGACGCGCCGAGAACAGCCGCCAGGAGAATCCTCTTCAGTTTCATGGAACATGCACCCCTTCATCTGCACGCACACGCCGTGCAACGTCTGACTTCTAATTCAGTTTTGGATGGAATGCAATCGCGAAGAACTGCGAATTACCGCTGGCGGCGGGCCGTCTGAGAGGGTGTCGTTTTCTGCAAAGAAGAAGAACTAATTGGCGGCATGGGCGGCGCAACACCTGCAGTCTGAGAGCCCAGCCCCAATTGCTGAAGGGTTTTCGCATCGAGCTTCCCCGTCGGATTCAGCCCATGCGCTTCCTGGAATTTTCTAGTCGCTTCCATTGTGGAATCGTCCCATTTCCCGCTCGGTTTTCCAGTGTATGAACCGTCTTTCGCGAGCGCCTGTTGGATCTCGGAAATGCGGTCGGGAGTAGGGGCTTTCTGCCCCCGCTCCCGGCGCTGCGATTTTTTCGATGACTTCGTTCGATGCGAAGAGTTGCGAGACTTGGAAGAGGAGGATTTCTTTTGTGTCGCGCTCTGCGCTTGCGCCGAAGCTGCACACGCACCGAACCCTGCTGCCACGAGCAGCATCAGGGCCAGGTGGGTCGCTTTTGGCACTCGCATATGCGCGTCTGTTTCGGCTGTCGCTAAACCGCTATTGCTGATTGTCGGCCGGTACTTTGCCCGACAAATAAAGCGTCAGGATCCGGTCGCTGTCCTGCCGGCGAAGAACCTTGAATACGAGATCCTCGCCATGCTTCAGTTTTGCCACGGCCTTGCGGTAATCGGAAACGGAACTCACCGCTTCGCCGTTGATCGTCGAAATCACGTCACCGCGGGCGAATCCCAAATCATCGGCAAACGACGCTGGATCGATCTCGGTCACGAGGACGCCCTTTTGCCCTTCCATTCCGACGCGATGCCCGCGGTCGGGCGTCAACTCTTCCACGTGCAGGCCGAACTCCGTCGGCGCTGTTTCGCCAGGCTGATCTCCCAAGCGGCCCGCCGTATTCGGGAACACACGCGTGCGGTCTCCGACCTCTGCGGTCGCTTCCTTCTGCGCGCGGTCGCGAATATAGTTCAGCTTCACCTTGCTGCCAATGGGCGCTTGCGCAATGGGGTTCACTAGGTCATTCCCGGTCTTCACTGGCTGACCGTTCACACTGGTGATCACGTCGCCGCCCTTCAAGCCGGCCTTCTCCGCCGGACTCCCCGGCTCGACGGCTTCAATCACCACGCCGTAAGGAGCGCCCAGCGATTTCAGCGTGATTGCGTTCGTGCTCAGCTCTTCTTGGAAGCTGACGCCGATAGATCCGCGCGTGACGCGGCCCTGCTTGATGATCTGGTCGTAAACGTTTATAGCGGTGGTCGAGGGCAGGGCAAACCCGACGCCTTCATACCCGCGGCTGCCGGTAATGATCGCGGTGTTGATCCCGATCACTTGGCCCGCCAGGTCCACCAGCGGCCCACCCGAATTCCCCGGGTTGATCGCTGCGTCGGTTTGCAGAAATCTCTGGAACTGATGCCCGATTCCGCCGCGGTCTTTCGCGCTGATGATTCCCGCCGTCACCGTGGCCTGCAGTCCGAAGGGGCTGCCGATCGCGAGGACCCAGTCGCCAACCTGCACGCCGTCCGAATTCCCAAGCTTCGCAATGGGCAGTTCTTTGCTCGCATCAATCTTGATCACTGCCAGGTCCGTATCCTCATCCACACCTACGACCTTGGCCGTATACCTGGTGGTATCCCCGTTCAATTGCACCTGGATTTTCGTCGCTTGTTCGACCACGTGGTTGTTTGTCAGGATGTACCCGCGCTTGTCCACGATCACGCCCGAACCCAGGCTGCGCTCCGCCTGCGGCGGCCCGTCCGGCCGTCCATCGAAGAACCGGTCGAAGAAATCCTGCATGGGATCTTCCTGATCGTAAGGCTGCGAGCGGCGCTTCTTCGAACTCTGCTTGCGCTCCATCACTTGTGTCGTGGCAATGTTCACTACCGCGGGCTCCACGCGATTGACGATCCCCGCAAAGGAGCTAGACGACGGCACCGGGTCCGGCACCGCCAGAGCTGTAGCCGTTGTGCCCGAAAATCCAAGACTCTTCATCGCTGAGACCCGGCCAGAAACGACCGATCCGATCAGAATGCCTACCGCCAGCGTGAACGCGACAAATACGCCCGCGAGTATCTTGCGGCGTCGCGACCAATTAAACATCTCTCTTACCTGCTCTCCCATGTCTGTTGCTCCTCTAGTCCAGGTCCCGCAGCCTTCTTCGCCTCAATTGACCGCTCTTCGGCTTGCCCCGCCGCCCCGATCCTGTCGGGGATTCTGTCGGGGCCCAGCGGCAAGAGTATAACACCGCTAGCTTCCCTGGAGTTGCTGCTGGTGAGCGGCTGGTCGAAGCGATAACTGTCCCAATGGCCGGGGTCCCTTCGGATTTTTGTTCTCCACTCCATTGGACGCAGGAAACCCTAATTTTGTTGTCAACGCGGAAATAATCCCAGCTGAAGGTTGGCGTAACCACTTTTGATTCAACAATTAAGCTATGCAATCGCAAACATGCACGAAGCGTCTGTGTTAACACTTCCTTCTTTCCGGGCGTCTTATCTCCTGTAACGGACAACATTGGGACTCGATGGTTTAGACGTGGGATACAGCATTGACTTTCGGACCTCAAGCATGGAACGTCAGGCTGTGACTGTCTGGCCTGTCGTCGAACCGCGCGAGGAGGAGGCGCTCGTCAGCGCCGCTCGCGACGGTGATCGCGCCGCATTCGGGCGCCTCTACGACCGCTATGCACGCATGGTCCACGGGATTCTTCTCGCTCGAGTCCCGCCACGCGAAGTCGATGACCTCGTCCAGGAAGTTTTCCTTTCGACGCTACGGCAGCTCCATGCGCTGCGTGATGTTTCCCGTTTTGGAGCGTGGCTGGGCACCATCACGCGGAACCGGGCGAATGACTACTTTCGCAAAGCGATTCCTGTTCAGAAAGTCACCGAGCCCGTTTCCGAGAATCAGGCCGAGAGCCAGAAGACCAACCACGCTGCCGAGCAGGAGGCTGACGCGATTCTGGCCGTGGTCCGCGCCCTTCCGGAGGCTTACCGCGAACCGCTCATCCTTCGGCTGGTGGAGGGGATGACGGGGCCGGAGATCGCAGAGCGCACGGGGCTGACGCACGGTTCGGTTCGCGTCAATCTTTTTCGTGGCATGCGGCTCTTGCGAGAAAAATTGGACGAGGGGGCGAGTAGCCAAGGATTGAGCGCAATATGAGTGGGAAGAAACAACCTATGAAGGACGATTATTTGTGGGACCGTTCCGGAGAGCCGGACCCGGAAGTTCAAAAACTCGAAACCGCTTTGGGCTGTTATCGCCACAATCAACCTGCACCTTCATTCGAGAAGATTGCGGACATCCGCCCCGTGAAACAGAATTGGAATTTTTTTGGCCTGCGGTGGTCGTATCAACTCGGCGCTGTCGCGGCGATCGTTCTGCTTGCGGCCGCGGCGTTTCTTGTTCTGCGCCCAAAACCCACGGAAAATATCGCGCCGTCATGGGCCATTGCTCGCCTGGAAGGCACACCGCGCGTTGGATGGCATTCCCTTAGTGAGAAGTCGGGTCCGATAGACCTGCGAATCGGCCAAACTCTTGTGACCGACAGCTCTTCGCGTGCCAGCATTACGCTGGATGAAACGGGCCGCGTCGAAGTCGATGCCGGATCGCGCCTTCGCTTAGTTACAAACGGACCCGGCCGGAAGAGGCTTTCTCTCGAGCGCGGCACCATTCACGCCACCATCTGGGCGCCTCCCGGCGAATTTGTCGTGGATACGCCTTCCGCCGTCGCCGTGGACCTCGGCTGCGTGTACACCCTGCACGTGGACGACTCCGGCGCGGGCCTCCTGCGCACCACCATGGGCTGGGTCGGCTTCAAGCTGAACGGCCACGAATCCTTCATCCCCGCGGGAGCCGTCTGCAAGACGCGCCCCAAGATCGGTCCGGGCACACCGTACATGGAAGATGCGCCCGCATCTTTTCGGGACGGTTTGTCTCGCTTCGATTTTGAACCCATCACGCCAGCCGAACGCAATGCCCTGCTGGGCATCCTCCTGACTGATGCGCGCAAGAATGACGCCCTTACTATTTGGCACTTGCTCTCGCGCGTCAGCGATGCCGATCGTCCCGGTGTGTATGACCGCCTCGCCGTTCTCGCGCCGCCTCCCACAGGCGTAACCCGCGAAGGCGTCCTGCGCCTCGACCGCTCCATGCTGGACGCCTGGTGGAGCTCCTTCGGCTTCGGCGACATCTACCTGTGGCGTACCTATGAACGCGATTGGACCCAGCGCTAATCAACAGACAAGTGAATTGCTTTCTTTCAAGAGGAGAACTTCATTCCTCCAAGTTACTGCTTTTTGTTAACAACCTTATATTTTGAAGCGTCTTGTCTCCTGAAGGTCGCAGTGATTCGAAAGGAGATTAAAATCCATGACACTCCAACAGATTCGTTCCCCGCGGTTCGCCATCATTCTTGTGGCGGCTGTAACGTGTTTCGCAAGCATCGCGCAGGCCGGCCCGCCGCTCATTTGTCACACCATTGAAATTGGCCAAGCAAAGTCCTTGCCCTGGATCGGCCACAACTGGAACCTCAGTGGCAGCGAAGATTACGACACGAAAAGCCTAGTCTCAGACACGCTGGACATTCTCGCGCCAGACACTCCCGTCCTCGTTCGCATGGAAACACTTCGCCGCGCCACTCTCTACGCGCGCCAAGACCCACGCGCGGCGAAAGAACTGCTCGCCAAGCTCCATGCACGCGCGACTTCCGCAGAGTCTTCTGTCCACCCCGACGCGCTGGCCTGGTTCGACGTCGGCTATCTCGCGGAAACTTACAAACAGTGGATCGGCCAAAGCTGGATGCGCGTCTCGAAAGACGAGCAAAATCCCGCCGCCGGCGTGGACGGCTACGCCTTGGTGAAAAAAGCGATTGGTTTGCGCGGCTCGGACCCACAGATGGAATTTGCCGCTGCGTTGATCACTCTCTCCGGTCCGCAAGAGGAACACCGCCTGCATGCGCTGAAAGCTATCGCGGGCGCGAAAACCGATCCGCTCCTGGCTCTAAACCTCGCCACGCATTTCAATGGCCCCCAGAGCCAGACCATGTCGGAAATGCTCACCAAAGAACGCAACGTCAAATTGGCGCAAAACTAGCCGCTCGCATGTAGGGGCGCAGCATGCTGCGCCTCTATCGGCAAGGATAAAGATTACCTCCGCGTGGTCCGTCTCCGATCGGAAATTGGTGAATGGTGGGCTAGGCGAGCGACTACCCGGGAAGTACCGCTTCCGTACCCTATACTGAATGGAGTGAGGCTCTCGCCGTGGACCACGATCAAGTTGTCCGGCATCGCCTAACGCCTGATTCTCGTACGGCACCGGTGCTGAGTGAAGCGCAGCTCAGGCAGTTCATCCATGACGGGTTCGTGAAAATCCAGGGGGCTTTTCCGCGTGAGCTTGCCGACGAGAGCCGTTCCATACTCTGGCGGGACACCGGCTGCGATGAGGCCGATCGAACTACCTGGACGAAGCCAGTGATCCGCCTCGGTGCGTATGGACAAGAGCCGTTTACGAGGGCCGCCAATACGCCGGTCCTGCACCAAGCATTCGATCAACTTGCCGGTTCAGGCCGATGGCAGCCTCGAAGCGATCTTGGGACGTTCCCGATTCGATTTCCGTCGCCTGATGATCCAGGCGACGCGGGCTGGCACGTGGATAGCAGTTTCCCGCCTGATACCGGCGATACCAATGATTATTTGAACTGGCGCGTCAACGTGTTTTCGAAGGGAAGAGCCTTGCTGATGCTGTTTCTTTTTTCCGATGTCGGCGAAAGTGATGCGCCAACCCGCATTCGCGCCGGTTCCCATCTCGATGTCGCAAGGATTCTCGCTCCGGCGGGGGACAGCGGTTTATCGGCCAGAGATCTAGTCGCCGCGGAGGGTTTTGCGGAAACGGCTGCGAGGCGTGAGGTACTGGCGACCGGGGACGCAGGCACCGTCTACTTGTGCCATCCCTTTCTGGTGCATGCAGCTCAGCTGCATCGCGGCTCCCGCCCGCGCTTTCTTGCACAGCCACATCTTCTGCCGGCTGGGCCTTTTCTTCTCAACCGCACGGATGGGGCGTACTCGCCTGTCGAGCAAGCCATCAGGATCGCCTTGCAGGACGCTTGACTTCTGGAATCGACTCAGGCATAAATATTAAAGCTGCGGTTGCGGCGACACGTGGCGATTTAGGGCAACTTGCTCCACGTAAAAAACTGCTAAAGAGCTTTTCGAGTTTCCCAGAAGATTTTCTGAGACCCTCCGAGCACTTTGGCACGGAGGGTTTTTCGTTTCTCCCCTCCCTGCTGCCCTAATTGAATTCCACGTACTCGCGCCTCGGGCGTTCCGTGCCTGCCGCTGCTAGCGGTGTTCTCGGAACACTGAAAACTGAATGCGGAAGACTGAAGACACAGAGGGATTTACACCATGTCCACACCTATACTTTACGAACTCCGATGTCGAGAATGCGGTAAGACCTGGGGCAACCTCCCCCGCTCGTTCTGCGAAGACTGCTTCTCTCCACTCGAAGTCGCCTACGATTACGACTCATTGAAAAAGATCGCCCGCCGCGAAAATCTCGCCGGCCGCGACTTCAATATGTGGCGCTATTCCGAGCTTCTCCCTCTTCCCGAAGACTTCACTGGTCCAAACGCCGTTGGCGGCACGCCGCTGGTCGCCTCCCGCAAACTCGCCTCGCGTTGGGGCTTGAAAAATCTCTATTTCAAAAATGACGCCGTGTGCTTTCCTTCCCTGTCCTTCAAGGACCGCGTTGTCGCCACGGCTCTCTCCGCCGCGCGTCGCTTCCATTTCACCACCGTCGGGTGCTCCTCGACCGGCAATCTCGCCAATGCCGTCGCTGCGCAAGCGGCACAGCAGGGCTTCGACGCTTGCGTTTTCATTCCCGCGGACCTCGAGCCCGCCAAAGTGTTGAACACCGCGGTCTATGGCGCGCGCATCGTGCGCATCAACGGCAACTACGATCACGTGAATCGCCTTTGCGCGCAAATTGCCGACCGCTTCCAGTGGGGCCTCGTCAACGTGAATCTGCGTCCCTACTATTCCGAAGGCTCGAAAACCCACGGCTACGAGATCGCTGAGCAACTCGGCTGGACGCTCCCGGACAACGTGGTCGTTCCCATGGCCGGCGGCTCGCTCATCACTAAGATCGCGAAAGCATTCCGCGAACTGGTCACTCTCGGCTGGGTCGCGCCGAAACCTGTAAAATTCTTCGGCGCGCAAGCCACGGGCTGCTCGCCCATCTCCGATGCCGTGAAGCGCAAACTTGCGCGCTTCGAGCCGCAGAAGCCCAATACCATCGCGCGCTCGCTTGCCATCGGCAATCCTGCCGACGGCCCTTTTGCGGTGAAACAGATTCTTGAGTCCGGCGGCTGGGCCGAAGACGTCTCCGACCCGGAGATCGTCGCCGCCATCAAGCTGCTGGCCGAAACCGAAGGCATCTTCACGGAAACCGCGGGTGGCGTGACCGCTGGCGTCACGCAAAAACTCATCGCGCAAAATCGCATCAAGCCCGACGAGACAACGGTCGTGTGCATCACCGGCAACGGCCTGAAGACCACCGACGCCATCGCCGCCGAATTCCCGGCTAGCGAAGCGATCGCCCCGCGCCTCGACGCCTTCGAGGCTTACCTCGACGCGCACCTCGGCACCGCCGCGGCCAGCGCAAAGGCATAAACTTGATGTGGATAAGGAGAATTAGAAATGCCCGTGACCATCGAAATTCCAACAGCCTTCCGCCGCTTCACCGAAGGCGCCCCAAAGGTAGACTGTAGCGCCGCCACGATCGCCGACGCGCTGAATGAACTTACGTCCCGCTATCCGGATCTCTCGCGCCACGTCCGCGACGACAGCGGCCAAATCCGCCAGTTCCTAAATGTCTACCTCAACGAAGAAGACATCCGTTTCCTCGGTGGCGAATCCTGCACGCTAAAAGAAGGCGATCGCGTCCTGCTCGTCCCCTCTATCGCCGGAGGTTCGCTTTAGTTCCCGTTAGCGCTGTAGAATCCTGGGACAGGCCTCAGCACACCGTT
>Ga0209625_1000347_pt1 | contig 11981 bp, 10 predicted proteins | sample JacPin_JW_Ref_M2_FD_187960 | JGI IMG/M metagenome (GOLD analysis project Ga0209625, IMG submission 187960) | Forest soil microbial communities from Algoma, Ontario, Canada - Jack Pine, Ontario site 1_JW_Ref_M2 (SPAdes) (version 2) | ecosystem: Environmental > Terrestrial > Soil > Boreal...
AATTGATCCAGCTGAAAATCGTGCTGTTCGCGCCGATGCCAAGCGCAATCGTCAGCACCGCCACGGCCGTGAAGCCTGGCGACTTCACGAACAGCCGCAACGCGTGAGCTACATCTTCCCGAAGCGATCGCATCGCCCCACCTCCGAGCGCTTTACGGCTTAGAAGTAGCACGCCGAATACCGGCTCCCAAGCGCTTACAAGTGAATGACATTGAACAACTTAATCCAAGGCAACATGCGCTCGATCCACAGGCGATGTCCGATCTTGGGATTTTTCGCACCCAATCGAACAGCCCGACTCACCGCCGACGAAGCCTTGAAGCCCTCAAGTTCCAGATGTACTCTCAAGAGCTTAGTCGAAAGTTTCATGAAACGCCGTCTTCAGCTCGCGGCTCTTGCTCTCGTATTATCCGTATTTTCGTCCGCAGCTCAAACTAAGGAACCGACCGACGCAAAGGCTCGAATTCTTTCGGCGAAGTCCGTTTATTTCGAAGATCAGATCGGAGATTCCGCGGTCCGCAACGAAGCCGTACAGCAACTTAAGAAATGGGGACGATTTCAGATCGCCAAAGACATGAAACAGGCGGACCTCATTCTCGTTCTTTCAGCGGACCCGCGCAAAGGTGGCTATGTCGTCTTCTCGGGCGGCCAGACTGGCACCGTGGGGAAGAACGGTCAGATCGAAGAAGATGATGTGCCTACTTTCAACAAGGCCGCCCCTGTCCGCTACGCGTACTTAACGGTCTATGACGCGAAGAGTGGAGAGAACTTGTGGAGCGCAGAACACCAGTGGGGCGGCGCACTGACAGGATTTCATAGTGCAGGAGCGCGGCTCGTCAACAAACTGCGAAAAGAAATCGAAAAATAGCCTGGCGTCATCCCTCCGCCAGATACCGGTGAACGAACATCACCGACATCGCGCCCTCGCCGACAGCCGAAGCGCAGCGCTTCACCGAACCGTGCCGCACATCCCCCGCCGCAAACATCCCCGGCACATTCGTCTCCAAAAAGTAAGGACTCCGGTTCAGCGGCCACCCATCCGGCGGCTTGCCATTGCGAACCAGGTCGGGCCCGGTGACGAGATACCCCGCATCGTCACGCACGAGTCCGGCTGCAATCGCCCATTCCGTGCGCGGGTCGCCGCCGATGCAAACGAATAGCCAGGTCGTCTTACAGGCCTGTTCTTGCCCTGTGCGCGTATTTTTCAGAGTCACTGCGTCCAAAGTTCGATCGCCGTGCAGCGCCGTCACTTCGGTGTTGGTAAGCACTTCCACATTCTTCGTGGATTTAATGCGGTCAACGAGATACTGCGAAAGAGTCGTCTTCAAGGAATCGCCCCGCACCACGATCGTCACTTTTTTCGCATACTTCGCGAAGTACATGCTTGCCTGTCCCGCGGAATTACCGCCGCCAACCATGAAAACGTGCTCGCCACCACACAGTTCTGCCTCACTTACGCCGGCGCCGTAATAAAGGCCCGCGCCAAAGAATTTATCTTCGTTTGGCAAGCCGAGCTTGCGGTAGTCGATTCCGGTGGAGCAGATGGCGGCGCGCGCGATGATCTTCGTTCCGTCGGCAAGATAACCCACTCGCTTGCCGGTGGTAAATTCGCCGCGCACTCCGTCACGGCCTAGAAGAATCTCGGCTCCGAACTTGTGGGCCTGGTCGCGTGCGCGCTCGGCAAGCTCGGCGCCACTGATGCCCGAAGGAAATCCGAGATAGTTTTCGATCTTAGGACTGCTGCCGGCCTGTCCGCCGATCGCCCATTTCTCGATCAAGATGGTTTTCAGGCCCTCCGATGCGCCATACACCGCAGCGCTCAACCCAGCGGGCCCGGCGCCATAAATCGCCAGATCGTATTCGGAGAGGTAGGGATCGTGAAACCATCCGAGCTTTTCGATGATCTGGCGAACCGTAGGGTGCTCCAGGCGCGTTCCATCCACGAAGACGCACACAGGCGCTCTCAGATCGTCGGGGTTATTGACGCCGATGGCGCGGCATTGATCGTCTGTTCGCAGCTCATTCCATTCGAACGGCACATCGTTGCGATGGAGGAAGTCGCGGATCGCATAAGCGAGCGGGCAGCCCACTTTGCCATAGATTTTTATAGGTGGACCGGAATGAGTTGGATCTGGGATGGAGTCCGTCATTGTATGCCTCCCAACGTATGACCGCGCTGGCGGGACGCGAAAAGGAAATTCAAAACGTGCATCGCGCAGACTTTCATACACTTCGTCCGTTCAGGGCACCAGATTACACCCGCCGAGCAATCTGAGCCAAAAGCAGACCCTTGCATCTCGCTTCCTCTCGTGCGAGCCTGAATGTCACGTGAGCCAATCCGAAAATCGCCTGAAAGATTCCGCGAGCCCATATCTTCGTTCCGCTGCGCACCAGCCCATCGACTGGTACGAATGGGGCTCGGAAGCTTTCGAAGCGGCGCGCGCGGCCGGCAAACCGATTCTGCTCGACATCGGCGCTGTCTGGTGCCACTGGTGCCATGTGATCGACCGCGAGAGCTACGAAAATCCCGAAATCGCGGCGATGATCAACCAGCTTTACATCCCTGTGAAAGTCGATCGCGATGAGCGTCCTGACGTGGACTCGCGCTATCAATCCGCGATTAGCGCCATCTCGGGCCAGGGCGGCTGGCCGCTCACCGCGTTCCTCACGCCGGATGGAAAACCGTTCTTTGGCGGCACTTATTTTCCGCCTGAAGACGCGATGGGGCGCCCTGGCTTCAAGCGTATTCTCCTCGGTGTTTCCGAAGCGTTTCGCAATCGCCGCGCAGATGTCGACAACTCCGCCCGCGCGCTCGAAGAAGTCGTGGAGAAGGCTGAGCTGCACCATGCTGCGCGAGGCTCATTGGATTCAGGCATCGTTGACTCGATCGTCGAGTCCGCCTTGCGTCTTTTCGATGAACAGCACGGAGGCTTCGGCAACGCGCCGAAATTCCCCCACGCGAGCGCCGTTGACCTGCTGCTAGAACGCTACCAATCGACGCGCGCTCCACGCCTGCTCCACGTCGCCGAACGCACGCTCGAAGGCATGGCCCTTGGCGGCGTTTACGATCAGCTTGCCGGCGGCTTTCATCGCTATTCGGTTGACGAGCGCTGGCGCGTCCCGCACTTCGAGAAAATGATCTACGACAATTCCGAGTTGCTGAAAAATTACCTGCACGGATATCAGGTGACGGGCCGCGCACTCTTCCGCGAAACCGCCGAAGGAATTATTTCCTGGGTCAACGAAGTTCTCTCCGATCAGGCGCGCGGCGGTTTTTACGGCAGCCAGGACGCCGATCAGACGCTCGATGACGATGGCGACTATTTCACTTGGACCCTCGCCGAAGTTCGCTCCGTGCTGTCGCCGGAAGAATCGCGCGCCGTCGAAATCTATTACGACGTCCTTCCCCGCGGCGAAATGCACCACAACCCGGAGAAAAACGTCCTTTGGATCGCGTCCACGATGGAAGATCTCGCGACGAAACTCAATCTCGACGAAGCGAGTGCGCGAATCCTGATCGCCCGCGCCAAGGGGAAACTGCTCGCCGCGCGTCGTGAACGCCGTCCAGTCCCAGCGATCGACACGACTCTCTACGTTGGCTGGAACGCGATGTTCATCTCCGCATATCTCGAAGCAGCGCGCGTCCTTCGCCGCGACGACTGCGGAGCTTTCGCGCTGAAAACTCTCGATCGCATTCTCACGGAAGCCTGGGACGAAAATATCGGCGTGTTGCACCGCGTCGGCGGACCGCGCCTCGATGGATCGCTCGACGATCTCGTATTTTTCAGCGGAACGCTTCTGGACGCTTGGGAATTGACGCAACAGCAGGAATACCACCGCAAAGCCGAGCACTTGATGCGCAAAGCCATCGAGCGCTTCGGCGATCCGGATGCCGGCGGCTTCTTCGATCGCGCAAAAGACGCCGCTCCGATGGGCGGTCTCGAAGTCCGCCGTAAGCCGATTCAGGATTCGCCCACGCCCGGTGCGAATTCCGTCGCCGCGATTGTTCTCGATCGCCTGTACGCATCGACCGGCGAGAAGCTCTATCGCGATTGGGCGGAAAAAACTCTCGAGGCGTTCGCAGGACTCGTTCCGCAGTTCGGACTGTTCGCGGCCACCTACGGCCTCGCCGCGCTGCTTCACGAGCGTCACGTACTGCAGATCGTCATCACCGGCGCGATCGGAGATACGCATGCCGCCGCACTCAAGCGCGCTGCCAACGAAATCTACCGCTTCGGCAAATCCGTCCTGCGCGTCACGCCGGAAAGGATCGCATCCTTCGAATCGCTGCCTCCCGCGCTGCGCGAGACGCTTCCGCACCTCGACGCCGCCAAGCCGCTAGCCCTCGTCTGCGTCGAAACCACCTGCCACCCGCCCGTCACCGATCCCGCCAAGCTGAAATCCCTTCTCCTCGACGTCGCCGCCACCTCAGCAAGCATGAATCGCTAACGCCTTTGTAGCGCCGACCTTCAGACCGGCATCTTCGGTGTGGCCACCGCCACCCGCGTCCCGATCGCGAACCAGCGCTCGACCAGCCTCCGAATCGCCCCTACTTATCCTTGCTCGGATCCTTGGGCGGAACCTTGTCACCTCCGCCTGTTTCTCCGCCTGGAGCCTTGACGCCCGGCTGTACCGCATCGTTGCTCTTGATCGAAACCAACTCCACCTCAAAAATCAGAGTCGAATTCGGCCCGATTCCCGCTCCGGCGCCGCGCTGTCCGTATGCCAGATCCGTTGGAACAAATAGCTCCCATTTCGACCCCACTGGCATCAATTGCAGCGCTTCTGTCCAGCCCTTGATCACTCCGCTCACTGGAAATGTCGCTGGCCCTCCGTGCTTGGCAGAGCTGTCGAACTCCGTTCCATCGAGTAGTGTTCCCTTGTAATTGCACACCACCGAATCGGTCGCCGCCGGTTTCGGCCCGGTGCCTTCCGTCAAGATTTTGTACTGCAGCCCGCTCGGCAGCGTAACCACGCCCGTTTTCGTCTTGTTCTCTGCCAGAAACGCGTCGCCTTCCTTCTTATTCGTATCGGCCAACTGCTGCGCCTCCTGCTCCTGCTTTTTTCGCATGCTCACTTGGAACGTCGTCCACGCAGACTTCGCCTCATCTTCCGTCATCAACATTTTATTGCCGGACAGCGCGTCCTTCATGCCCCGCTGGACGATGGCGGGATCCAGGTTATCAGTCTGCTTTTTCAGACCTTGGCCAATATTCATTCCCAGTGCATAGCTCGCCTTGTCTTTCTCAGTTTTGAGCTCGAGAGAATCTGGATTCTTTGCAGCAGGCTCCTGCTCGGTCTTCGTCGCGGGCGCAGATGACGAATTCTTAGCCGAATTACTTTTATCCTTTGCCGCCGGTGTCTGCTGCGAACCAGAGGACGCAGCCTGCTGCGCCCGTGCGCTTCCAACCGCCAAAATGCCCACCGCCAAAAAAGTTACGGCAATTTTGATTGTATTTTTCATAGACAGGCATTCTCGCATTGCTCCCCCGAATCCGCAAACGCACCTCCGCCATAGACCACGGCAATACTCTCGAATTTCTCCTGCTAGCGTCCAGCGCTCAACCACGTGCGTTCCCGTCCCGCCCGTAATGCTATAGACTGACGAGGTCCTCATAGGAGACTCCACGATGCGAAGAAAGACCTCCCATGCTTGGTTTGCGGTGCCGATTGTCCTTGCATTGCCCCTTCTCATCTACGCACAGTCCGCGCCACATCCTCAAACTGTCGTCGTAAACGGCCAAGCCGGTAAGACCACCGTCGTCCAAGTGAACGGCCGGACGTATGTCGACATCGAAGCTCTCGCGCAAATCGGGAACGGCAGCTTCGCCATCAACGACAATCAGATCTCCCTGACACTTCCCCCAACCAACTCCGCTGCGGCCGGCCAGCCGCCGAACCCGGGATTCTCGAAGGACTTTCCTTCGGCCGCGATTGAATCATTGGCCGCAGTGAGGGAGTGGCGAACCGCAATTGCCACCGCAATTCAAAATTCCATCTCCGTCACCGATTCTTGGGTATCTGCCTTCCAAAGCCAGGCCAATGACAGCCTGCGCCAGGCTTCCGTCGCCGCCATCACGGCCACGGATCGCGCCACGCTTCAACTGCTCACGAACGAATACAACAACATGCAAAAATGGAGCGATCAAATCATCGCCGCACGCGCAAATCTCCAATATATGTCGTCAGAAGAAGTAAGCAGCGATCCTTTATTCCAGCAAATTCGCACCTGTTCGCATTCGCTCGCTGCAATAGTTGCGAGCGGCCAGTTTCAGGATGAACCCGCCTGCCACTGAGCACAGGCTAAACCTCCACTGCGAAAACCTGGAAGAGCATTTAAAAAGGCTCCGACCCTGGTAGCAGGACGAACGCCCCACCTCGTCGTGGGCCTTCGCCTGTTTTTTCAAACCAAATAACGGATTCACAATAAATCGCACGACAACTCCTCTTACACCAATAGAAATTGCCCCGCAGGACGTTTTTGGGAGTATAGTGTGCAAAGTTTCTGCCCGGATTTCGACCAGACGGAGCCCGCTCTTGGCTCGACTCGTCCAACAAGCCCGCCAAGTTGGTCCTTTGTGCTTTTGTGTCTTCCGAGGACCCGCGTCACCGCGCCGTGAGCTTCCGATTAGCCTTCGAGCGATCGTTACCATCCGATATTCGCTAATACTCGCCCTGGCCCTCCTCGGTCTCGTCAAGGCCCAAGTGGTCTCCGCCCATCCGTCGCCTCAAGACAGCACCCCTCACGGCATGATTGAGGTTCGCTTACGCCTCGCCGACGGATCTCAGTTCAGTGGACTCGCGCGGGTGCGAATCTTGACGCAGGGCGGACCAGCGCTTGCGGAAAATACCACGGACATGTCGGGCAAGACGACCATCACCGATCTTCCGCCGGGGAACTACATCGTGGAAGCGAGCGCTGCCGGCTACCTCGCGGTTACGCAAGACGTTCATCTCGAGATGAGATGGAGCTTTGCAACAGTTTCTCTGGCGATGAAGCCGGACAACGTGGGTCTGCCCAAAAATGAAAGCGCGTCAGCCGCTCCGATTCTCGCGCCGAACGCTCGCAAGGAGGTACAAAAGGGTCTTGAAGCTTTTGAAAAACCGGACCTGGCTCTGGCTCGCAAGCATTTTGAAAGGGCCCTCGCGATGGCTCCTGGTAATCCAGACGTCCAATTCTTGATGGGCGCGTTGGAAGCGCAGGAAAAGCACTTCCCCGTGGCGAGGGAGCATCTCGAAAAAGCGATTCAAATCTATCCGAATCACGTGCGTTCGCTCCAATTGCTCGGTGAGTTGTATAACCAGGACGATCAGGCGAAGAATGCTGTTCCACTCTTAGAAAAGGCCGTTGCTCTCGAGGACGGATCTTGGAGATCGCATTGGGCTCTTGGCGTCGCCTACCTTAAGACGAATGAGCCGCTAAAGGCTCGCCAGCAAGCCGAGCGCGCCATTGCCCTCGGAAAAGCGGCCGCTGGCGTAGCGCATCTCTTAGAAGCCCAGGCACTGATGGATCTCGGGCAATTCGACGCAGCAGAAATGTCACTTCAAGCATTCATTCAAGACGACCCTACGAACCCCAACTTGGCAAGAGCTCGCGCGGCCCTCGATCTCGTTCACGAGCGGCAAAGAGACCAACTCACGAGCATGCCTCTGGCTATCAACGAGTCTCAACGCTTCCTCGCGATTGCCGATTTGAATGTCGGTATTGCACCGTCGAAGGACTCTGTGTGGGCTCAGCCCGGAATCGACGAAACTGTTCCAAGCGTTTCGCCGAAAGTTTCTTGCTCTTTGCCTCACGTACTCCAGGGTACAGGCAAGCAGGTTGAGCAGTTAATGTCGAGTCTTGAAAAATTCAGCGCTACCGAACGCGTGAACCATTTCACGGTAAACAAGCAAGGAGAGCTGCGCGCGCCGCAACTTCGCTCCTTCGAATATGTAGTGTCGGTGAAGCAGCTTCCGCGCGGGCTGATCGAGCTGGACGAGTACCGCGATGGCAACCTCGATCCTGCGCAGTTTCCGGCCTCTATCGCCACGATGGGTCTGCCGGCCATGGCTCTCGTTTTTCATCCCCAAATGAGTTCCGACTTCAATTTCATTTGTGAGGGTATGGGCCAGGTTTCGGGTAGTCCCGCGTGGCAGGTCCATTTTCAGCAAAGGCCGGACCGTCCAAGCCGCATTCACGCATATGTGATCGCAGGAAATTATTACTCGGTCCCGCTCAAAGGCCGCGCGTGGGTGGATGCGGGTACCTATCAGCTGATGCGTCTCGAATTCGAACTCGTCAAGCCCATGCCAGAAATTCATCTCCTGCGAGAACGCGTGTCAATCGATTACGCGCCGGTTCAGTTTCATTCTCGCGACGTGCAGTTGTGGCTCCCATCACACGCAGAGTTGCTCGTATCGCGCGACAATAAGGCGTTCTTCCGCACTCACTCCTTCAGCAATTTTCAGTTATTCAGTGTGGGCACCGGACAGCAACTGCAAGTCCGGAAAGAATCCTATAGTTTCAAGAATCTCACCGATGGCGATGTGAACGGCCAGCTTACAATCATTCCGAAAGAAGGAAGCTCGCTTAGCCCCATTTCCATCACATTCACGATCCCGCCGCGCCAGGTTGTGATTAAGCTCGTTGGCCCGGGAAAGGATCTGAATATTTCCCCCGACTCGATTGGCTCAGCCCGCTTTGTGTACTCAGGTTCTCCCGGCGCGGTGCAAGCGGACGCGACGCTTACCAGGGAAAGCACGCTCGAAATCGTGCCCGAGTTCCGCCCTCTCGTCGCCGCCCCGTGATTCAGGCGCGGAACGCATTCTTGTTTCGTTAGTTCGGAGTTTGCTTCGCAGGCGGCGGTATCACGATGATCACCGCGTCCGGTTGGCCGGCTCGGATCAAATGCGGCATGTTGGCAGCGGCTGGAGGCGCACCGATATCCTTGTCCGTCGCATACGGGTCGTAGAACATCAAGTGCGGTGGCAAATGAACCATCTTGTTTAACTGCGCGACGTAGAGATATCCCGCTTCGGACATCATGTACACGATCCCAGGCTTTTGTGGCGCGCGAAATTTCCCGGATTTATAGCCTTCTTCAATCGCGGCAGTCACCTCGTCCTCGCTTTTGCCCTTTGCCCGCAGATACTCTGCAAGAAACCTCGATTGCAGTGTCGTGGCGCTCCCTTCGGCGTCAAAACACGTCGGCTCAAGGTTCAACGGGCTCTGCCGGTCCACAAAGCACGAAAATCCGTTCGAGCCGTCGCGCACTTTCACGTAGCCGCTGCGTTCGAGGATGTACACCGTCGCTTTCCCTGAAATTTCCGGCGGCGCCGCGCTCTCCGCAAGCTTGATTTTTTCTTCGCGCCGCAGCGAAAAGTCGTAGGTGGCCTTCGGCGTCTCGGTCTGTGCAAATGCGGCGAGATGGATGCTGAAGAGCGTGCCGGTCAGGAGTCCGGTTGCGACGATTGTGCGCATGGATCGCCTCCAGCGCGGAACCACGCCCCGGTGTCAATATCCCGCATACCTTATGATCCGGATAGACGAAGCCTTCTTTGTTCCGTTAGCCCCGCCCCGGCGGTTCGCTCGCAGAAGTTGCTGGCCTCTCCTCCCGGTGACATAATGATGCTTGTTCCGCTCGACATCGAATCAGTTTCAATTACAGACGGGGGACGCCATGGCCATGAGGGATGCTTGGATTGAAAAGCGTGAAACTTCGATGAACGGAGGCGTTCGCAACCTCTCGCAGATGCACTACGCGCGTAAAGGCCTCATCACCGAAGAAATGGAATACGTCGCCCGCCGCGAAAAGCTCGAGCCTGAATTCGTGCGCAGCGAGGTCGCCCGTGGCCGCGCCATCATCCCGGCCAATATTCACCACCGCAATCTCGAGCCCATGGGCATCGGCGTCGCCTTCTTCTGCAAGATCAACGCGAACATCGGAAATTCCGCCACCACGTCAAATGTCGGCGACGAACTCGAAAAGCTTCATCGCGCCGTCCACTATGGCTCCGATACCGTGATGGACCTTTCCACCGGCGGCGACATCCCCGCGATCCGCAAAGCAATCATTGACGCATCGCCGGTCCCCATCGGCACGGTGCCGATCTACGAAGCGATTTCCCGCGTGCGCCGCGCCGAGGATTTGAGCATCAACGTCATGCTCGAAGTGATCGAAGAGCAGGCCGAGCAGGGCGTCGATTACATGACGATTCACGCCGGTGTCTTGCGTGAATTTCTCCCGCTCGTGCGCAATCGCATCACCGGAATCGTCAGCCGTGGCGGCGCGCTTCTCGCGCAATGGATGAGCGCGCACAAGCAGCAAAATTTCCTCTACGAGAATTTCGACGCCATCTGCAAGATTTTCCAGAAGCACGATGTCAGCTTCTCGCTCGGCGATGGCCTCCGTCCCGGCTGTCTCGCCGACGCCAGTGACGAAGCGCAGTTCGCTGAACTGAAAGTTCTCGGCGAGCTCACCAAAAAAGCCTGGGAATATGACGTCCAAACGATGATCGAAGGTCCCGGCCACATTCCGCTCGACCAGATCGAGCTGCAAGTGAAAAAAGAAAACGAGCTTTGCTCCGAAGCGCCTTTTTACACGCTCGGGCCGCTCGTCACGGACATCGCGCCCGGTTACGATCACATCACCAGCGCAATCGGCGCCGCCATGATCGGTTGGCACGGCGCGTCGATGCTCTGCTACGTTACGCCGAAAGAACATCTCGGCCTGCCGAATGCCGATGACGTGCGTCAGGGCGTGATCGCCTACAAAATCGCCGCGCATGCAGCTGACGTGGCCCGCCATCGCCCCGGCGCCCGCGATCGCGACGACGCGCTCAGCTATGCGCGCTTCCTCTTCGATTGGAACAAACAGTTCGAACTTTCACTCGATCCCGAAACCGCTCGCGCAATGCACGACGAAACGCTACCCGATGATTTTTATAAGGAAGCAAAGTTTTGCAGCATGTGCGGCCCCAAATTCTGTTCGATGAACGCGACGCAAATCGCCGAAATCTATCAGGGCCACGACCAGAAGGATCGCGAACAGAAGTTTGCGGAACTGCTCACGAAAGTCGAGCCAACGCTCGTCAAGCTGGACGTCCCAGCAGAACGGACGCAGCCCGCCGCGAAATCTTCAAGCGCCTCCTCCTAACGGATTCGCGGCCCGCGCGTCTGTTTAATTGGTTTATGCAGCTCACCTCTTTAGAGGTGAGATTCTTGAATCGGTCCTGCGCGTGCGCGAGGTTTTCTTGTCAACGTTCGCGAAGGCGTCCAAACGAAGCCTTCGCTTGACAGGAGGCGAACAAAAAGCGAATATGGCACCGCGTCAAATCACTTAGTCAAATCACTTAAAGGAGAGCAGCCATGCCCATGAATCAAGCATTCCTAGCTGAATTCGATCAGGAATTTGCCAATACCCGCAAAACCCTCGAACGCGTCCCCGAAGACAAATGGGACTGGAAACCTCACACCAAGTCCGGAACGATGGGCTGGCTCGTGAACCACGTCGCAATGATGCCCGGCTGGGCCGCCTCCATGTTCAGCACAGATAACTTCGACGTCGCCCCCGGCGGCAAACAAGTCACAATGCCCAACGGCAAGAACCGCCAGGAAATTCTCGCCATCTTCGACGACGGAGCGAAGCAGGCCCGCGCCGGCCTCGCCAGCTGCACCGACGAGCAGCTGATGAAGCCGTGGTCGCTGCTACAAAACGGCCAGCCCATCTTCAGCATGCCGCGCGGCGCCGTCCTTCGCGGCATGATCATGAACCACCTGATCCACCATCGCGCCCAGCTCTGCGTCTACTATCGTCTCAACGATGTTCCCGTGCCCGCGCTCTACGGCCCATCCGCAGACGAAGGCCAAACACAAGCCGCCGCCAAGTAAGTAGCGTAGGCTTCAGCCTGCACCCACATAACGCCCGGCGCAATCAGTCGATGTTTGGCTAACGCGCGCGCGTTCGTTCTTTTCGGATCGGAAGCCTCCAATCGACGCC
>Ga0209625_1000348_pt1 | contig 11970 bp, 10 predicted proteins | sample JacPin_JW_Ref_M2_FD_187960 | JGI IMG/M metagenome (GOLD analysis project Ga0209625, IMG submission 187960) | Forest soil microbial communities from Algoma, Ontario, Canada - Jack Pine, Ontario site 1_JW_Ref_M2 (SPAdes) (version 2) | ecosystem: Environmental > Terrestrial > Soil > Boreal...
TACTGGGAGGCGGAGAGGGAGGCGCCCATTTCTTTTAGCTTGGCGCGGGCGCGGCGGTCTTCTTCGGTGCCGGGGTAGCGCTTGACGATTTCGCGGAGTTCGCGGACACCGGTGGCTTTCTGGCCGAGCTCGATATTGGCGAGGGCTTTTTTGAGGCGCGCGGGGGCGACTTTAAAGCTGTGAGGATAGCCAGTGAGGACTTTGTCGTATTCAGCGACGGCCTGATCGTAATTTTTTTGCGAGTAGGCGATTTCGCCTAGATAGAACTGGGCGTTGCCGGCCAGATCGGTGTTGCCATAGTAGCGGAGATAATCCTGAAACTCGGAGCGGGCGAGATCATATTTGCCGCTGGTGATGTCGCGGAGGCCATTCGAATAGAGAGTGTCGGCAGAAGGCGCGCCGCCAGGAGGCGGGCCGGATGAGGTCGCAGGGCTAGTCGCGCCGGGGCTGACGGAGCCATTGCTGCTATAAGCGGGCGAGGCCGGGAAACCGTTGTTGGAGGCGCTGCCTTGATTTGGTTGGCCGGCCGGGGGCTGGCCGCCGCCACCGGAGATTTTGGCGTCGACGCTTTGCATGGTGTTCTGCAGATCGACCAACTGCTGATTCAGTTTGCCAAGGCGCGATTTAATTTCCTCGAGATTGTCGGAGAGGCCCTGCACCTGAGTGGACATGGTGTCGAGACGCGCGCCGGAATTGGCTTGCACGTCCTGAACGGATTTCTGGAGCGAGCTCATGGTGGAGTTGAGGCGGCCGACATTGTCGCTGGACTGCTCGACCAGGGTCTTCATGACAGTGTGGTCCTGAGTCATTTGCGACTGCAGATCTTTTTGTCCCTGGAGGAGTGTGGAGACGTCGCGCTGGAGCTCAATGAGTTCGCGAGCGACGGCTGCAGCGGGGCGCGGGCCGACGGCGCTACCGGCGATGATTCCGGCGAGAGCGGCGGCGCTGAAAATGGCAATGTTACGGTGACGCATGGTGAAACCTCCTCGGGACTACGGGTACGGCGGTCAATTTCATAAAGACTGGACGGCTACTCAAATTTAACTTTAATGGTACAGGGGCGTGTGGGCAAGGGTTGATGTTTCTGTGTTGTTGACATTCAGCAAGACGGACTGTGGTTGGCGGATTACGTTTTAGCTGTTCCACGTTACAAGACCCACCCTAAAGAAAACTTAGGGTGGGCCACCCTCCATGTCTCATTAAGTCGATTCTCAATTCATTCTGGCGAGCAACGAGGTGCTGTTCTATTCATCAATTTGAACCGCGCTGCGTCGCCTGTGTTCTAGACATTCCACGTTACAAGGCCCACCTGCCACGGCAGGTAAACCCTCAAAAAGACCGAGGGTGGGGCGTCCTCCGTGTGTCATTACGCTCTGCCAAACACAGCGAACTAATTTGCGCGGACGAAGTGGCCGCGGCGATTTTGTTGGTAGCAGGGTTCACTGGGTTCGTTGCAGAAAGGCTTTTCTTTGCCGTAGCTGACGGTGCTGAGGCGATCGGCGGAGATGCCCAGAGAGACGAGATATTGTTTTACCGCCGTGGCGCGACGATCTCCCAGGCCGAGGTTGTATTCGGTGGAGCCGCGCTCATCGCAATGGCCTTCGATGGTGGCTTTGATGTCGGGATAGGCACGGAGAACGTCGGCCGTCGCGCTAAGGGCAACGCGCGCGTCGGGGCGGATGTCGGCTTTATCTAGATCGAAGTAAGCGTCTTTGACCTTCTCGCGGAAAATTTGATCTCTGGAACGATCGGTATCGGTGGGCTCGGCGTTTACAGCGCTAGCGATGGTGATGCGCACGCTGGCGTCGGCGGAACCTCCGGGGCCGGTGGCGGTAAGGGTGTAGGTCGCGGAGTCTGCCGGGGCGACTTTGGTGGAGCCTTCAGCAGAAACGGGACCGACTTCTGGCGCGATAGCGACTTGCGTGGCGTTGGTGGTGGACCAAGTTAGTGTGGTCGACTCGCCCTTGTTAATGCTGGTGGGATTGGCCTGAAAAGTCACTGTGGGGCGAGGCGCCTCTTCGGTGCGCTCAGGCGCGGTATTACGCGTGTTCAAGGGCTTTTTAGCGCAACCAAAAGTAAATATCGCGACCGACAGGGCGGCCAGCAGGCAAGTTCTATACAACTTCGGTGAAACTGCAGACATTCGTATTTCCTCCTCGACGTAGAATCCCAAGCCGTCTGGGCAAGAATCGTACCACTTGCTAGCAAATCGAAAGGCTATTACTCCTAAGAGTTATACCGGATGTTCCAGCACTGCAACAGTTGTATGTGTGTTTCATCGGTTCGGGCGTTCGTAAAATCAAAATCTGACGTGTGCTCCATAGTTCAGTGCTCGTCGTCCCACGTTACAAGACCCACCCTACAAAAACCTAGGGTGGGCCACCCTCCATCGCTTTGTTCCGCGTTGAATGAAGGACCCTCCGCTTCGGTACCGCATTACTTCGGGGACCAGTTGGGGGATTCGTTGTGGCCGGTGGTGGTTAGTTGGTGGGGCTGGGTGCCGTCGGCGAGCATGCTCCAGATTTGGCGCGTGCCCCCACGAGTTGATTCGAAGACGATGTGGCGGCCATCGGGCGCCCAGCTGGGGCGTTCGTTGCGGCCCGCGTCGCGCGTGATTTCAATAATTTTGCTGGTGGCAGCTTCCATCACGTAGATGTCGTAGTTACCGTTGGGGCGGCGCCAACTGAAGGCGAGAATTTGTCCGTTGGGCGACCAGGCGGGATCGATTACGTAACCCATGTCTGGCAGATCGAATTTGTTGATGCTCGTGCCATCGGAATTCATGGAATAAAGTTGAGGGACGCCGCCGCGATCGCTGACGAATACGACGGTTTGTCCAGTTTTAGGATTCCAGGTGGCGGAAGTGTTGGCGCCACTGGAATTGGTGAGGCGCCTGGGGCGACCGCCGCTGGCGTCGGCGACGTAGAGTTCCGGATTGCCCTGCATCGATGAAGAAAAAATTATTTGTGAGCCGTCGGGCGACCAGGATGGAGAACTGTTGCTGCCCTTGTACTGAGGGAAGGAGACGAGTTTTCCAGTGTCCATGGAATACATGCAGATCTGCGCGCTGGTAACGCGAATCATGGGCTTAAAGCAGGTGAAGGCGATGCGCGAGGCGTCGGGCGACCAGCGCGGAGTTAGCGCGATGGAACGCAGACTTGTGAGCGGATGCTGATTGGCACCATCGTAGTCCATGAGCCAAATTTCTTTGGTGCCGGTACGGGAACTGACGAAGGCGATTTGCGTGCCTGCAATGCTGGGAAGACCGCCGCTCAATTTGTTGATGATTTCGTCGGCGAACTGGTGGGCGAAGCGGCGGACTTGCGCGTCGGTGGGACCGCCACGATAAACCTTGGCGACGACCGGTTGAGATGAAGGATTGCGCACGTCGAAGAGCCAGGCCTGAATGGCTACTTCGGGGGTGGATTCGGTGAGATTACCGAAAGCGACCATACTGGCGTTGGCTGGAGCATCGGTCCAAGTGAGATTACGCAGCTCGGAAGGTTGCGAAGGAGCTTGTGGCGGATAAAAACTGGGGCTGACCAGATCCAGAATGCCGCTGAACTGGAGATCGTCGCGGACAACCTGAGTGAATAAGGCGGAGTGATTTTTAGCCGGGTCGACACGCGGAGCAAAATCGGCCACGGCTACACGCGGTTTTTCCAAGCCGAGTCCGGTGCCGGTCTTGATCCAATCCTGCGCATGTGTTGCATGCGGAAAGCAGGACATGGCCAGAATAATTACAGAAACATATTTGAAACACTTGAACGAACTTAGCACCTTCACCCCCGAGTTTCAGCCGCGTGGAGATGCGGCTGAAAAAAAATTACTTCGTCATGGACAAATCGAAATCAAAATTTACGTTAACGTAGGAACCTGAATAATCGTTGGGTAGCGGCGGCATCGGGGCAGCACTCGCCAACGCACGCTGGGCGGAGATATCCATGGATTGGTTTCCGCTGGATTGCTCCATGCGAATATTTTTGACGGAGCCGTCGCGGTTGATGGTGAACGTCAGCACGGATTTAGCTCGGCGTGCGGAGCGGACGGCGGGATCGATTTCAAAAAGGTTCCAGTTGCTGCCGATCTTGCGGCGAACGGCTTCTACGTACCAACCATAGCGGGTGGCGAAATCGCCGCCGCCCTGACCTTGTATCTGCACGCCACTGGTGGTGGCACCGGGAGTGTCGCCGTACCCGGTGGGCATATTCGGGGTGCCGCCTTTGCCGTACTTCGCAGCATTATTTGGAGTGGGGCGGAGGTCCTCGAAAACTTTTGAAGGATGTACGACGGGTTTCTTTCGCGGTTCGTCCTTAAATTCCTGGTCGGGATGAACGACGGGTTTGGGTTTGGCGGGCTGTTCTTCTTTAAATTTGGGAATTTCGAGAGCGTCTTTGGGAATTTCAGGGATTTCAGGGGCCTTCGGCTCCTCCTTATATAAGCCCTTGGTGGGATCGACGGCGTGGCTGTCGGCGGTCAAATCCGGCTTGGGCATCGGGATGCCGGCGCTGGGGACGAGATTAACTTTGACGTCGTTGCCTTGATTGCCGCCAACGCTCGCCCATTGATTGCCGCGATATTGGTACCAAGCGGAGAGGCCAATGGCGAGTGCCAACGCGCCGTGGAGAAAGGCGGAATACACGAGAAATTTTCGCAGTGTGACTTCGTCGGTGTTGGCGAGAGCGACGCTCATCTTTTATCTCTTGTATCTGGGGCGCTCATTTATTTGGTTTTTGGACGGTCGGTTATGGGTTCGGTGACGATGCTAATGTTGTTGATGCCGGAGACGCGGAGAGCGTCAACCACGGAGGCGAAGACGCCGAAGGGTACAGCTTCGTCGCAGCGGAGGAAGACCGCATCCTGCTGGTCTTTTATTTTGGCTTTCACCTTGTCGCCGAGCTCGTGAACGTTGACGGGCGTGTTGCCCAGATAGACGAGTTGCTGCTTGTCCACGGAGACCACGATGCGCTGCTCGGGGCTCTCCTTAACGGCGTGCGTTTTTGGCACATTAAGTTCGATGCCAGATTGCAGGATGGGGGCAGTAATCATGAAGATGATGAGGAGAACCAACACGACGTCCACGAAGGGGACCATGTTGATTTCGGAGAGCGAGGATTGAGTGCCTTTTTGAATGGATGCCATGTTCGTCCAACTTATTCAAGGCCTGCGATGCCGCGGCCCGGTCTGAAATTTAGCTGAAAGTTTTTTCGATTTGCGCGGCGACTTCCAATGTAAAGGTATCGAGGCGCTGCGCAAGATTGCGAATGTTCTGCAAGAACTGATTATAAAAGATTACTGCCGGGATGGCGGTGACCAAACCCGCGGCGGTGGTGAAAAGCGCTTCGGAAATGCCGGGCGCTACGGCGCGCAGACTGGCGGCACCGGCGGTACCAAGTCCTGAGAAGGCGTCGATGATGCCCCAGACGGTGCCGAACAGGCCGATGAATGGGGAAACGGAACCGGTGGTTGCGAGCCAGGACATGCCTTTTTCGGCGCGACGTACTTCTTCAGCGGCGGCCAATTGCATATTTACGGTGACGGCCTGGAGGCTTTTTAGTCTGCCGCCGACATTAGGATTACCGCTGGGCGAGACTTGGCTTTGAAGTTCGCGATAACCGAAGGCGTAGACGGTGGCATATGGGGAGCCGGCTTGCGCCAAGGCTTGCGGATTGGCGATTCCGTGAGTAGCGCGGAAGATGCGGAGAAACTGGTCGCCTTCGCGCTTGACGCGGCCGAAGAAACCAAGTTTCTGGAAAATCATAGCCCACGAGACGATGGAGAAGATCAAGAGAAGCGCGAGAACTCCACGGGCGACCCATCCGGTTTGTTCGAGAATGCTGCCGATGTCGGTCAAGAAGAACGTGGTGAACAGAAAAATGGTTTACCCCTCAGTGAAAGCGAATTTTTAGTGACTCAAGAACCGTAGCATACGCATAGAGGGGACGCAACGAAACGTAACAGTAATGGTTACGGGCGTTTCGTGAGCGGAAATGGGTAGATGGAGCTATGGTAGACTGCGAATTCAGATGAATAAGGACTTCGATATCGGCGTGGAGTCATTAAGCGGGAGCGGGCGCGCCGATAATGGCGGGCTTGAACGAAGCCCCTCAACTCATATCAGCCACATCGTTCATTCCGACAAATTTGATGCCAGCGGCAAAGTTGATTTTGCCGGCGTAATTTCGCCTGACGCTGCGACGAAAAGTTTCGGCGATACGGCGAATGGGGGGACGTTTTTTCTGGAGACGTTTGGGTGCCAGATGAACGACCACGATTCGGAAAAGGTGGCGGGGTTGCTGCTGTCGCGCGGGTACCGGCAGGTGCAAACGCCGGAAGCGGCGCGCATGATTCTGTATAACACGTGCAGCATTCGAGAGAAGGCGGCGCAGAAGGTATTTTCGCGGCTGGGAGAATATCGCGAGCGCGGGGCGGACAAAATTATCGGGGTGCTGGGATGCGTGGCGCAGCAGGAAGGCGAGGACATTTTTAAGCGCGCGCCGTGGGTGAGTCTGGTGTGCGGCTCGGCAAGCTATCGGAAATTGCCGGAGATGCTGGCGGAACTGGAAGCGGGGAACAAGCGGGTCACCGGGTTGAATAATGATACGGATGAAACGTTTGAGACGGAGATTACGCGGCGGGACAATCCGTGGCGCGCGTATTTGACGATTATCGAAGGGTGCGACAAGGCTTGCGCGTATTGCGTGGTACCGCACACGCGGGGATCGGAGCGGAGTCGAGGAAGCGAATCGATATTGCGGGAAGTGCGGCAACTGGCGGAGCTCGGCTATTCCGAAGTGCAATTACTGGGGCAGACGGTGAACTCGTATGTGGATCCGAGTGCGCGGCGGATGAAATTTTCGGATTTGTTGCTGGGAGTGGCGCAGGTGGCGGGGATTCGCAGGGTGAGATTTACGACTTCGCATCCGCGGGATTTTGGCGTGGACATTGTGCAGGCGATCGATCGCGAGCCGAAGCTCTGCGATCACATTCACTTGCCGGTGCAATCGGGGTCGACGAGGGTTTTGCGGGCGATGGCGCGGACGTATACGCGCGAGGAATACCTGGAGAAAATTGCGCTGATTCGCGGGGCTCAGCGGTCGATCAGCATTACTACGGATATTATCGTGGGGTTTCCGGGCGAGACGGACGAGGATTTTGCAGAGACGTTGAACATGCTGGATGAGGCGCAATATGACGGAGTATTTGGATTTAAGTATTCGCCGCGACCGAATACGCCTTCGCTGGCGCTGAATGATCCGATTTCCGAGGAAATTAAAGGCCAGCGGCTGGCGATGATTCAGGAAAAGCAGCGGGTGATTCAGACGGAGCGGAATTTGGCGATGTTGGGGCAGGACCTGGAAGTTTTTGTGAGTAATAAATCGCGGAGGGAGAATCAGTGGTCGGGGCATACGACTTCGAATCGGGTGATAAGTTTCTCTTCCCAAGAGAAGGAGCTTCTGGGAAGCTACGTGCGCGTGAAGGTGACGGATAGTGGGACGGGGAGTTTGGTGGGACTCGAGGTTAGAGATTAGAGGTTCGAGGTTCGAAAGAACGAAATAGCTGGGGTAGGCTATCCAAAGCTTAGTGCGACTGGAGATCGGGGGTCCAACGTGGAAGTGGAGATGAAGATTCGTGGGCTGATGATGGATCCCGTTACGAACATGCCGATTGTGGTGTTGAAGGATGTGGGCGGGCAGGCGATTCTGCCGATATGGGTGGGCGTGTATGAGGCCAATGCCATTGCACTGGAGATTGAGAAAGTGCAGACGCCGCGGCCCATGACGCACGATTTGTTGAAGAATGTTTTGTTGGGGCTGGAAGTGCGGGTGCAGAAAATTATTGTTAGCGAATTGAAGGATGACACGTTTTATGCGCTGATTTGCGTGGAGCGCGACGGGGAGATGATGACTATTGATTCGCGGCCGAGCGATGCGTTGGCGTTGGCGTTGCGGATGGATTGCCCGATATTTGTGAATGACCAGGTGCTGAAGAATTCGAAAGTGTCCAGCGCGATTAATGAGCGGACTACTAATGAACAGTTGCGGTCGTGGCTGGAGGGGTTGTCGGATGATGATCTGGGTAGATACAAAATGTAGTATTTGATAACGCAACTGCGAACCCGGGGCAGGCGGAAACTACTCCCGAAACTACACCTGGAAACAAAAACCCCGTAACTAGACCCTGAAACCTAGATTCTGAAACCTGCGCTTCGCTTTCCTCCGATTTACTCGAATCAAATCAAATACTTAAAGGCTAGCGGTGGAGATGCGCGTAGCGGCGGGGATGTGAGTTACCAGGCGGCGGGTCATTCGGCGCCAGGTGGCTAGGAGGACTACGCCGATCAGGATTAGGGCTAGGCTTAGGCCGGCCCAGAGGCCGAAGGCGCCCCAAGCGAGACGGAAGCAGAGCCAGTAACCGAGCGGAAGGCCCATGATCCAATAGGCGATGGCGTGGCAGAGCATGGGGGTGCGGGTGTCGCCGGCTCCGCGGAGTGCGCCGGTCGCTACGGTTTGAATGCCGTCGAAAAGCTGGAAGGCGGCTCCGGCGGCGAGAAGAAATGTAGTGGCGCGGATGACGTCGGTTGCGGGAGTGTACATGCGCGCGATGGCGTGCGGGAAAATCAGCAGCGCCGCGCTGGCGCAAGTCATGAACGCGGCTCCCAAAAAAATTGCGGTGTTGCCGGCGTCGCCCGCGGCGCGAGGATCTTTGCGGCCGATGGCTTGGCCGACGCGTACGGCGGCGGCGGAAGAAATTCCCAGCGGCACCATGTAAGTGAAGGCCACGGTGTTGAGCGCGATCTGGTGGCTGGCGAGGGGCACGGGGCCGAGGCGCGCGATCAATGCGGTGACGAGCGCGAATACGCCGCTCTCGAGAGTGAATTGCAGCGCGGCGGGATAGCCTAGAGTGATGAGGCGGCGAATGCGCGGGAGATCGATGTCCACGGGAGTTTTCAGCAATTCGGTGCGATGACGCTGGTCGTACCACAAAAGATAAATGATGAGCACGGCGGCCATGTACAAGCGGGCGAGCGCGGTGGACCATCCGGAACCGACGGCGCCCATGGCGGGAGCTCCCCACTTGCCGTAGATGAGGACCCAGTTGCCGACAGCGTTGACGATGTTGGCGGTGATAAGCGCAAAGGCCACGATGCGAACCATGTTCATGGCCTGTAGGCAACGGCGCACCGCAAAGTAGAGGAGCAAGGGGAAAAGACCGACGGCGAGCGCGTTGGTGTAGGGAATGGCGAGCGCGAGGATGGCGGGCTCAATGTGCATGCTGCGAAGAAGATTGGGCAGCAGCCACACGGGTGCGGCGAGGATGGGAGTGAGCGCGATGGTCAGGTAAATACTGTTGATGAGAGAGCGATGACAATCTTCGCGTTGACCGGCGCCGAAAGCTTGAGAGACCAAGGTGTCGAGGCCCATGAGAAGTCCTGCGCCGAAGAGTGCGAGGACGATGAAGATGTTGGAGCCGAGGCTGACCGCGCCCATGGCGGTGGCGCTGTCGGGGAGATGGCCGACCATCACGGTGTCGACGATGGCCATGCTCATCCAGCCAAGCTCGGCGAGAACCAGCGGGAGGGCGAGGCGCACCGTGGGCGGAAGTTCCTGGCGAAGAGTTTTCAGATGAAGCATGGATTGTTGTGCGATGAAGTTTACGGGGAGGAGAAAGAAGAGGCAAACAAGAGGAGCGAGGAAGGCGGGAATTCCTACGTCGCGTCGCGGGATTGAGCCGGCGGGGTTATGATGCTGATTAGTTCAATTTTGTGTTAACAAGATAGTGTTAGGCTTTATGTTCTATTGAAGACGCGCAGGAGGTCCGCTGCGATGAAAACCCAAGAGCAACTTTTGAAAGTAGTTCTTAGCCTTTTGCTCTTGATGTGCCTTAACCCGATGACTGGAGCGCAGCAGCCACCTGAGCAGGAACTACCCAGGCTCTCTGCGCCGGTACATGCGGCTCTATATCCAGAGGTGATGTGTGTGGATTGTGTCGTACCTATTTGGGACGACGGTTATCTTGTGCATGTAGAGTTTGACCGAGACCCAGCGGTGGTAACGATGTACGAGAAGAATGGAAAGAAAGTGCTCGAAGGGCGCGTGGAGCCGGCGGATGCCGCCAAGGTTAGCATTCTCTCTGCCGGAGCAACGCAGACCGGAGGGATTCTTGCGGTTGGCGCAGGCACGATGTCCGATGGAGCCGTCCAAAGATTCATCGTCAAGACGGACTCTTTGGGACGTGCCTTGCAATCGGTGCGCACAGGGGACTTCTCTGCGCACCAGGTTTGCGAGGCGACTGACGGTACGGTATGGACGCTCGGATACGAGTTGAATTACGGGGATTCGCCGCACGCGGGTAAGAATATTCTGCGTCACTATAGTTTGGAGAAGGGGCTGCTCGGTAGTTTCATTTCAGTGGATTCCATCTCCAACTCCAGCGACGCGAGTTTGTTCGTTTTTACTCCAAGGGCAAGCTTTCTCCACTGTGGCAAAGACGGTGTTTCGGTTCTGTTGTGGTCTTTTCTACAGTACATCGAGGTGGATGCGGCTACTGAAAAACTAACGCGCTGGACTGTTGACCCTTCCTTGGAGGTACCCAGAAGAGCGAACGGATTTGCGGTGACCGAAGAGGGGAGAAGTTTCGTGGGTGTGGAAGATTTTTGCGATCAGGAGAAAAAAATAACGCACGGATTGTACGAATTGAACGCCAAAAGCGGAACGTCAGTCGCTAAGGTTATCCCTGTCGAGGGGACAATTTCGAAGTGTGACCCCAACGAAATTGCTCCGGCTGGCGCTTTCTTTTATCTCTGGGGCGCCGACGGAAATGAACTTGTGGTGCAAAGGCAGGGGGACGGCTTGGGTCTCTCGTGGGCGAGGGTGTCGGCATCAGTGACAACAGTTCAGTAGTCGCCTGAACGCAGACGTAAGACGAAGAAGGGGCGAGTGGGGCCCGTAACGTTAAGGCTACCGGGGATTTCCACCGATAATTTTCTGAGTTATAGTTACTTTTCGCTTGCCATAATATGGGCTGGGAACGTAAAGTTAGCTAGGTCTAGGGGGTTTTCCACGGACAACACCCATATCTGGGATTCGGTTTGCCGGATCGCGACGGCCACAATTTGAGCGAGCGGGCGGGGGCAGAAAAGATATGACTGCCATCATCACGGTTGCAAATCAAAAAGGCGGCGTCGGAAAAACGACCACGGCGATCAATTTGGCGGCTTCGCTGGCGCATCGCGGGAAACGCACGCTGCTCATCGATCTGGACCCACAAGCAAATACCACCATCGCATTTTTCGATTCAGGAGAAGTGGCCACGTCGATGTTTGACGTGTTGAGCGATCACCGCGCGGAAATGACCGCGGTGGTGAAAGCCACGAAAGATCCCATGCTGTTTGTGGGGCCGGGACGATTGTCGCTGGCGAAGCTGGAGCAAGTGCTCGCAGGACAATTCGACGCGCCGTTTAAATTGAAGGATGCGCTGGCGCCGATGCAAAAAGGATACGACTACATCGTGCTGGACACGCCGCCTTCCCTAGGAATTTTGACGGTGAATGCGCTGGTGGCGTCGACACATTTGCTGGTGCCGATTCAGGCGGCTTATTTTGCGATTGAAGGCACCGATGATTTGCTGGAAACGTACGAGAGAATTCGCGCGCGGCCCAATCCGGGTTTGAAAATGCTGGGCGTGGTGATTACTCTATTTGATAAGCGCACGAATATTTCGCGCGACACACATGAACAGATTCGCACGGTGTTTGGCGAAGTATTGTTCAAGACAAAGATCAGTAAGAACGTGCGGCTTGAAGAGAGTCCTGCGTATAAGGAAACAATTTTGACCTTCGCTCCCAAGTCACCGGGCGCGCTGGAGTATAAGAAATTGGCCGGGGAGGTTATTCAACGTGTTGAAGAGAATCGGCTTGCCAGCCACGCTGAAGATGCGGCATGACGCGCACTACGTCGAATCATTAAC
>Ga0209625_1000349_pt1 | contig 11964 bp, 14 predicted proteins | sample JacPin_JW_Ref_M2_FD_187960 | JGI IMG/M metagenome (GOLD analysis project Ga0209625, IMG submission 187960) | Forest soil microbial communities from Algoma, Ontario, Canada - Jack Pine, Ontario site 1_JW_Ref_M2 (SPAdes) (version 2) | ecosystem: Environmental > Terrestrial > Soil > Boreal...
CTGCTGGCGTTTGGTGTGCTGCTCTCTGCCGGGATTCTCTTGTTGATGGACCGCAACCTTGGCACCAGCTTTTTCGTGCCGCTGGTCACCGTCAACGGCCAGCTCACGGGGCATAAGGGCGGCTCGCCGCTTTTGTGGCAACACTTATTTTGGTTCTTTGGCCATCCGGAGGTTTACATCGCGATCTTGCCGGCCATGGGCATGTGCTCGCAGTTGCTCTCCGTGTTCTCACGCAAACCGATTTTCGGTTATAAGGCCATGGTGTACGCCATCTTGGCCATCGGATTACTCGGCTTCATGGTTTGGGGACATCACATGTTCATGAGCGGTATGAGCCCTTATACCGCCTTCGCTTTTTCCATTATGACCATGGGTATCGGCGTTCCGTCAGCCATAAAAACATTCAACTGGCTCGGCACGCTCATGCGCGGACGGATTCGTTTTACGTCACCCATGCTGTTTGCGATCGGATTCGTCTCGCTTTTCGTTTCCGGCGGGATCAGCGGTCCCTTCCTCGCGCAGCCCGTGCTCGACATTCAGTTGCATGACACTTACTTCGTGCCCGGCCACTTCCACCTCATCATGGGAGTGGCCTCCATCTTCGGCATCTTTGCAGCCACCTATTATTGGTTTCCCAAGATGTTCGGACGCATGATGAACGAATCGATGGCGCGCTGGCACTTCTGGTTCAGCTTCATCGGCACTTACGCGATCTTCATGCCCATGCATTACTTGGGCATGGCGGGGATGCCGCGCCGCTACTCGCAGATGACCGAGGTCGGCTATCTGAACGGCCTGATTCCGCTGCAGAAGTTCATCACTTACGCGGCGTTTGTCACGATCGCCGGCCAATTGATCTTTCTTGTGAATCTCTTTTGGAGCATGTTCAAGGGGAAGCAGGCCAGCGACAATCCGTGGGAGGCGACCACGCTCGAGTGGACCACGGCGACGCCGCCACCTCACGACAATTTCGGCGGACGCACACCCGTCGTCTACAACGGCCCTTATGAGTACAGCGTGCCCGGCGCGCCCCGCGATTACGTGATGCAGACCGATCCGGAAATCAAGCCGGCACACTGAACACCTTATGGCAACCTTCTCCACAACCGCGACGGTAGACGATCCCAGAATCTCGTTGGGCGACGACGGCATTCTGCCTCCGGTCCGGGGCGGCCGCGATGACGATGGCTCCGGTCCGGGGTTGCCGGATTACGCAACGCGGCTGCGCCGGGCGCGTCTCGGGCTACTCGTCGCCCTAGCGCCGATATTTATGTTGTTTGTCTCCTTCAGCAGCGCTTACGTTGTGCGTCAGGGACTTCCCACGCTCGACCCGCGCACCAATGCGCTCGTGCGCGACTGGATTCCTATCACGCTTCCCAAGCTGTTGTTGATCAATACGGGAGTGCTGATTTTGAGCAGCGTGTTCATGGAGCTGGCGCGGCGCCAGATTAGGGGACAAGCGGCTCGCGCATCAGCAAAGTCCGTTCCGGGAGTCTCCGTCGTTGAGCAGATGAAGATACCTTGGCTGTCAATGACGTCCGTGCTCGGTCTCGTTTTTCTTTTCGGACAGTGGACGGCCTGGCGGCAACTGGCCGCGAACGGCTTCTATGTAGCCACCACGCCCAGCAGCTCGTTCGTTTATCTCCTGACCGGGACGCATGCCATTCACTTGATGGGTGGCGTCCTCGCACTGTTCATTGCAGGCATCGCTTCGCTTTTGCGCCGCTCCGTGGCAACGCGGAGCATTGTGGTGGATGTGACCGCTTGGTACTGGCATTTCATGGCCGGGCTGTGGATTTACATTCTGTGTTTGCTGGAGTTTGCAGGCTAAATCGACGTTTCTGACCAGGAGGCCGAACGCATGGCTGAAACCGCGCTCCACGACATCCCGTCGGCTTATGAGCCGTCGCTGTTCGGCACCTACTCCAAGAAAATCGGGATGTGGTTGTTTCTGCTCTCCGATTCGCTGACGTTTGGCGCGCTGCTCTATGCGTACAGCTACGGCCGCATTTCAACGGCGGGGTGGCCTACCCCTTTCCATTCCGAGAGCATCGTTAACGCCACCATCATGACGGCGTTTCTGCTTACCAGTTCGCTGACCATGGTTCTCGCAGTGCGCGCGTCGGTGGACCGCAATGCCAAGGCGCAGACACTCTGGTTGATCGCCACCATGCTCTGCGGTGCGGGTTTCATCATTCTTCACGGCCGCGAGTGGAGCAATCTGATCGCGGAAGGCTTGAGTCTCCCGATGTTCCCCAAAGTTCCGGGCCACGAAGCTGCCAGCGAATTTGTGAACGTATCCAAGACCGTGCCGCAGTTTGCGGCGACGTTCTTCGGGCTGACCGGGATGCACATGCTGCACGTGACGCTGGGTGTGATTTACCTCGGCGTGGTCGCGCTGCGTCGCAAATTCATTCCCATTTTGCTGGTCCTATGGCTGGTTGCCTGGCTGGCCACGCCGGCCTATAGCCCGTTCCACTATGGCGCGCATGTACTCTTGATCGCGGCGATCGTGATCTCGATTATCCTGTGGCTGAAGCCCAAGGTTTACGATTCGTCGGACGTGGAAGTCGCGGGATTGTACTGGCACTTCGTCGACCTCGTGTGGATGTTTATCTTTCCTTTGGTGTATCTGATGTCCGCCAAGATTCTCTAGGAGCCGGAGAGACATGGATAGCACTCAAATAGCTCTCGCAGAACGCGCCGCCGAACAGCAACGCCATCACGGCAAAGCGCTGTTCTTTTATGTTTGGGGCGCGCTGCTGCTGATGACCGCCATCGAGGTTTACCTGACCTACCAGAATATGCAGCCGGCGAAGATGCTTACGATTCTGATGGGTCTGTCGCTGATCAAGGCGGCGCTGATCATCGGCTACTTCATGCACCTAAAATATGAAGTATCGCGCATGAAGTGGCTTACAATGACTTCGGTGGTCATGTGCCTGATCTTGATGACCATCTTTTTCTTTCCGGATGCTTTTCGCATTCTGTATCTGGGAGTGAAATGAAAGTTCGCGCCGCGCTTCTCGTCTTATCGCTCTTCTTGTGGGCTGCTCCCGCGTTCAGCCAGGGTTGCGCCATGTGCCGCAGCTCCGCCGCGGCCACGTCAAAGGAGGGCCAGAAGGCCATCAGCAAAGGTGTCCTGGTGCTGGTAGTCCCTCCAATTGGATTTATGACCATGGGTGTTGGATTGGCGTTTCGTTACGGAAAGAAGCGCGATCTGGAAAATTGCTGAGTAAAGTGCTTTCGGCGAGAGACACGCGCGCCAAATCCAGCGGACGGCGTGCGAAGTGAACTTCAACCACCGCAGCGCAGGTCTGATTCCCGCGGCATAAAATTTAATTGAGCCAGCCTCTGGATGCCCGGAAAAGACCGCCCTCGCGGTTTTTCCCGGAAGTCCTTTAGCAGGAGCAAATCACCATCAGGAGACGCGAGAGCAGGGGAAGCGCTCGCCAATCTTCGAGCGATAAAATCCCTCTTTGGAGGCCGCATTCATCAATCCGTTGAAGACATCCGCAGGCACATTAAAAAACTGATACACGCCACCGTGTTCAAATTTGATTTCGAGAGTTTCAGAATGCTCCTGGTAACCAACCTGTGTAATTTCCTTGGAGGGAACTGGGATCCGATGCATTTTTTAGAGGCCCCTTTCTGGTGAGAGACGCTTCCATCAGACGGCGTCGGGACTCGCCATCCTGTCACTGCCTTTATGTTGTCGGGTCTACGGTCTTGCCGTTCTTTCTAACTGGCCGCGGCACCTGGATCGTCCCTCTTTGGTAGTGGCTCAACGGCGGGGATTCTACCATAAGTAAAAGGGATTCAAAGTTGCGGAAAAACAAAGAAGTGATTGGCCGGGCGCACGGATTTGAACCGGGAGCCTCCTGCGCCCAAGGCAGGCGCAGTATCTCTTGGAAGTCCTTCCTTTTCAATCTCGTTTTTGAAAACAAAAGAGTTACAAAAATATTTGGTAGTGGCACCATGTACGAAAACGTGGCTCCGCATGCATGGAGTCCCCCGAATTTTCCCCATACCGAAGAGAAAGCAAAAGGTAGTAAATTGGCAAGCCTTGCTTTAAAGCGACACCGACTTGTCAACAAATGGAGGCGGGAAGTTGAAGGCGTGATGTCAACATCCTGGCGGTTAGCTCAAAGATCGACATTGATTTGGTGTGGGGGCTCCTTCGTTCTGCTCGCGGTTTTCTTGTTCGTGATGTCACGCGTACAAGGCGGAAGTCACGACTCCGTTCCAGCGATGAGCTGCCTCTGTGGTCTTCTCGGCTTACTTGGGGCAAGCATGTACCTTGCTGGCGTGCATGTGGTGCGCAGATGGATCTGGACTTCGGAGAACGGTCAGTCGGCGGAGGCAAGCATGGTCGGAGTACGTATGGCCTGGTCCCAGCCCAAGATTATATCGAAAAACACGATTTATGTGCGAACTCCTGCCAGTACAATCAGCGGAACCCCCACATCGCCAGCGTGCATCATCTACTACAGCTATCGGGATCAACTCGGCAACATGTACGAGGGCCACAGCAAGTATTTGTCTGTGGCCGGGGCAATGCTGAAACCGGGTGATCTCGGACTCGCGTTTCGACCCTCAACATCCCGCAAAGAGCATCTGGACCCAGGAGCTGTAATCCGGTCAGCCAGCGATGCTTGGCGCTGGAGCTAGCGAAGATGCTCGGCAACAGTAAGACGAGCGACTCTGCTCTCGCTCAAGTGAATCGAGGAAGCGTGACGCGGCGATTGACGCAACTCTGCATTACAAGGCACAGTTCGAGGTGCGCCCTCACCCACACTTTTTCCGGGCTTCTGGACAGCCCCAAAACTCCATTCCAACTTTAGTAACAACCTTCTTCCGTTGCCGCCAGTTGGCGCCTTTGAGCAAGCAAGCGTGTCGGAGCACGCCAGTTTTATTGGATTTCCCTGACGCGCTTACGCGCGCGACAGCGCCCAGCTCAGCTGTACGGCGGCGTAGATCAAGGCGGATACACAGACCAGCGATAGTGCGATAGGGGCAAGCACGGCTGCCGTAGCCAGTCCCCCGAAGATTGCCATCAGCGCCCCAGTGAAAACTACAAAACGGTATCTCCAGAGCTTATCGTGTCGCCACGCGCCGCTCTGCCATGCGATTTTAAAGTCTCTTAAGGCCAGTTCTTCGTAGAATTGTCGACCCACTCCCTTCCCAAATACTCGATATGCTGAACGCCGGGAGCGATACCCAAGTTCTGCGTTATGCGGACCTGTTCCTCCACCTCGGAATGGGACATGGGTTTGCCCTTTTCATATAACATGAGCATGAGTCCACCCATGAACAGAATGAGGCCGAGCGCGACAACGGGAACGATGAAGGCGAGCAGAATGTTTCTGTTCGCGGCCAAGGTCTGTTCGACCAGTTGGAGGGCAGCGATGTGTTTGCTCACTGCGCTTAGAGCAATGATGCCAATCACTGCAAGGATCATTTTCAGAGTAGATTTCATGGCGCTTCAATCACCGGTTAGTTGTATTTGCGTTCGCAGGTCGAATCCTGAGAGCCATGTAGCATGCGCTTCCGCAGAGCGGGTCCACGACTCATAAACGTGCCAATTGCAAAAAAGAGGGCTCCCAGCGGAGCTGCAATGGCGATCAACAGCCAGTAGTTCTGCTGGTCTTGTAGGCGGCTGGAGGTTGGGTCGTGCACGCGATATTGGACCCGCACGAGAGCGTTGACTTGTAGCGTGTTCCACAATTCCAGCGGTACCTCGCAGCTCCCCTCAACCTGCCCGAGTGGCGTGTCGAAACGATATTCAACGTTGTAAGTTTTGCCATTCTCTTCATCTCTGGTAACCAATTTAGTGACCAATCCTTCCGCGGTCGCACCATCAATTTTGTAACGGACTTCTTTGTAAGTCTGAAGAAGGGCAAAACAAAGCATCACGAATCCAGTAAGCCAGAAGAGACCACCAACGATCTCCTTGGGCGAAGCAAAATGGGCGCGCCAAAAATTCGGCTTTTCCACCGGTTCTTGAGGAGTTGGCTGCATGGATCAGTTCTCGTGTTTTCCTCGACTGGGACTAGCACCTAGGTTGAAGCAGCCTCCGGGCGTCACCGAACCGGAGGCCAATTTCCATCCGGCTTCAGGTGGTTTGTCTTTTAATCTTCGCTAGAAGGACCGGCGTTCATTTTGCTGATATAACTCACCGCATCGTCCACGAGGGCTCGAGGATTGATTTCAATTTGACCAGCGCCTGGATAGCAATAAAATTTTGCCCCACCGGCGTGCAACCCTACTCCTAGCGAAGCCTGGAGATCGACTAGCCCGGACAACCCCTTCTTCGCGTTGTATACGCCCAATATTCGGGCCGTTTGTCGGTTAGTTTGATGGCTACGACAGCAAGCACCGCCCCTCCAACGACGGCAACCAATAGAAACCACTGGGAACGCCTCAGGTTACGAATCATAGTCTTTAGCGCACGAGTGGCAGATGCAGTGGATGCGACAATTCTGGTAAGCAGCGCATCTCTTCCAATCCTGATCGATTCAGCGGTCATGTCCAGCTCCCTTTCCTTTGCACGACCTCATGCGACGTCTCTGCCCGCCTTGCGCGCCGTCATTCACGCGCCCCGAATTCGTCGTTCTGGTTCACCTCTGCTTGACCGTGAATGGAAGTTGCTTCGCAAGGTTATCGCCGATGTAAATTTCCAGACGATATTTGCCAATGGGCCAACCATTCGTGGGGATGGTCATAAAGAATTTGCCCTCATTGAGCCCGGTAATCGATTTCTCTGCTATCTGGTAATTTGACGGAGTGCCTTCTCCGACGTCCTCGGCGATCCACACCGACTTGATCAGCGTGCCTGGATCAATTCCCCCAATGTTCCACACACAAACAATCTGCGGGGTATCCGGGTAGAACTCAGACGAAGCGCCGATAATCTGAAAATTCTCCGTCGAGTCCGTTCCTATTTCCGCTCGCGTCAGTCGGGGCCCGGCTTGAGCCGGGTTTGCTTGCGTGCCGAGCTTGGCTCCTCGTGGCGTGGCCTGCGACAGCGGCGCGCCCGGTCTCGCGGTTTCGCTTTGCGGGCCGCCCGCGTGCAATTTGTAGGCGGCAATGAAGCAAGAAGCGATGACTGCTACCCAGGCGAGCGTCGCAGCCACCCTGGCTACCTTCCCTGCACTAGCCTGGACGACGACCGTATCGGCGACGTGATCACCGAGGCGCTGCCGTTTACCCGAGAGGAGAGCCACCAAAAAACCGACGAGATACACTCCGATCGCGTCGATCACGCGGAGCAAATTGCGAATCAAGGACCTTCGCAGGTCAATATTGCTTCCGTCGAAGCGGCGAACTCGCACATTCATGACCAGCTTGCCCAAGGTTGCGCCGGACACGCCTTCAAGCAGCCAGTAATACACGAGCCACAAAATACCGACTGACGAAAACGTGAAGAATGCCGCAATCCCGCGAAGCTCGAAACCGCTGGGCGTAATTCCGCCCCAGTGCGCCGCCGCCCACATTCCAACGGGAACCATCAAGAAGGCGATGACGACGCTATCCAATACCGCCGCGATTGCTCGATCCCCCATTCCGGCAAGCGCGGCCCCGCTGACAATTTGTTGAGCTTCTGATTGGGCGGCGGGCGGCGGAGCCGGGGCGGTAGCAGGAAAGTTCGGCGCGGATGGAGAAGGTGTTAATGAACTCCGTGAAGACGCGGGCGTGGTATTCATTTTCATAGTTCTTCTGCCTTAATTGGTCGTAAGCGTAAGCTCAACCCTGCGGTTTTTCTGGCGCCCCGCGGGATTATCGGTGCCGTCCTTATTCTTGTTGGGCGCAACCGGTTTGGTTTCGCCCCATCCTTTAGTCGTTACGCGATTTCCCTGGACTCCGGCGTTCTGCACCAGCCAATTTTTTACCGATGCCGCGCGGTCATCGGAAAGTTTCATGTTATGAGCGGGTGTACCCACGCTGTCAGTGTGTCCTTCTATCACCAGTGGTGCGTTCGGATAACTCTGCACCACCTGGCCTACTTTCTTGAGGCTTGCTGTGGCTTCGGGCTTCAAATTGTATTTATCGAAGTCGAATAGAACGTCGGCGTTCATTTCGATTCTTACTTCGTGCGCGGTGACTGTCGCTCCGAGATCCTGAAGCACGCTCTGGATTCCGCTTGTGAGCCCCACGATATCCAGAACCTTGGCGTGCGCCAGCGCCGCGCTCGCCGCGGCTTGCACCGCCGGCGAATCCGGATCGGCATACTTCGTTTGCGCCGATGCGAGGCAAGGAACGAGAAGCAAAAAAAGTAAGTTCAAACTCCGGGCTTTTGTCATCATTCCTCCGCAGGACGACCCGCCTGACCAGCTAATTATCGGTAATGGGGATGTCTTCAAACGGTGGAGTGACCGGCGTTACAAGACTAAGCTTCTTGACATCTGTCGAGGGAGCTGGATATTTCGCCCACCATAGGGACGTTTGTCCCGAGTCCAAATTAAGCGTCACGCCGTTGCTAGCGCTAAGACTCGACATATACACACCTTCCGTGTCTTTCAAAATAAAGTACTTCTTGTTTCCGCTTGTGACGTAATATTTGGAAAAATCATTACTATCGTTGTAATGGCTGAGGTCCAGCTTCGCGGTCTTGTTTGAAGTATTGCGGAATCGAACTTTTATCGTGAGAACCCCCTCGTGGCGCCGGCATTCGGTAAGTTCGGCCACCAAGCCCCCCGTGTTTGTTTCCTGACTTTGAATTACCCCCGCTTGCCCGGTGGCAGGCGGCTCCGCCGCAGGTGCAGCGGGTTGTTCTGTCGGCTGCGAGGCGGGCTGCATTGGTGCGACCGGCGGTGGTGTGGGAGACTCGCTTCCGGCTGCCACATCCGACAGCAGATTGATCCTTTCATTGCTCCCTTCAATGACGACTTCCATAACGCTGTAATTCCAGGTGCCGGCAGCCTTGTTGGCGGTAACATAAATTTTTGCTTGCCCCTTGGAACCTGAAATGGGCACCGCGAGGTCGGCGTCGCCTGACGTCGTTGAAGTGTTGATGGAGCCACTGACCAGCCAGCCTTCCTTGATCGGCGTACCAAGTTTTTGGACCACGCGCGGATTTCCCTGGGCCTTAAGCACGGACTCCTTCGCGGCATCCGAATTTTTCATTGCGGCGAAGACCGAGCCGATCAGTGCGACCGGCAGGCCAACAAAGACGATGAGAATCAGAGGGACAAACCATTTCCAATTCCGCGAAAACCAGCCCGTCCGTGCCGCGGTCGGAGTCGCGGCGGAATACGCCGCTGCTGGATGCCCCATTTGGTTTGGCTGTGTGCTCATAGCTGTTCCTTTCTTGTATCAGAAACTCGAGCGGACCATTTGGCACCGCACGGGCAAATGATCCTGCCGGCCTTGTCGAGTACATCGAGAAGCGATTGCATCGTTGCCGCCTGGTCTACTACCTACGCGTCCTGTTCGCCCTTCGCAGCTGTTACTGCTGGCAGCCGGAGAAGCCTGGATTCCCGGAGCAAAAGACCGCGTCCGGCGGAATGTAAAGTTGCTGGGTCTTGCCGTTGGTGGTCAGTTGGGGTGGCCCTTGAACTTCCAGAGTGTAATTATCGGGGGGACCACTACCAGGGAACGACGTGGTTGTTGGGCACGGCCACATCGTGTAAAAGCCGCCGGAGAAGGCCCACTGATTCCCATCGACGTGATTCAGTGTCCAGCTCCGAGTAGCGCCTGAAGCAATCTCCGTTAGAATGATTTGTATAGGGCCGTTGGCAGGATATTGCGTCAGGTTATGGACCCCAAAATTATGCGGGATCTTCTTCGAGCCACATGCGGCCTGGCACGAGCTCCCTGCTGGGATGGAGCATTCCGACAAACCACCTGACGAAGAGTTGTCGAAGACGAGGTCAGGCAGATGGTTTGGGTTGGGATCGGGTGGTGGTTGTGTATACGGTTGCAAGTTGCCGGTAACGAGCGTGCTCGAACTGGTCTGGGTGCCTGCCGACGGTGTTCCACCATTGGAGGAGGACGTCGCGTTGCCCGAACCGGAACCGGACGAGGACGTGGCGCCGGCCGCCGGCGATCCGACCGTGACATTCAAGGTCGTCGCTTGTGCCGACTTATATTCCCGGCCGTGCGGCGTGTCGCCCACTGCGATTACCGTCAGGTTGTAGTTGCCGGCGCTTGGCCAGGCCAAGTCAAGCGAGAAGTCCTTCACCGGATCGAACTCGCAAGAGCCCTGTCCGGATTGCAAGTTGCAAGGAGCTGTCGCGCTCGTGGGCGGCGACGGAGTGCCATTCCCGCCAACCTTCAATGCCGCGGGCTGCTGCGCCATACTGCGCTTTCCCGTGGTGGCGCCAGGAGCGACGTTCGAAGCGGTGGCGCCGCCGGTCCAAGCGAGCTGATATTTCACCTTGTCTGGGTACGGATAGCAGGTGGGCATCTTGATCGTGTAGACCGCAGCCGTACCCATCGCCGCTTGTGTAACGCCCTCTGCTCGCGGAAGCAGAGCCGTGGAATGCGCAAGATCCCAGAAGGCGATGTGCCGGGGTGGCAGAAGTTTTTTAATAGCACGGTCGCCAACTAGTGCGCCCCCCACCAGAGCTTCGGCGCGCAGATCGATTCCCCAATCCAGATCAGCCGTCAACGCATAGGAATCTTGCGACGTGCTGGGCGCGCCCGCAGCCTGTGTTCCCGACGCGGCTCCACATGCATAGACTTCACCCAGCAAGTAAGGCTGCGGGCCCGCGCGGGCCGTGAGGGCGTCCAAGTCAAAATCCAACTGGAGTGCGGTATAGACCTCGGGCTTTACGTGGATTCTCCCATCCAGTTTGACGGATTCCGAAGTCGTTTCCGGCTTGGTTGCGCCACCGTGGGAATTTAAATCGCAACGGTGGCCGCTGCAGGCAAAATCAAAATCATTCGTCTGCCGCTGTGTTTCCAAAGAAAATTGGGCGTCCAACCGTCCATTGCCGTCGACGAGAACTTTTCCTTCCATGTACGCACTCACGTCCATTTCCGCTATGGGAATGCCGGCGATTACTATCGGGATCAGCGCGATGGGGATCCTGCCGGCCGCGATATTGAATTCTTGGGTAAATTGTCCCGCTGCGGTTAGCTCGGCGCCGATTTTGGTTCCCAATGCAAATGTCCCGTCCGCGTGGATGTTTTTCGGGCGGATGAAAAAAGGTAAGCATTCGATCCAAAACATATCTAACCCGGCCTTGAAGTGGGCATCCATGGGAAGGCCGAAAGTGAGTGTCCCCGTGACGTTGGCAGACCCGGTAATCGCCCCGAACTGGTTGTTCGCTTTTACCGCTGAATTTGGCTTACCGCCCTTGTCGAAACTAAAGGTCAGGTCTGGGACGTCGCTGGGGGAAATCTCAACCGGGACATCGTTCAGTTGCAGTGTCTGGTCCGCGAAACATGTCTCGACCATTTGCAAATCATGCGCAAGTTCATGCGTGACGTGCTGCCACTCTTTTCGCCCTGCATCGAGAAGCTTTTGCGTCTCCGCAGACACTTGCCCCTCCGCGTGTTTGACGTCCGCCCCCAGGCAAGGGTGAAGAATTGTCGCTTTGCACCCGGCGCCGCTATCGCTGCTGGCGGGAGGCTGCACTTTCGCTAGCGCGGGATGGGCCGCGATCCAATCTGCCGCCAATCTTTTGTTGACGATGTAATGATCTATCTCTCCCGGCGCGAGAGTATTCACGTGCAGCAAAAGAAGATTCTTCGCGCCGTCCGGCAGTCCGGTGACTTGCTGGATGCCCGCCGCCCCCCGAAGGTGGACGACGTCTTGGTTCACGCTGCTACCCGACGAACCGTACCTTACCAGGTTCCCACTGGGCACTTGCTGAAATCCGCCCTGCAGCCGCTGAGGCGTTCCGGCGGTGACCGACGGGAGCCCGGGCGATAGGAGCGCCTGCCCCGGCACCGTATGCGCAAGGCCTGCGCCTGTCGAGGAAGGTTTCCCGCCTGCGGATTGTGGCGTGCGCACAT
>Ga0209625_1000350_pt1 | contig 11963 bp, 11 predicted proteins | sample JacPin_JW_Ref_M2_FD_187960 | JGI IMG/M metagenome (GOLD analysis project Ga0209625, IMG submission 187960) | Forest soil microbial communities from Algoma, Ontario, Canada - Jack Pine, Ontario site 1_JW_Ref_M2 (SPAdes) (version 2) | ecosystem: Environmental > Terrestrial > Soil > Boreal...
GCGAGCTCCAGATGCCAAGCTGTATTCGAGATTGCTGTACTGTGTGGCGGCATTTTTTATAGCGTCGACAACGCCAGCGGAAAGCGGGGCGCGGCCCAGATTGGTGTGCAGGATGACGCCGGTGGCGTTGATGACAGGCTGAAGCGAGGGCTGAAGTACGCGATCGGCTTCCGAGGCGATCAGTTCTTCGATGGAATCGAAATCGAGTGGCGTGACGGTCGGACGGATCGATTCAGGAGCGGTGATTTGTGCGCGCAGTGCGCTCAATACCTCGCGGAGGAGCAGGACTAGCTGGTCGCGATCCATGCGTTTTGCATACTCAACCACACGCGGGCGCGACAGCAGTTCATCGACAGACGGGATGCGGCGCAATTGCTCTGTTTGCTCGGGGGAGACGGAGGCTTTTGTCTCCGCGATGCGGAAGGCGCGATGTTTGCGAGGTTTTCGGGTGTCCACGGCAATATTTCAGCACAGGGCAGCGGTCTACCGCAATGGAAGCGGGGCTGCGGCTGCGGTACTCGATTCGCACGAAACCGCGAGGGTTCCATTGACCGGGGCACAGGGTACTTCTAGCATATTAGTCAGAGGGCGTCCCAGCGTGGCCGTATCGACCACCACTACCAGCACCATTGACGAAGAATTGAACCAGTTCGAAAAAGACATCCGCCAATTGAAGATCGAGTATGAGCAGTATTTTGGCGGAGGACGCAAGCGGCCGCCCACGGAAATCGAATGGCGGCTCGAACTGGTGGCCAAGCGCTATGCCGAGCGCAGCGGTGAGCTGAAGTTCGGGCAGCGCTTCCGGTACAACAATCTGTCGCAGACCTACGCAAAATATAAAGACGTTTTTCGCAAACGGCTGCAGCAGAAAGAAGAAGGCAAAGTTTCGCGGCACTTCGGCTCGGCCGCCAAGAAGATTGAGGCGGAGCGCGCGGAAAGGCGCGCGGAGGCGCTGGCCAAGGCCGAGGCGCTGGCCAAGGCCGAGGCGGCGCAGGCCAAGGGCAGCGTGCACAAGGCGCTGGCCACGTTTCGGGTGGTGTGCTCCAAGCCGGAGCTGGAGGTGGACAAGATTAGCAAGCTGTATGAGGCGTTTTTGGAGGCCAAGCAGAAAGCGGGCGAGGATACGCTGAAGTTTACGCGGTCGAATTTCCAAGAATTTGTGATGAAAAAGACGAAAGATTTGCAGAAAACGACGCATTGTCACGACGTGGAGTATGTGGTGGAAGTTGTAGAGGGACACGTCAAGCTGAAGGCGCTAGTTAAGGGCTAATTCGTTGCGCGGGACAATGAACCATTTGTTGAATATTCCCTCCTGAAGTTTTTTCACCATTTATCGCTGCGAATCATTTATCAGACCATAAAAACGTGGGTGGCAACGCCCGCCGCAGTAAACGCTGCGTCGGCGTTTTGCTTTCGCCGGTGTGCGACGCTTACACTGTTGGCCTTTCGTATGGGGAGGAAGCAGATGGCAGTGCAGCGCGCGCTGATCAGCGTATTCGACAAAACAGGGGTAGTGGAATTTGCAAAGCGGATAAACGCGCTGGGCATTGAAATTTTATCTACGGGTGGCACGGCGAAATTGTTGCGGGACGCCGGGGTCGCGGTGATAGATGTTTCGGAATTTACCGGGTGGCCGGAAATGCTGGGTGGGCGCGTGAAGACGCTGCATCCGAAAGTGCATGGCGGGTTGTTATTCCGACGCGGGCATGCGGAAGATGAGAAGCAAGCGGCCGAACACGGAATCGCGCCCATCGATCTGGTGGTTGTGAATCTCTATCCTTTCGCGGAAACGGCGGCGAAAGCGGGGCTGACGGCTGGGGAGTTGATCGAAAACATAGATATTGGCGGGCCCACGATGCTGCGGTCGGCGGCAAAGAATTTTGAAAGCGTGACGGTGGTGACCGATCCGGCAGATTACGAGCGGGTGGCCGCGGAACTGGAAGCGCGGCGGGAAACTTCGCTCGGGACGCGACTGGAGTTGGCCCGTAAAGTTTTTGCGGCCACCTCGAACTACGACGGCATGATTACCACCGAGCTGGAGCGGCTTTCGGCCAAGGCTGCAGCGATTGAGTTGGGTGAGAAGCAGCCGCTGCCGGAGCGTTTGCACATCGCTTTGAGGCTGCAGCAACCGCTGCGATATGGGGAAAATCCGCACCAGGCTGCGGGACTATATGTTCCGGCGGGTGGCGCGCTGCGCGGACTGGCGGCGGCGAAGCAACTGCAGGGCAAAGAACTCTCCTACAATAATTTTGTGGATCTGGACGCGGCGCGCAGTTTGGCGGGGGAATTTTCGCGTCCGGCCGCGGTGATTATCAAACACAATAATCCTTGCGGAACGGCGGAGCAGGAAACGCTGTTGGATGCGTACCTGAAGGCCTTGGCGAGCGATCCGGTTTCGGCGTTTGGAGGCGTGCTGGCTTTCAATCGCGTAGTGGATGCCGCGACGGCCGAGGAGGTTGCGAAGCTTTTTGTGGAGTGCATTGCCGCACCGGGATTCGAGGAAAAAGCGAAGACCATTTTTGCGGCCAAGAAAAATTTGCGTTTGCTAGAACTTCCCGGGAACGGATTGGAGCCCGACCGGGAATTACAATTGAAGCGCATCCTGGGAGGCGTGCTGGTGCAGCAGCCGGATTTGGGAGAAATTAAAGAAGGTGAGCTACGCACGGTCACGAAACGGGCGGCTTCGCCCGAAGAAATGAGCACGATGCGGTTTGCGTGGAAAGTTTCGAAACACGTAAAGTCAAATGCCATCGTATTTGCGAAAGAAGGCGCGACGTTAGGTGTGGGCGCGGGACAGATGAGCCGCGTGGATTCCGTGAAGTTGGCGGTGATGAAGGCGCAGAGTTCATTGCAGGGCAGCGTGGTGGCCTCGGACGCGTTTTTTCCGTTTCCCGATGGCGTGGAGGAAGCGGCTAAGGCTGGGGCTACGGCGGTGATTCAGCCGGGCGGGTCGGTGAAGGATGCAGACGTGATTGCCGCGGCGGACCGGTTAGGAATGGCCATGGTGTTTACGGGCATGCGGCATTTCTTGCACTGATTTTGCACTGAGACGAGTACTGCGAAGGCTTGCGCGCTCAATTTCCAAGAATCCCAGCCGCACATCTGCCTTCTGGTGTGGTCGGAGCATCACAACGTTAGGCCGTTGGCTTTTCCGGGACGGTCTGAGGCAGGGCTAACGGTTAGTTTTGTTGCCTGGAAACGGGGGCGGGTTTGACTTTTGACCGCGCTACAGGCCCGTGGGATACTTTCTTTTTGGGGTTTTCATGAACTCTCGACGAATGATTTTTGCGCTTTGTGTGGCTGCTCTGTCGGCCAGCGCAAGCTTTTCCCAAACAGACAGCCAGGCTAATGGGCAGAATGCCGGCCCGACGGCGGTGCCCGCCGCGAGCGGTCAAGACAAATCCACCATGCCGGCGGCGACACCCGATAAGCAGACCAGCGAATCTTCTGCGCAGGTGATGAAGACTCCTTCTCGCGCAGATGCCTATTACAACTTCACGATGGGGCACATCTTCGAGCAGCAATATGAGTCGACCAGCAAGCCGGAATATGCGACGCAAGCGATCGACGCTTACAAAAAGGCGTACGCGCTCGATCCCAAGTCTCCGGTAATCGGCGAGCGGCTGGCCGAAATGTACTGGAAGGCGCAGCGCACCCACGAAGCGGTAACGGAAGCGCAGGCGTTGCTGAAGCGCGATCCTAATGACATTCAGTCGCGGCGGCTGCTGGGCAGAATTTATCTGCGCAGCCTGGGCGATTTCAGCGTGGGCAACGGGCAATCCGAGATTGTGGAACGCGCGATCGAACAGTACGCGGAAATTTACCGGCTCGATCCGAGCGACATCGAATCGGCGCTGTGGCTGGCGCGGCTGTACCGCTTGCGCAACGAGCACGACAAGGCCGAAGCGGTTTTGCGCGGAATGTTGAAAGAAGATCCAGAGAACGAGCCGGCCATAGAGCAGTTGACGCAATTGCTGTTGGACGAAGGCAAGGCTCCCGAGGCGATTGCGCTGCTCGAAGAAGTTACGCGGCGGTCGCCATCGCCGGCCATGCTCGACTTGCTGGGCGATGCGTACACCCAATCGCATGACTTACCTAAAGCCGAAACGGCCTATCGCAAGGCTACCGAGCTGGATCCATCTGAACTGAGCCATCAACGCGGGCTGGGCCAGACTTTGATGGCGGAAGAAAAATATTCCGAGGCGCTTGCGGTTTACCAGAAATTGACGGACTTGATGCCGGACGACGCGGATGTGTATTTGCGTATGGCGCAGATTTACCGCGAGCTGCACGACCTCGGCAAGGCAGAAGATAACCTGGTGAAGGCGCGGCAATATGCGCCGGGCAGTTTGGAAGTGATGTACAACGAGGCCATGCTGTACCAGGCGCAGGGGCGGAATGAGGATGCCATTCGAGTGTTGTCTGACGCGGTCACGGGCATCAAGGCGCAGCCACAGGGGGTGGCTTCGCGGGCGCATTCGCTAGGTATTTTGTATCAGCAACTCGGGCAACTGTATCGCGACACGCAAAATTATCAGGCGGCCATTTACACCTATCAAGAGCTTGGGCGGCTTGGCGAAGAGGAGGACCGGCGCGCGCGTTTGTTGATGATGGATATTTATCGCGCCGCCAAGGATTTGCCGAAGGCGCTGCAAACGGGGAAGGATGCAGTGGCCAAATATCCGAGTGATGTGTCGCTGCGCTCGAGCGAAGCGCTGTTGCTGGGCGAGAGCGGGCAAACTGATGACGGCGTGAAGATGCTGCGCACGCAACTTACCGGGAAGCCCGGCGACCGCGAAGTTTATTTGAATATCGCGCAGGTGTACGAGCGCGGGCGGCGTTACAAAGAAGCGGAAGAATCCGCGAAGGCTGCGGAAGTTTTGCCGGGGCAGCCGCGTGATAATGAGATGGTGTGGTTTTTGCTGGGCGCGATTTATGAGCGGCAAAAGTTTTTTGATCGCGCGGAGGAGCAGTTCAGGAAAGTATTGGTAGTAAATCCGAGGAACGCGCCAGTATTGAATTATTACGGATACATGCTTGGCGATCTGGGGATTCGACTGGACGAAGCGGAAGCTTTGGTGCGGCGCGCGTTGAAGGAAGAGCCTTTTAGCGGCGCATATCTGGATAGCCTCGGCTGGATTTATTTGAAGGAAAATAAATTGGGCGAATCGGAAGTCGCACTTCGCAAAGCGCTGGAGCATGAAAGCCATGACGCGACCATCCATTCGCATCTGGGCGATTTGTATGCCAAGACCGGGCGTCCGGAGATGGCGGCCTCGGAGTGGGAAAAGTCGCTGGTGGAATGGAAGCATTCCCTTCCCGCGGATGTGGAAACCGACAAAATCGCGGAGCTCGAAAAGAAGCTCTCGCAAATGAAGCATCGCGTGGCGCAGAAATCCTCCGCGCAAGAAACCAAGCCCCAATAAGGCGCATGCGCGAAGTACGCATTCCATCGTTTGCAAAAATCAATCTGCGTCTCGACATTTTGGGGAAACGTGCGGATGGTTATCATGAGTTGCGCACGATTTTTCAGACGGTGTCGCTGCACGATGAGTTGCGGCTGCGCCCGAGCAAGAGCAGCGAAATCTCGTTGACCATTCAGGGAAACGAAGAGCTGGCGCGCGAGCCGGTGAAAAAAAATCTCGCGTATCGTGCCGTGGAGGCCTTGCGCAACGAACTGAAGATCCGCCGTGGCGTTGAACTGGAATTGCATAAGACCATTCCGTCGGGCGGCGGGCTGGGCGGCGGGTCGAGCAATGCGGCGGCGGCGCTCTTTGGGTATTTGCAACTGACTGGTCGCCAGCTGCCCATGGCGGTTTTGCTGGAGCTGGCGGCGTCGCTGGGCGCGGATGTGCCGATTTTTTTATTTGGCGGGCGAGCGCTGGGCGCGGGACGAGGAGATGAGGTTTACCCGTTGCCGGATATCGCCAAGCTGGTGCTGCTGATCGTTGCGCCGCGCGATATCCGAGTGCCGACGTCTGATGCGTTTCGCTGGCTGAATGCGCCTTTGCGCAATGCCGCTACGTTGACAAAACTGGTCGCAGACCCTAAACTTTGGGAGTTCTGTGCTCTGTCCTGGAGCGCGCAGGGGAACGGCCTTTCTAACGATTTTGAGAAGCCAGTTTTCAAGCGTTATAACCGGCTGGATCGAATCAAGCGGGTTTTGCTTCAAAAGGGAGCTGCAGAAGCCTCGTTGGCGGGTAGCGGTTCGGCGGTGTTTGGAGTTTTCCCGAGCCCAACGATGGCGCGCCGAGCCGCTGTTGGGTTTCCGCACGACTTGACCTTCGTTTGCGAAACAATTTCGCGCGACAGGTATCTCCGCGCTGTTAAAGGCGCGCGTGTCGTTCGTTGAGCCGCAGCGTCCGCCGTGTCCATTGATAATTTAAGGTTGAACGTCGGCTAAAGTCTGCTTGCGTACTGGCGCGAGCCCACCCTTTTGCAAAAAACCCTGCAAAGGGTAGGCCACCCGAAAGCAAGAGAGACCCGAGAGCAAGAGAAATGCAGGAGCGCGCGCTTCGTGGATGACGACCGCTTCAAAATATTTTCGGGCACGGCGCATGTGCCGCTGGCCGAAAGTATTTGTCGCAACCTGAATGTGGAGATCGGCAAGGCGTTGCTGGGGCGTTTCAGCGACGGCGAGATTTATTTTCAGATTCTGGAAAATGTGCGCGGCGCGGATGTGTTCGTGGTGCAGCCGTGCTGCTATCCGGTAGACAACCATCTGCTGGAATTGCTGCTCATGATCGACGCGTTTAAGCGGGCGTCGGCGTGGAGAATTACCGCGGTGCTGCCGTATTACTGCTACGCACGGCAAGACCGCAAGGACAAGCCGCGAGTACCGATTTCCGCGAAGCTGGTGGCGGACTTATTGGAGACGGCGGGGGCCAGCCGGGCATTGACGCTGGATTTGCACGCGCCGCAGATTCAGGGCTACTTCGACGTGCCGGTTGACCATTTGTACGGATCGCCAGTGCTGGTCGACTATTTCCGGCAGATGCATTTGCCGGATTTGACGGTGGTGTCACCTGATGCTGGGGGGGTGGAGCGCGCGCGATCGTTCGCAAAGAAGTTAGGGGCGCCCCTGGCCATCGTGGATAAGCGGCGCGTGGATGTGGACGTCAGCGAAGTGATGAATCTGATCGGAGACGTTCATGGGCGCAGCACGTTGATCGTGGACGATATTATCGATACGGCGGGGACGCTGGTGAAAACTGCCGAAGCGTTGGTGCGGGAAGGCTCGACGCAGGTGTTTGCAGCGGCTACGCATGCGGTGCTTTCGGGGCCGGCGGTGGAGCGCATCGAGAAGTCATGCATCAAAGAGGTGGTGGCTACCGACTCGGTGCCACTGGGCGAAGAAGCAAAGAAATTGAAGAAACTGAAAGTATTAAGTGTGGCGGATTTGTTGGCGCGCGGGATTCGCTCGATTCATGAAGAAACGTCCATCAGCGAATTGTTTATTTGACCTTCGCAGGAAATTGTTGCGGGACATTGTTGCAGGACACTTTTGCAAGACTGATTCGTAAACGGGGATTGCGTAGCGACATGAGGGAAGGAAATTAAGATGGCTCAAGAAAAAATTGTTGTTGAAGGGGCTGCTCGCGCCAAGCGAGGCAAGAATGAAGCGCGGCGATTGCGGCAGACCGGTAAGGTGCCTGCCGTGTTGTATGGCGGCAAAGGCGAAGCCATAACACTGGCGTTGAATGCCAAGCAACTCGGCGCGATATTTCGCTCCGAGAGCGGTCACAACACATTGTTTCAAGTGGACCTGAGCGGCAAGCACGAACCGGCGATCTTGAAGGATTGGCTGGTGGATCCGGTCACGGGAAACCTCTTGCATGTGGACCTGCTGCGCGTGGCGATGGACGTACGCATGCGCGTAAAAGTTCCGGTACACACGTTTGGCGAGCCTGCCGGTGTGAAGCAGCAAGGCGGCGTGTTTGAAATCGTGACGCGCGAAGTGGAAATCGAATGTTTGCCGGCGGAAATTCCGACAGAGTTCAAGGCCGACGTGAGCGGCTTGATGCTGGGCCAGCAGTTGCGCGCCAGCGATCTGCCCATTCCGCCCAACATGAAGGTGCTTACCGATCCGGAGCGCGTACTCGCGCACGTTGTGGCGCTGCGCGTCGAAGAAGAAAAGCCGGTGGATGCGGTGGCTGCGGATGCCGCGGCGCCCGCGGAGCCGGAAGTCATCAAGAAGGGCAAGAAGGAAGTGGAAGGCGAAGAGGGCGAGGAAGAGGCGGCCAAGCCGAAGGCCGCGGAAAAGAGCGACAAGGGCGAGAAAAAGAAGTAACACGCGGCGCTTGGCGCTTCGGGCTTCTGGTACACATGAGCTACGGAGCGATTTACGAAATGCTTTGCGGGGAATGCGGAGTGTATGCGGCTGATTGTTGGACTTGGCAATCCCGATCCGGAGTATCAGTGGACGCCGCACAATCTGGGATTTATGACGGTAGATGAGTTGGCGAATCGTAACGGGATTCGCGTTTCGCGGCCGGAAGGCAAGGCGCTGGTCGGGCGGGGAAAGCTGGCGGGAGAAGATGTGCTGCTGGCCAAACCGCAAACGTACATGAATCTGAGCGGCATCTCGGTGCGCGAGCTGCTGGAAAAGTACGAGCTGGGTCCGGGCGATTTGCTGGTGATGTGGGACGAAGCGCAGTTGCCGATGGGCACGATTCGCATCAGCGGCGAGGGCAGCGCGGGCAGCCACAACGGTGCGAAGTCGGTGATCGGGTCGTTGGGGACGCCGGTGTTTGCGCGGTTGAGGCTTGGGTGCGCGCCGGAGCACGAAGTGAGTAGCCGCAAAGAGTACGTGCTGCGGCCGATGCGCAAAGCGGAACTGGAAGTCGCGTCGGAGATGATCGCGGAAGCGGCCGACGCGGTGGAAATGATGGTGGCGCAGGGAATCGATGCGGCCATGACCACGTACAACCGGCGAAAGGAACCGCCGACGGATGAAACGCAAGAGTAGAAAAGTTTGCCGGGCGGCTGCCCGGAGAGAAGAGAAACGAGGGCAACATGGAAGAGCGGCTATACGATTTGATTTTTATTGCGCGGCCGGCGACTGCCGACGAGGACGTGAAGAAAGTGCTTTCGGTCATCGAGCACACCTGCACGGAAAAGGGCGGGAAGGTCGAGAAAGCGGAGACCTGGGGCACACGCAAGCTGGCGTATAAAGTGGCCAAGCATCGCGAAGGCATGTACTACTACCAGCAGATTCGCACCTCGCATCCGGATTTGATCGCGGAGCTGGAGCGGCGTCTGCGTGTGCAGGATACGGTCATCAAGTATCAGACGGTGCGGCTGGATGAAGATTTGAAGCGGCAGAAGAAGCTGGTGGACCGGCGCGACAAGCGCACGGCGCGGCGTCCACGCCGTGCTACGGCTCCTCCGTCAGCGGCAGCGCCCTCGGCGCCGCCGGCTGCGCCGGAGCATAGCGCTCCCGCGAGCTAGCGAAAGCTTTTGCCGGGATGCATTTTCGATTTTCAGTTGCGGCTGGAAAAATTTAGTTGAGATGGTTTTTGCGGTTTCAAGTGAAAGGGTGGCGGGTATGGCAGAGGAACAGAAACAGGCAACAGCGCCGAGCGCGCCTCCGCGGCGGGATGGCGGAGGCGGTCACGGTGGTGGCCACAGCGGCGGGCACAGTGGCGGAGGCCACAGCGGTGGCAGCCATGGCGGTCCGCGGCGTGAAGGCGGTCCGGGCGCGGCGGGTCCAGGCGGACCGCGCCGTGGGAAGCGCCAATATTTTCGGAAGAAGAAAGTCTGCAAGTTTTGCGTGGAGAAGATGGACTTCATCGACTACAAACGCGCGGACATTCTGTCGCAGTTTGTGCAGGAACGCGGCAAGATTCTGCCCCGGCGCATGACTGGGGTGTGCTCACGGCACCAGCGGTGGCTGGGCGTGGCGATCAAGCGCGCGAGAAATATCGCGTTGCTGCCGTTCGCGGGTAGCGCTGCGGGGACGCAGCAGCCTCGCGCAGTGGTGGCGCCGGCGGCGGGGACTGCCGGAGCTTCGGCTGGTACTCATCCGGCGGCACCGGCAGCTGCGGCGACACCAACGGCTCCGGCACCGACAGAAGTTTCCAACGCCTAAGATTCAAGAATCGCGATCAGATCAGGACCAGGAACGGGAGCGAAGAGGAAAGCGCATATGCAAATTATTCTTCAGGAAGATATTGAGAAGCTGGGGCACCGCGGCGATGTCGTGACGGTAAAACCCGGCTACGCGCGTAATTTTTTGCTGCCGCGCAAACTTGCGGTGGAAGCCAGCGCCGGGAATTTGAAGGCCATTGAAAAGATTCGCGCTTCGCTGGCGAAGAAGACGGCCACGGAAATGGACGCGGCGCAGAAGCAGGCCGCCGCGCTGAATGGCGTGGAGTTGAGTTTTACGCGCAAGACCGGCGAGAACGAGCAGCTATTTGGCTCAGTAACGACTGGCGATATTGCCGATGCGCTGGAAAGCAAGGGCTTCAAAATCGACAAGCGGCAGATACATACGGCGGAGCCGATCAAGGCGCTGGGAGATTTCCGCGCGACGGTGAAAGTTTTTCGCGATATTACCGCCGAAGTGAAAGTGCACGTACAGAAGGAAGGGCATGCGGCGTAATTTTATTTAGTTGCGCGATGGAGAGGGCACATTTATATGTGCCTCTTTTTTTTTGCGTCAGAAGAAAAAGTTTTGTGCAAGAAAATTCTTTGCGGAAAAAAGTTTTGCACAAAATTTTCGACGCGATGCACAGGTTGTGATGCGATTGCCGGTTGACGATGGTTTCACTTCAGCACACAATGCGTTTCATTAAATCAGTGCGGTTCGGTGCAAATCCAATCGAGTCGTAAGCGTCCACCAGCTCGAAAATTTCTTTTCCTTGCCCTCGGGCGAGGAACATGCTACAAATTCGCCTAGGCGAATATAAAGCGAAATACGAGGTGCGTCCGAGTCATGGCTGTTGATAGCACCCTAGAAAAACCGCTACCTAGCAATTTGGATGCCGAGCGTTCCGTTCTTGGCGCCATCTTGCTGGATAACAATGCACTTAATCCCGCCGTCGAGCATTTACGCCCCGAAGACTTTTTCATGGAGCAACATCGCCGCGTGTTCACGCAGATGATCGCGTTGGGCGAGAGTCAGCAAGCTATAGACCTGGTCACGCTGACGGAAGAACTGCATCGCCGAGGCGATCTGGAAGCTTCGGGCGGCGCGCCGTACCTGGCCGCGCTGGCCGATGGCATGCCGCGGGTTTCGAACGTCGAGCACTACGCGCGTATCGTGAAAGAAAAAGCGATGCTGCGCAATCTGATTCACGCCACGCACAATATTCAGCAGCGCGCGTTTGAAGGGGAGGATGGCGCGGACGCCATTCTGGATAACGCGGAGTCTTCGATTTTTGCGCTCGCCGAAGACCGCGTGCGCGCCGGATTGATTCCGGTGAAGGACATTGTTCGCGACAATTTCGAGCGGTTGGAAAGAATTTTTCGCGAAGGCAAGAGCATCACCGGGGTGGCGACCGGGTACGGCGAGCTGGATAAGCTGACCTCCGGGCTGCAGCCCTCGGAATTGCTCATTTTGGCGGCGCGGCCATCGCAGGGAAAAACGGCGCTGGCGTTGAACCTGGCGGAAAATATTTCCATTCGCGCGGGGCATCCCGCGGCGATCTTCAGCCTGGAAATGTCGAAGGAATCGTTGCTACAGCGCCTGGTGGCGTCGGTGGCGCAGATTGACGCCCACAAATTCCGCACCGGGCATTTGAGCAAGGAAGATTGGCGGCGCATGACCGAGGCGCTGGGAGTAATTTCCGCGGCGCCACTCTGGATTGACGACGCGGGGTCCATCAGCGTGCTGGAGATTGGGGCGAAAGCGCGGCGGCTGAAGCGGGACAAGGGGCTTTCGCTGTTGATCGTGGATTATCTGCAGCTCATTACCGCGCGAGGACGATTCTCGAATCGCAATGAGGAAGTGGCCAGCATTT
>Ga0209625_1000351_pt1 | contig 11957 bp, 11 predicted proteins | sample JacPin_JW_Ref_M2_FD_187960 | JGI IMG/M metagenome (GOLD analysis project Ga0209625, IMG submission 187960) | Forest soil microbial communities from Algoma, Ontario, Canada - Jack Pine, Ontario site 1_JW_Ref_M2 (SPAdes) (version 2) | ecosystem: Environmental > Terrestrial > Soil > Boreal...
AAGCAGGTTGGGAATCGCAATGGCCGCGATAATCAAAATAATGGCCACGACGATCAGCAACTCAATCAATGAAAAGCCCTTCTGTTTCTTATTCATTTTTTCTCCTTGAATCTAATGTCGTAGGTTCGGCGCTCATCAGCCGGAAGTTATCTAATCAAATGCAGTCAGTGCGCCAAAACGGATCGCAGGGCCGTTACTCATACGCAACAGCGAGGCTAACTCTTGGAACTTCATAGCAATGCGGTTACTTAAGGAAACAGACCAATCAACAGTCAAAGAATTAAGAATTTCCAAGACCTACAGAAAGAGACAAAAAGAGTCGTCAAAAATTGACTGTTTATGGCTGAAGCAGCTGGCTTCCGCGTTGGCTTTGCCGCCGGACATGGAAAGGTGCTAGGGGTGCTCCGGAGAAGATTTCGACTGCGATAGCTCGGCTAATCGGTCGCGCACCTGCTTCTGGATCGGAGGGGAAAGTCGCTCATAAAGCGAAAGAATCTTGTTAACCATGCTCAACTCACCTTCGGCTGTTGGATGGGCCAAGCGCTTGTGCGAACCCAGATAGCTTCGGTTGAAGATTTTCCCGCAGATCTCGCACCTTACAATCTCGGACATGGTGCCTTCGACGGGAGGGGGCGTCCGCCGGCTACAGGGAACCACTACGCAGTGTCTCGGCCGGCCACGCGCGGGTGTAGTGCGCTTTCCAAGATTCCCGGCAGAACGTCACAATTGGACTCGAGTTTTACTTAGCACCTGGATTATGGACGCGGGAATGTCGGGCCACATCGGAAATCGCCGAACTACTCGCTGCCCGGTTATGCTGTTCGCTTTGGCCCCAGCAAACGATGGCGGCACTTTCCCAGGATACGATTGATTGGGCTACTGCGTTCCACAAACGGAATCATCGGTCCCCGTCTTGTACCAAAGTTGTTAAGTGCCTGCAGGACGGCACCCCGGACATTCACAACAAAATCTTCTTCGGGATGCCTATCGAGGAGATGCTTCAAACGTTCTATCATCCCGGCGAATGCGGCTTCCTCCTTGTCAGTCCATCCCTTGTCAGTGCTCGGGTTGGACTTTGAAGGAGGCAACGTTTCGAGGCCGTAGGACATGGATTACCCTCTGGGCCGAATGACTGGGAAGGTTCAGCGACCAATCTGTCAAATTCCTCTCGAACGCGCTTCCGGTAGTTCAGCACTTTTTCGATTGTGGGCGCGTCTTCCGGGAAGCGCCTTGCGTAGAGTCCCAGCGCGTGTTCGATCAACGGCGGCTACTTTCTGCTGGGGCCTAATTCTGACGAAGCCTTCGGCTTCCAGGCTGCCACCAGCGCCTTTGCCTTGGTGATTTCTCCGGGTGTCATCTGTTTTTCGGTGGCTTCGGTCTGCCGGGGAGCCAACGGGTCCCCGCGGGAGGCCGCCAAGTGGAACTGAATGCTAACGCAGCGTCGTTGGCGACACTACTGTTCTCAAGTACAGTTTTGGACTAGCGAAGGTAGTTGTTCCGGCGGGTTCGTTCTCGCGGCAACATAGAGACCTATTAGGCGACGATGCAATCAAGTACGCAAGGAATCCGAGTCAGCGACTGAGCAAATCACCGGGGTCAGCGCTTAGCGAAGAACCGGGTAGGCAGCAGGATTGATGGAGCCCGATTTTTCGATTTAGCTCCGAAACCAGCCGCTCAAACTCTGCTCGCACGCGCTTCCGAAAGCTGACTGGAGGAATTGAAACAGCACGGAACGTGGGGATGCGCTGGCCTGTGCCCAATTTTGTGCCCACCACCAAACCCGACTGAGTGCTACCCAGTGTTCGCGTATCGTTCGCAAGCCCTGGTGGGTGCTGAACTTGTAGCACTCGGTAGTAATTCGTCGCCTTCCGTGTATCTCGTTGATTCTTCGTGCGACCAGTCTTTGCAAGCAGGGGGTCGCCGGTTCGATCCCGGTCACGTCCACCAGATTTTTCTCTGATCGCGAAGACTAGCCGATTCAACTCTGGCTCTGGCTCGATCCCCGCTTCTGAGACCCAACCATCGACGAAGTGTGCAGGAATGGGTTACTGCACCGCAAATCTGCTCAATAGAAGCGCGATGAGTTCCCGTTGGTTGCATTCGGATCCGTGATGCGCGTCGCCGGGGCAGTGACGCGCATGAGCGCCACTGAGAACGTGACACTTCTCGTCCGGGTGATCTGTTAGGCAGCGACGGCGCTACGGGATTGGGCCAGATCAAAGCGATCCAGGTTCATCACTTTGGTCCAAGCAGCAACGAAGTCCTGGACGAATTTCTTGTGCGCGTCGGAGCTGCCGTAGACTTCCGACAGCGCGCGGAGTTGGGCGTTCGAGCCGAAGATGAGATCGGCTCGCGTTGCCGTCCAGCGGACTTCGCCCGTCTTGCGATCCCGTCCCTCAAACTTATCGTTCGCATCTGAGGTTCCCTTCCACACGGTGCGCATATCGAGCAGGTTGATGAAGAAATCGTTGGTCAATGCCTCCGGCTTTTTGGTGAAGACGCCGAACTTAGTCTGTCCGTAGTTGGTGTTCAGCACCCGCATGCCGCCGATGAGCACGGTGAGTTCCGGTGCGGTGAGCGTGAGGAGCTGCGCCTTGTCGAGCAGTTCGACTTCGGCCGTCCCGTCAGCCTTTCCGTTGCTGTAGGACCGGAAGCCGTCGGCGGCCGGTTCGAGCACCGCGAAAGATTCCACGTCGGTCTGCTCCTGCGAAGCGTCCATGCGTCCTGGGGCGAAGGGAACGGTCACGGCGATACCCGCATTCTTCGCGGCTTTTTCGACACCTGCGCAACCCGCCAGAACGATCAAGTCGGCCAGCGAGATTTTCTTACCGCCGGACCGCGAGGCGTTGAACTCGCTCTGAATTTTTTCGAGTGCCTTTAAGACTTTCTGCAGCCGCGCAGGCTCATTGACCTTCCAGTCTTTTTGTGGAGCAAGGCGGATGCGCGCGCCGTTTGCGCCGCCTCGTTTGTCGGACCCACGGAAGGTGGACGCCGACGCCCAAGCGGTTGTGACAAGTTGCGAGACCGTCAGCCCAGAGGCAAGAATTTTTTCTTTCAGGGCCGCCACATCTTTGACGTCTACCAATGCATGATCTACGGCTGGGATGGGGTCCTGCCACAGCAGTTCTTCCTTCGGAACCTCGGGGCCGAGGTAGCGCGCGCGAGGGCCCATGTCGCGATGCGTCAGCTTGAACCATGCACGAGCGAAAGCGTCCGCAAGCTCTTGCGGGTGCTCGTAGAAGCGCCTCGAGATCTTTTCGTAGACGGGATCGAGCCGCAAAGAGAGATCGGTGGTGAGCATCGCGGGAGCGTGATGCTTTGACGGATTGTGGGCGTCGGGCACCGAGTCTGCGCCGGCATTGCCTTTGGGCTTCCACTGATGTGCGCCGCCCGGGCTCTTCGTCAGTTCCCAGTCGTACTTGAACAGGTGCTCGAAATAGTCGTTACTCCATTTTGTCGGCGTGCTGGTCCATGTGACTTCGAGACCGCTGGTGATGGCGTCGCCTGCGATGCCAGTGGCGTAGGCGCTTGTCCAGCCGAGACCCTGCTCCTCAATGGTCGAGCCTTCCGGCTCTCTGCCCAGCTGGGTGCCGGGCCCGGCTCCGTGAGTCTTGCCGAAGGTGTGACCGCCGGCGATCAAAGCGACGGTCTCTTCATCGTTCATCGCCATACGCGCGAAGGTCTCACGAATATCCTTGGCTGCCTTGAGCGGATCGGGAACGCCTTCCGGGCCTTCCGGATTAACATAAATCAGGCCCATCGTGGTGGCGCCAAATGGGCGCGCGAGATCGCGCTCACCCGAATAGCGTTTGTCCGTTCCCATCCAGGTCGTCTCATGGCCCCAGTTGACGTCAAGGTCGGGTTCCCAAACGTCGGCACGTCCGCCGGCGAAACCAAAAGTCTTGAAGCCCATGGTTTCGAGGGCGACATTGCCGGCGAGGATCATCAGATCGGCCCACGAGATCTTTTTGCCGTACTTCTGCTTGATCGGCCATAGCAGGCGCCGCGCTCGATCGAGGTTTACGTTGTCTGGCCAGCTGTTGAGTGGAGCGAAACGCTGCTGGCCTCTGCCGCCCCCGCCGCGACCGTCAAAAGTGCGATAAGTACCGGCGCTGTGCCACGCCATACGAATAAATAGCGGACCATAGTGGCCGAAGTCGGCAGGCCACCAGTCCTGCGAGTCGGTCATCAACGCCGCAAGATCCTTTTTCAGAGCCTTATAGTCGAGGCTCTTGAATTCCTCTGCGTAGCTGAAATTTTTCTCCATGGGATCGGACAGTGATGAATGTTGATGCAGCAGATTTAAATTCAAGTGATTCGGCCACCAGTCGCGATTCGTTCTGCTGGGGCTGCCGCCATGAGGGAACGGGCACTTCGCTTCGGCTGACATGCGTTTTCTCCTTCCGGCTTTTCGATGCAACAAACGAGATCCGCATTGGTCTCGACGAATTCAGAGTAGCATCGTAGAATGATATAGTTCCAATATTTAAATCACATAATAGGTATAGGCATACGCTATGGAAATTCAACAGATACGATACGTTTGCGCCGTCGCCGACACGGGAAACTTCAGCCGGGCCGCCGAGCGCTGTCAGGTCGCCCAGCCTTCGCTCTCGCAACAGATTCTGAAACTCGAGGAGGATTTGGGGGCTAAGCTCTTTGACCGCCTGGGGCGCAGCGTTCGCGTTACCGAAGCGGGCCGTGCTTTTATTCCTCGCGCTCGCGCGATTCTAGAGCAGATGGATGAGGCGCGGTCGAGCGTAGCCGCTAACAATGCGGACCTTCGTGGCAGCGTCGCCGTGGGTGTTATTCCAACGGTTGCGCCTTACCTGATGCCGGCTTACACAGCGGCTTTTGCAAAAAAATATCCCGACGCGAAACTGCGCATCGTCGAAGAAACGACTTCGGTTCTCGTAGAAGGTCTCCGCGACCTGTCCATCGATGTCGCGATTCTTGCTCTCCCACTACGCCACAAGGGCCTGGAGTTGTTTCCAATCCGTACCGAGCCGCTGTTCGCGGTGTTGAAAAGAGACCACCCACGCGCGTCTGCAAAATCGATGGCCCTTAAAGATCTCCGCGGAGAATCATTCGTCATGTTGCGCGACGGACACTGTTTCCGCGACCTCAGCATCGGGGCCTGCACTCACGCCCGCATTACTCCGAACATCGCCTTCGAAAGCGGTCAGTTCAGCAGTCTGTTGGGAATGGTTGCGGCCGGTGTCGGTGTGTCGCTCATCCCTGAAATGGCGATTGACCGCAACGTTGGCTGCCGTTACGTGCGGCTCAGTGACACTCAGGCTACCCGCACTATTGTTGCTGCCGTGGTCCGCGGACGCAGTTTCAACCGCGTCCAGCGTGCTTTTGCATCTGAGCTTAGGAGCCGGGCGGAAACCCAGACCGGAAAAACGGCTCCTGCGAATCGTTCGACGCGAGGCGAAAAGGCACTGTGGAATCGGTGATCCCATGGAGCGGACCCCTACTTTGCAAGGACGATAATTTTTTCCGAGCCTTCCACTTCCTGCTTGCCTTTCTATTCTTTCCAATAACTTGGGGAATCTGCTTCTCGTTCAAATCTAACTCCAGCGCGCTCAACCTGGGCCATAAATGCACGGTGTGAGCACGGTAGCGCACCTGCTTTTCGTTAGGTCTAGTACGGCGGTTTAGCAAAGGAAGATGTCTCGAGCCCTGTTGTTCGGAATCAATAATTTAGGTGAAGGGCAGAAACTGCTGTAGTCGCTGCTAAGGTAGGGCGGCGACCTTGAATTGCCTGACGTATTGTATCTGACGGCGCAAATAGAGTTCTCGTTTTACCAGAGTATTTCAGGCCTTGAGATCCGTAAACCTGGCTTGAATCAACCACAGCATGACACCAAAGATCATCGCGGTCGAAACCCCGAACAGAAGCGTTCCATTTGCCGTTTCGAGTGGCCCCAGCAATCTCCAGGAAGGCGTCATGATGAAATCACCGTAACCTAAGGACGTGTAATTAACCGCGGAGTGGTAAAAGGCGGTTCCGAAGTCTGTAAATTCTCCGCAGATCATGAACAACACCGCCCACAATGCGATCTCGACGAGGTGCGCCAGAGACGCGTAAAATACTACCCGGGCAAAAATGCCCAGATCAGTCCAAGGCATGCCGACATGACCCAGACCTTTTTCTCGACGAATAACGTTGCCCGTGGCCCTGACTGGCACCAGGTAGATAATGATCGTGCAAACTTGAGCGAACACGCTAACCGCGAGGGGCGCCAGGATCGAGATGCGATGACTTTGTATCACTCTACTCCCGATTGCTCTCTTGAAGTTGCCTACGTGCCTTGATCACTCCGAGGAGGTGAGTCGAATCGACCATCGCTCGGATGTCACGGTTCTCGAAAACCCTGCTTTCGCGTTCTGCTGTTTTCTGGACGACAACGTTCACCATGGCACGCGCCAAGGCGTCTGCCCGAATCACCTGGTTGGGGAAGAGCACCCGAAACGCAGGGTAGATCGAGCGCAAGAGACGGTAGCTGAAGTTCGGTTCCTTCCGCGGTTCCACGGGGTAGATGTACGCGGGCCGAAAGATGTACACGCGTGGAAACCCTGCAGCGAGGAGTGCCTTCTCTGCCTCTCCCTTATAGCGTGCGAAAGGTATCCGGCTTCGGCCCGTCGGGTCCGCGCCCTTACCGCTCAAGAATGAGAATGCGGCCTCAGGGCTGCTTCTACGGAGAGCTCGCGCGAACTCGATTGTGTAGGCCGCGGTGATTGTGTGGAGCTCAGCATCCGTCACCGCCCCTGTATATGCGCCCAGGCAAAAAACCGCTGCGTCTTGGCCGGTGAGCACCTCCGCGAGTGCGGAGCAGTCCGCGAAGTCTCGATGCAGCACCTCTTTTAGCTTGGGGTGCGAGATGCCGAGATCCTTTCGTCCGATAGACGTCACTCGTTCGCCTGAGTCGTGTCCTAGCGCATAGCGAAGGGCGTATCCGCCAACCATTCCAGTCGCGCCCACAATAACAAGAGGTATCCGGCCAGCCGTTGATTGCATTAGCTGACACCTTCAACGATGAGTCCGTGATAGATCGCCCCGTGTTTGCGGTGCTTGGCGACGCTTTGGTAGGCCTCGCTATAATACCAATCCTTTGCAGCTTTCACGTTCGGGAATTTCGCAATCACGATTCCTTCAATCGGATCACCTTCAAGGACTTCGTGCTTTCCATAAGCTACCAGCACTTCGATAGGATAACCCTTCATCGTTGCTTGGATTCCAGTCCAATATTTTTCGAGCTCTTTTTGATCGATGGTTTTAGTTCTCGTGAATACAACATATGCAGACATGATCGTTCTCCCGCTTTGTTAATCGATTACCGTAGCCATTCCTTTCGTCCTTTATGACATTGCGCGCTCCTCGATCCAATCTACATACAGCAGGCGCTCCGCAAACAACCATGCGCCGTCAACCTTCAGGAATGTGTCGTAATAGCGGAGCGCAGCGATCATGAGCTGCCGTTTTTCACCTTCGCCGGTGAGGTGATGCGCCAGGCAATAAACCTCCCCCGTGCCTCGATCAGCCGTCAGCGTCAATATTGTGCTCTGTCCGACGAAGTGCATCGTGGCGGCGTATTTGTTTAGATCGGCGAACACGGGAGCGAGCGCCTCCCGCGAGTGCAGCTCCTGTGAAGGAGTCGGATCCTTGGCATTCATGTACACCACGAAATGCGTGTCTGCGATAAAAAGAGACATCTGACCCTTGGCATCCCGACGATCGGCGCAATGTGCGTAAGCTTCGACGAGTTCCCGGATCGCAAGGCGGTCCGCGGCTTCAGCTGATGAGATGCTTACACGTTTGCTCATTTATGAACCTCAATTCGTTCGTGCATTCCGATCGCCTTCTCATTTGAGGACGACCCTTGCTCTGCTAAACGCAACGTTCAGGCACTCCTTAAGGACCGATATCTTCAGTTCCCATACTGAGCTCTATCTTCTTAAGCTATTGTTGGAAAACTGGTGGCGGACCGCTGACACGGCGCCACTTGAGTCGAACATTCACCTCTACGCGATTGGCGACCTTGATGAAAGGGATGCCGCTCGTCATGCCGTAGTCTTTGCGATCAAAAGCCATGGTGCCGTCGAGACTGCCGGTAGGTGTTCCTTTGCTATCGCTCGTGAGAGTGAGTTTCTCCGTTTTGGTCACGCCGCGAATGGTGAAGTTACCCTCGATGTCAAATGTGTTTGGGCCGGTCTGAACGATTTTGGTGGATTTGAAGGTGATCAAAGGGGATTCTTTTACGTTAAAGAAATCCTTACCCTTCAACTTGTTGTCCTTCATATGGCTTCCGGTGTTGACGCTATCGGCTTCAATCTCGATCTCTAACACGGCGTCCCTGACATCCCTCGACGAAAACTTAATGCTTGCGTTCCACTTCTCAAAGATACCTTTGATCGAAACGGAGGAGTCGACGCCAAATTTGATACTGCTTTCGACGGGCGTAAATTCGTAGGTTGGAACCTGTGCATAGCTTGGTCGCGGCGACGCGAGAAAAGCCATCAGACAAACTGTGGACGCAAGCACGTAGCGAATTCGTGCGGTCAGGCGAGCTCGCTCATTGCCTCTCCGTGACCAATTCTCGGTGGCTGTAGACATGTCCGCTAAAACCAGATATTCGCACTTATCGATGCCGTTCATTTGATTCCTCCGTGCAGCTTGCCGATGTCTTCGACTCAACCCGTGGCAAGGTGAAATGAATCGACCATCGCTCGAATGTCATGATTCTCGAAGATCCTTTGCGTTCATGTAGATCACAAAGTGGGTGTCTTCGGTAAAGAGAGACATCTGGCCGTCGTTTTGCGACGATCCGCACAGTGTGCATAGGCCTCAACGAGTCCCCGGGTGACGAGACGATCCGTGGCTTCAGTTGGTGAAACGGTTATGTATTTGCTCATTCGCAATCTCCTCCTTCAATTCGTGCAGCATGTCTCCCTCTATGGCCAACAGCTTCTGTATGCAACGTGGCTCCAGGATCAGCTGCGAGCTGCGCTGGTGAGTCAGAAAGGACCACATCGCCTGCGTCCAGACCCGAATCCGGTTCCCGGCCGCAGGGAGAAACAAAAGGTGGACAAAAGCCCAGGCCAGCCATGCCGGCAGGCCGCTCATCGTGGTGAATCGTGAATCCAGAATGGCGAATCCACGCCCGATCACTGCCATATTGCCTTTGTCGACGTAACGAAACGGCGCGGGTGCGAGCCGCCCGCTTTCTCTGTTCGCGATCACTTTGCCAACATAACGTCCCTCCTGCATGGCCACTTGGGCGACGCCCGGCAGCGGCTTGCCGTCCTGATTGAGCGAGGCAGTGTCGCCGATCACGAAGACCTCCGGATGTCCCGGAACGCTGCAATCGGGTTCAACCCGGACGCGTCCAACCCCGTCCGTGGGCGTGTCCAGCCATTTGCCCGCAGGCGAAGCGGCGACCCCAGCTGTCCAGATCACCGTACGGCAAGGAATGCTTTCATCACCGATAAGTACGTGTGCCTCGTCGATCGCCTTGACGGGTTGCCCAAGTCGTACCTCCACGCCGATGCTCTCCAAGCGCGCCTGGGCCTTGCGCGAAAGCTCTTCGGGAAAATTAGCGAGGATTCGAGACTGTCCTTCTGCAAGGATAATGCGCGCCCGCTCCGGGTCGATGCGCCGGAAGTTGGACTTCAGCGTGAAGCGGCGCAGTTCGGCTAGCGCGCTAGCCATCTCCACGCCAGTCGGTCCGGCGCCGACCAGCACGAAGGTGAGCAAGTCCTCATGTTTGGACGGGTCTTGTTGGATTTCCGCCGTCTCAAAGGCCTTCAGAACCTTTGCGCGAACTGACTCCGCGTCAACCAGCATTTTTATGCCGGGCGCAAATGGCGCAAATTCGTTGTGACCGAAATAACTGTGTGAAGCGCCAGTCGCCAGAACCAGATAGTCATATTCGAACGGAGTATCGGGTTGCCCCAAATAATTCACTAGCACGCGACGGTTTGCAACGTCGACACCAGTGACCTCCGCTAACCCAACAGTCACATTGCGCTGTTTCCGAAGCAACTGACGGATCGGTACGGCGATGTCGCCAGGTGCGAGCGTGGCAGTCGCGACCTGATACAGCAATGGTTGAAAGAGGTGGTGATTAGACCGGTCGATCAGGGTCACGCAAACGGGCACCCTACGCAGGGCCCGGGCCACGGCCAGTCCCCCGAAACCGCCGCCCACAATCACCACACGCGGCAAGTGAGGCTCGGTCATATCTTTGCATTCCCTTCAGGCCGCAAGACTCACCCGATGCGATGCGATCGGCGGCCGCGTGGGAGTGTTCCCGCCAGGCCAAAGGTGATAAACCGCTTGCTTCGAAGAACTGCATCTACCGCTGGTAATAGATCCTCCTCAGCCTTGGATTTGAGAACGTACCCAAGTCCTCGGCTTCGCAGCGCTTCTTCGGCGACATCCGGGGAGCAATTTTCAGTCACGAAGAGGATTTTGGATTTCGGATGAACCTTTTGGATGCGGGGAGTGGCTTCGATCCCATCGAGCCTCGGAAGCCCGACGTCCATCACGATAAGGTCGGGTCGCAGTTCCTCTGCCTTTTGGACGGCATCGACGCCACCGGCTACCTCCGCGACAATCCGTAATTGCAGTTTTCCTCGGAGCTTGGACTTCCGCATGGGCTCGTGGTCTTCCACGATTAGGACGCGAAGGATTGGTTTTTCCAATGGAAATGCCCCCTTTCCGCGCGAGAGATGCCTGAGGTACTGACTTATGAATTTTGTCGTCTTCATTCGTTTCTTTCGGGCAACAGCGGTCACTCAAGGATGGCCTTTGGCTCAAGAAACGCCTCAATTCCGTATTTGCCATATTCGCGGCCGACACCGGAGTATTTGAACCCGCCCCAGGGTGCCTGCGGATCGTCGGTCATGTTATTGATCACGACGCGGCCGGCTTGCAGCTGAGACGCCACGCGGCGTGCGCGCTGGATGTCGGTCCCTAAGACGGCGGAGTGGAGACCGTATTTGGAGTCGTTGGCAATGCGGATCGCTTCGTCCTCGGAGTCGTACGCGATCACACTGAGGACGGGGCCGAAAATCTCTTCCTGGGCGATGGTCATGTCGTTCTTCACGTTGACGAACACCGTGGGCTTGACGAAGAAACCTTCTTCGAGACCCTTCGGGTGGCCTTCTCCGCCGACCAGCACCTCCGCGCCTTCTTCAATGCCTTTCCGGATATAGGATTCCACGCGCTCATACTGTTTTTGCGACACCATTGGTCCAACCATGACGTTGGGATCGGCCGGATCGCCGACCGTGAAGGCACGCATCTCATCCCGGATCGCTCGCTTCACCTCGTCAAGGAGGCTCCTGGGCACGAGGAGCCGCGTTCCGGCTGCGCAAGCTTGACCACTATTCAAAAAGGCCAAGGTAAGAGCCGCTGGAATGGCCTTGTCGAGCGCAGCATCATCCAGCAGGATTGTGGGCGACTTCCCGCCCAGTTCGAGCGTCACACGCTTCATCGTGGCGGCGGCATCGCGCATGATGGTTTCACCCACCGCCACTGAGCCCGTGAACGAAATTTTCGCGACGTCGGGATTGCGGACGAGCTCAGCGCCAACGACACTGCCGAGGCCCATCACCACATTGAAGACACCCTTGGGTAGCGCGGCCGCATTCAGAGCCTCAACCATCACCCGTGTCTGCAGCGAGCTCATTTCGCTCGGCTTGATGACGACTGTACAGCCAGCCGCTACGGCCGATGCCAGCTTGAGGCAAATGAAGAGCGCGTTCGCGTTCCAAGCTGTAATCAGACCGGCAACGCCGACCGGCTCCAGGGTGACTGTCGTCTTGCCCCAGCTTTCTCTCAACGGTAGCTCTTGAAGTCCCTTCTCGGCCGCTGCGAAGGCGTTGACGCCCGACTCCACAATAAGCCGGGCGAACCGGGCGACCCCGCCGTACTCCTCAATCATTAC
>Ga0209625_1000352_pt1 | contig 11946 bp, 8 predicted proteins | sample JacPin_JW_Ref_M2_FD_187960 | JGI IMG/M metagenome (GOLD analysis project Ga0209625, IMG submission 187960) | Forest soil microbial communities from Algoma, Ontario, Canada - Jack Pine, Ontario site 1_JW_Ref_M2 (SPAdes) (version 2) | ecosystem: Environmental > Terrestrial > Soil > Boreal...
ATGGAAGGATCCAGGTCGGCGCCAACGATCTGGCGGAATTGATCTTCGGCTTGTTTGAGAGCGTATTCCGCCTGGATAACGCCAACGCGGCGTGAGGCGACCTGGGATTCCGAGCGGTAAATATCGAGTGGCGGCAGCGCGCCGAGGCCGAGCGCCTTCTTATCGTGGTCGTAGCTCTTCTGCGCCTCTTCGAGAGACTTGCGCTGCACGACCAGGGATTCGCGGGCAAGGACGACATTCCAATAATTCCCGACTGTTCGAAGGATGATGTCATTTACTTCGCCCTGAAAGGAAGCACGAGCCTGCTTCAGGTTTCGCTGCGCGATGAGGATGGGAGCACGATTGGGAAAAAGGCCGAAGTTGCGAAGGAGAGGCTGGGTGACACTGAATTGAAGATCGGTCGCAATCGAGGGATTGAGAGTACTCAAAATGCTGTTTGTCGACAATTTGCTGGCGCTGAAGGAGCTTTGGAAGTTCGTGCCGGTCTGAAACGTTTTTGCGAAACCAAATGCCGTCGTTTGAGACAGCGTCTCAAGAATCGGCGCTCCTTGCGTTTGTGCGATGGTTGGCGACTTGGTCCGGTTGTCGGCAAAACTGGATGTTACCAACGGATCGAATGGTCCGTGGGCGCGATGCAGATTGTTCTGCGCGAACTCAATCTGGGTGCGGTCGAGCCGGATGTCGGTGTTATTCGAAAGAGCCAGGCGGATGGTGTCGTCGAGAGAGAGAACGAGCTTCCCGTTGGCGACGTGATCCTGGAGGCCCTGCGGCTGTGTGAGCGGAGGGGCCGGCTTTTGGCGCGTGCCGATGCCTAGCAGCCTCTCAAGACGCGGGGCTTCTTGCGCCTGCGCGGGAACACGCGGAATCGCTGCAAAGAAAACCGTCACAACAAGAAGACGCACCACTCTCATCACTCACCCCCAAAGGATTTTCCGGCGCCCATCTGAACTATTCGTAACGAATGGCCTCGACCGGATCGAGTCGCGCCGCTTTGACCGCTGGATAGATGCCAAAAATCAAACCAACTGAAATGGAAACCACGAATGCCAGAAGGATGGAGCTGATGGTCACGATGGTGGACCATCCGGCCAGCCACGCGATGAGTTGAGACATGGCGAACCCGAGGACCACACCCACAAGCCCCCCGGCGAAAGAGATCAGCACCGCTTCGATGATAAATTGGCGGATGATGTCCCAGCGCCGCGCGCCGACAGCGCGGCGCACGCCGATCTCGCGAGTGCGTTCCAGAATGGCGGCCAGCATGATGTTCATGATGCCGATGCCGCCGACGAGGAGAGAAATGGAGGCGATGGCCACCATGACGGTATTGAAAAGCTGCTCGGTGCGCTTTTGCTGGGCGAGCAGCTCCGCGGGGACGATGACGTTGAAGTCACCGGCGTTGCGATGCGAGGAATTCAGGATGCCGCGGACGACTTCGGCGTCGGTGATGCTGGTATCGGGCGAGGCGAGATGCAGGTAGAGACCATCGATCTCATCCTTCAAGTAACTTTGCGAGTCTTCGAGACGGTAGAGGACCGCATTCAATGGCTCGAAGACGAGGTTGTTCATGTCCTCGGTGCGAACGCCGGAAACCTCGGTCTGCGGGGCAAGCTGCGGCGCAACGATTCCGATTACATGGCACCACTGCTCGTTGAGTTTGATGTATTCACCGATCGCGGGGGCAGCGCCAAACAGACTGTCTTTTGCCGCAGCGCCGAGCACGCACACGGGCGCTGCGGCAGCGTTCTCCGAGGCCTCGAAGAAGCGGCCCTCCGTGACGCGGAGATGGCCGATTAGCAGGTAGCTTGGCTCGACGCCGTAAACGATAGGTAAGTCTTGTTGCGGTTTGGGAAGGAGCTTTCCCGGAACAAAGCGTTTGCGCGGCGTGCCATCCTGAATGTCGGGCATATTCTTTCGAATGACCTGGTAATCGCTGAGCGTAAGGCCCGGTGAATTCTTCCGGACTTTCTGCAGCTCCTGCCAATTGTGGGCTTCCTTGGCCTCGACGATGAGATTGCGCACGCCGAGCTGTTCGATGAAGGCCATGACCTTCTGTTGCGCCCCGGCTCCGATGGAGAGCATGGCGACAACAGCCGCGACGCCAAAAATCATCCCGAGCATGGTCAAGAGAGAGCGAAGCTTGTGGCTGGCGAGGTTTTCAAAACCGAAGATCAGATCGGGCAGCCATTGTTGCAGCGATCTGGGTTCCGCCATGGAGCTCGGTTTCATGGGTGTGTGCCCGGCTTTAATTGGAGCCCGGACCGAAACTGGGATTGGAAGCGTTGCTTCCCTTTTCTTTTCCCGCGGGATTTTTCTCGGGATTCACGAGTGCGACGATGGTTCCCGGAGAAACGCCGTCGAGGATCGCCCGGCCTTCGCTCAGCGCGCGCACTTTGACTTCCTGCATTTCGAAACCACGGTTGCGTTTGCAATACACTACTTTCTTGCCATCGTGATCGAAGACGGCTTCGCCGGGAATGGAAACCGCGCGAGAAAGATTGTCCCCCAGGATGCCAAGCCTGACGGCGAAGCCAGGGCGGAGGCGCGCATCGGTCTTGTCGAGCTGGATAGCCACGTCGAACTTGTGCTGGGTGTTATCGTCCCAAAATTCGTGGGTCGTCGAGCCGCCGACGGTTTGCAGTTTGCCGGAAAAAGATTCGCCGGGAAGCGCATCGATTTTTACCTCAACGGATTGGCCGGCCTTAAGGTTGGTGCGGTCGGTTTCGCCTACTTGCGCAGCGACTTCCAGGTGAGAGATGTCGATGACTTCCGCAATGGAACTTCCTGGATTGGCCTGATCACCGACGTGATAGTCCGGGAGCGTCATCCCATACATGAAAAATCCACCGGTGGAATCTCTGTTGCCGTGGATGACCACGAGGCCGTCGATAGGCGCGGTGATGTGCATGTTCTTGATGTTTTGTTCCGCCTGCTCCATGGAGAGTCGAGCCTTGTGACGTTTCTCTTCGCTAAGGGCAAGTGCGGCCTGATTTGAGGCGCTGTGGGACTGAATGTCCTGTTGAAGCTGGGTCAGGGCGCGCTTGGCTTCATCGAGAGCGAGCAGATTCTTTTGCGCGTCGATGGGGCTCACCAATTCGTTCTTGCTGACCTCGAGCTCCGCACGACGCACCGCATATCTTGCTTTCAGGAGCGCAGTCTGGTCCTCCGCCGTCTGGACGTCGGCGTCCGCTTTGGCTTTGACGATTTCCTGCTCCGCCTGTAGCAGGTCGCTGCGATTTTGTCCCAGATTGTATTCCTGCTGGCTGGGATCAAATTCGAGTACAACATCCCCTGCGTGCACGTGGGCTCCAGCGCGTGCCAGCGTGATGATCTGCAGTGTGCCTCCGGCGATAGGGGGAGCGGTGATGGCTCTCGATTGGGAAGTTCGCAGGGCGCCTGTGGTGAAAACCTTAAGTTGCAGATCCACTTCTTTCACCGTGGTTGTCGGAATTTCCGAATCAGTCGCCAGGACGGTGGTCTGGTGGCAGGCAACGCAACTACCCCCCAGCGCGAGCGCAAGGAGAAAGGCAGCATCTCTTAAGTGCCTGTTGATCACAAGAAAATCCTACTTCGTGAGTGTTGGATCTTTAAGAGCAAGTTGCTCTCCCGGCTGCAATCCCTTTGCCACCAATACCTCGTCTCCGCTCCGGCGCGATACTTCGATCAGGGTTTCTTCGAACTTCGATCCATGCCGAACGTAAACAACTGTCCGGCCCCCCTTGCGGAAGAGTGCGGAAGAAGGAATCACAATCCCATCGGCAATGCGATCTATCGCCACACGAACGACCGCACCCATTCCAGGGGCAAGGCGCTCGTCGCTGTTCGCCAAAGCTACATCAACGGAGAAATCCCTGGGAACAGGCCATCCGGCGTTGAAATCCAGGCTCGCAGTGGGACTGATCGTGTCGATGTGCCCGCCGAAGCTGCCATCGGGAACAGCATCCACGCGTATCGTGGCGGACTGGCCTAATTTCAACTGACCTCTCTCCGCCTCTTCGATGCGGGCCGAGATTTTGAGTTTGGATGGATCTGGAAGTTCCGCGATGCCTGCGCCCGGCCAGGCGCGGTCCCCGGCCTTAAAGGGAGTGGGGCCGCCTTGCGGCTGCCAGTGGTTTTGGAGCGCAACCACGCCGTCAAGCGGAGCGAACAAAGAAAGAGAAGCCAGGCTGCGCTCATCCAGCTGTACTTGGAAAGCCGCCTGGTCGTGCTTCTGTTGCTTGCTGACATTATCTGACGCCGCCGAAGAACGATCCGCTTTGAGCTTGGCTTCTGCCTCTTTGAGTTTTTGCTCGGCATCCGCGACTTTTAGCTTGGCTTGCTCGCCTTCGATTACCGAAAGAATCTCCTCTTTGCTGGCATCCATGCGCGTCTTTCGAACGTCATAGTCTGCCGTCATGACGTCGGTGAGATCCTTCTCTTCCTTCAATCGCGCTGCGGCGCGCGACTGCTGAATCTCCGCGTCTGCCGATTTGAGCGCAGATTGATCCTGCGCGAGCTTTTGCTTTACCGTGGTGTTGTCAAATTCAACCAGAACGTCTCCCTTCTTAACCTTCGCTCCGTTTGCCGCAAGCTTCATGATCTGCAGATCGCCCGCACCGTAGGGCGCGGTGATCACCACCGAGCGGAGCGCCTTGACCTCCCCTTTGACTTCCAGGTAATCGACAAATTCCTTGCGCTTCACGTCCGCGGTAGGGAATTTCACCGCGGGGCGAGCCAGTCGGAAGGCCCCAAAGGCAAGGCCACCAACGACCAGTGCTGCGACGCCCGTCAGGGCCCTCTTTCCGGGCTTCCATTTTTGACTTTGGCCATTCATTGCAAGCCTGCTCCTGCTTCGTCCTCGATGGCGGACCGCCGGATGATATCTCCCTCTTTCAGCCCGGAAACCACGACGGCTTCGAGATCATTTCGAGAACCCAATTGCACGGCGCGCTTTTCAAAGCTGCCTGTAGTTTTCAGCCACACGAAGGAGTGATCGGCTTCCGTGCCAATACTCTGCCAAGGAACCACGAGAACATTGTTCTGGGTGCTGAGATCGAGATCGAGGGCGGCAGATAGGTCCGGCAAGAGTCTCGAGTCGGTTCCCTGAACGGAAAAGCGCGCGGCGAATGACCTGACGGCTTCCGTGAATTGCCCCGTGTGCCCAAGGGGCGAGAATTCTTCGAGAACCGCGGACAGAGTCATTCCTGGATAAGCATCCAAGTGCATCTGCGCGCGTTGGCCCGGATGTACTTTCAGAACATCCACCTGATTCAGCTCGACGCGAACCTCCATTTGGGAGGGATCTACCACCTGCAGAAAAGGCACGCCCGGCCGAACCTGATCGCCCTGTTGCACGGTTCCCATTCTGCCGCCGAGCCAGATCGTGTTGTAGACGACCACGCCTTCCATCGGAGAGTGCACGACCATTTTTGCGGCATTTCCCTGCGCATAACGCATGGCTTCCAGCGCGCGGTCGCGCTGAATTTCCTGAATTCGAATGGTTGACGCGGAAGCGGCGCGCTTAAGTTCGTAGGTCTGTTTCAGTTGCTTGAGAGTGACCTGCGCTTCGTCGAGGGCTTCCTGGTTTTTTTCGGCGTCAATGCGGGAAACAATTTCATTCCTCTGAAGCTCGAGTTCCGCGCGTTTGAGTTCGTCTTCCGCCTGTTTCATCGCCGTGTCATCTTTGGCGCACGCGATGTCTTCCTCCGCCTGTTTCTGGGCGACCTGCCCGACAAGGTTTTCGTAGGTGCTTTTCTTATCCAGATAGTCCTTGGTCTGCGCCTGAGGATCGAATTCGACGAGGAAGGCATCTTTTTTCACATGGGTGCCTGCGGGAACCAGCTTGGTGATGACCATGGAGCCGACCTGCGCTCCTTCGAGCTTGGGGGCCAGGACCACGAAGGAACGCGAGGCCTGCGTTGTTCCATTCAGGCGGATTGCCTGCCCGAAATTCTTCCTTTCCACTTTTACAGTGGACTCACTTCGGTTCGTTGCCTGCCGGCCCTGCCGAAAGTGCGCGAAGAGATAGGGGATCGCTACGAGAAGCAGAAAGGCCGCTCCTGCCAGCGTGATTCTGCCGGGCTTTCCGCGAAATAAAGTGGCCTGATCCATATCGCCCCGACCATACTCCGAAGGAATCCAAAGACCAACACTTTATCTGGCGTGTTGGACTTCCGATCCGGCGATTAGGTTGCATCCCCTCGATTTCATTTACCGCTTATAATCGGACGGCCGAATTCTGCTAGGGGAAAGGCCTGGATTGGTCTGCGGTTGACCGGGCCGGGCTCGGTACCAACTCTAGCGTGAATCTTCGGCGGCGATGGGGATCGTCCTATCTGCGACGCCTATAGGGAACTATCTTGCAAGATGGTTAGAAAATAAAGTAAAAAAATGAGGCCAAAGCGTCATAGGAAAAAATGAAAAGAAATGGTGCAAAAGTGAGCGGCGATCGCAAAGTCTATCGTTCAGCGGCGTGGTTCGGCAGGCGCGATAAGGACGGTTTTATCCATCGCAGCTGGATGAAGAATCAAGGCCTGCCCGATGACGTGTTTGATGGACGGCCGGTGATCGGGATTTGCAATACCTGGTCGGAACTCACCCCCTGCAACGCTCACCTCCGGGACTTGGCCGAGCGCGTGAAACGCGGTGTATGGGAAGCAGGTGGCCTGCCGCTCGAGTTCCCTGTCATGTCTACCGGCGAAACCAACATGCGCCCGACGGCGATGCTGTACCGAAATTTGGTCAGCATGGACGTCGAGGAATCGCTTCGTGCCAATCCAATAGACGGTGTCGTCCTGCTTTGTGGCTGTGACAAGACCACTCCCGCTCTGGTGATGGGCGCCGCGAGTTGCGACTTGCCAACGCTGGTCGTCTCTGGCGGTCCGATGCTCAACGGCAAGTATCGCGGACATGATATCGGTTCTGGAACCGCTGTCTGGCGCTTCAGCGAAGAACTTAAAACGGGAAGTATGACGGAGCAAGAATTCTTCCAGGCGGAGTCTTGTATGTCGCGCTCCGCGGGACATTGCATGACCATGGGCACAGCATCGACGATGGCCGCCATGGTGGAAGCACTAGGCCTCGGCTTGCCTCACAACGCAGCTATTCCGGCGGTGGATTCCCGGCGCGGAGTTCTCGCGCAGGTTGCTGGCCGGCGGATCGTTGAAATGGTGCGGGAGGAACTGCCCATTTCGCGAATCCTTGTTCGCGAAGCTTTTGAGAATGCCATTCGCGTCAACGGAGCGCTTGGTGGTTCGACCAATGCGGTGATCCACCTTCTGGCCATCGCTGGCCGAATTGGTATATCGCTCAAGCTCGAAGACTGGGATGGTCTGGGACGAAACGTCCCGACGTTAGTGAATCTCATGCCCTCCGGGAAATTCCTGATGGAAGATTTCTACTACGCGGGAGGCTTGCCGGCAGTTCTTCGTATGCTGGGGACTCAAGGGCTGCTGCATCGTGACGCATTGACGGTCAACGGCCGGACGATTTGGGAGAATTGTCAGGACGCACCGAATTGGAATGAAGAGGTCATCCGGCCTTTTGATAGGCCCCTAGTCGAACACGGCGGCATCGCGGTGCTGCGCGGAAATCTGGCGCCTGATGGCGCCGTGCTCAAACCCTCAGCAGCATCTCCCGAACTCATGAATCATCGTGGCCGCGCGGTCGTGTTCGAAACGATCGAGCACTACAAGGAGCGCATCGATGATCCGCATCTCGACATTGATGAAAACTGCGTGCTGGTGCTGAAGAATTCCGGTCCGAAAGGTTATCCCGGCATGGCCGAAGTCGGAAACATGGAGCTCCCCGCGAAACTTCTCCAGCGCGGCGTGAAAGACATGGTTCGCATCTCCGACGCCAGGATGAGCGGAACCGCCTACGGCACGGTCGTTTTGCATGTCTGCCCGGAAGCCGCAGTTGGAGGACCTTTGGCACTGGTCAAGGATGGCGACATGATTCGTCTAAACGTGGAAGCACGGACCCTGCACCTCGAGGTGGGGGACGAGGAACTCAAGCGGCGCCGAGCGGAATGGAAACCACCCGTGCTCGAAATGAAGGGCGGTTATCAGCAGCTATACGTCGACCATGTACTGCAGGCCAACCTTGGGGCTGATCTGGATTTCCTGGTGGGATGCCGGGGCACCAAGGTCACCAGAGAATCCCACTAAGCTGTGACGGAGGGATATGAACCGAATTGATCTGGCCGGACGCCGCGCGGTCATCACTGGTGGTGCGCAAGGAATTGGACGCGCCATCGCCGAGCGGTTCCTGGAGTCTGGCGCCTCGGTTTCCGTGTGGGACCGAAATCAGGCAGCAACGGACTCCACCGTCCAAGAGCTCTCTGGGCACGGCTCAATTCACGGGCTGGTTGTGGAGGTAACCGACGCTCAATGTGTTGACGAGGCCGCGGCGGAAACCGCCAAGGAATTGGGGGGCATCGACATTCTCGTTGCCAATGCCGGTATCACCGGGCCGAACACGGAGTGCTGGAACTACCCTCCGGACGCGTGGCGTCAAGTCATTGACATCAATTTAACCGGCATATTCCTTTGCTGCCGAGCCGTCGTACCGCACATGATCCAACAGAAATACGGCCGGATTGTGAACGTGGCTTCGATCGCGGGTAAGGAGGGAAATCCGAATGCCTCGGCGTATAGCGCCGCCAAGGCCGGCGTGATCGCGCTGACGAAGTCCCTCGGAAAGGAGCTTGCAAAATTTGACATCGGCGTGAACTGCGTCACACCCGCCGCTGCTCGCACCGGGCTCTTCGAGCAAATGACGGAATCACACATTCGCTACATGCTGTCGAAGATTCCTCGGGAAAGGTTTGTGGAGGTGGGCGAAATCGCCTCCATGGTCGCGTGGCTCGTCTCCGCCGAAAACTCGTTCACGACCGGCGCGGTGTTTGACATCAGCGGGGGGCGCGCAACGTATTGAGCCTCGGACTTTCCGCAAGTCTTTAGTCTTGGTGATTGCGAGCGGATCGTTTGCGTCGCAGGAATCTTTTGGAGGACCAGTGACACCGGCTGATTATCAGAACGGCGCTACCACAACCATGATTTTCAGCGTGACCCGCGGGCCGGGATTGGCCATCTCTCGATCGGACGGCAGCTCCGCATGAAAGAAAAAGAACGGTTCGCTAGATATCCAAGCTTACGCGAGCGAGTAATTCTCGTAACCGGAGGGGCGACGGGGATTGGCGCCGCCGTTGTTGAAGAGTTCGCACTTCAGGGTTCCCGCGTAGCGTTTCTCGACATAGACGCAAACGCCTCATCGCGATTGATTGCTGACCTTTCTACCCGATGCTCGCACATACCGGTTTTCCTGCCTTGTGACTTGACCGATATCGCGGCGCTGCGGGCTGCCGTGGCGCAGGTCGAGGCTACCCACGGCGCGGTCCACGTCCTCGTGAACAATGCGGCGAGCGACGATCGCCATTCGTATTCCGATGTGACACCGGAATATTGGGATGGACGGATGGCAATAAACCTGCGGCATCAGTTTTTTGCCATACAGGCAGTTGCTCCGCGCATGATCGCCGCAGGTGGCGGCTCGATCATCAATATGAGCTCGATCGCCTGGATGATTCCCTCGACCGGAATGCCCGCTTACGTAACTTGCAAAGCGGCAATCGTAGGCCTGACGAGAACGATGGCCCACGAGCTCGGGAAATCCAACATTCGCGTAAACAGCGTCTTGCCCGGCGCGATTCTGACGGAGCGCCAGCGCCGCCGGTGGTGGACGCCGGAATACGAGGCCGAGATCATGGCAAGCCAGGCTCTCAAGCGGAGTTTGGCCCCTGAAGAGGTTGCGCGCCTCATCCTCTTTCTTGCGGCTGATGATAGCGGAGCGCTAACGAACCAATGCTACGTCGTTGACGGGGGCTGGGTGTAACCGCGCGGCGCTCGCTGTGGCACGACACCTATTCACAGGTGAAAGCGGGCTCGCAGCGTCTACATCGCCAGTGATGAGATCTCGCATTGAGATCACTCCCTAAAGGGAGGCATTGCGCTAAACGACTGACCCATTTCAGGAACGAAGCGCGGCGCTTCTCCAATTGGAGCTAATAAGCTTGCCGATTCACGAGACTGTTGAAAACTGTCAAGAAAATGATTTTGAGATCCAGCGCCAGACTCCAGTTCCGCATATAATACAGGTCATACTGGATTCGCTTAGGGATCGAACTGTCGCTCCCGCGCAGTCCGTTGATCTGAGCCCACCCAGTTATCCCACACTTAATATTATGTCTTGTCATATATCGTGGAATTTCCTGCCGGAACTTCTGGACGAAGAATGTCAGCTCTGGGCGGGGACCAACTACGCTCATGTCGCCTTTCACGACGTTGATGAATTGCGGAAGCTCGTCAAGGCTTGTCCGCCGGAGGATCCTGCCGATCGGTGTGATCCGACGGTCGCCCCGCTGGGTGTGCCTAGTATCAGATTCTCGCGAATCGTGTACGTACATTGTTCGAAATTTGAGCATCGCGAAGCGTCTGCCGTTCAAACTTACTCTTTCCTGGGCAAAAAATGCCGGTCCACGAGATGTAAGCTTGGTCAGAAGAATGATCAATAGAAACAGAGGAGATAAAATGGCGAGTAAAAAACAACAGAAAACAACGTCGAAGATGCGTTTCCCGATGGCATAGCTCACAGTTTCGACGGGATAGGGTCTTACGTCCAAAAGCGGCAGCCCGCAGAAATCAAAGAGCTTGCTCGGAACGAACACTCCATCGCCCAGGTCGAGGGCCATCCGTGTCGGGATGCACAGATGCTGAACCCGCTCGAAGATACTTTGTGCTTCTCCAAAGCGGTGCGGCGGCAATGCAAGTATCGCCTCTTTGCAGTGATACGTTTCGACGATCTCGTCCAGGTTATCCCACTGCAGAACCGGGGCATCCACCGTTTCAGCCCCCTGGTCTGGCAACGTCACAAAGCACGCGACGGAACAATGTGTCAATGGATTCGTGCGCAGATGGTTTGCAATGCGGACTGCGAACCCATCGGCTCCGAGGATGGCAACTGGCGAAGCACCGTTCGCAAACTTCTTCAACATATGGATCACGCCGCGAAAGATATGAATTACGGCAACGCTCAGAAAAAAGATGAACGCGCAACCGAGAACGATAAAAATGCGAGCGAAGCTAATCCCACGATAGAAAAACAGAACGCACAGTAGTGACGCCGCGCAATACACCGTGGCCTTAGCTGCCGTTATAATTCCCGTTTGGAGCGCCAGCAAAGTCTCGATACTATTGAGGCCCAGGCGGTCAACGATCAGAACCCAAAACATCGTAACGAGCACTGTGAGCCTGAAGTAGGAATACAGACTCACATCAGCGGGACTGAAGTGTCCTGATAAAAAACGGAGGTATCCCGCAGCGGCAAACGCGATACTTGGTATTGTGAACAAAGCGATTGTCAGCCAAAACTGCGCTAGATTGATGGTGCGTCTCGTCATGACTGCCTCCCACTAATCCATGCTTCTTGAAGAACGAAATTACATGCTGGATAGCCAGCGCGCCCTCGCTGAGTAAACCACTTCACGCGGCGCGAGAAACTCCCTATCCATTGGGGCTTTATGCTTTGAGGAAACGACGGAAACAAAACCCAAGATACGCAGCGGCATGCGACCCGCCGCAACAACGGCTCGCTCAATCCGAAAGCACCGGCTGCGCGTTTCTGGCCGGTGAGTTGAACTCTTTCCACTTGTCATCCACAAAACCCGCGAAGCGTTTCTTGAAATGCTCCTTGTCGAACTGCAGCGCGTGATTGCGAATGGTTCTCGCGGAGAAGCGCTCCTCGACAGCCTCAAAAGCCAAGATCGCATCCTTCAGTGATTCCACGGATTGCTCTTCGAAGAAAACGCCGCTGCCGCTTTCCGTCAAATCGGGCTGCGCGGGATAGAAACCTTTCACCGTCTCCAGTGCCCCGCCGCGTCCGTAGGCGATCACCGGCCGCCCCGATGCC
>Ga0209625_1000354_pt1 | contig 11942 bp, 7 predicted proteins | sample JacPin_JW_Ref_M2_FD_187960 | JGI IMG/M metagenome (GOLD analysis project Ga0209625, IMG submission 187960) | Forest soil microbial communities from Algoma, Ontario, Canada - Jack Pine, Ontario site 1_JW_Ref_M2 (SPAdes) (version 2) | ecosystem: Environmental > Terrestrial > Soil > Boreal...
AAAGCCTTCACAACCCGGTCCCAGGCTTCTCCATCTCCACTAGTTAAACTCTCGAAGTGAGCGCGATTCTCATCCTGCGAAGTCGAAAGAAATGCGGCACTTCCGTCGGGGAAAAGCGTCGCCGTCGGGTATCGAGTATTTAGATATTCGAGTCCTCGAGCGTGAAGGGCATTCTTAAGTAGGCTGTAGGCTTCGGAACCTGTGAAAAGTGGATGCCAGCCAGAAAACAGATCGTGTCGGAATCCAGGCACGGTTATTTCCGCCGTTCTAATATTTCCGCCAAACCACGAATTGCGCTCGAGCACGCAGACCTTCCAACCTGCTCTGGCAAGAACAGATGCACCAACCAGACTATTAATCCCACTGCCCACAAAAATGGCGTCATACGCAGCCATCAAATCTCCTCCAGCTCTCAGGAATAAAAATACACGCACGCGGGAGATAGAATTCGGTCGGTCTTCCACGAAAATCTGTCACTTCGCCTCGGTCGGTACCTCAATTTCTCGGTCTTGACTCATCATTGCGGCTGCGCTCTCCAGCGCTGAGAGGTAGGAACCGTCTAAGAAAGCTCCTAAGAGCCCTCCCACAAGCAACCAACAAGCCACAAACATCTCGGCATAAGAAAGCGGCGTAGGTGGGAGTGGCCACACAATAAAAAACAACGCGATGCCAAGCAATGACGTCGCTGCCAATGGAATCCAAAAATGGGATAAGGATTGCCGTTTGTTGCGATCAACTCGTCGATATATGGGAATGACCGAAATGTTGCCCAGCGCGTAAACGATAATTGTTCCGATCCCGAGCAGTACACCTATAAAATTCAGCGCGTCGATTGGACCAAGCCACAAGCCAAGTCCAATCGAAAGCGCAACGCTCAGAATCGTCTGTGCGCTTAACGCAATGTACGGCGTTTGATGCCGAGGATGTATACTTCCGACCCATCGAGGAAGAATCGAAGCGCGGCCCAATGAAAACAGAACGCGTGAAGCAGCGTTTTGCCCTGCGATTGCGGCTGCCAGAGAAGAATTGACGAGTGCCACCACCACGAGGAGCCAACCTGCTCCCCAAACCTCTTGGGCGATAGAGAAAAATGGGTTCTCCGTGGCGTGAATCACGTTATGGGCATCTGACACGCCGAATCCAACTACCATCGCGTATCCACCAAGTATCCAGATACCTCCTACTATCAAAAGAGCCAGGAGCATTGTCCGAGGAATTGCGCGCTCCGCGTCGATGGTTTCTTCGGCAAGAGATACCGCAGATTCAAAACCCGAAAACATGATTACCGTAAAAGCGAAGCCGATCGCCAGCGACTGGAGTCCTAAGGAAGGAACATGAAACGGAATGAGCGACTGACCCGAGCGACCCACGTGAACAACAATCGAGATGCTCAGAAGCACAAGTATTAACGACTCGATCAAACTCAGAACCACGTTCAGTTGAGTAGATTGTTTGATGCCCATGTACGTAGACACGTGCACGATGGCCAGTAGTACGATTGTCGTCGCCCACCAAGGTATGACGATCCGAAGATTCTGCTTGAAGACTTGTTCCAAGAATCCCGCTGCTATCAAGATCGACGCTGTCGGAACGATCGGTTCATAGAGACAATACGTCCAGGCAGTGAATAACCCAAATCGCTTTCCAAGTCCCTGTCCAACATAGCTTATGTAACCGCCCGCGGAAGGAATTTGCCTCACCAACGACGCGGCGCAACTGCCAGTAAGAATGATCGCGCCCAAACAGACCAGGATAATGAAGGGTATCGATGCTCCAACGAATTGGGTGAGAAATGGGAAGATTACAATGGCTGCTCCGCACGGTCCCAGATGCGCAACAGACTGGGAGAGAACTTCTATACGGCCGAGCGCGCTTATGGCGAGTTGTCGTCCGTCATCTGCCATTCAAGTTTCCGTGGTGCTGTGCCTAGAGCGCCCGCCACTGTATGACAGAGATTTATATCAAGGCAATGACAAAATACCAAATGCATACATTACACTGAGGAATGGGACTCGCAATCTAATCATCGCGAACCTGACCAAAGTCGTGGGGCAAATTGAGGGAGTTCGATGAATAATTTCCAACCGCCGCTGAACGCGACGGGCGAATCTCAGTACTGCTGGAGTTCGATGTGGCCGTGTTCGATTTGCGTTAGTTCCTTCACTTCCGCAATTTTTCCGTCTCGGACTCTCCAGATCGCGATGATGTGGATTTTGCCGGCTTGCTTTTCATTGTCCACGAAACGATATCGATAGTAAGCCGAGGCCAAATCGTTTTCCGAAAGGGCCATTTCAAAAGGCAATGGCGCCACAGACCACCACTCGGTCTCGAAAGCATTTCGGTCATTCGTTGCGCCATGGCATCGAGGCCGCCAGCCATCACTTTCATGTCAATCATCAGTTTCAGATCCGGAGTGAAATGGCGATCAATATCGGATCGGTTGAGCGGAATCCGCCGCGCGCCCAAATTGTTGAATTAACTGAAAGCATTCTCGACTGCAGCGAGGCTCGATTCAGGAGCTCGCGAATTTGATGCGGGCGTTGCGGTCCTAGTCATTTTCAGGGGCCTCCAACTGCTGCTTCTCAACGATTGCGCCGAACAAGCCTTTCAACAATAGCTGGTTGCAAGGCAAGGTCGATTGCCGTCCAAGCCATTGCGAGCGAGCCATCCAGGACTGCCTTATCAGCGGCTTCGGTAATGCAGTGAGCTGCAAACGCCGGCTGATGATTCACCGCGGGAAGCGAATCGATCCCGATCATCGGGTGAATCGAAGGGATTTCGTGCGAAACGTTCCCCATGTCCGTCGACGCGGCCATGCGCTCCATCATCGGAGTAATTTGGGGGAACATCCGCCCCAGCGCTTCGGCATTGTTCTTGTAAATGGAGTTGATCTGGTCGTCAAAAATCATGTCCGCGTAGGGCATGTCACCACCGCGAATTTCAAGCGTGGCGCCGGTTGCAATCGCGCCTGCCTCGAAGCATCGATAGACTTTTCTCCGAGCTTCTTCCAGTGCGCGCAAATTCTCGCCACGAATGATGTATCGAGCAGAGGTGTGGCCAGGAACTACGTTGGGAGCGTCGCCTCCGTGAGTGGTGATGCCATGGACTCGATCGCTCGGGCAAAGATGCTGACGAAGCAGGCCGATCGACACTTGCGCAACCGTGAGCGCGTCCGCAGCGTTGATGCCAAGCTCCGGAAACGCCGAAGCGTGAGCCTCTTTGCCCGTGTAATGAACCTCGAACATGGAAGCCGCAATGATGTGCGCCTCGGTCATTTCGAAGGGCGCGGGATGAACCATCATCGCGGCGTGAACCCCAGCAAACCCTCCACGCTGAAGCATCAAGATCTTGCCACTGGCGTTTCCGACTTCCTCCGCTGGAGTGCCCATTACGCTAACGGTCAGTCCGACATCGTCGGCAACTTTCGCAGCGGCGATTCCGGCGCCGACGGCCATGGCGGCAATCATGTTATGTCCGCAAGCGTGTCCAATCTGCGGGAGACAATCGTATTCGGCGCAAATCGCAACGTGCAGAGGGCCGTGTCCTGCTTTCGCTACAAATGCGGTAGGAAGATCGCAAGCCCCGGACTCCACTTCAAACTCATTCCGTGCAAGCATCTCGACGAGCCATGAACAAGCTTTTTCCTCTTCGAAACCGAGCTCCGGGTTGGCGTGGATCCGATGACTTAGGTCGAGAACGGACTTTGAAACATCTTGAAATCGCTCTTTGGCGCCCTGCTTTGCATTCGCATTCATCAATATTGGGCCCTCACCACGAATGGATCCTGAGGCCGTCACGACTGTGGAGTGATTGTCGGAACGGTCCTGAAATATTTGACCGGACGCTTCGCGAAGACTGCCATCGTTTTCATGACCGCACAGTAGACGATTCCAGCCGCGATAATTGAATTCACGGAAGCAACGCCAATATGCAGCGACTCGCCGACTAAAAATCCCGCCAGCCAAGCAAGCAACGCAACGGGATTCACGGATTCCGATGACGGAGGCAGAGAGTCGGAAGCGCGAGTGACCGCCAGGCTCTGTCTGTCGCGACCAAGAAGAAAGTAGTCCACAATCAGCACCCCGCCAATCGGAGGCACGGCTACGCCCAGAATGAGCAAAAATCCAACGATATGTTGGAGAATGCCAAAAGTTGAAAACAGTATCCCCACCGATCCCAGAATGATCGTCAGAATCCCACGATTCATCTTGTGCCTGAAGACGATCTCGATCGCGTTTGCAGCATGAAGTGAGGCGCTATATAGGTTGGCGTCGTTCAATTTGAGAGTGGCGAGCACCACGATCGCCAGTCCGAGCCAACCCGCGACGCCGAAGATAATCGCGATCACATCCCGTGTGCGGGCCGCGTGGGAAAGCAGGATGGCAGCTGTTCCCAGCCCAAACTGGCCGACGATCAACGAAATAAGCATGACCCACAGGACATCTTTCCCCGTTTGGCAGAAGCGAGTGAAGTCAGGAGCCACAATTGCCCCGAGCATGGCTCCGCCGACTACCATGCTGGCGCCCGTGGCGAGCGTCAAAGATGGTCCTGGGGCTGGCGCTTGAACGATGTTAGACAGTGATGAGCTGGACAGCACGCGGTAACAGCCGTAGACCACAAGCACGGTGAAGAGCGGAACGACAAAGCTTGCCGTCTTTGACACCCAATGAATTCCGAGAGTGGCGATTAGGATAACGATTGAACCGGAGAGGAATGAGGCTAAAGCCATGCCGACATGAAAGTGAGTGGCACGGACGATCGCTTCCGCGCAAATTGAATTCTGAACACCGAACCACGCGGTGCAGCCGATAACGACGATAAGGCTGATGAGCATCGAGCCATATCTTCCGAACCCACTCCAACGCGCCAGTAGGCCAGTCGGTAGACCTTCGCTCGAGCCCGCGACGCCGATTAGAACGCTCACGAGAAGGAGCAGCAGAGTTCCGATTAACGTAGCGAGAAGCGCGTGCCAGAACGTCATGCCGTAGCCCAGAGCTGAGGCGACGACAAATTCCGACATCGCGGTCACAATTCCTAACTCGACCCAAAGTATGTCGAGCATCGGCCTGCGCTCGTCGAGCGGAACGCGTTCCAACGCAAAATCGTCAGCTAGGACCGCAGTATCATCTCGCTCTTTTACCTTCACGGTGCCGCCAATCCACGTTCCAGCTCAAATTGACGCTCGAACCTAAGCGCCACGAACCGACCTTGTCGCGCACCTCAAACCGTCACGTTGGACTTCGCGACTTCATCTATAATCAGATCAACCCACGCAGCCAGATATTTCTCGCCGCGCCGTCCATCGCCCTCGCGAGCGTCGCCTAAAATCCCGTTCGCCGAAATACGAGCTACACCATTGCGCATGAGCTCCGGGATAGCCGTGGAAAGATCGCCCATGAATCCTTGTTCGGCACGGCTCATGTCCACAAGCTCGGGATGCAGATAAAGAAGGATCGATGTTTCAAATTCTCCAGCGTGAGCCCCGGAGGCCTCCGGCGAAATCCCAAAAGCACCGGACACTTTGTGCGATGTGTCCAACACTTTCTTCAAATCGCAATAGGTGATGATGTGTTTTGTCGAACATTTCTCCTGCAGACTCTGCCCGGCCTCGCTGACCACCTGAAAGTTTCCCCCGTGGCTTGGGATTATCACCAGTCTTTTGAATCCGTGCTGGAGAATCGTTTCACCATATTTAACGATCACATCTCGCATCGGCGAAGCGTCAAGACTGATCGTTCCCGGGAACGCCATGTGATGTTGAGAGCAACCGATCCGCAAAGTGGGTCCTACGAGAGCATGCCCAAGACGCTTCGCAACTAATTTGGCAAGAGAATCGCCAACGAGAGAGTCGGTAGCGAGGGGAAGATGGGGGCCGTGCTGTTCGGTGGCGCCGACCGCAAAGACAACCGTGTCATATCCCTGGGCGATTGCAGCTTTGACTTCCGGCCAAGTCATTTCTTCCAGCTGTATAGAGCGCATCGGCAGCCTCCAGAACTCTGATTTTGCAGACTTCGTACGCCCGGAGTTACGAGACGGCCGCGCCGGTCGCCACCCTTGAACGTGAAAGCGGTCCTGCGGCCTTGGCCTTGATACGCACTGCGTGGCCTGGAAGGTAGCCCATTGCGATTTCATCGAGTTCCACGATTTCGATGGCATCCTCGTCGGCTCCGGCCAACCGCGTTTTTTCAATGAGCTGAGTCTTCGCTTCAGCGAGAGCTTGTTCGCGGGAGAACGCCTCGTAGGAAAACACCCGATCGATTTGCGCGCTGACAGGGGCAATCGCGACTCCAATTGCGTTTGCGACATCCAAATGATCCGGACGGTGGACTTTGGATGCGCCTTCAATCTTGTCGGATAGCAAAACGCTGCCTCCGCCCACGAGAACAACGGGCACGGGCGCCGCGCTCAGTTTCAGACCGTCGATGCACTCTTCCACTATTCGCTGAATCTCGTCGTCAGCCTTACTCGCCAAATCGAGCTGCGCTTTGCTGAGCTTGCGCCTGTCTCCAATATCGGCGCGGCCTTTTGCGACCGCCACGTCAGTGGCAGTGAACGTCTTTCCGCCGAATACGACTGCTTCTTCTTCTAAACGATAGCCGACGCTGTCTGGGCCAACGCGGACCCTACCTTTTTCCTGTCGTATATAACTTCCGCCTCCCAATCCTTTCGACATCAGGTCAGGCATGCGGAAGTTCGTCCGAACATCGCCGATGTCCACGGCAAGGGCCGATTCTCTGGGGAATCCGTCGACCAGGACCCCAACGTCCGTCGTGGTTCCTCCCACATCAACAACGATTGCATCTTTCAAACCGGAAAGAAATGCGCCGCCCCGCAGACTGTTGGACGGCCCCGACGCAATGGTCAGGATCGGGTAACGCAGCGCAAAGTCGGCTGACATCAATGTGCCATCATTCTGTCCGAGAAACAGCTGCGCCTGAATTCCCTGCTGCCTCATAGCGTCCAGAAAGCCCGAAAAGGCCAGCCGCGCGGTTTTCATCAGCGCCGAGTTCAGCACGCATGCGTTTTCTCTTTCCAGCAAACCCAGACTGCCTATTTCATGCGAAAGCGAGATCGATACCTTGTCACCGAAAGCGGCGCGTAACTTTTCCGCTAAAGCGAGTTCTTGAGTGGCATTGACCGGGGAAAATACCGATGTGATCGCGACGGACTCGACCTTGCCTGAAATTTCTCGAATCATTCGCGCAATTTGCTTTTCGTTAAGCGGGGCAATTTCGCGGCCGTCGTATTCGTGTCCTCCATCGAGGATGAAGGTTTTGCGGGCGATTCGCTCCTGGAGATCTTTGGGCCATGAGTAGAGCGGCGGAATGGAAAGCGTGGCGGGGGCACCGAGGCGAACAGCCGCGACAGTGCTCAGGTTCTTTCGCTCGGTAATCGCGTTCGTGCAATGCGTCGTCCCCAGCATCGCGTACGTAATAGACTCGGCTTTCACGCCAGGTTGCGCCAGAATCTGTTTCAATGACTGAACGATGCCGCTACTGACGTCCGGGGTAGTCCGCGCTTTGGTTTTCGCAATCAGCCGATTCTGATTGTCGAGAATTACGGCGTCGGTGTGCGTGCCGCCGACGTCAATTCCGAGCCGATGATCCATGACCTCTCCTCGCGCTTCCGTTACTGCCCAGAGGATGATAAGGAATGTCGTAACCAAAATGATGAGGTCCAGCGAGCGCGATCCCGGCTTTCGTTCGCCATTTCGCGTGGCAACGAATCCCGATGACGGTGACCCGAAGTCCGTATTTTAGGCCTTCGGTTGTTATCGGATACGCCGTATCCTGATCGAGCACAGTAATCAGATCGGGCACCGTCGCGAGCACTCTATCAGCGGTCCGTGCGATCAGATTTTCATTCTGGAATTTCATGTTCAGAGTTTGCCCGCCGAAATCGTCGGACCCCTGAATTGTGACCTCGCCTTTCACGTGTCCTTTATCAGTCCGCCTGTCTAGATCGACGATCTTGCCTTTAAAGAGCCGGATTCCTTTCGTCACTTTCAGCAATTGGCTCAGGACGTCGCGCTTTTCTTTCCGCGCCAAACGAAGCGTTTGCCCAATCCGGCGCGTAAAGCTCAGCATCCCCGGAAGTGTCGCTCTCTTGACGGTTTTTCCGTCCATCGTGTACAGGGCCATCATCGCCATGCCACCCATCTTGGACGAAACCGCGCGAGCAATTGCCTCGGTCCATTCGTTGTTGATGGTGTTGAGTACCACGCTGTTTCCCTTCTCATCAGCAATAATCAGCGGCGTGGCGGGCACTCCATACAGATGAGGAATCACCAACTGAACTTCCGGAAAAGCGCGCCCCATACAATCCGCGTCCAGGACGGGAATCTTTAAACGCGCTGCGACTGCAATCGGTATCGTGCCGTTGACGCCGCCTACTTCCGCCGACATAACCGCGAAGGCTTTCTTTCCGAGATGCTTCTCGAGCGCTTTAAAAACGGTGACGGCCTCATCGCCCCGCAGTATTTTCTCAATCAGCACCGTGGGAGCGCCAATTCCGGCCGAGAGCATAACGTACTTGTCGTCGGGAACGTCTCTTAGGGCGATCATTTCCGGTGAGCCGAATTCCTCGATGGCTCGCTGCGCCATGAGTTTTCCGACGTAGGGATCGCCTCCTCCACCGGTGCCCAGTACAGCCCCTCCCACGGCGATATCTTCGACGTCTTGGACGCTGATCAATTGCTTCGCTTTGCGCCGCATTTTTTTCATTAGAAGCTCAACCTCAGACCGAACTGGATTTGTCGCGACGAACTCACGGTGCTGAAAATTTGTCCCGCATTCGCCGCGAGAATTCCGTTGCCCGAGGTGTCCCGGCCGAGGAAGATCGCGTCTCCGTTTCCGCCGCTTCCGTTTGGACCTACCGTATTCGTAGGAACGGCGAAATTTGGATGGTTGAACAAATTGAACATTTCGGCCCTGAACTGGAGGTCGACGCGCTCGGTAATCCGCGTATCCTTAATAAACGCCAAGTCGAAGTCTGCATAGCCTGGACCATTCAAACTATTACGACCAGCGTCTCCGAAAGCTCCCGGGGCCTGAAGCGCGAAGGCGCTGGGATTAAAGAAACACGTCACGGTTCCAACCCGGGCGCCGTTTGGACACGTTCCTGCGTAAGGGTTTCCAACCAGATCCGGCCTCTGTCCATTTACGATCGATTGCTGGTTGGCATTGTCAAAGCCGAGAACGGGAGTGAAGGGAACGTTGCTATGGAAACTACCAATCGCCGATAGCATCCAACCGCCGATGAGTTTGCCGGCGACGCCGCTCGTGTCACCGCCGAAGGTCTTTCCGGGCCCGAATGGGAGTTGATAGAGAAAGTTACCCGTAAAATTGTGACGGATATCGAAGCCGGAGCGACCCCGATCCCCCAATCGATTAAAAAAGTTTTGCGCGGTGCCACTTTCATTTACGGCGTCGCTGGGGTTGTATCCGGATGCATCGTCGATCGAGTGCGAGTACTGGTAGTTTGCCTGAGCCGTTAAGCCGTGGCTGAAACGATGCTCGAATGTGATTTGTAAAGCGTTGAAGAACGACTGAGCGTCGGTGACATAGCGCTCAATCGACCCGAAATTCGGATTGATCCGGGAGCCGAGTGAGTTCTCGAACGGATTTTCGTCTCCGAGGCGCCCTTCGTGGTTTCCGCGGGTTCCCACGTACCCGATCGTGAAAACGCTGTTGGGGAAAATCTCACGCTGAATGTTGAGATTGTATTGAAACACCTGAGGCCACTTCGGGAAAAAAGTCAAAGTCGCATTAGCCGTGGGAGCAACGACCGCCGCATTAAGCGGGTTGAGAAATTGCGGAAGAATCGCTTCGAATGCTTGATAGAACGGTGGCAACGATCGAACATTGCCGTAGATGTTTCCCCAAATTTGATCGTAATAGATACCGGCACCGCCACGAAGAACAGTCTTATTGTCGGAGCCGATTTTCCATGCAAAGCCCAGGCGAGGGGCAAACAAATCTTTGGGAGTCGAATTCATCAATTTCCCAACCGTCGGCGCCGTATCGGTCGCGACGTTAATAATGTTCGATTCCTTGCCGTTCACCTCCGTGGGATTGGAATTGAATTCATACCGCAGCCCCAGATTCAGAGTCAAACTCCGGTTCACACTCCAGTCGTCTTGGACGTAGCCCCCCAACATCCATTGTCGGAAACCCCGGTTTGAATTCGAACCGTCCGGCCGTGTGCCGACGAATGCGAGTGGATCGCCCTTTAAGAAAGCTTCAAACGCCGGGTTGTTGGTAGTGGCGGGAACGCCAAAGGCCGAAAGGTCGGCAAAAACGTATTCTCCATTGACGAAGAGGTCGAACGGCCCATTGATTTGGTTACGCCGAAAATCGCCGCCGAATCGTAACGTGTGATGACCGCGCGTCAGCACCAGATTGTCGCTAAGTTGAAAAACGTTGGAGAAGTCCGACAGAGGATAGATCAGATTGTTTCCAATTGGACTCAGGCCACCAATTGAGAACACGCCAATCGGACGGCCGGGCACGAGAGAAATCGTGAGATCGGGAAAGAGATTTGGAACAGAAGCCAAGTAAGTCGTCCGATTAAACCCGAACGATGCCTGGTTTAGAAGGCTCGAGCCGATGAGCCTTTGGTCTTGCACGGTGAAGTATTGATTTCGGCTTTGATTTTTGCCAGGAAAACCGGGCACGAGGGTGCTCAGGTAAGGAACAATCGCGTTGCTATCGTCGATGATGTACCTTACAAACACACTGTGATTATTCGAAAAAATGTGATCGAGACGAACCAGACCGTAGTCCTCTCGTGTCTTGCGTCGTTCGGAGCTGGTCAACTCGGCGGTTCCGTTTCCAAAATCCGTTCCGTTTGCAGGCGGCATAATTGCCAGAAACGGCGCGACTTGGCTATTGATGCTGACATTTACACAACCGGCTGGGTTTGCTTGTGTGCAGGCGGTTGGGTTCGAGGTGCTGGGCAGAAGCCCTTGATGCGCCAGGGCATCCGGAACGGTAGCGACGGTCGTGATCCCTTCGCTCTCCCGGAACCCTTCGTAATTCATGAAGAAGAAGGTTTTGTTCGGTGAGATCGCGCCGCCCACGCTACCACCAAATTGGTTGCGGACGAACGGAGGAATCGGCGCATCGGCGCGGTCAAAGTAGTTTTTCGCATCGAACGCGTCGTTTCGAAAGAACTCGAACAGCGAACCATGCAGGGTATTCTCTCCGGATTTCGTGATCATTTGAACGATTGCGCCAGAGTTGCGGCCGTATTCAGCGCTGTAGTTGTTCGTGAAGACGCGAAACTCCTGAATGCCATCGACTCCCAGGAATTCACCCGAAACGCCGCCGGGTGACAACGCGTAATCAGGGTCGTTCGCATCCATGCCGTCAATGGTGTAGTTCGTCGCGGTCGACCTCTGTCCATTGACGGCAAACTTTTGGAAACCGCCCTTCTGAAAAGGACTTGGACCAGAGCTGGGGGTGGGAGCGACACCCGCTTGTAGCAATACGAGCTGTGAGAGATCGCGGCCGTTCAGCGGCAATCCTCTCATCTGATTGTCGTTCACCAGACCACTGATTGATGACGTGACGGTGTCGAGTAGGGGCGTGCCGCCCTGCACTTCGATTTGCTGCGAAATGCTCCCGACCTTCATCGTAAAATTAACTTGCAGGATCTGCCCTACCGTCACGGGGATGTTGCGGCGAATTTCAGTCGTAAACCCCTTGCCCTCCGCTTTCACATCGTACGCACCAGGCGTGAGGCCAGGAATCGTGTATGCACCCGCGGAGTCCGTCGCAACTGTGACTTGATGGTTCGTATCGAGGGCTGTTGCGGTTACGCTCGCGCCGGGAACGACGGCTCCCGCCGGATCGGTAACGATGCCGACAATCGTTGCCGTCCCCAATTGGGCGAGGGCGCTATTGTTTAGTACAAAAAGCCCGCACAGCAGCGTAGTTGCA
>Ga0209625_1000355_pt1 | contig 11897 bp, 11 predicted proteins | sample JacPin_JW_Ref_M2_FD_187960 | JGI IMG/M metagenome (GOLD analysis project Ga0209625, IMG submission 187960) | Forest soil microbial communities from Algoma, Ontario, Canada - Jack Pine, Ontario site 1_JW_Ref_M2 (SPAdes) (version 2) | ecosystem: Environmental > Terrestrial > Soil > Boreal...
CAGCCCGAGGTAACGAGCAATCTAGCTACCGTCTGCTTCTCGATTGAAGTATACAGGATTCCTGCCGTATAAATATGAAAACAAACACCTTGCTTTAATCCGATTAGGGCCTTAAGAACACCCGACCTCTCTTGCCTGGAAACCGTCTGACACTGATAGATTGCAAAGTGGAAGCAACCTTCCATAATTATTCCTGGAAATACCCTCAAATGCCATAAGGCTGCTGGGGTACGTGAAGAGCAGATTCTTATAAGCCCTTTGTTTACAATGGCCCTGGGTTTGATGGTAAGTGATTTCTCTTTTCGTGGAAGGCACCCCGGACTCGATTGCCGATGGTCCTCAGCTCCGGCGGAGCCAATCCCCTTTGTAAGTCACTTATTTCCAAGTGAGTTAGAAGCGTTCGGATACCCAGAGCTCCTGTGGCAGTCGCATTGCATTCACTTTCCGGGAGAGCAGAGCGCTCTGCGGATACGTGTTGGTAATGAGGAGTTAATGGGTTCCAACCTGGAAAACGTGATCGCGGCCCCAATAGCCGATGTGACGAGGCGGAATGACGCCATCGCCCGCGCTTTCGTCGGTGGGACAAGTCCCGCGATGCTCACTCTTGAAGGCGTACTCTCGGAGATTGCCCTGACAAATATTCCAGTGCTGTTGGTGGGGGAGTGCGGCACGGGCAAGCAGACGTTCGCCCATCGAATCCACCAACTGTCAGCTCGGTCGTCGGAACCGCTGATGAAAATCTCGTGCGCCGGGGTAAGACCTGAGTCGTTTGCAAGCGAGCTTGGTTTGGATGCGAGCCAGGAAGGTGAATATCGGCCCGAAGCAGGAACTGCGTTCTTCGACGAAATCAGTGAACTCGATCCTTCGTGCCAAAGGAGTCTTTTGTACGCGCTGCCCGACGAAGAGACGAAACCGCGAAGAGGAATCCTGATGGCGCGGTTGATCTCCACAACGAGCCGGAATCTCGACGAGGAGATGAGAGCGGGGCGTTTTCGCCGGGAGCTGTATTACAGGATCAACGGCGTTTGTCTTCGACTGCCTGCACTTCGGGAACGAAAAGAAGACATTCCGCTATTGAGCGACTATTTTCTTGTGAAACATTGTACTCAACTCGGCCGGATGCATTCGCCGTTGAGTGCGAGGGCGCTTGATACGTTTATGGGTTATTCCTGGCCTGGCAACATTCGTGAACTAGAAAACGTGGTCAAAAAAATTGTGGCGCTCAACGACGAAGACCTGGCACTTTCAGAATTGATGCGCACACCAGATGCGACTGTTTCAGTCACCACAGTTGCGCGGACGCGCTCGCTCAAGGTGGCCTCAAAGGCGGCCTCACGCGAAGCAGAACGGGAGTTGATTTTGAAAGCCCTCGGCCGTACGCGTTGGAACCGGAAACGCGCGGCCCAGGATTTGCAGATCAGCTACAAGTCTCTGCTATATAAGCTTAAGCAGATCGGTAGAGAAGAAGAATCGAACTAGCAAGGCGGTGAACGTAATGACGAGACGACTGGAACTGTGGTTTGTGATCGGGCTTTTGGCTGCTGCGATTCCGGTGCAAGCGCAGCAGGACGACAATAAGAAGCAACATGCCGAAGCAAACGGTGCAGCTGCACAAGCCACACCGAAAAAGCCGGCAACGGATGATCCCAATTACGTAATTGGTCCGCAGGATGTCCTGGACATCAGCGTCTGGAAAGAGCCGGAATTGACGCGCCCAGTGCCGGTTCGGCCCGATGGAAAGATTTCGATGCCTCTCCTGAATGACGTGCAGGCCGCTGGGAGGACTCCCCTTCAATTAGCCGCTGACATCACGACGGGGCTGAAGAAATTTGTGACGGATCCGCAAGTGACAGTTATCGTTACGACGATTAACAGCCAGCGAGTTTTCATACTCGGCGAGGTGAATCGCGCGGGGGCATATCCGCTTTTGCCCAATATGACGGTGCTGCAGGCTTTGTCCAGTGCGGGCGGATTTACGATATATGCGAACCTGAAGAAAATTTACATCCTGCGGACGGAAGACGGAAAACAGGTAAAGCATCCTTTCAATTACAAGGACGTACTTGCCGGAAAAGCGCCCGACCAGAATGCGAAAGCCGGCGATACGATCGTGGTTCCCTAAAAGCTTCTGATGAAAACGATGCGCATCGTACTGAACATTTGTCTGGCGGTTGGGGCGATTGTGCTGAGCGTGCCGGTCGCATGGGCTCAGGAGCAAGAGCCCGATCAATCCAGCCAGCCCGCACAGCCATCACAGCCGATTCCGGCGTATCACTCACCGCTTGCTTCCGCAGCGAATAACGGCCAGGATGAAGCCAACGCCGATTCTCAAAGACTGCTTCCCGACACAACGGCGCTGACGGGCGTTCAGGACCTTTCGCTCGGCACACCCGCTACGAACCATAGCTATTGGCAGCCGCACCTGGATATCAGTTCGACCGTGGACTCGAATCCTTTGACCGGACAGGGCCAGACCGGGTGGACAACATTCGCGTCGGTCTTTGGCGGAGTCGATCTGCATCGAAATTCAGGAAATTCATTTCTGAGTCTAAGTTATGTCGGCGGAGGATCATTTTCGAGTGACGGCAGCGTTAGCAATGGAGTCATACAAGGACTGACTTTTTCCGAACGACTTTCTTATCGACGCTACGTGCTCTCCTTCTTCGATCAATTTTTGTATGCACCTCAGACGCCGTTCGGAGCAGCTGGAATTCCGGGTGGCCCGACATTGCCCGGTGGCGGAACGCTGGGTTTTGGGAATGGCTTTACGCCGGGACAGTCGATTTTGACTGCACGTGGGCAGCGGGTTACGAATTTTTCAGGCGGTGAAATGGATGTTCTTCTTACACCGCGGACGTCACTGACATTCGTAGGCGGATATTCACTGCTGGATAGTTTGGACGAGCCTCTGCTCAACTACGGCAATGTGATCTTTTCTGCCGGATACAACTACCAGCTCTCGCGACAGAACACGATTGGATTTTCGTATCAATACAGTGCCTTCAACTATAGCAACTTCAATCAGTCAATAAAGAACAATTTCATCTACGCATCGTACGGTCGGCGCATCACCGGCAAGCTCGCGTTCCAGGCGTCCGCCGGACCGGATATCGCGCTCATTCGAATGCCGCTCACAACGACTCCTGGAACCTCAACTGGAACCGGGGGTACTACACCTGCGGGCTACATGACACAAATATATGCCTCGATCAACAGTGCACTCCAATATCAATTAAGACGAGTCGCAATTTCGGCTGCGTATAACCACGGCGTCAGCGGCGGTTCAGGGATTTTAGCTGGAGCGGTGACAGATAACTTCACGGGTACCGTAAGCAAACAGGTATCGAGGGCCGTCAGCGTTGCTTGGAATGTCGGATATTCACGGAACCGAGGAATACAAGTTTTTGGAACGACGGCCGCAAACCAAACCTTTGACTACTGGTTTACGGGTGTAAACCTAAGTCACCCGTTAGGCCGCACGATGAACGTATTCCTGAATTATCAACTACAATACCAGAATACGGGTGCATCCATTTGTACCGGACCTGGGTGTGGTGCAAGCGTGACGCGCAATCAAATTACTTTTGGTTTCAGCTGGCGCAAGCAACCAATCCCGTTCTAGAGACGGCGTCGAGACCGGACTCAGGGCGATTGAAACGAGGATGGAATGACAGAACGAGAACTTACAGCTGCAGATTACATGGCGATGCTGCGCCGCAGATGGGTGTTAATCGTTGTCCTTGCAGTGATAGGAGCGCCGATTGCATATGGCGTTTCGCGCTTCCTCCCCAATCGCTATAAGTCGCAGACACTCGTTCTCGTGGAGCGACCCTCGGTACCGGAGAAAATCGTCGAATCACTGGACACCGAGGATCTCACTCAGCGTCTCTCGAGCATGCAGCAACAGATCCTGAGTCGATCACGGCTTGAGCCGATCATCAATCAATTTGGCCTTTATTCCAACGACATCAACAAAGTTCCGATGGAGGATCTTGTCGCGCTGTTACAGAAGGGGATCGAAGTGACTCCGGTTCTACCAATGGCTCAAACACAGAGTCGGCAGCTGCCGGGTTTTTATGTGAGTGTGACGCTGGACAATGCGCGCACAGCGCAGCAAGTCTGTACGGCGGTCACTTCGATGTTTATTGAGGAAAACCTCCGTTTGCGTCTACAGCACTCGGAAGACACGACTCAATTTTTGGGCAATCAATTGGCAGAAGCAAAAACCAATCTTGATGAGCAGGACGCGAAGCTTGCCGCGTTCAAGAGCCACTATCTCGGGTCGCTTCCTGATCAGGAGCAGATGAACCTGAATCTCCTCAGCAACATGACGTCACAGCTTGACGCAGCCACTCAAGCGCTCGCTCGAGCCCAGCAGGACAAATCATTCGCCGAGTCGATGCTTACGCAACAGGTCGCGGCGTGGCAGGCTACTCAAACGGGTCGCAGTCCTGAAACGCTCGAGCAACAGCTTTCCGCGCTTCAAACGCAGCTTGCAACCCTTCAATCCAGATACACGGACGACTATCCGGATGTGATTAAAGTAAAGAACGACATTGCCGCGCTGAAGAAACAGATTGCAGTGAGCGATACACAGAAGGCGGGTACGGACGCGAGTAAGACCCAGAAGGGGACGTTGGAGCCGTCACAGATCGCGCAGTTGCGCGCGCAGGTTCACAATCTCGACCAGGTGATTTCAGAAAAAGCGAGAGAGCAAGAGCAGATCAAACAGCAGATCAAGGTTTATCAGGACCGAGTGCAGTCCACTCCGGCCGTAGAACAGCAGTTCAAGGAACTGACCCGCGGATACCAAACGGCGCTAGATTCATATAATGAATTGGTGAAAAAGCGAAGCGACTCCGCAATGGCGGTAGCGCTCGACCGAAAGCAACAGGGCGAGCAATTTCGCGTGCTGGATCCGGCAAATCTTCCCGACAAGCCGTCGTTTCCAAATCGACCTCTCTTTGCGGCGGGAGGACTGGGTGGCGGATTGGCATTAGGATTCGTCATCGCGTTCCTGCTCGAGATGAAAGACTCATCGCTTAAGACGGAGCGGGACGTTGAGTTCGCACTGCGGCTTCCTGTGCTGGCAATGATTCCGGAAATTGAGACAACCATTGCAGGAAAAGTAATGAAAAAAGAAGAGCAGGTCTTGGCCGAAGTCGGAGCAGGATCCGGTCAGAGCGGGAGAGCTTAACGACGCTATGTATCAGAAATTCTTTGGCTTGCGCGAAAGCCCTTTCAACGTCAATCCTGATCCTCGTTATCTCTTCCTGACGAGGCAGATTCAGGAGGCGCTAGCGGGCCTGACCTATGGAATTCAGAACCGCAAAGGCTTCATCCTGCTCACGGGCGAAGTGGGCACGGGGAAAACCACCCTTCTGAACCGACTGCTTGACTGGCTGCACGGGCAACGGGTTGCGACTGCTTTCATTTTCAATTCGCAATTGAGCGTCAATCAGCTCTTCGATTTCATCGTCGCCGAGTTTGAAATTCCGTGCGAATCGCGCGAAAAGAGCCAGATTTTGTTGCGCTTGAACCAATGGCTCCTGGAGCGCTACCGGGCGGGCGAAGCGGCCGTGCTGATTATCGACGAGGCACAGAATTTATCCGCTGAAGTGCTGGAGGAAGTTCGGCTTCTGACGAACCTCGAGACGTCGACAGAGAAATTGCTGCAAATCGTTCTAACCGGTCAGCCCGAGCTCGAGGAAAAGTTGAAGCTCACAGAGTTGCGTCAGCTTCGCCAGCGTATCACCCTGCGTTGCCGGACGGCGGCACTCACGCTTGAGGAAACCTTTGGCTATATCGCAGAGCGCTTGCGAATCGCGGGTGCGAACGGAGAGCCGATTTTCTCAAAGGAAGCGATCCAGGCGGTTCACATGTATTCACAGGGGATTCCGCGCGTTGTGAATTTGCTGTGCGAGCATTCGCTGATCAACGCGTATGTCGATCACCTCCGCCCTGTGCCAGCCCATCTCGTTGAAGAGGTGGCTCGCGAATTTCAGCTGGATGAAATTGAGCCGATCGTCCGAGCCAGACTTGCGCCCACCGGAGCTCAGGCGAGCGATACCCAAGCTTTGCTCCAGAACCTAGACGAACTGCTGGGACGTTTGCGGCAGTCGAATGTCGTCTTGTCATCGACCCGCGAAAGGAAACCATGAGTCGTATTCATGAAGCGCTGAAGAAAGCTGAACAGGAACGCGCGGCTGTTGGTACGGCCGAAACCGAAGCAGCTCCATTGCAGACGGAATCGGCGAGCGTAGTGCTGCCAGCTCAAGGTGCTGAAGCGCCGTTACCGAGCGGGGACATATTGAGCCGAACTGTCTTGGCCGCGCCTGGTTCCAGCGAATATCTACGGTTTGACGATCTGCGGACACGTTGTGCGCATCCCGTATGGCATCTTGACCCAAGCGTAAACGTGTTTGTGAATCCTGACTCAAGCGCACGAGGATCAGAACAATTCCGGACATTACGCTCGCGACTCTATCAAATGCGAAGTAATCAGCCTCTTCGCACGTTACTTGTCACGAGTTCGATCCCAACTGAAGGCAAGACTTTTGTGGCTAACAATCTCGCCCAGGCCGTAATTCGACAGCCAGACCGTCGCGCGCTACTCATAGACGCTGATCTGCGACGTTCCCGCTTGCACGTTCCGCTAGGCGCGCCGTCAAGTCCGGGGCTGACGGATTACCTTCGCGGTACAGCCGACTTGATCTCAATCATTCAACAAGGCCAGGAAGGGAATCTTTGTTTCATTCCGGGTGGAAATGAAGTGACGAACCCGAGCGAACTCATCGCGAACGGCCGTATGAAGGTGTTACTGGACCGGCTCTCTCCGATTTTCGACTGGATCATTCTTGATTCGCCACCGTGTTTGCTGGTCGCGGATCCCAGCGTACTCGCAGATGTCTGCGATGGTGTGCTCCTCGTCACTCGTGCGGGCGTAACTCCTGCGACAGTCGCCCAACGAGCCTGCCAGGAGCTGCGAGGACGGAACCTGGTTGGGGTGGTGCTGAATGCCATGCAGGACTCGCATACATATCATTCGGACTACTACTATTACGGCTACGGCTATGGGGACTCTAAAGAACCGGTCAATTGACTCCAACGGTGAAGGGGTTCTTTTCGTTCATATGTTGAACGATGGCGATGTGAGATTCTCAGGCAGCGATCTCAAAATGAGATTGATGCCATTGACTTTCGGTCGTTCTGCTATCTCGTTGCTCCCTCCCCTTCGCGACTGCAACGTCTGTAGTCCCCCCAGCGGCTACTTGCCGTCCGTAACATAGTAGATAAACTGTAGATAGAGATTGTTCATGGAACGCTACAGAGCGGTCTTCAGGGAAACGGCTTGGCAAATGATGGCAAGACTTTTCACTACATGGCCGTTCTCCGTCCGTATTACTGCTATTTCTCAAATGGCCCACCTCGTGACTGGGGGTTAAGCTGTCTGCTATCAGCGTATTGCGAGAAGTGTTTTGCCTTTAGTTACCCTCATGTTCCCTCGGCAGTTGGCAGGCGAGTTGCGATAGGAGAGAGAGCGGCAAGGTACGTTAATGGCGGTAGCCTACGCGCTCTGTGACGCAAAGTGTCGCAAACCGGACTTTCAAGGGAGCCACTGATCTGATGACTGAGCTGAGAGCAGATAATCTCCGATGGTTTGCCCTCCAGGTCAGAACTCGCTGGGAGAACTCGACAGCCGTGCTGCTTTCGGGCAAAGGCTATCAGACGCTGCTTCCCACCTATCAGACGAAAAAGCGCTGGAACGGTAGAGTGAAGCAGATGAGCGCCCCGCTTTTTCCGGGCTATGTGTTTTGCCAGTTCGACGCCCTGAAGCGCCTCCCGATACTCGTCACGCCAGGAGTCATTTCGGTTGTCGGCCGAGGTCGGGTTCCGTTTCCCGTGAATGACTGGGAGATTGCTGCAATTCAAACGATTGTTGCATCCGGTTTTCAAGCCGAGCCGTGGCCGTATCTTGAGGTTGGCCAAAAGATTCGGATTGAGGGCGATTCGCTGAACGGCTTGGAAGGAATACTGATCCAATTCAAAGGAAATAATCGAATTGTTGTTTCCGTTTCGCTGCTTCGCCGATCCGTCGCGCTAGAGATTGACAGGGATTGCGTTCGGCCGGTCGCACCGTCAAGGGTCACAGATCTCCATCCAGTCACTTCGCATGCGCTGTTGCAAGGAGTTGTGGCTTAAATGGCAAATAGCAACCTAAAGGCTTCTGCAGTGAGGGAACAAGCCTCGCAGCCTGGAACCGGCCGCAAAGTGCTTGCTCGAATCGGCCATGTACCCCAGGGCCACGCAGAGGTTCTCACTGAGACGACGTTTCATGCCCTTCTGACGCACGAACGTCGCCGGGCGGAGCGGTCGCGGAAGCCTTTCGTGCTGATGCTTCTCGAAATGCACGCATCGCAGGCAAAAAGCGTGGGCGCAAGTTTCAGCGAGCGAGTGAAGTCCGCGATCGCTGGAGCGACGCGCGAGACCGACCTAATCGGCTGGTATGAAGAAGGCCGAATCCTTGCCGTAATCTTCGCAGAGCTTAATGTGGAGGAGAACGTACCCGTTGCCGAGCTCCTCCGGTCAAAGATTGAGACGGCGCTGCGGGATTCCGTGGGCACGAAGGCGGCAGCGAGGATTGTCATCACGACTCACATCTTTCCAGAGAGCTGGGATCAGAACGGAACCGAGCGTGCGGCTGATCTAAAGCTCTATCCGGATCTTTCTGAGAGGGCGTCGAAGAAGCGACTGCCGATCGTGGTAAAGCGCGCAATCGACGTTCTGGGCAGCGCGCTTTTGCTGCTAATCCTCTCTCCGATTCTCGCAGTCATCGCTTTTGCCATCAAGCTTACGTCGAAGGGACCGGTGATTTTTGAACAGGAACGCCTCGGGCAGTTCGGAACGAAATTCAAGTGCTTGAAGTTTCGAACGATGTATACGGACAACGATCCTAAGATCCATCGTGAATACGTGCAAAATTTTATCGCCGGACAGGCCAAAGTCGCAAACTCGAATGGTAACCAGCCGATTGTCTACAAGCTTACCGACGATCCGCGGGTAACGCCCGTGGGTCGATTCTTGCGGAAAACGAGTCTGGACGAATTTCCGCAGTTCTGGAATGTTTTGCGCGGAGAGATGTCACTGGTAGGACCGCGGCCCCCGGTCACATATGAGTTCGCGATGTATGACCACTGGCATAGGCGTCGCGTACTCGAACTGAAACCGGGCGTCACTGGACTGTGGCAGGTGAATGGCCGGAGCCGGACATGCTTCGACGATATGGTAAGACTTGACCTGCGATATTCCCAAACCTGGTCGCTTTGGTTGGATTTCAAGATCCTACTGGCTACTCCACTCGCCGTTGTCGCGGGTGATGGCGCCCACTAAGTCCTTACATTTGTTTCTTCGCTTCAGAGCTGGCATTCGAAGTTTTCTGAGTATTTCCGGGGCGTAGTCAGATGGCAGGATCGCCCGACAAACTTCATGTTTCACCGCTGCAAGTCTTAAAGCTGTTTTTGCAGTCCATAAGGGAGCCATGATAAAAATCGGCGTAATCGGTTATGGATACTGGGGACCCAATATCGTAAGGAATTTACAGGGCCTGGATTCGACGCGAACGGAGTTGATCTGCGATAGCAGCCCATCCGCGCAGGCGCGGGCGCGTAAAGCTCACCCTGGTGTGAAAATTGTTTCGGATGCGAACGAAGTGCTGCGCTCACCGGACATTGAGGCGGTCGCGATAGTCACCCCGGTATGGACACACTATGAACTAGCCAAGAAGGCTCTTGAAAACGGAAAACACGTCTTTATCGAGAAGCCGTTTGCATCGAATTCGGCGCAAGCGCGGGAACTGATTGAACTGGCTGCGCAGAAGAACCTCAAAATCATGGTGGATCATACGTTTTTGTTCACAGGCGCGGTGCGCAAGATCCGTGAACTCACGGAAAGTGGAGCACTCGGCGATCTGTACTACTACGATTCGTTGCGCGTTAACTTGGGTCTTTTTCAGCACGACATCAGCGTGATATGGGACCTTGCGCCGCACGATCTGGCGATCATGGATTATGTGATTAAGGGAGATCCCGAGGCAGTGGTAGCAACCGGCGAGCGGCACCTGAATGGTGTGGAAGATGTTGCCTACATGACGGTTTATTTTCCGAGCAACGTCATAGCGCATATCAACGTGAATTGGTTGTCGCCGGTAAAGATACGTACGACACTGATCGGCGGGCAGAAAAAAATGCTCGTTTGGAATGATCTTGTCGCGGATGAAAAGATCCGGGTTTACGACAAGGGTGTTCAGATCACCTCGGGTGAAGGAATTCGCGATCTACTCGTGAGCTATCGTACTGGTGATATGTGGGCGCCACAATTGGAGCGACTCGAAGCGCTTCACGTCGAACTGGATTATTTCGCGAAATGCATTGTGAACAATGAGACGCCGTTCAATGACGGCCACGCCGGCTTGCGGGTTGTACAGATGCTGGAAGCCGCGGAGGTATCGATTCGCAAGAGGGGTGAGTTCGTCCGCTTATAAGCGCATTTTTCTTATCACGATGCGGGGCTTGCAACCTTTCACTCATCGCTCTTCGCAATAATTTGCGACTGCATCTCTTCAGCACGAGCACAATTTGCGTTAGCTTCCCGGGCTAGGTAATTCCCTGCGCCGCAGTTCCTTCCAAGTAGCACTTTCAACTGACTGAATCGAAACATTCAAATTTTCCAATCTTGAAATGAATCCGCACCCGAATTTCGAATCCGCATCCCTTGCAGCACGCAATGGCGCTTGCTGTTGGGGTCGCGAATCACGGCTAGAAGTTTCCGCGCTGTCTAGCATGGCTGCAACGGCGCTACTTCCGCTATTTGATGGAACCGAAATGCTTTTCTCGCGACGGATCACTCTAAGAGGGAGGGGATTTTGCCGAGAGCCGGCTTCACCAAGACGCACAGTCATTGCATTGTTGGGTTTACATCGGTTCGCGGACTCCGGTCAGCGACAGCCTTTCGATCTGCCTTCCATTGAAACTGCGGTGTTTCAAGATAGACGCTGGATTAAAGGGATTGGAGATTTAGGAATCCTTATTCAATTTGCGGCTGAGTACAGCCCGGACAGACTCACCTCGCTCGCCGACAATTTTGACTTTGCAGAGGCGCTCGAGATTTTTCCGGATGGGCGAGAAGCGCGCACCGCTGCCCTGTCGTGCTTTTTGGCAGGCGTTTCCCACGCGAAACTTTCTTGTTCAGATGCACTTCCGGATTTGACCGATGTCGCCGTGGATACATACCGCCTCCTGGAAGCCAATCAAGGCGCAAATGGAATCTTTGCACATGCAGGATTACCTAACTTATTTCAGCAACCGTTCTCGAACCGCTTCGGAACTATCGCCGATCAACTGCATGCTATCTACGCACTCGCTACATTCGCGCGAGCGTTTGGGATTGAGGAACCGCTTGCGGATGCATTGAATTGTGCAAACGCAATTCGTGCGCTGCAAGGAGACAAAGGGCAGTGGTGGTTCCTTTATGATACGCGATCATACCGGGTGGTAAATCGATATCCGGTGTTTTCCATTTATCAGAATGGAATCGCTCCGATGGCTCTGCTAGCGCTAGCAGAGGCAACGGGACAAAATTTTGACGATGCCATTTGCAGCGGACTGTCCTGGGTGGCCGGAGCGAACGAACTGGGAGTTGATTTGCGTGACCGGCAGCACGGGATTATTTGGGATTCCATTGAACCAAGAAGCCGTATCACCAATTTTTGGGAACACGCCTTGAACTTCATGAAGAACTCCAGGGACATCATATTGCCCTGCTTCAACCTTGCAATGTCTGCAAGGGCAGTGTTATGGTTCTGGTACTGGATGCAAAAAGAAATGAGTTACTAAGAGTCA